>Ga0307477_10000009_pt1 | contig 358827 bp, 288 predicted proteins | sample atmos_gasesECM2C_FD_203316 | JGI IMG/M metagenome (GOLD analysis project Ga0307477, IMG submission 203316) | Hardwood forest soil microbial communities from Morgan-Monroe State Forest, Indiana, United States - atmos_gasesECM2C_515 | ecosystem: Environmental > Terrestrial > Soil > Temperate...
TCGGCGTCTCGTACTCCACGTGCGACACCGCGATGGTGATGCCCCGCTCGCGCTCTTCCGGCGCGTTGTCGATCGAATCGAACGCCCGGAACTGCACCTTGGGGTTGTGCTTCGATAGCACCTTGGTAATCGCCGCCGTCAACGTGGTCTTGCCGTGATCGATGTGCCCGATCGTCCCGATGTTTACGTGCGGCTTACTGCGCTCAAATTTCTCCTTCGCCATTGCTCTCTCTGCTCCTCAGTCGAAAGTCTTTTCAAGATCGAAACAAAATCTGGTTCTACTTTTCGCCTCTGTGCTTCTTGATAATCTCTTCGGCAAGCGCCGCAGGCAATTCCGCGTAGTGCGAGAAATGCATGGTGAAAGTCGCGCGGCCCTGCGTGCGGCTGCGCAAATCCGTCGCGTAGCCGAACATCTGCGCCAACGGCACTTCCACACGAATCACGTTGCTGCTCGCGCGGTTTTCCGTGCCCATAATCGCGGAACGCCGCGCGTTCAAATCACCGAACACCGGCGCCATATATTCTTCCGGCACTACCACTTCCACCTTCATGATCGGTTCGAGCAAAACCGGCGACGCTTTGACGCATGCCGCTTTGAAGGCCATCGAGCCAGCGATTTTAAAAGCCATCTCCGAGCTGTCTACGTCGTGAGCGCTGCCGTCGATAAGAACTACGGCGACGTCCACCATCGTAAAGCCCGCCAGAATGCCGTTATCCAGCGCCTCACGGATACCTGCTTCAATCGGTGCGATGAATTCGCGCGGAATCGATCCGCCGACCACTTTGTCGATAAAGAGGAAGCGGTGCTCCTTGTCAAATTTCCATTTTCCGGCTGGCCCGCCCACCACTTGCTTAGCCAGCGCATCCAGCTCGTCCACGGACATCTCTTTCATGCTCTCGTGGCTGGAGCTCGGGATGGGATGTAATTCAATCACGCAGTGACCGTACTGCCCCCGCCCGCCCGTCTGCTTGATGTACTTGCCTTCGGCGGTCGCCTTCTTGCGAATCGTTTCGCGGTAAGCCACCTGCGGCCGGCCCACGTTCGCCTGCACGTTGTATTCGCGCAGCATGCGGTCGACGATAATTTCGAGATGCAGTTCGCCCATGCCGGAGATCAACGTTTGCCCGGTGTCCGGCTCGGTGGAAACACGGAAAGTCGGATCTTCCTGCGCGAGCCTTTGCATCGCCACGCCCAGCTTGTCTTGATCCGCTTTCGTCTTCGGCTCGATGGCCACAGAAATAACCGGGGCGGGGAAATCAATCGATTCCAGAATGACTTGCTTGTTTTCGTCACAGAGCGTGTCGCCGGTCGTTACGCTCTTCAGACCCACGCAAGCGCAAATATCACCCGCATATACTTCTTCAATCTCTTCACGCTTATTCGCGTGCATCTGCAGCAAGCGGCTGATGCGCTCGCGCGAACGCTTCCCGGGATTGTAGACATAGCTGCCCGACTTCAGCACGCCGGAGTACACCCGAATGTATGTCAAGTGGCCGACGAACGGATCGGACATGATCTTGAACGCCAGAGCCGAAAAGGGCGCGTCATCCGAAGCGCGGCGTAGCACGACTTCGTCATTTTCCGGGTTCACGCCTTCCAGCGGCGGCACATCCACCGGCGACGGCAGATAATCCACCACGCCATCGAGCAGCGGCTGAATTCCTTTGTTCTTGAACGCCGAGCCCGCCAGCACCGGCACGATCTTCAATGCCAGAGTCGATTTGCGGACCGACTTGCGCATCTCTTCGACCGTGAGCGTGCCCGTAGTCAAATACTTGTCGATGACTTCGTCGTCATGCTCGGCGATGTAGTCGACCATCTTGCCGCGATGTTCGTCGTAAAATGCCTTATCAATCGCCGAGCCTTTCAGTGCCGCCGCCACGTCCGGCCGCGAATCCACGAAGGCTTTGTCCCACAGCTTCTCAACTTCAAAAACCTCGAATTTCGCGCCTAGAGTCTCCTCGAGCCACACGATCACCTTTTGCTCGATAAAATCGATGATGCCGATAAAATTATCTTCGCGACCGAGGGGGAACTGCAGAGGAACGGGGTGGGCACCGAGGCGCTGGCGAATGGTGCGTATACAATGGTCGAAATCCGCGCCGGTGCGATCCATCTTGTTCACAAAGCAGATGCGCGGCACACGGTACTTGTCCGCTTGGCGCCAGACTGTCTCCGACTGCGGCTGAACACCCGCAACGGAATCAAACACGCATACGGCGCCGTCGAGAACGCGCAGCGAGCGCTCCACTTCCACCGTGAAGTCCACATGGCCCGGCGTATCGATAATGTTTACGCGGTACTTCTTGCCGTAGCGGTCCCAGGAAGCCGTGGTTGCAGCGCTTGTAATCGTAATGCCGCGCTCGCGCTCCTGTTCCATCCAGTCCATGGTGGCCGTGCCTTCATCCACCGATCCGATCTTGTAGGTCACACCCGTATAGAACAGGATGCGCTCGGTCGACGTGGTCTTTCCCGCGTCGATGTGCGCCATGATCCCGATGTTGCGCGTATCTTCGAGTTTGAATGCGCGGCCCACGATTCCCTGAGAAGTCTTCTTCTCCCCTGCCCGATTTGCTACAGCTTCCGTCACGATTTCCGACCTCTCCTACCAGCGATAGTGCGCGAAGGCCTTGTTCGCCTCCGCCATGCGGTGCACATCTTCCTTCTTCTTCATCGCGCCGCCGCGCGCATTTGCGGCATCAATCAGCTCGTCCGCCAGCTTGTCCACCATGGTCTTGCCCGCGCGCTCCCTGGAATACTGCAGTAGCCAGCGAATGGCCAGCGATTGCCGCCGGAACGGATTCACTTCCACCGGCACCTGGTAGTTCGCGCCGCCCACGCGCCGCGTCTTCACTTCCAGCGCGGGTTTCACGTTTTCCACGGCCTTCTTGAAAATCTTCAACGCGTCATCGTTCGTCTTCTTCGCCACTTGGTCCATCGCGCCGTAAAATACCCGCTGCGCCGTGGACTTCTTGCCTTCCCACATCATCGAGCAGATGAACTTCTCCACCAGGTCGCTGGCATAAACCGGATCGATCGCTTGTGGCCTCCGGAAAACGAGTCCTTTGCGTGGCATTGCTCTCTATCGCTCCTTCAATTTGTTACTTCGCCTGCGCGGCTTTCGGCCGCTTGGCGCCGTACTTCGAACGTCCCTGCTTGCGATTCTCCACGCCCGCCGCGTCCAGCGTTCCCCGCACAATGTGATAGCGCACGCCCGGCAGATCCTTCACGCGGCCGCCACGAACCAAAACGATCGAGTGCTCCTGCAGGTTGTGGCCTATACCCGGAATGTAAGTTGTCACTTCCACGGAATTTGTCAGCCGCACACGCGCCACTTTTCGCAGCGCGGAGTTGGGCTTCTTGGGAGTCTGCGTGTATACGCGAATGCAGACCCCACGCTTCTCCGGGCAGCCCATCAACGCGGGCGACTTCGTCTTGACCTGAACCTTTTCACGGCCCATTCGTACCAGTTGCGAAAACGTCGGCACAGTCGTCCTCTTTATCTGCGACCGCACAGCGGTCAACCAATTGCGCGCAATTTTTCTCGCGGCTCTCGCAGGGCGCGCAGACAAAAATGCGCGAGAGCGCACTCCAGTGCTGAAAGGTCTACTGCGAATCCGGAGAAACAACCAGCAAGAAACTCCGTACGCAACTCCAAGAGGGAGAACTGGTTCTCTTGGCTTCGATTCGGAGAGGCTTACTCGGCTTTGCGGGGCTGGCGCCCCATTCCGGCCGCTCTTCCGTCCCATTCCGTCGTGCTCTGTTCTGGGACCGAAGGTGTTCCCTTCAACTAGCCGGCTCCGACAAATCCGGGACCGCCTAATCAGGTTTAACTCACCCCTGACAAACACTGAAGTATAAGGAAAGTGAAGCGCTCTGTCAAATCACTTTTAGAAACACGCTGGTGGAAAACTCTGTGCAAATCTTTGATTCGGAACCCGCTTGCCCTAGTTCCTCATTCCCCTAGCACTCTCCTGCCGGGCCAGCGGAGGCCTTGCAGCCGCCGTCTTTCGCCCTGTTCGGCTTCGAGCAGGAGGGCATGTTCAAGCCGCGTTGTAGATGTGTGCTAAACCACTTGTTTACAATAGGTTATGGCTTAGTGCCTTTGTCTTCCCGAGGTCCGCGGACGGCCAAAGCTTGAATACCTTGAGACTCGGCCGCCGCCAATCCGTTTCAGCTTGCTGTTTCTGCCCTTGTTGATGCAGCAACTCTATCTCATCATCGGCTTTACCGCGTTCTGCTCTCCCCCTACACTGCCTTCGAGGGCAACTTGAAGCTTCGCTGCATTATCCCGATCGCCTTGCATTCCGCGGTTGCGATATTCCTATTATCAGCACCTCGGCCGGGAGTGGTCCATGCGCAGGACGCCGAGCAGAAACCAGAGGAGAAGCCCGCCAACAAACAGGGGGAAAAAACGCGTGCCGTTGAGGCGACGGAAAATCCAGCCCAAATCGAACTACTCGAAACCCGCATTCGTTTCGAGGACGACGGCGCCAGCCGAAAAGAAGTCCACGCCCGCGTGAAAATTAACAACGAGCTCGGCGCGCGCCAGTTCGCCCGGCTCAATTTCGACTACAATCGCGCCTTCGAATCGATTGATGTTCCGCTTGTGCGCATCACCCACGCGAGCGGCGGCACCGCCGACATCCTGCCCAGCGCTATTACCGATCAACCCAATCCGGCGGTCGTAAATGCTCCCGCGTATCAGGATGTCCGAGTCAAGACTGTTCGCATACTTGGCCTCGAGCCGGGCGACTTGTTCGAATACCGCGTAATCACTACTGTCTCTCATCATCCCCTCGCGCCTGATTTCTGGCTCGATCATTCCTTTGATCGTACCGGTGTCGTATCCCAGGAGATTTTCGAACTAGATCTTCCCGTCAACCGAATCAACATACATATTAATCACTCAACTCCCGCTACATCGACTGAGAAATCGGGTGAAGGCGACGCCGCTCGCGCCATCTACCGCTGGCAAAGTGTCGCTTTCCCCGGCCAAGGGGCCACATCCAAAGGGTCCACGAAGAACCACGGCGATTCGGAACCCGATGTCGCTCTCTCCACGTTCGGGAAATGGGAGCGGCTTTCCATGAAGCTCGCAGAGAAGCTCACTCCCGGTGCGGTGCCCATGGAAGAAATTCCCAGTTATGAAGAACAAAGCAAAGAGTTGACGTGGAAACCCGAGGTCACTCCAGAAGTCCGCGCAAAAGCACTCGAACTCACAAAATCGGCACACACCAACGCTGAAAAGCTTGAAGCCATCTACGATTTTGTCTCGCAGAAGATCGCAACGATTGATCTTCCCCCCGGCGCATCAGGTTTTGCCGCACGTTCTTCGGCCGAGATTCTCTCTTCCGGTTATGCGACCCAAGAAGATAAATTTGTCCTGTTCGCAGCTCTCTCTTCCAGCTTCAAACTTGGCGCCACAGCGGCTCTGACGGGATACTGCGATGCGAAAGGCGTGCCGCGCCCGTCAGTCTTCGATCACTTGGTGGTGTGGGCCTCCGATGGCAAAACTCGCTTCTGGCTTGATCCGGGCCTCGAGGTCGCTCCATTTGGCGTGATCTCCCCTAGCGCGAAGAACTGTGCGTTCGTGCTGGAACGTGTTTTCCACGCGATGAATTCCACCGGCCACGAATGGGAGCCTCTCCGCGCCCATCCCCGGTTCGCCGCCAGCCAGCGTGTCAGCGTCGATGCTACACTGGCCGCCGACGGCACGTTGACCGCCAAAGTCCGCTACACGATGCGGGGAGAAAATGAGTTGCTGCTGCGCCTGGCATTCCATCAATCGCCGCGCGAAAAATGGAAAGATGTCGCCCAGCTTCTCTCCCTCTCTGACGGCTTCCGTGGTCAAGTCAGCAATGTCACCGCGTCCGACCCATCTGCGACGCACGAACCATTCACCGTCGAATACGAGGTCAAGCAGGGCAGATTCGTCGACTGGTCCAAGAAACCGGTTCGCATCCCGGCACTTCTTCCTCAGCTCGGTTTGCCTGATCCACTGGCACAGTCTGCCCCCAGCACGGTAGCTCCTCGCATCGCACTCGGCACCCCGCTCGACGTGGAGACCCGCGCGACACTTCATCTTCCGCCCGGCACGATAGGACACACGCCCACGGGCATCTCCGTGCAGCGTGATTACGCCACCTTCGCCTCAAGATACGGAATCATCGATGCGGAGTACCCTGCACGCAACGTAACGCTAACGGCCTCGCGCCATCTCAATTTTGTTCTTCGGGAAATTCCCGCCGCACGCGCAGCCGATTACGACGCCTTTCTCCGCGCCGTCCGGAACGACGAAACGCAGGATTTCACTCTCGAGCGCGCCGAGCCGGTCTCCCCAAAAAAAGATTTGGCGGCACCCAATAAAGCGGCGCCGCCGAAGCAAAACCCTCCAAAACCCTAAGCTTTACTTTACCTGCAAAACCTCTTTCTCTTTTGCCGCGGAGAGATCCTCGATCTTCTTCGTCTCCGCGTGCGAAATCTTTTCCAGTTCGTCCAGCGAACGCTTCTTCTCGTCTTCGCTGATCTTCTTTTCCTTCTCCAGCTTCTCGATCGCTTCTTTCAAATCGCGTCGCACATTTCTCACCGCGGTACGGTGATTCTCCAGCACTTTGTGGAGCTGCTTCACCAAGTCTTTCCGCCGTTCTTCTGTCAGCGAGGGGATCGGCACACGCACCACCTTTCCGTCATTCGTGGGGTTCAGCCCCAGGTCCGCCGAACGAATCGCCTTGTCAATGAGCGGCACCGCTCCCGGATCCCACGGCGAAATCACAATCATCGAAGGATCCGGCACCGTCAGAGCGCCAAGCTGGTTCACCGGCATCGGCGTGCCGTGATAATCCACGCGCACGTGGTCCAGAAGCGACGCGTTCGCGCGCCCCGTGCGGATCGTCGCGAGATCCTTGCGGAAATCTTCCACGGCCTTTTCCATCCGCGTCTTTGCCGCTGCCATTGCATCCTTGGTTGTCGCGATTGTTGTCATAGCGCCCTCAGCCCCATCCGTTCGATGCCAAGACACCTGGAAGGAATGACCTGCGCGCGCAGCCCCGCCGCACACGTGACAATCCTAAGCCGGCATCACCGTTGAGCCCACTCTCTCGCCCAGCACCACCCGCTTGATGTTCCCGTGCTGGCTCATGTTAAACACCACGATCGGCATCCCGTTATCCATACACAGCGAAATTGCCGTCGAGTCCATCACCTTCAAGTCCTGGCGCAACACATCCCGGTAGGTAATCTGCGCAAAAAACTTCGCGCCAGACACCTTCTCCGGATCCGCATCGTAAATTCCGTCCACGCGCGTCGCTTTCAGGATCACGTCCGCCTTGATTTCCATCGCGCGCAGCGCTGCGGCGGTGTCCGTCGAAAAGTACGGATTCCCCGTGCCCGCCGCGAAAATCACCACACGCCCCTTCTCGAGGTGCCGCATCGCGCGCCGCCGGATAAACGGCTCGGACACCTGATGCATTTCAATCGCGCTCTGCACGCGCGTGAAGATGCCTTCCTTCTCCAACGCATCCTGGAGCGCCAGCGCATTGATCACCGTCGCCAACATACCCATGTAATCGCCGGTGGCGCGGTCGATCTCGAATCCCTTCTGGCGCGCACCGCGGAAAATGTTTCCTCCGCCTACCATGATGGCGATTTCCACGCCCAGCGCGTGCACGTCTTTCAGCTCGTGCGCTATCGCTCGGATCGATTCGCCGTGGATGCCAAACCCCTGCGGTCCCTGCAGAGATTCGCCGGACAGTTTCAGCAGAACCCGCTGGTACGCAGGCTTCAACTTTTTCGTCACTTTGCGCGCAACTTTTTTCGCCTTAACCGCCATGTTTCTCCGGTCACAAGCCTCAGAAATCTCGGGAATTGTAACAAACTATCGCAGCCTCCGCACAATGGCACTCGCGCAAAAACAAAAAAACGCCCCGGTCGTCCCGAGACGCTCTGGAATGCTGTCCTTCAACGTTCTGCGCTTTATGGGTTGACGGGCACTGGCACAGGTGCCGTCTCCGGACCGGAGGAACTTGCACCGCCCACTTCGCCGACCTTGAACCGCACAAACCTCCGGATCGCGATGTTCTCGCCCAGCTTGGCGATCGCCTGGCTTATCATCTCCCCGATCGTCACGCTCTCATCTTTGATGTAGTGCTGTTCGTACAGGCAGTTTTCCTCGTAGAACTTTTCCATCTTCCCGGTGACGATCTTTTCTATGACCGGCTCAGGCTTGCCCGTTGCTCTCGCCTGGGCGCTATAAATCTCGCGCTCCTTTTCGAGCATCTCCGGCGTTACTTCCTCGCGCCGCACGTACCGCGGGTCCAGCGCCGCAATGTGCATCGCGATGTCATGGCAAAGCTGCTGGAACGCTTCGGTGCGCGCTACAAAATCAGACTCGCAATTGATCTCCACCAGCACGCCGATCTTTCCGCCTGCGTGGATGTAACTGCCCACCAGCCCTTCGCTCGCATCGCGCTGCGCCTTCTTGGCCGCGGCCGCCTGCCCCTTCTTGCGCAAAACGCTGATGGCCTTTTCAATGTCTCCGCCCGCTTCCACGAGCGCCGCGCGGCAATCACTGAATCCCGCCCCCGTCCGCTCGCGCAATTCTTTTACGAGCTGCGCTGGAATTTGCGTAGCTGGCTGTCGTGTACTCATCCTTTTTCTTCTCTCACCTAGCCTGCATTCGCGTGGGTTGTTGTAGCGGCTTGCAAGACGGCCCGGCGCTATTCTTTGATGAGAGCGCCGGGCCTCGTGAATTTCCTACCCGCGCAGTTCGCTTAGTGCTTGGCTTCCGCATCCGGCGGGACCGTGGCTTCCGCAGCCTCCGGCACCTCCCCGGCCTCGGCAGCGGGCTCTACAACGCCTTCTACGAAGTCGCCTTCCTGCTTCTCGTACTGCTCGTACGCACTCGTGTCCACGTACTCGACGCCTTCCACCAGCGCCTGGTCTTCGGCCGACTTCTGCTCGGCGACCTGCGACTGCTGGTAAGCCGTGTGGCCTTCCAGCACCGACTCCGAAATCTTCGATGTAAACAAGCGGATGGCCCGCAGCGCGTCATCGTTCCCCGGAATGATCCAGTCCACTACGTCGGGGTCGCAGTTGGTATCCACTACCGAAACCACCGGAACGCCCATGCGCCGCGCTTCTTTCACCGCAATCTCTTCCGCGTTCGAGTCGATGACGAACATCGCATCGGGAAGCTGGCCCATGTTCTCGATGCCCTCCAGGTTCTGGTGAAGGTGCTTCATTTCGCGATCGAGCCGCGCCCGTTCCTTCTTCGACAGCTCATTCATACGGCCGTCTTCGACCATGGCCTTCAGCAGCTTCAGCCGCTTGATGGACTTCTGCAGCGTCGCCCAATTCGTCAGCGTCCCGCCCAGCCAGCGGTGGTTCACAAAAAACGCGCCGCAGCGCTTCGCCTCTTCGGCGACCGCTTCCTGGGCCTGTCGCTTGGTACCTACAAATAAGACTGCTTTGCCTTGTGCAGCTAGCTCGCCCACGAAGCGGCTCGCTTCGCGGAACATTTTGAGGGTTTTCTGAAGGTCAATGATGTGAATGCCGTTGCGTTCCCCGAAAATGTATTCCTTCATTTTCGGGTTCCAGCGCCGCGTCTGGTGACCGAAGTGAACTCCGGCCTCCAGCAGCTCTTTCATCGTAATTTCTACTGCCAAATTTCCTCCTCTATGGACAGCTGTTTGCGGTGGTGACTTGCGTCGCCACAGAACAGCCTTTTGCCGGCTCCTTGCCGGCCGTGATCTTGGCGGATCCGCTCTCGCAAATCCGCCAGAGCCTTTGTAGCGCCGGCTTCCAGCCGGCAATCCCGATTAACGCTTCGTGAACTGGAAGCGCTTTCGCGCGCCCTTCTGCCCGTACTTCTTGCGTTCCTTCATTCTGGAATCGCGCGTCAGAAAACCATTCGTGCGCAGCGCCGGCCGCAGCTCCGGATTGAACCGCGAAATCGCCCGCGACAAACCCATGCGCACCGCGCCGGCCTGTCCGCCAACTCCGCCGCCATTCGCCGTCACTACCACGTCCACCTGTTCCGTCAAGCTCGTGAACTTCAGCGGCTCGATCGCGTCATGCTTCCACGCGTGATTCGGAAAATACTGCTCCACCGTCCGGCCGTTCACCGTAAACTTGCCCGTGCCCGGACGCAGGAACACGCGCGCCACCGACTCTTTGCGCCGGCCCGTACCGAGAAACCAGGACTGCTTGCCCTCAATGGGCGCACCCGTTGAACTCAATGTTCCTCCTCGAACTCACCTGACTCCACGCCGGTTTGCTCCCCGCTAAGGCACCACTTAGAGTGTGATCGCTTCGCGATCTCACGGGTCAAGGAACAGCAACGTGCGGAAAACTCTTGGTGGCATCCCAACCCGGTCGGGATGCTCTCCGATCACCTACTACAGCTCCACCGCTCGCGGCTTCTGTCCCGCGTGCCGCGCCAATCCCGTTGCGTCCCGGTACACGCGCAGCTTCTTTGCGCGCCGCGCACGCAGCTTGTTCTTCGGCAGCATCCCGAGAACCGCCTCGCGCACCATCCAGTCAGCCTTCACCGGCCGCAACCTCTTCGCCGGAACTTCCTTCAGCCCGCCCGGATACCCGCTGTGCGAGTAATAAATCTTCTGCTCGACCTTGTTCCCGGTCATGCGGATCTTGTCCGCATTGATCACCACCACGTGATCGCCCGAGTCCAAGTACGGTGTAAAGCTCGGTTTATCCTTGCCGATCAGCATCCGCGCGACTCTTGTCGCCAGCCGCCCCAGCACCTGGTCCGTCGCATCGACTACAAACCAATTCGCGCCCACCTTCAGCGCTTCGGCTTCCTCACCCTTGGCTACGTACGTCCTCATTGCACCCAGTCACACCCTTCCCCATAGAGACAAACCTTAATCTTAGAGTATGGTTCCCTCCCTGTCAATCACGCACATACTGAGGACGAGCTCTTTCTTTTTTTCGTCTTCATGTGAAGCGCGGTCGATAGTTTCCGTCTGTCGCATCTCTAGTGAGCAGCACCAACCGAGTGCACCTGATGTGCCAGGCTGACCCTGATGCCGCCTTTCCAACCCTTGCAGTACGCGCGCGAGTAGTCACCCTGTACCTCCAAGACCTGTCCGATCATGCGCGAGCGGAATTCCGGCCCGAACATATCCCTAAATATATCCTCCTCTGTCGTACACACGTCGAAAGCTCCGTAAACGGTCTCGTACGACGTAGACACCTGCTCGGGTGATTCGCGGAAATACACGTTTACCCAATGCCAGGACGCTCCCGGCGGACTGACATCGACGCGCGAAACCGTACCCCGGATAATGAGGTATTCGGGCATTTCCTCGGGCCGTCCTCCCGAGGGGCGAACTTTCGCAAGGGCCGCATTCATCTCGTCCCAGTTCATGCGCTGAAATTCCGGTGGACCCTCCAGAGATTCCTTCAGCTCCTGTTCCTCCCCTCCGGCCGCCAAGCCAGCCAAGATCCCGCCGGCCAGAGAGGAGATTCTCGACATCGTTCGCATCCCCTCCTGTTCGGCGGCTCGCTGCTCCGGCGAAGCGTGCGTGTCCGGGCACTCGAAACATTTCTTCTCGAAAGTTACCTCCCGCGTATCGGGGTAAGCGACCACATTGAGGCCGTAGTCCAGAGTCTCGCAGGACGGCGGGGCTAAGAGGCTGCTGTTTCTATCTTGTTGCTCAGCGACGGCCCGTTGGGTGGCGGTCGCTTTGTAAGGAAGATGGTCTTCCGCATAGTGCAGAGAAGGCGCGCTACATGTGGGGTTACGCGGCCGGAACAACAGTTGCAGCTGCGCGGAAACATCTTTATTCCCCCGTCGGACGGAAACGTTCCGGTCAGCCCTGGTTAAGACGTCGATACCGAAGTCGGGAAGGAGGTCGAGCCTGCGGGCCGTACCCCACTGTCCATGGGAGTCGGCAAAGGCAAATCCCACGAACGCCGGCGTCGCGCCATTTTCCTCGTAAACATGCGTGCAGTCACGAGGCGCGATGTGCGTGCTGGCGACGCCACCCTGCTTCACGAGTAATGCGTCAAGGTCGACCTTGCCCGCGTTGCAGATGTCGAGTCCTACATGCGGATGCGCCGAATCCCGGACCGGGCGCACGGCCGGGCGCCCTGCGGCCTGTGCCTGGAGGCCCAGCACGCGGTAGGCCTTCGATTCGAGGACCCGAATGCTGCCCGCCTTGCCGGCGCACATGGAACCCTCGACCTCTCCGGTCACTTCCAGCGTTTTGCCGACCAGCCTGTAAAGATCGCCGACCGTCTCCTGGAACATGTCGGGGTAAGGGGAGCAGACAACAAAGGCTGCGTCGGGCGACTCCTTGAAGAAGATGGTCAGCCACAGCGGACGGCCCCCGAATTTCACGCTCACGCGCGAGACCGTACCCCGGACAATTCTCGTCTGCGCCATCCACGCCGCACCGTACGAGGCGGGGGATTGGACTGTCGTGGCTGCCGCGCGCGCCTCAGCCGCGCTCGGCGGCGCGGCATAGGCATACCCGCTCTTGCCCGCGCCGCCGAGGGGCCCCGCAACCAGCTTCTTTGCCTGCTGCAGCGCCGCATCCTCCGCCAGACCGCCGATCGTGACGGCGACCGCGATGGTCCCGCCCTTGAAGGCGTGGAGCGTTCCATAGCCAGGGCTCCAGGTCCAGATCGCCGCATCTCCTAAATCGACGTCCTTGACGTTCATCGTGACCCTCTCGCTCTCACGAGCGAGGTAGGCGCGCGTTGCGTTCACGGCATTGGCGTCAGGAGATGCGGAGCGATTGATGCTCAACTGGACCTGCTTGCGCCTGGCGGCGTTGGATCCGACCGAGACGAACCAGCAGTTGTTGTCCGTGCTGCTTTTGCCGTCGACACTTTCACCGAGGATGGATTCGGCTTCCGGCCGCGTCAAGAAGCTGCACGCGTTCCCGGCCGCCGTCGGCACGCTACCGGGGGCCTGGGCGCGCGCCGAGGACGCGGTCGCCGCCACCGTCTCGTCGAGCCGTTTGCCGGAAGCGAGCAGTCCCTTCGGCAGCGGCGCCTGCAAAATCGCCGGCAGCCCCGGCCCGGCCGCCGGCACCACGAAATGCCCCATGTCTTCGGCGCCGCCCAGTCTTACTACGTAGTATTCACTCCGGTCCGGCGTCACACCTGGACATGCTGCGTCAGCCGAGTCGAAGCCTTTCCTCCGGTTCAACTCGATTCGGTTCTTCAGTTCCTGCGTGCACAGGGCGGTGAGGACGTCGTGCTGGTTCATGCAGGCGTCGTAAGCGGCTTTCGCGCTGCCGCCGCGCACGAAATCGTGATTGACGAGGCAGTAGCGCATCGCGATCTTGCGGTCGGCCGCGATCCGCTTCACATCAAACCAGGAAGCGCATGCCCTGACGTCGCCGTCGATGTCACCGCGGTGGGCATAAGCGAATTTGACCTGGTCCTGCGAGAGCAGCGGAAACGCCGGATCGTATATGTCGTGGCAGTAACGCGTCACCGCCTGGGCAGCGTTGTCTTCGGTGAGGTCGAAATTCGGGAGCTGCGGGTTCTGCGCCGAGCAGGGCAGAGCAAAGGCGAGGGACAAAAGGATTCGTACTGAACGCGTCATGTCAACAGCCTCCCATTAGTAAAACTGCGTAGATGATGTATAAACCAGCATTTCCGTTTTGGCTTCCTGGTCGGTCGGACTATACATCAGGCCGCTTCTGGGCGGGCCTCAAAAGAATGATACTTGCAGGTCATGAAGGCATACGCAATTTCGTAGTAGGGATAACGGAAGCGGGGCTCTTCAGTCGGAGAGATTGGTGCCCGGGGAGGGAGTCGAACCCACATGAGGAAAAATCCTCGGAGGATTTTAAGTCCTCAGCGTCTGCCATTCCGCCACCCGGGCACTGGCAGAAAACGGGAAGCACGTTGCGCGAGTTTCCCGCTTCGTTCACTATTGTAGAGGAAATCGCAAAAAACTGGCAGGAGTCATCCGTCACGATTGGCGTGAAAGTCTCAGGCAGCAGAGACTTTCATTCTGTCGTAAGATTCCCTCATCCGCTGGGTATCGCGGTGCATCTAAAACCTGACCGACACCACTGGGCGTTCCCCGCCCAACCGGGAGCAATTGTGAGCGAAGCGAAACCCGCACTAAATGAACGCGCAGGTGCTGATCCAAAGATGGCAAGCGACCAGCTGTGCATTAACACCATCCGCACTCTGGCGATCGACGCCGTGCAACAGGCTAACTCCGGCCACCCCGGCGCCCCGATGGGCTTGGCTCCAGTGGTTTATTCCCTCTGGCAGCGCTTCCTGCGCTACGACCCCGCAGATCCCACCTGGCCTAACCGCGACCGCTTTGTCCTCTCCGCAGGCCACGCGTCGATGCTGCTCTACGCCACGCTACACCTCGCCGGAGTACGGGAAGTTGATAAGGCCGGGAAGGTATTGGATAAACTCGCGGTCCCAATGGAAGAGATCAAGCGCTTCCGGCAAATCGACAGCAAGACTCCTGGACATCCCGAGTCGCATCTCACCTCCGGAGTGGAAACGACGACAGGACCTCTGGGGCAGGGTGCAGGGAACAGCGTGGGAATGGCGATCGCCGGCAAATGGTTTGCCGCGAACTACAATCGGCCGGGTTTCGAAATCTTCGATTTCAACGTATACACGATCTGTGGAGATGGGGACCTCATGGAGGGCGTAGCGAGTGAAGCCGCTTCCCTGGCGGGCCATCTGAGGCTCTCTAATCTTTGCTGGATCTACGACAACAACCGGGTGACGCTGGATGGCCCGGCCGCGTGGTCCTTCAGCGAAGACGTGATGACACGTTTTGTCGGTTACGGCTGGAACGTCACGCGAGTCGCAGACGCGAACGACCCGGACATGCTGGCCCGCGCCTATGAAACATTCCTGAAAACGACGGACCGGCCCACTCTCGTCGTGGTGGATAGCCACATTGGCTATGGATCACCAAACAAGCAGGACTCCTCCGATGCGCACGGCGAACCGTTGGGCGAGGCGGAAGTCCGGCTGGCGAAGAAAAACTATGGCTGGCCCGAGGATGCTAAATTTCTCGTCCCGGACGGTGTCTACAATCAGTTCAAGAACGGGGTGGGCAAGCGCGGAGGTGAGGCTCGCGCCGCATGGATGGCGAAATTCGAGGAATACAAGAAGCAGTTCCCTCAGCTCGCCGATCAGCTGTGCAGGATGCAGCAGGGCCAACTGCCGGACGGCTGGGACAATGACTTGCCGATCTTCCCTGCCGATGCGAAGGGCTTGGCGACACGCGATTCGTCCGGCAAGACTTTGAACGTGCTGGCGAGAAACATTCCGTGGTTGGTGGGCGGCTCGGCGGACTTGGCCCACTCCAACAAAACGAACTTGACCTTCGACGGTGCGGGAGATTTCTACGCGGGCCAGTATCAGGGGCGGAATCTCCATTTCGGCGTTCGCGAACATGCTATGGGCGCGATCGTGAACGGCATGACGTTGTCGAAGCTGCGCGCTTTCAGCGCGACATTCTTCAATTTCAGCGACTATATGCGGCCCAGCATGCGCCTGGGCGCCCTGATGGAAATCCCGGCGATCTATATTTTCACGCACGATTCGATCGGCCTGGGAGAAGACGGACCGACGCATCAGCCCATCGAGCAACTGGCCTCGCTGCGCGCCATGCCGAACATGCTGGTTCTGCGGCCGGGCGACGCCAATGAAGTGGTAGAAGCTTACAAGATCATCATGCAGCACACGCACGGGCCCATATCGCTGGTGCTGACACGCCAAGCACTCCCCACCTTCGATCGCTCAAAATATGCGCCCGCATCGGGCGTGGCCAAAGGCGCCTACGTTCTTGCCGACGCCCCAGCCGCAAAACCCGAGGTGATCCTCATGGCCTCCGGGAGCGAAGTTTCGCTGTGCGTATCGGCCTACGAAAAATTGAGCGCCGACGGCATCAAAGCCCGCGTCGTCAGTATGCCTTCGTGGGAGCTCTTCGAGCGCCAGGATGCCGCTTACAAGGAGAGTGTTCTTCCTGCGAATGTCACGCCGCGTGTCTCGGTGGAGATGGCGTCCATTTTTGGCTGGGAGCGCTACGTCGGACCGAAGGGAAAGATGATCGGAATGCGCTCGTTCGGTGCGTCGGCGCCTCTGAAAGACGTGAAGAAAAAATTTGGCTTCGAACCGGAAAACGTCGTTGCAGCGGTAAAAGAAGTTCTGGGAAAGTGAGTGCGGAATGAGAGTTGTGATTGGCGCCGATCACGCGGGGTTCGCGCTGAAAAATTCGGTAGGCGATGTTCTTCGATCGCTTGGCCACCAAGTTCTGGACGTCGGTGCATTCAACGAAAATCCGTCGGATTATCCCGATTTCGCGGAAGCCGTAGGCCGCGCCGTGCTGGACGGCAAAGCTGAGCGCGGCGTGCTGATCTGCGGCAGCGGCGTCGGTGCGAGCGTGGCGGCCAACAAGCTGATGGGCATTCGCGCGGCGGTTTGCCACGACACCTATTCTGCACACCAGGGCGTGGAGCATGACGATATGAACGTGCTGGTGCTGGGTTCTCGCGTCATTGGCGTTAAGCTGGCGGAAGACGCGGTGAAAGCGTTTCTGGGCGCGAAGTTCACGAACGAAGAACGCCACGTGCGGCGGATCGCTAAAATAAAAGCACTGGAAGCGAAATTTGCCGCGGGCAGGAAGACTTGATCGGGATGCGCAGCAGCGATACCCAGCTGAGAGTAAAATAGGATCTTGGGCAGTTTTTGAACTAGAGGAGAAGTGTCATGACAACTGCAACGACGATTCCGAGTGTTGGCGCTGATCAAGGCGCGAATCCGCTGAAGGGGTTGTTAGCTTACGGACAATCCCCGTGGATGGATTACATCCGCAGGGACCTGCTCACCAGCGGCGAATTGAAAAAATACATTGATAACGACGGCCTCCGTGGCATGACCTCCAATCCCGCCATTTTTGAAAAAGCCATCGTCGGCAGCACCCTCTACGCTGATATTCTTACCTCCCCCGACGCAAAAAAACTTACTGCCAAGGGCCTGTTCGATAAGATTGCTACTCGCGACGTTCAGGACGCCTGCGACATCTTTAAGCCCATCTATTCTGAGACGAAGCGCCGCGACGGTTACGTCAGCCACGAAGTTTCTCCCGACCTCGCCAACGATACCAAGGCCACCATCGAAGAGGCCCGCCGCCTGTGGAAAACGGTAAATCGCCCGAATGTGATGATCAAAATTCCAGCCACGCCGGAAGGCATTCCCGCGATTCGCCAGACTCTCGCAGAAGGCCTGAACATCAACATCACCTTGCTCTTTGCCCAGTCCGCCTACGAGCAAGTCGCCGAAGCCTTCCTGTCCGCGCTCGAAGCTCGCGCCGCCAAAGGCCTTGACATAAGCCACATCGCCAGCGTTGCCAGCTTCTTCGTCAGTCGCATCGACACACTTGTCGACAGTAAGATCGACGAAAAACTCAAGTCCACAACGGACGCTCGTCAGAAAACTCTGCTCGAAAGCATCCGCGGCAAGATTGCCATCGCAAACGCCAGACTCACCTACAAAAAGTATCAGGAACTTTTCGGCGGCCCGCGATGGAAGGCCCTCGCGGCCAAAGGCGCGCAGACCCAGCGCCTCCTCTGGGCCAGCACCAGCACCAAGAATCCCAAGTACCGCGACGTTATCTACGTCGAAGAGCTGATCGGCGCGGATACCGTCGACACCATTCCTCCGGCCACCTTTGATGCCTTTCGCGATCACGGAAAGCTGCGTCCCAGCCTCACCGAGAACGTCGACGGAGCCGCAAAGACCATGGCCGATCTCGCCAACGCCGGAATTTCAATGAAAGAAGTTACCGACAAACTGTTGGTGGACGGCGTGAAACTTTTCTCGGATGCTTTCGCGCAGTTGCTGGCCGCCACGGGCAAGAGCGCAGGAGTGCGCGCTTGAGCCTGAATCGCCAGACCTGCAAATTGCCCGGCCCGCTTGCAAGCGCCGTTGCCGCATCCCTCGAAGACTGGAAGAAAAATAATAAAGTCGCGCGCCTCTGGCAAAAAGATGCTTCGCTCTGGAGCGGCGCCGACGAAAGCAACTGGCTCGGCTGGCTCACGATCACAGAAGAGCAGCTCGCCCGCATCGACGTTCTCAAGCAGATCGCCAATGACATCAAGAAAGCTCGCTTCAAACACGCCCTCCTGCTTGGAATGGGTGGCTCCAGTCTCTGCCCCGAAGTCCTGCGCATGACCTTTGGGAAGGTCAAAGGCTATCCCGAGCTTCATGTTCTTGATTCCACGGACCCCGCTCAAATCAAGGCGGTCGAAGGAAAATTGAACCTCAAGAGCACCATCTGCATTGTTTCGAGCAAGTCCGGGAGCACGCTGGAGCCAAATATTTACAAACAGTATTTCTTTGAGCGAGTGAAAGCCAAGGTCGGCGAAAAAGAAGTTGGAAGCCGCTTCATCGCCATCACCGATCCCGGCTCCAAGATGCAGCAGGTTGCGCAAGGTGATAAATTCCGCAGAATCTTCATGGGTGTCCCGAGCATCGGCGGCCGTTATTCTGCGCTGTCGAATTTCGGCATGGTTCCCGCTGCCGTTATGGGACTCGATGTTGCCAGATTCCTGAAAAACACCGAAGAGATGGTGAAAGCCTGCCAGTCATTCGCCGCGGACGCTAATCCGGGCGTCGTCCTGGGAACCATCCTGGGTGTTGCCGCCAACCACGGCCGCGACAAACTTACCATCATCGCTTCGCCGCGCATCTTTGACCTGGGCGCGTGGCTCGAGCAATTGATCGCCGAATCGACAGGAAAAATCGGCAAGGGCATTATTCCCGTTGATCGGGAGCGCATTGCCAAGCCCGCAGCCTACGGCGGCGACCGCGTCTTTGCCTGCCTCCGCCTGGCTTCGAAACCAAACAAGGCGCAGGATGCCGCCGTAGCAGCCCTCGAAAAAGCGGGACACCCAGTCGTGTGCATAACGCTCCCAAATATCTACAATCTCGGCCAGGAATTTTTCCGCTGGGAAATCGCCACCGCCGTTGCTGGCTCGATCATCGGCATCAACGCCTTCAACCAGCCCGACGTCGAGGCCAGCAAGATCGAAACGCGCAAGCTCACCAGCGAATATGAAACGACCGGCAAGCTGCCTCCGGAAGCTCCTTTCTTTGAAGACAACGGCATCAAGCTTTTCGCCGACGAAAAAAACACGGGCGCGTTGAAAGCCGGCGCGACACTTGCCGGCGTTCTGAAGGCGCATCTTTCACGAATCGGCGTGGGCGATTATTTCGCCGTCCTTGGCTACGTTCCGATGAACTCCGCCCATGAAGAAGCTTTGCAGGGAATCCGGCATGCTGTGCGCAACAAGAAAAAAGTAGCCACGGTTCTCGGTTTCGGCCCGCGCTTTCTGCACTCCACCGGACAAGCCTACAAGGGCGGCCCCAACAGTGGTGTTTTTCTGCAGATCACCTGCGATGATGCGAAAGATCTCCCGGTCCCGGGGCAGAAATTTACATTCGGCGTGGTGAAGGCAGCGCAGGCGCGGGGCGATTTTGCCGTTCTTGCGGAGCGTGGGCGGCGCGCCTTGCGCGTGCATCTTGGCAAGAACGTGAAGGCCGATCTCGCTAAGCTGGCAAAGGCCGTAAGACAGGCACTCGAATAAGCACTAGAAACAAGCGAACAAGCGACTCGCAGAGGAGTAAACGCAATGCAACTGGGGATGATCGGGCTGGGGAGAATGGGCGCCAACATGGTGCGCCGCTTGCAGAAGAACGGCCATCAATGCGTTGTGTACGACCGGAGCGCGGAGTCGGTGAAGCAACTCGCCGGCGAAGGCGCGGCGGGCTCGGCATCGCTGGACGATTTCGTGAAGAAACTGCAAAAGCCTCGCGCGGTGTGGCTGATGGTGCCGGCGGGAGTAGTGGACGCAATGTTGCGCGAATTAGCTGGAAAGTTGGCCTCTAGTGACATCGTGATTGACGGCGGAAATTCCTACTACATCGACGATATCCGCCGGGCAAAGGAATTGGCCGCTAAAGGGCTGCACTACGTGGACGTGGGCACAAGCGGCGGTGTATGGGGACTCGAGCGCGGCTACTGCCAGATGATTGGCGGCGAGACCGATGTTGTAAGGCATCTCGATCCGATCTTCAAGACGCTCGCGCCAGGGCGAGGTAATGTGGATCGCACGCCCGGCCGCGAAAAAGCCGGCGGAACGGCGGAAGAGGGTTACTTGCATTGCGGACCGTCCGGCGCGGGACATTTCGTGAAGATGGTGCACAACGGGATCGAGTATGGGCTCATGGCCGCGTATGCGGAGGGATTGAACATTTTGAAGCATGCCAACGCGGGCAAAACGCATCGCGAAACGGATGCGGAGACAACGCCTCTGCGCAATCCCGAACTTTATCAGTACGAATTCAATTTAGCGGACATCACGGAAGTGTGGCGGCGCGGAAGCGTGGTGGCTTCCTGGCTGCTCGATTTGACGGCCAGTTCCCTGTTCGAGCAACCCACGCTGGAGCGATTCTCTGGCCGCGTTTCCGATTCCGGCGAGGGCCGCTGGACGATTCTTGCGGCCATCGAATCAACGACTCCCTCCCCCGTCCTGACTGCGGCCTTGTATCAGCGTTTCTCATCGCGCGGCGAGGACGACTTCGCGGCCAAAGTTCTCTCGGCGATGAGATATCAGTTCGGCGGTCACCTCGAGAAAGCAGCCGGGCATTGATCGGAAAGAGTTTCGATGAATCACACAGATCCAAATCCCGTCGCTTCGCCCTGCGTCATGGTTACTTTCGGGGCAACTGGCGACCTCACTAAGCGCAAGCTCATTCCCGCGCTCTGCAATCTTGCGGGAGAAAATCTCCTTTCGAAGCAGTTCGCCATGATCGGATTTTCCGCCGACGATTACACGACGGAATCCTTCCGCAAGATGCTCGGTGAGGAAATCCCCAAGTTCACCTCTCAGCCCCTCGACTTGAAATTGTGGGACTGGTTCGTCGAGCGCCTGTACTACGTAAAAGGCGATTTTCAGGATCCCGAGGCTTACAAACGCCTTCAACAGCAGATCGAGGAAACAGAAAAACAGCACCAAACGCTCGGCAATAGATTTTTCTATTTTGCCGTCGCCCCGCGATTTTTCTCCCCGATCGCCAAGCAACTGGGCAGCGCCGGACTAGTCAGGGAAGAAAATGGGAAATGGGCCCGCGTCATCATCGAAAAACCCTTCGGCCACGACCTCGATTCCGCTCGCCAGCTCAATCAGGACTTGAAGAAAGTCCTCACCGAAAAGCAGATTTATCGCATCGACCACTATCTCGGTAAAGAGACTGTGCAAAACGTCCTGGTCTTCCGCTTTTCAAACAACATCATCGAGCCGCTCTGGAACCGCAATTTCGTTGATCACGTCCAGATTACCGCCGCAGAAACCGTCGGTGTCGAGCACCGGGGCGGATTTTATGAAACCGCCGGCGCCCTCCGCGACATGGTTCCCAATCACCTCTTTCAAATCTTGACTATGACCGCCATGGAGCCGCCCATCTCCTTCGACGCCGACGAAGTCCGCAACAAACAAGCGGAAGTCCTTCACGCTATCCAGCCACTCAACCCGGAAGATGTGCTCACCAGTTCCGTGCGCGGCCAATACGCTGAAGGCGAGATCGATGAGCAACGCGTCGTGGGATACCGGAGCGAGCCATCCGTGGCGTCTGATTCGAACACCGAAACTTTCGTCGCGCTGAAACTCCAAATTGACAATTGGCGTTGGGCGGGAGTGCCCTTTTATCTCCGCACCGGCAAACGGCTTGCCAAGCGCCGGACGGAAATCGTCATCCAGTTCCGCCGCACTCCTTTCGTGCTCTTCCGCAACACCACGGTAAAGAATCTCGAGACCAACCGCCTCGTTCTCCACATTCAGCCAGAGGAAGGAATTTCTCTCAGCTTCGGCGCGAAAGTTCCCGGCTCCATCATGAAGCTGGGTCTCGTCAACATGGACTTCGACTACTGCAGCTACTTCGGCGCGGAACATAGCACCGGCTACGAGCGTTTGTTGCACGATTGCATGGCCGGCGACGCCACGCTCTTTCAGCGCGCCGACATGGTCGAGGCAGGTTGGAGCGTGATCCAGCCGATCCTCGATGTCTGGCACGCGCTGCCCGCGCGCGGTTTCCCGAATTACGCCGGCGGCTCGTGGGGCCCCAAGGAAGCGGAGGATTTGCTACAACGCGACGGCCGCGCGTGGCGGGAAATCGGCGCGGAAGAGTCCATTAAGCAGGGCTGCCTCGACTCTTCGGGCAAGGCCAAAGCCGAATTTGCATGATGGAATACGTCGCGAATCGCGAAGTCCGCATTTTGTCGGATGCCACTGCGATTGCCAGACGTGCCGCTCAGAAATTTGTAGAAGCGGCGGCAGCCACAGTGAAGGAGAAGGGTTCCTTCAGCGTGGCATTGGCAGGCGGTTCCACGCCCAAGGCGCTCTATGGCCTGCTCGTGAACGACCCCGCGCTGCGCGCGCAGGTCCCCTGGGATAAAATGCAGCTATTCTTTGGGGACGAGCGCCACGTCGGGCCGGACCATCCGGATAGCAATTTTCGAATGGCAACGGAGGTGATGATTGCAAAATCGCCCCTGAAACCCGAACAAGTGACGCGCATCAAGGGCGAATACCCGGACACGGAACAGGCCGCGCGGGAATACGAACAGGCCATTCGATCCTCTTTCAAACTGGCGGATGGCGAGTTTCCACGTTTCGACTTGGTTTTGCTGGGGATGGGCAGTGAAGGCCACACCGCGTCGCTCTTTCCAGGCACCAGGGCACTGCACGAAAAGCAGCGCATTGCGGTGCCTAATTGGGTCGGAAAGCTGCTGACGGATCGCATCACGCTGACGGCGCAGGCGATTAATAATGCAGTCCATGTAATTTTCATGGTTGCGGGCGCGAACAAAGCGCCGGCACTGACGGCCGTGCTGGAGCGGGTTTACGAGCCGGAACAACTGCCGGCACAGTTGATTCAGCCAACGAATGGTACTTTACTATGGTTGGTGGACACCGCCGCCGGCGGCTTGCTCACACGCGCAATTCGCGAGTAAATAGAGGAGAACGAGATGGCCACGACAACGAGCACGGGAAAGATTGAATCGCTTCTTGGCGCGAAGGCGGAATCCCTGCTGGGATTCAAGTCGCCGAAAATTTCCAAAGAGCGTCTCCATTTGCCGGGACCCGATTTTATCGACCGCGTGTGGGCGGCGTCCGACCGCAACATTCGCGTGCTGACGAATTTGCAGCGGCTCTTCCGGCAGGGCCGCCTCAGCGGAACCGGCTACTTGTCGATTCTGCCGGTGGACCAGGGGATCGAGCATTCGGGAGGCGCGAGCTTCGCGAAGAATCCCGACTACTTCGATGCGGAAAACATCGTGAAGCTGGCCGTGGAAGGCGGCTGCAACGCCGTCGCCTCCACGTTCGGGGTGCTCGGCGCGGTGGCGCGCAAATACGCGCACAAAATTCCTTTCATCGTGAAGATCAACCACAACGAGCTGCTGACTTTCCCGAACAGGTTTGATCAGGTCGTGTTCGGCACGGTGCAGGAAGCCTACAACATGGGCGCGGCAGCGGCGGGCGCAACGATCTATTTCGGCTCCGGCGAAAGTACGCGCCAAATCGTTGAGATCAGCCAGGCCTTCGCTCACGCACATGAATTGGGCATGGCCACCGTTCTCTGGTGCTATCTGCGCAACAGCGCCTTCAAGAAAGACAAGGACTATCACCTGTCCGCGGACCTGACCGGACAGGCGAATCATCTCGGCGTGACGATTCAGGCGGACATCATAAAGCAGAAGTTGCCGGAAAATAACGGCGGCTACATGGCGCTGAACACCGACGGAGTGAGCTACGGCAAATTCGACAAACGGATTTACACCGAACTCACCAGCGATCATCCGATCGATCTGTGCCGGTATCAGGTGGCGAACTGCTACATGGGCCGCTCGGGACTCATCAACAGCGGCGGTGCTTCCGGCGCCAACGATTTCGAAGAAGCCGTGGCTACCGCCGTAATCAACAAGCGCGCCGGCGGCACCGGCCTCATTTCCGGCCGCAAGGCCTTCCAGCGGCCGATGAAAGAAGGCGTCCAGCTCCTCAACACCATTCAGGACGTCTACCTCAGCCCCGACGTCACCGTCGCCTGAGGCTTTTCCCCACATGACCGAGGAGGTTCCTGGTCAGAAGCGCCGACACCCGCGCATCTCATTGCCGAAAGGCATGCAGGTGGCCTGGTATGGTAGCGATCTGCAACTTTTTTCGCGCGTCCGGACACTCAGCATGGGAGGACTGTTCATTTCCGCCCTCAATCCACCTCCAGTGGGCACGAAGCTGACACTTTCGTTTGAAGTGCCCGGCGGGAACGTGCAGGCAGAGGCGATCGTGCGAAGTATTGTCCCCGGCGAAGGGATGGGTGTCGAGTTTACAAAGCTACGGTTGAAAGACCGCATTTTGCTGGAAAAGTTGCTGAAACGGTTGTTACGGTGACACAAGAGTTTTCGGCGGCTCAGATGGAACTCCGATCAAACCATTTCTCTGGGAATAAATGCAGGTGTACAATCGTCGGCGTTTTCGGAGTCAAATATGGAATCCCCGGGACATCCACATGAACAAACTCCTCTGGTCGGCCTTTGCTCTCTCGCTTTTGGCCACGGCCTCACACGCGCAGGAAACTCCCGCGGCTGAAGTCGCGGCGGGCTATTCTCATTTCCATATCATCAAAGGCTTAACCATCGGCATGGATGGCGGCAGCGGATCGGCCGCTTTCAATGCCAACGATTGGTTCGGAGTTGTCGGCGATCTAGGCGTATATCACAGCGAACCCTGCTGCGTGGATCTGACAGCGACGACGTACACGTTCGGCCCGCGATTTTCGTACCGCAAGTCAGACAGGATCGTGCCGTTCGCCCAGGCGCTCTTCGGCGGATCGCATTTTTCAACCTCGTACAACGGCGTCTCCGGCTCGGGTGGGAACCATTTTACGTTCGGCCTCGGCGGCGGACTTGACATTGCGTTCGGCAGGAGCGGCAAAGTCGCTCTGCGCCCGCAAGGGGACTACTTCGGCGTTCGCGTGAATGGTTCTACGATAAGCAACGTTCGCCTCTCCCTCCAAATCGTCTATCGTATCGGGAGGAGGTAGCACCCTCCACTTTTCCTCTGAGCCAGATCTAATGACACGCCTCAAGTGAGCTATCTCTATACACCCGCCTGTTTTCAGAAAGAGTGCGGAACCTTCTGATTTCAAAAGGGTTCTCAAACACGCTTTGCTCAAAGAGCGACAAGAGCGAATGAAGAGAGCATCTGAACGTGGGAACGTCGCAACGTCCGAGAGTCTGAACGTCTGGACGTCGAATTCAGGAGGGAGCTGGTTAACCATAACTGGGCCACACGCCCAAGGGGGCGACAAAGAACGACATGGGTGGCCCTGGCGCGCGTTGCCGCTTGCCGGCTGCGGAGCGAGGCCATAGGGTCAAACCGTAGGGCCAGGCCATGAACCAAGATTCGATCCCCCGAGGAGAAGGAATCGGAGCAGCAGCCCGGCGTTGGGGGCTGGTCATGAAGAACGTTGGACTGCGCGGGTTTGCGTTGATTGTGGTGCTCGTCTCGACAGCCGCCTTCCCCGTGCGTGCACAGGAATTCCCCCGCTGGGAACCCTTCGGCGGCTTCTCCTATGCCAACGTGGGCCTGGGTCCGCAGGCAAATCTCTTCGGGCCCGTGAGCAAGAATTACTTTGGTATTCATTTGGGTGTGAACTTCAATCCCTACCGCAACTTCAGTGTGGTTCTAGTGGACCTCGGCATCCAATCCCGGGGATCGCGCGTGCCTCGTCTCTTTCGCAATTCCAATAACGACGTGGTTACGTCTCAGGCCTTGTTTGGTCCAGAACTCAAGATCCGCAGTCGCAATGGAGATGGTTTTGCCCACGCTCTCGTGGGTGTCACCAATACACGGCTTGTCGAAACGGATTCCTTCGGCAGCATCGATCTGGCCCGCAGGACGAATCTTGCCCTGGGCTTCGGTGGCGGCCTCGACGTGAACGTGAACCCTCGCCTTGCCATTCGCGTCCTGCAAGCCGACTACGTACCCACTCGCTTGGCAGGCAAGTGGCAGAACGATTTCCGCGCGAGCGTCGGCGTAGTTTTCAGGTTTCGGTACACAGAAGGTCGCTAGTGCCGCGAGCGGGGGAAAAAACCGGCCGCTCCGGTCGGGATGACAGAGCGAAGAGAGATTTCTCTCTGCGCAGGCCGACCCTTTCACGGGAGTGAAAGGGGAAGGAAAAAGTCAGCCTGCTCCGTTCGAAATGACGGGCGGGGGCCGGATGCAGTTATGTCGGACCTCCCGACAGGAGCCGGGACCCTTCACTTCGTTCAGGGTAAACAGGTGCCGGTACGGCCCCCAAAGTCGGGGCAGGTCCGCCACGGCGGGCAGGCGAGGTAAACTCCACCGGCACCCGAGGCACCCGGCGATCCGTGTATCCAAGTGCTTTGCTTCCGGCATCAAATGAGTTTCACGGTAGCGCCGCAAGGAGGGATGATCATGAATTCCAAGCAAGTGGTTCTCATCACCGGCTCCAGCACCGGCTTCGGCAGGCTGTCCGCCGAAACCCTGGCTCGCAAAGGGCACACCGTTTTCGCGACAATGCGTGACCCCGGAGGCCGCAATTCCAAGAATGCCTCCGAAATTCGCACGCTTGCGGAAAAGGATTCACTGCCCATTCACGTCCTTGAAATGGATGTGACCGACGCCGCCTCGGTCGAGCGGGCTGTGAACGCCGCCGTCGCCAAAGCCGGCCGCATTGACGTCGCCATCAACAACGCCGGCTACTACCTCGGGGGGCTGGAGGAAGCTGTCACCACCGAACAAGCGCAGCGCCTGATGGACACGAATTTTCTTGGCCCGGTTCGCGTAAATCGCGCCGTGCTTCCGCACATGCGGCGCCAACGCAGCGGCGTGCTTATACACATCAGCAGCATCGCCGGCCGCCTGGTTCTTCCTTCCGGGGGTTTCTATTGCGCGAGCAAATTTGCGCTCGAGGCGCTGGCCGAGGCGTACAGCTACGAACTTGCCGCGCAAGGAATTGAATCCGTGATTGTCGAACCCGGCGCATATGAGACTCCTGTTGCCGGCAATTCGGTGACGGCTGCCGACGAGGCCCGCACCAATACGTATGGCGCCGCCAAGGAGTTCTCAGCGAAGGTCGGCGGGGCACTTGCCTCCACGGCCGGCAATGCTCAGGAAGTCGCGGACGCCGTTCTGCGGATTATTGAGACCCCCGCGGGCGAGAAGCAGCTGAGGTATTTCGTCGGCCGCCGGAACTTCGGTGTCGACGAGATCAACGCCCTCTCAAAGCAGGTGCAAGCCAACGTGCTGGAAGCCTTCGGCATCGCCGCCGACACCAAATTCCTCAAAGGCAAAGCGGTCGGCTCCGTATAGATTCTCCCTCCCTGTAAGGAGGGTCATCTGAAACGGTTCGGCCCTAATCACGCAGGACTCGGCACATACAAAGCAGCGGAAGTCTCCGCACCCGGCAGGGCGCGAAAGAAGCAAGCAAAGTCAAAACCCCAGGTGCCCCGACCCGGTCGGGGTAAACTCCATCGGCACCTGGGGCACCCGGCGGTCGGGATGACAAGGTGTGGTAAAGGAGCAGCAAGCGCCGTGGGCGCGACAGACGCTAGCCCAGTCCGTAAGGGCTGGGAAGGGTAGAAGGAAGAATCGCGAGCACCGTAGGTGCGGCACCTAACCAAAAACGAATTGGGGATCAAATTCCACACGGTGTTTCCTCAACAGAGCGAGAAATTCCTCTTCAAAGCTCATTTTTCTGTGATGCGCTTCCTGATTTTGTATGTATCGAACGACAGCTGGAGCGTTGGAGGCACTCACGCTGAATGCCGCATAGCCCTGCTGCCACGTGAGCTTATGACCTCCTTCGTTTGCCCATCGCGAGGAATTCGATTTGATGGCGAGAAGCGCCTTGGCCAAGGCCATGACTGGCGGGAGTTGGATGAGGAAATGAACGTGGTCCTCTATGCCGCCAATGGCATGAACGAAAATCCCTTGATTTTTGCAAATGCCCGCCGAATATGCCCACAGTTTCGGTTGGAATTCTGCGGGAATGGTTTTGCGCCGGTCTTTGGTGCTGAAGATGACATGGATCACATTTTGAGCGTAGGTGTGAGACATGTGTCGCGCCTCCGGCGCTAACCATTTTATATACCACGTACCCAACGCTTACGCGTTGGGCTAACTTCTGGCGCGCCTATGGCGCTGGGGAATGGCGACTGCTCGAATGGGGAGTGCTCGGCTGAATTAATCTTCCCATGCCACGGCGGGCTGGGTTAACTTCTGGCGCGCCTATGGCGCTGGGGAATGGCAACTGCTCGAATGGGGAGTGCTCGGCTGAATTAATCTTCCCATGCCACGGCGGGCTGGGTTAACTTCTGGCGCGCCTATGGCGCTGGGGAATGGGGAGCAAGAGGAAGGAAAGAGTCGGCCTGCTGCGTTCGGTCCCGAAGAATCATCCGGGATGCTGAAACGCAGATGACACCCTGTGAAAGGGCGAGAGGGGAAGAAGAGCGGTCCGCCTCAGAAGGCGGCCCCTACAGGGGAATGACGAGGTCCTGCAGAATCATCCGGGATGCACAAAACGCAAATGAGGGGCGGGGGGTAGCGAGATGTTTCCAACGACCGTGGCCATGCTTCAGTCCAGCCACGGTCCCCGTTCGACTTCGCTCAGGGCGGGCTCTCCACTCCGGTCGGGATGACACCCTGTGAAAGGGCGAGAGGGGAAGAAGAGCGGTCCGCCTCAGAAGGCGGCCCCTACAGGGGAATGACGAGGGGTAGAGGTGAGCCGTTATGTCGGAGCTGAAGCTCCGACCCCCAAGTACGGGGCACGCGGCAGGTCAGGCGCGGGCGAGCGTGGCGGCGCGCGCGGCTTCCAGAAGTTTCTTTGCGTTTTCGCGGATGTTGCCGTGGCCGAAGACGGCGTTGCCCGCAACCAGGAGTTCGGCGCCAGCGCGCACCACGTCGGCGACGGTATCCAGCGCGACGCCGCCATCCACTTCGATGCGAAACGCCAGGCCGCGCGATTCGCGGATGCGTGCGAGATCTTCCATCTTGGCCAGCGAGCCGCGAATAAATTCCTGTCCGCCAAATCCGGGATTTACGGACATCACCAGGACGTGATGGACGATGTCCAGCACGTTGTCCAGCGTATGAACCGGAGTCGCGGGATTGATGACCACTCCGGGCTTGCAGCCGTGCGCGGCGATCAGATGCAGCGTGCGGTTCAGGTGAACGCACGCCTCTTGATGGACAGAAATCCAGTTCGCGCCAGCCTCCGCAAACGCAGGAATGTAGTCGTCGGGGTTCTCAATCATCAAGTGACAGTCCAGCGGAACCTTCGTCGCCTTCCGAAGGCTGGCGACCACGGGCGGACCGATCGTTATGTTGGGAACGAAGTGGCCGTCCATGACGTCCACGTGCAGCAAAGTGCCGCCGCCTTCGATGGCCGCTTGCGCATCGGCGCCGAGCCGCGTGAAGTCCGCCGAGAGAATCGAAGGCGCGAGCTCTATCTGCCTGGGCAAAGTGGGCTCCTTCCCTGCTCCGGGAAAAGCGATTATACGCGGAACGCTGGGAACTCAGCCAACTAGTGTCGTCTCCCGAAAATACGCGAAAGAAGGCAGGGTGATTTCATGGGCTGAAGCCTCTTTTCTTTTCAACTGGTTACGTGGGAGCTGAAGCTCCCACCTCCTAAAAAGATAGATGACGTATTTCCGGGACGACACACTAGATGGGAGCATTAAAGGCCGCGCTCTTCCACGGGATTGTGGTTCCGGTTTGGCTGCTCTGCCGGGCAAGTTCGAGCATGCGCATGACCTCCAGCGCATACTGCGGCGTCACGGCCAGTGTGGCCTTGCCCAGGATGGCATCGCGCACGTTGACGTAGAAATCCCGATAGTCGCCCGTGCCCGAGGGGATTCGCCGTTGCGAGGGCTTTTCACCATCGTAGAGAGTCAGGACGCCCCAGTCCTCTTCGGGCTCGGCGCCCCACGGCGCATCCTTGGGAATTTCACCGCGGCGCAGATTGTTTTCCTGTGGGTCGAAGCTCTGCTTGAAGAATCCGCCGCGCGTGCCGTGGAGCACGAAGCGAGGACGAGGCGAGGCAGCCAGCATGGTCGAGCGAAGAAGCGCGCGCATGCCGCCTGGATAGTGCAGCACGATATCGAAGGCATCGTCGGTTACAGCGTTGTCTCGTTCGATGCGCACATCCGCAGTGATTGCTTCAGGTAGTCCAAAGAGCACGAAAGCGTGGTCAATGAGGTGTGGCCCAAGATCGAAAAGGATGCCGGTACCGGGGCCGGATTTTTCACGCCATGCGCCGGGACGAATCTGAGGGCGGAAGCGGTCATAATTCGTCTCGAAACGCACAATGCGGCCGAGCGCACCGCTGGCCACGAGCTGCCGGATGGCTTGAAAATCGCCATCGTAGCGGCGGTTTTGATACACCGTGAGCAACCGGCCAGACTGCTGAGCGAATTGAACGAGCGCGACTGCCTCAGCAAGACTCGTTGTGAAGGGCTTGTCCACGACGACGTCGCGTCCCGCGGCGAGACATTGCCGGGCGAAAGGATAGTGCGTGTCGTTGGGAGTCCCGATGACAATCAGGCGAATGCTTTCGATGGACAGGAGCTCTTCGACGCTGCGGACAATGCGCACGTTGGGATATTGCTCGGCGGCTTCGCTGCCGCTGCGCTGGAGAATGGCGGCGAGCCGCAGTCCCGGAACGGCACGAATCACGGGCGCATGAAAAGCACGTCCGGCGAGCCCAAATCCGATGAGTCCAACGTCAATCATGCTGGCGAAGTGTGCGTGCGAGGAATCATCAACATTCGCGCCCAGTTACGGCTGAAATTCTGCTTGAGACTCGCCCGTTCGCAAAGGCATTTTCTCCGCGCCGGACAGAGTCTCCCAGCCACGTCGCGAAAGACTCCAATAAATGAAGCAGCCCGATGCCGCCGCGGCCGCCAGAAGCAAGAAACCCGGCAGCCATTCCTGCAGGACAAGCTCGCCGATGGAAAACATGCAGCAATAGACGAGGGCGCAGCCCATGATCCAGTCAAACGTGTTGGACCCGAGATCGCGGACGGGCCGAATTTCCGGAGCGAGCGCGGCGATGTGTTTCCAACCATGTACGGTTGGACGAACGCGCTTGTAAAATTGCAGCAGTCGTTCCTCGGTCTCCGGCTGCGTGATCAACGTGGTAATAAGCCAAACGATGGTGGTCGTGACCGTCGTGATCAACGCCGTCTTCGCAAACACCACCGAACTGTTTCCGCTAAATTTCACGTGTCGCAGCGAGAGCGAGACGACAAACGCCGCGCTCATCGAGGAAATTTCGCTCCAGGCATTGATCCGCCACCAGTACCATCGCAGGAGCAGCACGCCTCCGGTCCCCGCGCCCATGCCCAGCAGCAATTGCCACGCGGATTGGATCGAGGTGATATTCGCGGCGGCATAACCGCTCAGAATCACGAGCAGGACGATGAAAAGCTTGCTGACCACCACGTAATGTTTGTCACTCGCGCGCCGGACCAGGAAGCGGCGGTAAAAATCGTTGAGGAGGTACGAAGTTCCCCAATTCAACTGCGTCCCGACGGTCGACATGAACGCGGCGAGAAATGCCGCGATCATCAGGCCCCGCAGCGCGGGCGGCAGAAAATCGCGCAGGACCATCACATAACCTTTTTCCGGCTCGGCGGCGAATTCGAGACTGGGCCGCGATCCCCCATGCGGCGAGTAGACCGCAACGGCTACCAGACCAGTGACAATCCATGGCCAGGAGCGCATGGCATAGTGCGCAATGTTGAACCACAGGGTCGCTCCGAGAGAATTCTTTTCGTCTTTGGCGCTGAACATCCGCTGCGCCACGTAGCCGCCACCACCGGGTTCCGCGCCTGGATACCAGCTGGCCCACCACTGTACTGCAAGATATAATATAAAAGTAATAACTGGAAGCGTCCAGATGGCGTCGGAGGTCCAACCGATGTGAAACGAGGGAAAAAAGGAAAGGACGGAGCCCGTGGCCTGGCCGCTCGCTCGTGTCGCACTGTCAACGTGCGACAACTGAATCTTGAGGAGAGTCATGCCTCCGACTCTGGCGACGGCAACCCAGGCAAGCACGATGATCATGGACATCTTCAGGGCAAACTGAAACAGATCCGTCACGAGAACGCCCCACAGTCCGCCAATAAATGTGTAGAGGCCGGTGAAAGGCACGAGCAGCAGTACACAAATCAGCAGTGCAGTGCGCTCGGGTGCGCCCAGCGTGTAGTGAAACAAGGCGTGACTGCCGACAGCCACTTGTAACACACGGCCCTGGGCGATCGCGTCACCCAACAATACCGTGATAATGCTGATCATGGCTTTGATGACCCAGCCAAGAATCAGACAATTCATCAATGCGCCTAGATAGATGGCTCGAAAGCCGCGAAGAAATGCCGCAGGCTTGCCGCCATACCGCAGCTCCACAAATTCCACGTCGGTGAGAATTTCCGCGCGGCGCCAATAGCGGGCGAAAAAGAAGACGGTCATCATGCCGCAGAGGCACTGCGACCACCACAACCAGTTTCCGGAGATGCCATTTTTCGCCACGAGCCCCGCTACCAACAAGGGAGTATCCGCGGCAAATGTCGTCGCTACCATGGAGGTCCCGGCCAGCCACCACGATACGGTGCGGCCGGAAACAAAAAACTCCTCCGTGCTGCCTGCAGAGCGCCGCCGGTAGTACAGACTGATCAGCAAATTGATGAGCAGGTAGGCCGCAACGACCATCCAATCGGTCGCGGTAAGAGCCATCTCAGGTCTTACTCCTCTTTGCGAATTACAAACGTGCTGATCTCTATCTCTGTTTGGCTTATTCCTTTGCCATCATCTCATTAATTTACTGGGACTTTCGAAAAACGTACGGCGTCGATGGGTTGAAGAAATGCGGGGACGCATGGCAAGAGTGGTCGCAATCCGTCGTCAGCATCGGCTATGCTTACGCGGGCACTCCTGAAGCCGGCTCCTTCGAGAGGCGCGAAAATGCTGGTTGTCCTAAAAAACAATTTTGAAGAAATCAGCCAGGAAGCCGCGCGCATGGTGGCGACGGCAGTGCGCAACAATCCCTCGGCGACCTTGGGCTTGGCCACCGGTGCAACCATGCTCGGCATGTATAGAGAGCTTGTGCGACTGCATCGGGAGGAAGCTCTCAATTTCTCGCGAGTGGTGACGTTTAATCTCGATGAATACTTGGGACTCGCGGCGGACCACCCGGAGAGCTTCCATTATTTCATGCGTGAGAATTTTTTCGCCCACGTCAACGTCAGTTCAGCGAACATGCATATCCCGGACGGAAAAATCGTAGGTAATTACGAAAAATATTGCGCCTCGTACGAAGAGTCCATCCGCGGAGCCGGAGGAATCGATCTGCAAATTCTAGGCATCGGGCGCAACGGCCATATCGGATTCAACGAGCCGACCTCGAGCCTCGCCTCGCGAACTCGCCTGAAAGTCTTGAACGGAGAAACCATCGAAGACAATCGCAAGTCCTTCGCTCCCGGCGAAGAGATTCCCCGCTGCGCCATTACCATGGGGATCGGAACCATCCTCGAAGCCAAAAAAGTAATCCTGCTCGCGACCGGCGCGGCCAAAGCCGAGGCCGTCGCAAAGGCCATCGAGGGGCCCATCACCTCTTCGCTTACCGCCTCTGCTCTGCAACTACATCCCGATGTTACGTTTATTCTCGATGAAGATGCGGCTTCAGAATTGACGCAACGCGAGTATTATCGCCAGGTTTTGGAGTTGACAAAGATTTACACTCCAAGCCGCTTGGAGTAATTGTGCACGCCAAAATATGTGCCGGCGGGATGGGGAATCACAGAACGCTCTCGATAGCAAACTCTTCAGCGTCAAGGTTGAGCCGCGTCCTCTTCAAGAACGGAATTGAGCGCCCCCACAAACACGTCTACATCCGCCTGGGAAAAAACCAACGGCGGGCGAAGCTTGATCACGTTGTGATGCGGACCATCCGTGCCGGTCAGGATGCCGGAGTCGCGAAGACGGTTCACGATGTAAGAAGCTTCGTCTGGCGCAGGTTTGCGGCTCGCCCGGTCACGCACAAAGTCAACACCGAGGAATAACCCCGAACCACGGACGTCGCCGATGAGCGCGTGACGTTCCTGCAATCCTTGCAGCTTGGCGATCAAGTAGCTCCCCACACGCAGAGCATGCTCTTGCAAATGCTCTTCTTCGAGCACATCGAGCACGGCCAAACCGGCGGCCGAGGCGACCGGGTTCCCTCCGAACGTACTGAAAAATTCCATGCCATTGTCGAAAGACGCGGCAATCTCCGGCGTTGTGACCACGGCAGCCAGCGGAAAACCATTGCCGATGGGCTTTCCAAGTACGACGATATCTGGTACTACGCCTTGCGTTTCGAATCCCCAGAACCGCGTGCCGAGCCGTCCGAATCCGACTTGCACTTCATCCGCGATACAAACACCGCCTGCGGCGCGCACGTGGCGATACACCTCGGCAAGATAACCCTGAGGGAAAACAATCTGGCCAGCGACGCTCGGCAGCGTCTCCGCGATATACGCTGCCGCCCCTCGGCCCTCTGCACGGAGCCGTCCAAGAATTTCGGCAACGTGGCGGGCGTACTTTTTCCCGGCCTCTGAATCTCCACGCCGATACGGCCCCCGATAGTCGTCGGCGATCGGCGCGACATGGACCCACGGCTTGCGCCCGCGGCCTCCGGGTCCGTCGAACTTGTAAGGGCTGATGTCGATCAACGCGTTCGTATGACCGTGGTAGGCGTGCTCCAGGACGATGATGTCCTCTTGGCGTGTGCGGGTGCGGGCCAGACGCAACGCCAGCTCGTTCGCCTCGCTGCCGGAATTGACGAAGTAGCAGACGCGCAAAGGCTCTGGCAGGTATCGCGTGAGCCGTTCCGCGTAGCGGTTCACATTGTCGTGCAGGTAACGCGTGTTGGTGTTCAGCACGGCAAGCTGCTCTTGGACGGCTCGCACCACGCGCGGATGGCTGTGTCCGACCAGCGGCACGTTGTTGTAAACATCGAGATAGGCTCGGCCCGTATCGTCGTAGAGATACTGCATTCGGCCGCGCACAATTTTCAGCGGACGCCGGTAGGAAAGGCTGAGGTTTCTTCCCATGAGCGCCTTGCGCGCGGCCAGAGTCTCGGAAGCGTCAGGCTCTTTCGCGGGAAAGCGCTCGGCGGGAATCCCGAGCAGCAAATTGGGATCGGGAGAAAGACTCGTCCAAACGGCGCGCTCGCTCGCCCGAGCGACACCCGGAAAATTCGCGCCGCATTCGAGCAAATCCAGAATGATTTGGAAATGGACGTGAGGCGCCCATCCGCCGTTTTCGTGCGGCATACCCACGCGAGCGAACTGCTGGCCCTGCGCAACGGGTTGCCCGGCTTGAAGATGCTTGAGAGTGTCTTTGCTGAGATGGCCATAAAGCGTGAAAAATTCCCGACCGTCCCCGGTGGCATGCTGCAGGATCACCATTGGCCCGTAATCCAATGGAGCTTCATTGTTGGCGAGAGCATGCACTCTGCCCTGGAGCGGCGCATGGACCTTCGTGCCCGGCTCGACGAAGAAGTCGATGCCTAAATGGATGGTGCGGCGTTCCTCCGTCGGATTGCTGCTCGCACCGAAAAGCGACGAGGTATACAGCAGCCGCGGTTCATCGTATCGGCCTACGCCAACTTGCACGCCGTCGCGCTTCATGTCACCAAAAATCTTATCGGTGAGTGTACTTGTTTCCGCATCACGTGGGTCGGCGCCAAAGTAGGTGCTGCCAACGCTTAGGTCAAAGACGCGGCATGGCTCGGTGCGAACATCCACGTCGAGAATCGGGGCGGCCGCCTTGGCATTGTTCGTCAACCACCGTTGGACATTCTCACTTTGGGGTACGGCCGGCATTCCACACGCCGCGCGAAAACTGTAGTGGCCAAAACGGGGATGAATCTGCGCCAGCCGTTCGAGCGCTTCCCAGGCCGGCGTTTCGCTGATCGTGATGTAGGGATCATCCGGAATTAGAGTCTTGCGATGAGCCGAATTCACCACACTCACAGCCAGCCGCATGGCGATAAGGGGAAAAATTACGGCGAGTTCCGCTTCTTCCAGCCGGGAAGCGTTGTGATATCCCCGGACCAAAGCAGTTGCAGCTTGCAGCGGATCTTTCTTTCCTAGAATGGCATATGCGGAAGCGACCGCGGGCTCGGAGACGACAAGACCGTGGTGCATGTCTCCGAAGTCAATTACGCCGGCGACCTTTCGCGGTTGCGGCCAGGGAGTGCTAACGAGCACGTTGTGATCGTTGGCATCCCCGAAGATGACGCTCCGCCGCAGGCGCGGCAGAGCGGGGACCACCTCGGACTCATAGAGAGCAAGGAATCGCTCGATAAGTGCCCGTCTCGTCGCATCACCAACATGGTGCAAGTAGCCGCGGATCCAGCCCGCGCGCGCCAGGTCCCATTTCAACTCGCGCTGTACGGAAGGATGCGAAAAATCCTCCAGCGCGGCGTCCATCTCACCAAGCAAACGGCCGAGGCCCTCCAGCAACTCGGGTTCGTGAGGCCGAACTTCGGCAAGCACTGTTCCAGGCAAGAACGTGAGTAGCCACACGAAGCGCTCGGAACCATCAGCCACGGCCACATTCTGGAAGGCTTCTCCGCTTCGCGTTGGACAAACACGCGGCACAGCAAGATGCGGCGCTCGGCGCGCCAGGTGCTGCAGCGCCCTGCATTGCATGTCGATGAAGGGCCGCTCCCTTCCGGAATGCATCACTTTGAGGACGTAAGCTCGCTCGTTGCTCGCTGTCAGATGAAAATTGTCATCGTACTCGCCCGGCAGCGAACGTGCGCTGGCTTCTAGCCCAAAAATTTCGTGCGCCAGCCGCACGGCTTCGCTTTCGGTGAACGGCTGGGTTACGCGTGCCTCAGGCAACATGGATCAAATCTTATCGCGAGTGGGATTTGGTAGCGATACCGGGACTCGAACCCGGATTTTAGCCTTGAGAGGGCTACGTCCTAACCTTTAGACGATATCGCCAGAGTCTTACTTGAGAATCGCGCAAATGCAAAATCCAGCGCTGAATCACATTTTCGCACGGACGATCGGGTTGATCAAGGAGGCGGATTCTATGTTGCGAAGTGCGGCGCCGACTTCAGCAGTCGTGCTTATTCCGCCGAACTCGTGGCAGTCCCCCGCTTCCCGCGACGGAGCGGCCGCAAGGTAAAAAACTTGTGCCGGCAGGGTTCACACCGCATCGCGGGCAGCCTGAAAATGCGCCAAAGGGATGAAGCCATCCCGCGGACGTGATCCGGCGCAACGCGCTGCAGATCGAGGTTACCGCAGAGGGGACAGTGGGCGTAAAACAAATGATGAATGGGAATTGCGCGCGCGTGAAAACGCTTCTCGCAAGCCATGCACCGCCACGGCAAGACGCTTGCCGCACTAAACAGATAATCAAGCGTCGATCGCCTCCGGGAACGGCGAATGAGTTCGGAATGGCAGAATGGACAATTCATTCGGATATTTACAGGCGTTAGTTTTCCCGGCTATGCCGTTCCAACTCTTTGTGATGAAATTCCGCACAAATTGTTTTCAGCGAGTTGGCAGATACCAAAGTTTCCGATGTTTCCTACAGTTGGAACGGCACTAGAATAGGCGACGAGCCGGTCCACGGCAAGGAGTAGGCCCGGTCCCTTCACGCTACAATGGACAGGAGGAGCAGTCATGGCTGATTACACTACTGAGCATGCCCGTGCGGGCATCCAAACAAAATTGTCGAAGCTCGAATCCTGGCCAAACCAATTCCCCGGCTACGTTATTGCCATCAGATTCCCAGAGTACTCCTCCGTGTGCCCCAAGACCGGCCTCCCCGACTACGGCACAATCACGATCCAGTACATGCCTAAGAAAGACTGCCTTGAGCTCAAAGCCCTGAAAATGTACCTCTTGGCCTACCGCGACCTCGGCATCTTCTACGAAAATGCCGTGAACAAGATTCTCCGGGACATTGTCGACGCAATCTGCCCGGAATGGTGCGTCGTCCGCGGCGAATTTACCCCACGCGGCGGTTTGACCACCTCCGTCTTCACCCGATGGCCCGGAGGGGTTACTCGCAACACCGGCGCGAAGGAACGGGGGACAAGGCCCGCTGACCAGCAATGACGCGGTTTAAAGAGCTACGGCGCATTGAACACGCCATCGAACACAAGAATGAGGCTGAGCTTCGATGGGCACTGGACTACTGCACGATGAGGCGCAAACTCGCTTCGACAGTTTATACGATGCGAAAGCAAGAAAAATACTGGCGTCAGATGGAGAGTAAGGTTCGCTTCTCTCTTGAAAATTCAAACTGAGACACTACCCGCTGACCCGGGATTGGACACACCGGAGATTGCAGGCGATAATCCCCTAGCGGTCCATCGTTGAGCGTGGAACCGACGTCTGAGGAGGGAGAATGAGTATTTCTCCAAATGTTCCGAGTCCCGAAGAGTCCTACCATTACGAAAACACGGGCACCCCGCGTTGGATCGCCGTGCTCTTCGTCATCCTTTTTGTCGCGCTGGCCGCGGTTGGCTACGTCGGATATTCGACGGAGTCACGCCTGCAAGCGGACCTCGCCAAAGCGCAGGATCACAACAAGGTTCTTTCCGCACAGCTTGATCAGGCCAACTCGCGCCTCGCTGATCTCAAGGGCCACATCGAGGTCACGGAGCAAAAAGTCGGCATGACCCAGGCCGAGCTAGCGCGGGCTAAGAGTCGTGCCGAATCGATCCTTAAAGAACAAACCGCTTCCGATCAGAAGCTCACGACGCAGCTATCGCAGGTTCAGAAGGAAAGCGAGGAAAAGATCGGCGCTGTGGCCACCGAGGTGGGAGGCGCGAAGAAAGATATTGAAGCCACCAAGAACGACCTGGAGGCGACAAAGGGCAGACTCGACCGGGCCACGGGAGACATGGGGGTTATGAGCGGCCTCATCGCCCGTAGCCGCGACGACCTGGAGGAGCTCAAGCGCCGCGGCGACCGCAACTACTACGAATTTACGCTGAAAAAAACCAAGACCCCGCAGCGGGTCGGCCCGCTCCAGGTCAATCTCACCAAAACGGACCAGAAAAAATCCAAGTACACTGTGACAGTTTTTGTGGATGATCGCGTTATCGAAAAGAAAGACAAGACGGCCGGCGAACCTGTACAGTTTTACGTCAAGGGCGCCTCGCGCATGGCTCCTTACGAAATGGTTGTGTTCGACGTCGGCAAGGACCAAGTAACAGGCTACCTCTCAACCCCCAAGGACACCGGCGCCGCTGCGACGCCCGCCGCGAAACCACAGTCTTAGCAAAAACAAATTTGTTTCTCAGGGAAGCCCTGTTCCGCGTTTTGGAAACTCCGCCCGGGACAGGGCTTCTGCCTTTTCCGGCTCGGCGCTACGATTTAAAGACGGCTTATTCTCAGCGGCTTTGGACCCGGGGGAATCTCCATGAAATTCGTCCACCTTCGGAAAGTCTTCCTTTTCACTATCGCCTCGTTGTTCTTCGATTCCGGCCGCGCTTCCGCTCAGGCGCCCCTTGAGCCCGCACACATGCCTCCACGCACAGTCTTTTATCTCATTTGGCGCGGCTCTTCTTCCGACGCTACGAAGGCCAACGCCCTGCTCTCGTTATGGACAGATCCTGACTTTGCACCAGCTCGCGCTACGCTGCTGGATAACCTATTGAGCGGCTCGGGAAAAGACAATTCACACCCAACACTTACACGAGATGAGCTCGAGCAGTACGCAACGCTGCTGGAGAATCCGTTCACCCTGGGTTACATCAGTGAACCCGAGAAACACGCCGACGGCGTCGCCGCGGAACCTTCAAAACCATCTCCGCATGCCTGGACTGGCACTTTCTTCGTATACGACCGCACAGGAAAGGAAGCTCTGCTCACGAAGGCCGTCCTGCGCCTGCGCGCCCAGGAAAAGGAAGCGCCCCAGATTTCACAAATTTCCATTGGCGATGCGCAGGTCCTGAAAGTCGAACGCAAGACCGGCGTTACGTACTGGACCGAAACCGGCAAATATGCCGTCAGCGCGAATGAACGCTCCGTACTGGAGGAGATCCTCGCGCGCATAAACGAAAAATCGCCCGCGCGGACCTCTCTCGCGCAAACGGCCGCCTACAAAGAGGCGCAGCCTCTCCTCGGAGAAGGCTTTCTGGAATTTTTTGCGCGCGTGCCGGGCTTGCAGTATCTGACCGCGGACGCCAGCGCGTCGAGATTGCGTATTCAGCCGATTCTCGAAGCTATCAAGATCGAATCTGTCCATTCTTTATGCGGCCGCATGACGCTGGAAGGCGCGAAGACTCGCGTGCAGGGCGCTGTGCTTGGCGATGCCGCTCCCAGCACGCTGTTCGATATCTGGGCCGATGGACAGCAGTCGCCCGCTTCCCTCGCATTTATCTCATCCGATGTTATTTACTATAACTTTACGCAGATCAATTTTCTGAGCGTGTACGAAACGGCAAAACGCGCCTTTCGTGCCTCATTTCCGCAGGGCCAGCAAGGCAACGCCGATTTGCTCGAAACCCTCGCGCAAACGCGCCTTGGCATGCCCTTGCCGGAGGCGCTGGCGCTGCTCTCTGGAGAATTTGCCTCGCTGCAAACCAGCCCGGCAATGGACCCTGCTAATCAGGTCTTCTTCCTGGGCATTCACAAGAAGCTGGAAACCTTGAAACTCATCCGTGCGATTTTCGGGGACCAAGTCACCTCGGAACACAATGAGGGGGACACGGCTTTTCTGAAAATTTCACTGCACGGTGGACAGAGCGATGCTGGTGTCGCGCAATGGAATTTTTATAATTTGGCGGTCGCGCCGGACGCAATTCTTGGGGCCAGCCGCAATCAAACCCTGCGCGATATGCTCCTACGGCGGACGCAGATGTCCGCGGCAACAGGATTTGGGGTGTCGCCCCAACTCCAGAGAGCCCGCGCGCAGTTCCCCGAAAAGTTAAACGGCGCCAGCTTTTTCGATTTTCAGAAGCTCGATTGGCAAGCGCTCAGAGACCGCTGGATCGAGGAAGCGAAAACCACCGAAACCCACGCGTCCAAGACCGGGGCGAAAACCAGCAACCCTCACGCGCTGGATTGGCTGAAACAAATCAACGCCGAGGTTTTCTCTCGCCATCTCCACTTCGCCTTCAGTGCCGCGTGGAAAGATGCCAAGGGACTTCATTACGATGGATGGCTCGAATAGCGGAGTAATGCGCCTCCTTCGCTTACTTCGGTTGGCCTTGATTTGTTCTGTCGTTTTGCTTCAAACACTGCCCACGCATGCGCAATCACAACAATCGTCTCCGCCGCCCCAAGGAGCGATTCGTGTCAGCGTGGACCGCGTCAATGTCGGTGTCATCGTCACCGACGCCCAGGGCCGGTTTGTCGAAGGCCTCCACCGCGAGGACTTTCAGGTCTTCGACAACGGCACCCGGCAACCGCTCACCGACTTCGTTGCCGTGGAAGAGCCAGCGCAGGTTCTGCTTCTCATCGAAGCTGGTCCAGCGGTGTATCTTCTCGAAGGCGGTCACCTTCAAGCCGCTTACTCTCTCTTGAATGGTCTTTCCACAGGCGATCGTGTCGCGGTCGTAAGGTACGCTGATGCTCCACTGGCGATTATCGATTTCACTCTCGACAAAGATGCAGCGGCAGCTGCCCTCGGCGATTTGCGCTTCAATCTCGGCTTCGGTTCGCTGAATCTATCCTCCAGCCTTTCGACGGTTCTAGATTGGCTCACAAAGGTGAATGGCAAGAAGACGGTCGTGCTGCTCTCCACCGGTGTGGATACTTCGCCTTCGAACGAATGGGGAGTGCTCCTTCAGCACCTCAAGACGAGTGACGTGCGAATCTTGGCGGTGTCGTTAACCGGAGAGCTAAGGAGTCCCCTGAGCAACCGAAAGAAAAAAACTTCCCCGGACAATCCTGCTCCGGCATCGCCGCAATTTGCTGAAGCCGACCAGCTTCTGAAGTGGATCGCCGAAGCCACCGGCGGCCGTGCCTATTTCCCAAAGAGCGCGAAAGAGTTCTCCGCCGTTTACGCGGAAATCGCGCAGCTCGTCCGCCACGAATACAGTCTTGCATTCGCTCCCGCGGTGCATGACGGAAAGATTCATTCCATCGAGGTGCGCGTCAGCCCCGCCGTCTCCGCAGATACTTCAACGCCCAACCATCGCGTGGATCATCGCCAGGCGTACCTGGCTCCTCCGCCCGATCCGCAATAACCAAGGCGGAACAGACACCTCTGCCTCTTCAGTTTTTCGCGGGCTTAGACCAAAGCAGGGAGCAATTACTCAAACTCTTTCAGCGTTTTCGCCATCTCGCGCAATCTCTCATCCACAAGCGCAAAAACCGTCGCCGGCTCGAAACGACCCTCTCCGTCTTTCTGGCCCGCAGCTAAACCTGTCAAAATCTCGATGCCCTCTTCCACTTTCGCCACTGGCCAGATGTGGAATTTCCCCGCGGTTACCGCGTCCAGCACGTCATCCCGCAGCATCAAATCTTCGACATTCGACGCCGGCATCAAGATGCCCTGCGTCCCGGTCAGTCCTTTGATCCGGCACACATCGAAAAATCCCTCAATTTTTTCGTTAATTCCTCCGATCGCCTGGATGTCGCCCTGCTGATTCATCGATCCGGTCACGGCGATGTCCTGCCGCAGCGGCAATCCGGAAAGAGCCGACAGAAGGGCATACACTTCCGTCGAACTGGCGCTATCCCCATCGACGCCCGAATACGACTGCTCAAAGCAGATGCTCGCTGCAAGCGACATCGGCTTATCCTGCGCAAAACAGCTGCGAAGGAAGCCCGCGATAATATGCACGCCCTTGTCGTGAAAGCGGCCGCTCAGGTGCGCTTCACGCTCGATATTGATCAATCCCGCTTTGCCTAGGGCGGCCGTTGCCGTGATGCGCACGGGTTTGCCAAACGAATATCCGCCGATTTCCAGCACGCTCAATCCATTGACCTGGCCGACGTGCGTGCCCGAAAGGTCGACGAGCAGCGTTCCCTCCTCGATCATTTCGCGAATACGGGTCTCGATCAGGTTGTGCCGCTCCATCTTTGCGTTCAACGCGCCCCGGACGTGGGCCGCGCGCACGACGCTTTCGCCTGCGGCCGCAGCGGCGTAATGCGCCTCTCGCGCCAGGTCCGCGATGTCCACAAATCGCGCCGTCACCTTGTTGCGCCGCCCCGCTTTGCGCACACCGTATTCCAGCGTGGCCGCGAAGGCACCGCGGTCGAACGGTGACAAACCTTCCTTCTCAGACAACGCGCGCAGGCGCCCCGCATATTCGGCGATCACGCCGTCGCTCATCGGCATCTCTTCATCGAACTCCACGCGCACTTTGAAAATCTTCCGGAAGTCCTCTTCGTACTCGTACAGCAGTTCGTACATCTCTCGGTCGCCGATCAAAATCACCTTCACGTTGATCTCGACGGCCTCCGGTTTTAGCGCGCTTCCGCCAAAGGGATAGAACATTTCCAGCGGCTGAATCTCCAGGCGGCTGTGGTTCAGCGTGCGCTTGAGCGCGCGCCACACGCCCACCTCCGACAGCGCTTCCATCGAGTACATGATCAGAAATCCGCCGTCAGCGCGCAGCAGTGAGCCGCCGCGCAGATCCATGAAGTCGCTCGTCCAGCCGCCACGCGTGTCGTAAGCCCGCTGAATCGTCCCGAACAAATTGGCATACGTTGGAGTGGTCTCAAATATCACCGGCGAAGCATCTTCGTCGTTGTGCGCCAGGATCACGTTGACACCATACACGCGGAACGGATCGCGCTCCGGACCTCCGGTCGCCTTCGGCAAGCCGTCCGGGCTTTCTCCCTCCTGCTCCGTTTCTCCTTCGCGCTCCTTAAAGGGATCGAGGTTATCGAGCAGGTGATGCCGCACTTCTTCTAAATACTCGGAGACGTCCGTTCCCGGATATTTTTCCTTCAGTTCTTCGATGACGCCGTCCACCAATACCGACGCCGCTTCCTGTTCGAGGTAACTCAGCTCGCTGGCCAGCTCGCGTGAGAGCGTCAGCGTTTTGCGGTAGACAACCGTGAACTCTTGCCGGAACTGCTCGTACTTGCGCTCAATGTCCTCCGCGACCGGCGCATCCAGCTTTCCCTCGTGCACCATTTTCGAAATGTCCTCGATGGGCACCATCTGTCCGTCGAGCACCGGAAAAATCTCCGGCAACGCCACCGCGCCGACTTGCATGTGTCCCAGGGCGAACTGTTCCCGCGCGATCCGCCGCGTGAAATCGTCCATCAACTCCTTTTCACGCGCGGTGAAGCGCTCGACGATTCGGCCTTTCTGCCGCTGGAACGGTTCTCCTTCGAACACCTGGGGAATTCTTCGCCGTAGAAAATCGATCCCCGCTTGCACGTCTTTCTTGAAGGAATTGGCCTGGCCGCGCGGCAGAGAAAGCAGCCGAGGCCGGTCGGGCAGCTTGAAATTATTGACGTAGCAACGGTCGAGCGATGGCTTCGTCTGCGGGTGTACTTCCTCGATCATCCGGGCAATCGTGCCGCCTCGGCTCGTTCCCGCGAGCCCACACACGAAAACGTTGTAGCCCGGCGCAGACAGCTCCACACCCATTTTCAGCGCGCGCAGTGCGCGCTCTTGCCCGATGAAGCCTTCACGCAGCTCGGCCTGTGCCGTTGTTTCGAACGGGATGCGCGAAGGCTCACAGCGCCAGCGCAGCTTTGCCAGCGGCAATTCTGGGTGTGTCCGCGCGGGTTTGATGTCCTTGGAAGCCATCCGAGCCGGGTACTCTAGCACAGGCGCGCCGCGACGCACGTATATTTGCCCATCGTGTTACGCACTAGTGGGGGCCAGCTCATCGCGGCGCTCCATGTACACCCGGAACACGCCCATGGCCGCCGCCACAATGGTCGGCCCAGCCACCAATCCCAGCAAGCCAAAGACTTCGATGCCACCCAAAACGCTGATGAAAAGCAGCAATTCATTCAGGTGTGTGCGGTTGCGCAGCAGCAGCGGCCGCAAAATGTTGTCCGCGACGGTGGAAACGCCGCCGCAGATCGCCACCACGAGGAGGCCTTTGCCCCAGTGGCCGCTGAAACCAAGCCACAGCGCCGCGGGAACCCAGATCAGCGCCGAACCCACGACTGGCACCAGTGAAAAAAACGCGATCAATACGCCCCAAAATATCGGCGTTGCAATCCCCACAATCGCAAACGCTGTTCCGCCGAGAATTCCCTGCACCGCCGCCACGAGCAGCCCAATCGCGACACTCGCAAATATCAATTCTTTCGATTCGCCCAGCATGTCCTTTTGGATGGATTCGTCAAACGGCAAGAGATGCCGCACCGCGCGCACGATGCTCTCCCCGTCGCGAAACATGAAGAACAGCGCAAAAATCAAAATGAACAAGTCGACAAAAAACGCGAACAAGTTTTTCACGAGAGCGCCAAGCGCTCCTGCCAGGAAAGAAGCGATTTTTTCCGCTCCTTGCCGCAGCGGCTCGGAAAAATCCATCGATCGCCACGCCTCCGGAAGCAGACCGCGAATCCACGCCATGAGATGAGCGGGTATGGCGAGCTGCGGATTTCGCAGCGTACTCTGTAAACCCTCCGTCGCGTCGATCGCTTCCCGCGCCGTGTACCACAGCACCACCAAAGCTGGCACTATCAGCAACAGCGTGACCCCCAGGGTGCTCACTAGCCCGGCGGGTGTCGGACGGAGCCGCCGCGCGACCCGCTCATGCAAGGGATAAAAGAAAATCGCCAACACGGCCGACCACGCCAAGGGCACCAGGAACGGTTCCACGATCAGAAATACCAAGTAGCCGAGAAGCAGCAGCGCCCCGTACGAGAGTACGGTGGTTAACCGGTCACTGGTTGTCTTGCTGGACGGCGAGGGTGTATTCATGCGAAGTATATAATCGAAGAGGTTCGAGCGAGCGTTGACGCCGGCCCGGCCGGGGTCCCGCGATACCAGGTCGTCCAGGACAAATTGAGCAAACTGACCATGGCCTCGAAGCCCATTCCGCTTACCTCTTACCAGTTTCGCCTTCTTGCTGTACTTGCTTTAGTCAATTTTGTCAACTTCGCCGACCGCCAGGTCGTGGTGCCGCTGCTACCGCTTCTCCGGCACGAAATGGGTGTTACAGACGCGCAGCTTGGTTCGCTGCAAACCTGGCTCCTGGTGGTCCTGGCAGTCGCGAGTTTTCCTTCTGGATTTCTTGCCGACCGCTTCAGCCGAACGCGAATCATCGCCGGCGGCGTTGCTTTCTGGAGCCTGGCTACCATCGCGTGCGGCTTCGCTTCTTCTTTCCTGCTCTTGGTCGTCGCGCGTGCCTTGATAGGCGTCGGCGAAGCGTCTTACGCCCCAGCGGCGCAGTCCATGATTTCGGATTCGTTCCCGCACGAACGCCGCGCCATGGCCCAATCCATCTTTGCTTCAGGCATGCTGCTGGGCGGGGCCGCGGGACAAGCTTTTGGCGGCGTCGCGGGCGAGCTGCACGGATGGAAATACACCTTCATTATCGTCGGACTTGTTTGCATGATTCCCGGGCTCTTCGTTCTCAAATTACAGGAACCTCCCCGCCGGCCGCGCTCCGAGGTGGTTCCTCTAAAGACATTGCTGAGCGTCCCGGCGTATGTGGCGATGATTGTCGCCGGCACCTTCATTACTTTCGCGAGTGTCTCGCTGCTCACTTGGGGCGTCGATTTTGCGGTGAACTATAAAGCATTCAGCGTCCGTGAGGCGGCTGTGTCGCTCTCGGTCGTCGCGCTACTCTCCTTGGTGTTCGGCGTCCTAATGGGCGGTTTTGTCGCCGACCGCCTTCAGAAGAGGTTCATCTATGGCCGGATCATCGCAATTGCGGTGGCTTTCTTGTGCGCCGCTCCCTTCGTTCTGTTAGCCATTCAAGCCGATGAAAAATGGGTGGTTCTCGCGGCGCTCTTCATCGCCGGATTTTTCATGTCGTGGTATCACGGCCCGGTGACCGCCGTCCTGCATGATTTGACGCCGCAGCGTGCGCATGCGACGGCCATCGGCGTCTACATGTTCGTCACGCAACTTGTGGGAGCTTTGGGACCTCAACTCATCGGCAAAATCTCCGACGTAAGTGACCTGCAGCTTGGCCTCCAGGTTGCCGTCGCGGTGATGGTCAGCGGTTCGCTCTTGATGTTTCTGGTGATCTATTTTATCCGCCGGGACGGCTTGCACCATCCGCGGCTGGCCGCGTTCCACGCCGAACCGGGCGACTGAATCGCCAAACCGGAATGCCGTCATTCCAAGTTCTAAATTTGCCCGAGGAGTTATCCCGGCCCTTGCCGGGGCTCGCAATGACGAGCGAACTCAACAAGGCCTACTTGATGCCGACCTGCGCGATCAGCCGCACCACATCATCGTGTGCCACATCATAGAGAGGTCGCAGGTCTTCTTCCTCGAGCCGCTCGCGCAGATATTCCGCCGCGACGAAGCTGGCTTCGCGATCCGTCAAGTCACGGCCGCTACGCTCGCGAAATCTCACAAAAGCCGTGTGCGCCAGCCCCACCACCACTGCTTCGCCATCCACAAAAAACTTCACGTCGATGGTATCGCTGTGGCGCGTTGCGATGCCGTTCCACATGTGCGAGAAGCGGCATTGATAAACATGCCCGCTCAGCTTCGAGGTCACGTCAAAGGCGCCGATGAACTGGCTCATCGCGCCGGAATTTGCCAATACAGGAAGTGTAGGCACGCAGGCTCCTCCTTTTCCTTGCTTCGGGACTTCCTTACTTCTTTGATTCTTTACCGGCTCACGGCTGCCGCCGATTCCGAATGCGCGTAGCTGCGAATTGCCGCCGCTATACCGGCGCCGGCCGGCACGCGGTAACCCTGATCCTGCAGCACTTTTTCAAAGGCTGAAAGGAACAGCAGCACAAACGGCTTCTGGCTGCAGTACCCCATCAGCCCAACGCGCCAGATCTTGCCCTTCACAGGACCAAATCCGCATGCGATCTCGATATTAAACTCGTCGAGCAACTGATTCCGCACCTTCACGTCGTCAAGGCCGTCTGGAATCATGACCGCGGTCACAGTCGGAAGGCGGTCCGCCGGATTTTTCACCAGCAGTCCCAGCCCCATCGCCTCGACACCCGCGATCAGGGCGTACTGGTTCATGCGGTGGCGGTCCCACCGCGCCTCCAGCCCTTCTTCCAGGACGATGCGCATCGCCTCGCGCAAACCATAAATCAGCGAAATCGGCGGCGTGTGATGGTACAGCCGCTCCTTCCCCCAATAATTCATCGCCGTGGAAAGATCGAAGTACCAGCTCTGCACCTTGGTCTTCCGCTTGCGGAAGACCTCCTCGGCAGTGGGACTCACCGTAATCGGTGACATCCCCGGCGGCGCGCTGATGGCCTTCTGCGTCCCGCTGAAGCAAATGTCGATGCGCTCGCGGTCGACATGTATCGGCACCGCGGCCAGCGACGCCACCGCGTCCACCACCAGAAGCGCTCCCAATTCATCCGCAACTTTGCGGTACGTATCGAGCTTGGTGAGTACGCCGGAAGACGTTTCGCCCTGCGCCAGCCCGATCATCTTGATGTTCCTGCCCTTGCCCGCTCTCCTCACCTCCTCGGCATCCACCGGCTTCCCATAGGGCGCCTCGACCTTCGTAACTTTCGAGGATGCGCGCGACGCAATCTCGTACATCCGGTCAGAAAACACGCCGTTGACGGCGATAATGGCTTCGTCGCCCTCTTCGAGAGCATTGACTACCGAGGCCTCAATCCCGCCCGAGCCTGACGCCGAGAGTGGCATCGTCAGGCGGTTTTCGGTCCGGAAAATCTGCCGAAGCAGCAGCTGCGTCTCGTCCATACAGCCCCTGAACCAAGGATCGAGGTGCCCCACCAACGGCGTCGACATCGCGCGGTAGACGCGAGGGTCCATCGACGAGGGACCCGGCGTGAGCATCAATCGGTAGGGTGGATTGAGTTCGCCGACGTGTTGGGTCATGACCTTTGCCCTTCTTTTTCTTTCACTTAAGTCTCAAGCCGCCCGCGGGTGCATTCTCTAGGGACGCTCGGGAGCGCAGCGGGAACACCGATTTTCGCGCAATCCCCAAGGTGGCGCAACCGACAATTTGGCTGGGAAAGAAGTGGCCCCGCGAAGCACGGGGTAACCGCCACCGGAGCCTGTGCACCCCGCAGGTGCGAACGAATAACAGGGGTTGTTTTTTTTCGTCTACCGGAGAGCCACGAGACGGCTCGGAAGCAAGGGAATCAGGTGGGATATTTGGCCGAGATGTAGTTTTGCAGGTGCTCGATAGTTTCTTCCTGCTCCGAGACAACCCACTTCACCAGGTCACCGATTGAGACAACTCCGAGCACCTTCGCGTTTTCCACAATCGGAAGATGACGTATCCGGTTTATTGTCATGATATGCATACACTCATCCACGGCTCGATCAGGGGTCACGAAAATCACTGGGCTTGTCATGATCTCCTTGACCAGGGTCGTCCTTGAAGATCTTCCCTTGAGGATGACCTTCCGGGCGTAATCGCGCTCCGAGATGATGCCCACGAGCTTGCCGTCCGAAATCACGAGCAAGGCCCCCACTGCCTTGTCGGCCATTCTTTCAATGGCCTCGTAGACGGTTTGATCCGGCGTGACAAACCAGACTTCGCTCCCCTTGCGTTTCAGAACCGAGCCACTCGTGCCACTCATTTTGATCATCGTCTGACCACGCCCCGGCGAGGAGGTTGGTGTGCGCAGGCAAATCCAACCACCGAGATGATATCGCTGCGCGGAGACCGAGGTCAAATTTAAGTCTTCACTACCTGGTGCGGTTGCTGGTGGCGGCGCTGCTCTATTACCTGCGACCCCGAGAAGTCACAATTGCGCGTAACTGAACCCGGAGCACAAAAAAAGATGCTTCGCGCGGAACGACAGTTTATGGAAGTTTTTCCGCAGCCGGTTAGGCAGCGACTCTTTGTTCGGTGAGCAGATGCGTGGGGACTTTGCGCAGATCCCAGACGATGCCGAACCAGGACATGACCTTCAGCGTGTAGTAAGTGAAGTCCACTTCCCACCAGAAGAAGCCCTGGCGGGCCGATGCCATGAAGTGATGATGGTTGTTGTGCCAGCCCTCGCCAAGGGTCATCAGTGCCAGCAGCCAATTGTTCTTGCTGGTGTCGGATGTTTCATAACGCCGCGAACCGAAGAGATGCGAGAGCGAATTGATCGTAAACGTATTGTGCCAGAGCATCACGGTGCTGAGGCAAAAGCCCCACACAAACAAGGGCCATCCGCCGATGAGGACCAGCGCGGCCCCCAGGAGGACCGGCGGCACCAGATGATACTTGTTCAGCCAGCGTAGCTCGGGATATTTGGCAAAATCGCCGATGTAGTCAATGCGCGTATCGTTGTACTTATCCGAAATAATCCAGCCGACGTGCGACCAGAAAAATCCGAATAGCGTGGGCGAGTGCAAATCCAGTTCCTGATCGGAATACCGGTGATGGTGGCGGTGATGCGCCGCCCACCACAGCACGCCCTTTTGCGAGGACGACGTGGCAATAAACGCAATCACAAATTGAAATACGCGGCTGGTCTTGAACGCGCGGTGCGAAAAATAGCGGTGGTAGCCCGCGGTCACGAAAAACATGCGCACCAGGAAAATACCCAGGCAGGCGATGGGGTACGACCAGCGAAAATGAACGAAAAAGACCGCGAATGCGAAGATGTGAATCAGTGCAAACGGCATGGAAAGAAGAACCGAAATGCGAGAACCATTCGGCAGGGGTATTGATAAAGCGCGTGAGGCCATCCAGCAACTTCCTCCGCGTCCCGGGGACGCTCATACAGTTGTTTCTGCGAGCGCGAAACCCAGCCGGAGCTTGGCGGCACGGCTCACCACACACAGTTTACGGCTGCGTTACGTCGCGGTCAAGCGCAGTGAGGTACAGCTGTACTTTATATTTAGGTTGCGTTCGGGCAGGCATTGGTAATGGCGGGGCGAGAGGAACTCTTAGAAGGGATGTGTTATCGTCCCTGGGCATGAAACGAGGAGATTTGACCCCGAGCAGCGTTTGGGTCGCACATCACAATGGCTGAACGTCCCGTATTGGTTGGACTTATCCCGCAAGTCGTGGTGCTCGATGAAGGCGACCAGGTCTCCTGGATCTCCGACGCGGGTAACTTGCGAGTCGAATTCGACGTGAATCGCTGTCCCTTTTCTTCGAATGTTTTTCAAGCGCCCGCGGGCATGCGCCTGCTCAGCGGGCCGCCGCGGCCGGGGACCAAAGCCGCTATCTATAAATATCGGCTGTGGCTCAACGACCAGATGGTCGGCCAGGGCGAGGTCATCCTGCGCGAAAAATAGGCCGCGAATCCAAAAGCGCGCACTACGGCAAGACAAGATAAAAGGAAAGTTAAGAGAAGGCCGCGTGAGGAACGTCCCGGCCGTTTGCGCCGCAAGCGACGGGCAGGTCAGTCGCTGGCCGTCGCGCTCCGCGCGTTTTCCACCGACTCGGCCAGCCCCCGGCGCATCGGTCCGAGTACGAAGGCCGGCACGGCACGCTCAGGCGCCAAGGAAAGATTGGCGGCCTTCCGCGGGAATTCGGTACGGCGATCCAGCTTCAGCCCCGCATCAAGGAGGAATTCCGCCGAAAAGCCCATGTCCTCAGCGCGATCCACGCCCCAAAACCACAGTTTCTCTTCCTGCCGCTGCAGGAAGTCCAGCGATTCCTCCAGCTTCTTCATCGCTCGATCAAACGAGGATGCCAGGAAAAACACGCCGAGAGTCCAAGCATGGCGAGGATAACGCGCCAGTATGCGGACGCAATACTTCCCCCCTTGGTTGCGCTCGATGCTGCAACGGTAGTCGTTGCGCACCGTGGATGTGCGTGAGGCTGCTTTTTTCAATGATCCCCGCCTGTCATGTTTCGGACTTTCGCCGTTGGTGGCCAGCCATGGAAGTTTGTGATTCGGAACTCGGTCGTTAGATCCAGACGATTGGACCGCTAAAACTCGCGATCCGCATCAATTCGTGCCTCTTGCGAGACACCAATAGAGTATCGGGATGTGGCGGGAAAGACAAGATGCCCGTCAAGAATCTGTAAGTCTTTTATTATTAATATTTTAGACTAGCCGAAGTCTCCGAAGCCCCGGAGCTTTTCCGGCATGAGTTTCAACTTCCCTTCCTGCTTCAGCCGGGCCTCGAGAGCGGTTCGAAAGGCGTCGAATGCAAGTGTACGCTTGGTTTGCAGGACTTGTTCTAGAAGATCCTTTCGCTGTTTCTCAAAGTCGGCCGGGTTGGGCTCTTCCCTTCCCGCCACGCGGTAAACCAGCCAGTTGGCGCCCAGATTCAGCGGGGCGCCCACGTCGCCAGCTCTCATCTGGAAGGCAGCGTTGAGCTGTTTACCGCTGGCCACACCCGTGATGCTCCCGCTCCGGGCCGTGGCATCGCTGGTCTTGGAGTCCAGACCCAGAGCCTTGGCCGCAGCCACAAAGTTCTCGCCAACTTTTACGCGCTTTATCAGGTCTTCCGCCTTCGTCCGCGCTAGCTCCGTAGCTTTCTGCTGCTTCAGCTCCGTGATTACGCGGCCGCGGACTTCTTCAAGCGACCCTTGGTGAGCCGGCTGGACTTCCTTTAACGCAAGGACGACGTAGCCGCGGTCCGTGCGCACGGGAGCGCTCAATTCGCCTGGCCGCAGCCGGAAGATCGCGTCCTTGATGTCCTGCGAATTCCCAAGTTCCAACAAGGGGTCCGTCGCACGCACCGGACGCGTCTCCGCAACTGTCAGGTGAAATTGTTTCGCCAAATCCTCCAGCGAAATCTTGCTGGACTTGCGAATCGCGGCCGAGAGCTGATCGGCTGTATCGCTCGCCTGCTTGTCGGCCTTCGAAAGCATGAGAGGGACACGGATGGAATCCTTCACCTCGTCGAAGGTCTTGGTGTGCGCCGTCTCTTTGTCCAGCACCTTGATAATGTGAAAGCCGTACTGCGTCTTGACGAGATCCGAGATGCTGCCCTTCGGAAGGCTGAAAGCCGCCTTCTCGAACTCCGCGACCGTTTGTCCCTGGACGATCCAGCCCAGGTCGCCACCTTTGTCCTTCGTGCCGGGATCCTCTGAGTTTTTCTTCGCGAGGTCTTCGAACTTGCCTCCTTTCTTCGCCTGTTTCAGAATGTCTTCGGCCTTCTTTCGAATCTCCTCGACCTCGGCATCGGTTTTTCCGACCGTCATCAAGAGGATGTGCTCCACGTGGACACGATTCGGCACTTGATATTGTTGAATATTTTGCTGGTATTGCACCTTCAGCTCATCATCGGAAACCTGCACGCCTTGCCGGATCTGGTTCGCATCCACAAGCCCGTAGCGGACAACGCGCCGCTCCGGCACCTGATATTTCCCCTTGTTTTTCTCGTACGACGCCTTGATCTCCGCTTCATCCGGGGTAATCTTCGCTTCCAGCTCTTCCGGCTTGATCAGCGCGTAGTCCAGCTTTACTTTTTCATTGCGATAGCGAAATTCCTCTTGCAGCTCGCCGGGGCCCGCGCTTATTCCATCCGTCACCAACTTGCGAAATTTCTCTTCCAGCAATCCCTGCCGGATCAACTCTTCGAACGCCGGCACCGTCAACTGAAAGCGTGACTGCACCTGTGCGGCATATTGGTCCATGCCCACGGGCGCATCGCCATTAAACGCAGTCGGCAGGAATTGACGAATCCGGTCAGCAATCTCATCCGGAGAGACGTGAATACCCAGGCGCTTGGCTTCGTACTCTATTTCCTTCTGGAATACGAGTTGTTTCAGAATCTGCTGCGCGTAGAGCGCCTCAAGCGGCTTGGGCACCTGATTCCGCTGCTCGATCTCGTTGAGTTGCTTGCGCACGTCCGACACAGTGACGGCCAGGTCGCCGACTTGCGCCACGCTATCCGTGGATACCTCAGCCGTAGTCGGCCCTTGCGGCACGAGGTACAGCAACATGCTCAGGGCGATTAGGCCGATTACACCGCCAAGGATGATTCGATACCCCGTCTTACTGCTGCCAGCCATCCGATTGGTCTCCGTAGTCAGTGGACAAACTTTGCATTATAGGAGATATATGGCACGCGCCTCAAATGGAATCGTTGTGGGACCTGGGCCCGGAAACCGGGGTGGAGCGCTGGTCATCGAACCTTCTGACACGGAATTAGTGTTGACCCGGTTCCACGCAAGACTAAGGAGCGACCATGGAAATCAACAGCCAATACGCCACATTGAAGGTGAGCGACGGTACAACTATGCGCGCCTGGACAGCGCGTCCCACAGCGGGAGTTGCGCACCCAGGCATTCTCATCTTCCAGGAAGCCTTCGGCGTGAACGCCCATATCCGGGATATCACGGCGCGGTTTGCGAGCGAGGGCTATCTGTCGATCGCGCCCGAGCTATTCCATCGCACCGGCCCCGGTTTTGAAGGCCGTTACGACGATTTCCCTAGCACAATGACTCACATGCGCGCCTTGACTGACGCCGGCATGGAGGTGGACCAGCGCGCCGCATACGACTGGCTACGCGCGAATGGCGCGGAGGATCTTCCGGTCTCGGCTGTGGGTTACTGTATGGGCGGCCGCGCCGCATTTCTCGCCGGGGTAACTCTACCTCTGGCGCGTGCAATTTCGTATTACGGCGGAGGCATCGCACCGAACGCGAATAACCCCGGCCTGCTCGGGCGCGTCAGCGAATTAGAGGCTCCCATGCTCTTCTTCTGGGGAGGGCGCGACAAGCACATCACCGTAGATCAGGTTCGCGCGGTCACTGACGCCCTGAGGGCAAACGGAAAGAATTTCGTAAACGTAGAAATATCCGATGCGGACCACGGTTTTTTCTGCGATGCCCGGCCTGCTTACAATCCAGCCGCGGCGGCGCAAGCTTGGCCGCTGACTTTGGCTTTCCTCAAAACACATCAATCAAGCCGTCCCGCGAGCGCTTCGGTGGGTTCCTGATTTAAAAATCCGGGCCGGGCCACATCTAGGTTTTCGGCACAACGATCCGGCAGCATTTCGCACTTGTACCTCCGTACAGGTGACGGCTATTTGCAATTTGACTACGCTGCCGCGCGCAGTTTGGACGCCCGCAAATCGCTGTGTTAAATTGAAAAATTGGCGCAGGGACTGCGCAAGCACACGTGATAACACAGACACCTACGGAACCCCCGCGCCAGCAAAGTCCTCCGGCCCAGCCGAAGATCCACAGGGTGGAGGTCTATTGGACCGCGGTCACTTACAAGACCGTGGCCGTTTATGTTCTCTTAATCGTGGGGATTATCCTCGTCGCGCTCTCCCTTACTCTTCCCAACTGGTATTCTGCGGCGTACAGCAAGCTCTCCAACGCCGTCAGCAATCCCGAAACCGAAAGCATGAGTATCGAACAGCGGCAGGCGAAGTTCGTCAATCTCGACGGCAAGGTGCAGGTGAAGAGAGTCAACTCCGTTCAATGGGTCGTAGCGGACTTCCACACCGCACTCGACAAGGGTGACCTCATACAGACGGGTTCGGACGGTGCGGCCCGAATTACTTTTGCTGACGGCACGGAGTACACGGTGAAGTCCGATACGCTCGTCACGGTCGAAGAGAACTCCATGGGCAACGACAGACCTACGAGCGTGGCCATGCGCATCAACACGGGCGCAGTGGATCTGGCAACCCCCAATTGGGCGTCGCCTGATTCCAAGGCAGCTGTGAGCGTGGAAGACGCCACCGCGCAACTGCACTCCAACAGCCGCGCGGCGGTCAAGGCCGACCCCGAAAAGAAGGAAAATGAGATCGTGGTCTCCAGCGGCAGCGCGGAAGTCCAGCGCGGCCAGGAAAAGATCGAACTCGCGCAATGGCAGAAAGTCAACATTCCAGTAGGCGGCCCTATCCAGAGGTCGAACGTGCTCGCGCCGCCGGATCTTGCCGAGCCGCTGAATCTTGCGCCCATCATCGTCGAGAACCCGAAGACCTCGTCCGTGCATTTCGCATGGAAACCAGTCTCGGACGCCATCTCCTACACACTTCGCATCAGCACAACAAAGATGTTCACCAAGACGGCCGGTGAGGCAACGGTCTCCGCTACCAGCACGGATATCACCGGACTCGACGGCGGTGATTATTTCTGGAATGTCATCGCCACAGACGCGAAGAAACAGAACAGCGAAGTCAGCGAAACGTTTAAATTCACGCTCGCCGCCAAGGGGAAAACCCAGGACATGGTGCTGGAGATCGTTAGCACCCAAATCCATGGCCGCGTCGCTGAAATCATCGGCCGCACGGAACCCGGCGCCGCACTCATCGTGAATGGCCAGCCCGTTCCCAACATTGCGCCGGATGGCAGCTTTCGGCATTTCACGGAGCCACTCGAGCCCGGCCCGCATACCATTGTGGTGATTGGGCAGAATCGCCGAGGGGGCACGGCGAAGCAACAGGTGTCTATCGTGGTGCCCAGGTAAGAGTGCCGACGGAAGATTTGCGAAGCAAAGGCCCGGGCGCGCTTTGCGCTGGCCGTCAGGTCCGTGGACAATAGTACTGGTGGCCGCGAAGCGCTCACCATGCTCACCGGACAGCGGAGCAGCTTTCTCCGCGAGGGGACGGAGGAATGAATAAGAACGGTTACAACTTAAGGTCGATCTTCAGTTTGTTTTCATCCGACCTCGCAATCGATCTGGGCACGGCGAACACGCTGGTGTTCGCGGGCGGCAAGGGGATCGTCGTGAACGAACCCTCGATCGTCGCCATCAACAAAACGACCGGCGAAGTCGTGGCCGTCGGGCGCGAAGCTAAAGATATGCTCGGCCGAACGCCGGGCAACGTGGTCGCCATCAAACCCATGAAGGATGGCGTGATCGCGGACTTCAAAGTCACCGAAAAAATGCTGACCTACTTTATCCAGAAGGCGCACAACCGCCGTGTGCTGGTGCACCCGCGCATCGTCATCGGCGTGCCGAGCGAAATCACGCCGGTTGAAAAACGCGCCGTGCAGGACTCCGCCTATCGCGCACGCGCCAGTGAGGTTTTCCTCGTCGAGCAAGCCATGGCCGCGGCCATCGGAGCGGGCCTCCCCATTGAAGAGCCTTCCGGAAACATGGTCGTGGATATCGGCGGGGGCACCACCGATATCGCGGTGATCTCCATGAGCGGCATCGTTTACTCGCGCTCCGTGCGCGTCGCGGGTAATGAGATGGACGAAGCGGTCATGCAATATCTCAAGCGCAAATACAACCTGCTCGTCGGCGAACGCACCGCCGAGCAGATCAAGATGGAAATCGGGTCCGCCTATCCGCTTGAAAAGCCGCTCACCATGGAAGTCAAGGGCCGCAACCTCATCGAAGGCGTTCCGCGCACCGTCACCATTGACGACAGCGAGATCCGCGAAGCTTTGAGCGAATGTGTGGCGACCATTTTGAATGCCGTGCGAGTGGCGCTGGAGCGCACCCCGCCGGAACTTTCCGCGGATATCAGCGACCGCGGCATCGTTCTCACCGGCGGCGGCGCGCTTTTGAAGAATCTCGACAAGCGCATCCGCGAAGAAACGGGCCTCCCGGTTTCCATTGCCGATGATCCGCTGGCGTCGGTCGTACTGGGCACGGGAAAGATGCTCAGCGACTTTCGATTGTTGCGTCAGGTTTGCATCGATTAACCGTAGTAGCTGCAAAGGTGAACTGCGCAGGCTAAAACCTGTGCCTCCGAACCCAAATGGTTGCCATTCCGTCTCGCCATAAATCATTGGTTCTGCTCGCCGGCGTTGTCATCGTGCAGGTGTTGTTCCTGGCCGTGCAGATCAAGCGCGATTCGCAGGGACGTCTTATCCGCTCCTGGACTGTCGGAGCCATTTCACCTTTCGAACGCACCGGCGCATGGGGCTTCGGCAGAGTTCGCGGCATCTGGAGCCGCTATTTCGCGCTGCAAAACACATCTCGTGAAAATGAAAACTTACGGTCGGAAAATAACGCCCTGAAGCTCCAACTCGACCAACTTCGCAGCAAAGCCGCGGAAGCCGATCGTCTCGCACTGCTCATCAATTTCCGGCAGTTGAACCGGAACGTCCCTATGCTGGGCGCGCGTGTCATCGGCGCCAGCGCGGATACCGCGAGCGAAACAATTTTTCTTGACCGCGGCTCGCATGACGGCATCCGGCGCAATATGGCTGTTATCACGCCGGACGGTGTCGTCGGCAAAGTCATCGAAGCATTTCCCAACTCTGCCCAGGTGCTTGTGCTCACCGACAAGGACAGCGGCGTGGGGGCCATGCTTGCCGATTCCCGCATCCAGAGCCCGGTGGGCGGCATTGGTGAACCGCTCCTGGTCATGAAATATGTCCCCAACGACGACACCGTCAACGTGGGGGAGAGAGTAGTCACCAGCGGTATGGACCGTATTTTCCCGAAGGATCTGCCCGTCGGAACCGTCACAGAGATTAAGCCTGGCAATCCTTTCAAACTCATTCGCGTTCGGCCCGCGGCAAATCTCGAGCGCCTCGAGGAAGTCATCGTACTGCTTACCATGCGCCCGCTCGAACTGCATAAAGAAGCGGAATCAGCCGCGTCCGATCCCAGCGACAAAACCGCGCCTGAGCAGCCAGCGACGAAGCCATGATTAACGACGCCTTTGACCTCCGTAGCACCGAACTGCACATTGAAGTGCACAAATTCCGCACCGGCGCCGTGGCCGCTGCGACAATCTTCACGCTCGTCGTTCAGGCGCTTCTTCCTGTGTATTTCCCCAAGGCGGACATCCTCGATTTGCCTTTGCTCATTACCATCTATTTCGGCTTGAGCCGCCGCAATCCCTCGACTGGCTTGCTCCTCGGCACAGTCATTGGCCTGCTGCAGGATAGCCTCAGTAAGTCGCCGCTCGGCCTCTATGGCATCGCCAAGACCATCATTGGCTACGTAGCTTCCTCCATTGGTGCGCGGCTTGACACCGAACATCCTGCAGCCCGCTTTGCGCTCACCGTCGTTTTCTTCGGCCTCCACCAGTGTGTCACTGTCCTCATCAAGCGCTTGCTCCTCGCGCAACCCGAAGCGTTGTTCACGATGCGTCTCGCTATTGCCGCCGGTGTCAACGCCATCGTCGCCGTGTTTCTCTTCCTTGTGCTGGACCGCCTGCGCAAACCCTAGTGAACTATTTCGATTTCTCGGAAATGGCGGGACTGACATTCTTGGATGCCTCTTTGTGTGGAAAAAATAAAGCTAGGTTCGTGCAGCAGTGGCTCAAGCACTCGTGCCCGTGCTCTTTTTTTGGGATGGACAAAACTAGCAGGTCAGCAGGAACTGCTTGAAGTCATCGTAAGAGCTGGAAATTGGTCGCGAGAGCTTCTCCCGCTGCAAATAGGCGGCGAGCCGATCTGGCAGTTGCGGGGCAGTACCGATCGCTTTCATCACCACATCAGCGAATTTCGCCGGATGAGCCGTCGCCAGCACTAGTCCCTGCGAGGGCTCCGGATGTTCGCGCTTGTACGCTTCCCAGCCTAGCACTCCCACGGCCGTATGTGGGTCGGCGATGTAGTCATAGCGCTCATGCATGGCCTTCATTTCGCGCAGCGTTTCGTCATCCGAAGCGCCGTGGCCCCAAATCTCCTTTTGTACGTACTCGAGCCGGTTGCGGCACAAATCCAATAGCCGCGGAAAGTTATTCGGATTGCCCACGTCCATGGCGTTCGAAAAGCTGGCCTTGGCCGGCCGCGGATGAAATTCTCCCGTCCGCAAATATTCCGGCACAACGTCATTGGCGTTCGTCGCGGCTACAAATTTTGCAACGGGCAAGCCGATGCGCCTCGCGAAAATTCCCGCCGTCAAGTTCCCGAGATTTCCGCTGGGAACCGAAACAATCAGCGGAACGGAAGCCACCGGCAACTGCCGGTAAGCCGCCACGTGGTAGAACATCTGCGGCAGCAGCCTTCCGATGTTGATTGAATTTGCTGACGTCAGGAATGCTTGCTTATTCAGCGCTTCGTCGGAAAACGCCTGCTTCACCAGGCGCTGGCAATCATCGAAAGTCCCCGCTACCTCCAGCGCCGTGATGTTCTCACCGAGCGTAGTGAATTGTTTCTCCTGCGCCTCGCTGATCCGCTTCGACGGATACAGAATCACTACGCGAATCCCCGGCACGCCAAGAAATCCGTGTGCCACCGCGCTGCCGGTGTCGCCCGAGGTGGCCACTAGCACGGTCAGGGCCCGCGTCTCCCCGCGCACAAAATAGCCCATCAGCCGCGCCATGAATCGCGCGCCGAAATCCTTGAACGCCAGCGTCGGGCCGTGAAACAACTCCAAGATGTGCAGCCCCGGCGAAAGGGATACCAGCTTCACCGGAAAATTGATCGCTTCGCTGACCACCTGCCACAAAATTTCTTCCGGGACTTCCGCGCCCGCGAAAGGGCGTACCACGCGAAAACACACTTCCGTAAATGGCAGCCGCCGAAACTCTTCGAGCTCTTCCGGTGAGCGCCGCGCAATTTCGACCGGCATGTACAGCCCGCCGTCTGGCGCGAGCCCGCGCAGCACCGCGCCGCGCAGCGAAGTGAGCGGCGCCTTCCGAGCTGTGCTCCGATACCTCATTCGAAAAATCTCATCGTGCGCCTTCGACTTTGTCTTGAATCATCTTCAGGAATGCCTCAGCGTCCCGCGAAGCATCGCGCGAATTGTCACGCAACTCTGCGACCGGAAGCGTGCAGTGCGCCAGCACCTCATAGCTCTGCCGCCGGGCGGCGATCAATGCGGGGTAGCATCGCGTCACGGTTTCGCGAGGCGCTTCGCCCGCTCGCGGCTGAAACGCGCCCCGCCACAGGACCGGCTTGGGATCCGTCATATAACGCTCGATCAAGAGCTGTTGTTCTTCCGCCGACGCCGCCAAATACACTACTGTCATCTGCCGCCGCAGCCGCATGAGCAAGTTATTTCCGGTGTAAATCACGCTTCCGGTTGTATCGAGAATTAACTCCTGCTGCCGATTCCGCTCCAGCACGGTCAAGATTTCGTCGAGCGTGTGAATCTCTTCCGCGAGATACTCGGCTTCACGTCCCGCGTAGGTCGGACTATCCGGCCAGCCCATCCAGGCAGCAACGCCGTTGATTCCGGCATATCCACCGGCGGCAAGCCGAGGCGCCAGCCGCTGCTCGATACGGTCGTCGCAGGAGGTGCTGGGCCGCCCGGTCTCCGCTAACCGCTTTGTCCAGAAGGTTTTGCCGGAACCGGACATCCCGATCAGTGCCAATCGTAGCGGCTTCTCTCTGTAGCTTACTTGCGTCATGGGGGGAATTACCTACGATAACGTGACCTAACAAAACGAGCAAGGAGCGCGAAAGACGCCGCTCGCCGGAATCCCAGTGTATTCCTAGAACCTGTCCTCCAGGACGGCTTGCGCGCACCATTCCCAAGTGCTACTTTTGCTTGAGCTTCCGCGGTGCACGCACTTCGGAAGTTGAGCGGTGATTCGGGAGCTCCGAGGGATTTTTTGTAGCGATTTTTGGCGAAATTTTCGACGGACATTTCGAAACCGCCCTGTGGGTTTTTCGTGACGCGCGGATCTTCCGGCGAATCCGGAGTGGGCTGCAACCAGCCCTGTCGATAACGTCGATCGCTTTGCGCTCGACCATACAAATACTCGCGCGCGGGGTTTTTCGTGTCGTACTGGTTTCGTAACGACAATCGGTTGCCGCAAGGCCGGCTGGCCATCGCTTCCTACATCATCGTGGGAATGGTTGGCTTGCTCATCCTGGGATTCTGGAAACTCCAGGTCATCGATTCCGACAAATACTCCTCCCTGGCCGAGCGCAATCGCGTGCGCTTGATTCCCATTATCGCGCCTCGCGGACGCATGCTCGATCGCGATGGGCGCGTCCTCGTCGACAACCGCCCGTCTTTCAGCGTACTGCTCCTTCGCGACGATCCCGCCCTGGTGGACAAGAATCTTCCGGGGATCGCTGACGGACTGGGCATCTCCCTGGACGATTTGAAGGACCAGCTCAGCAACACGAAAAATCTCGCCAAATTTCAATCCATCATCATCAAACCCGAAGCCTCGGAAGCCGACATCGCCTTTATCGAATCGCATCGTTCGGATATTCCGGTTCTTGAAATGATCAACGTTTCCCGGCGGCGCTATCTCTCTGGCGGATTTATGTCTCACGCCAGCGGCTACGTTGGTGAAGTCAGCGAACAACAGATTGAAGCCAGCAACGACAAGCTGCGCCCCGGCGACATCGCCGGCAAGAGTGGTCTCGAGCGCCAGTACAACGATTTGCTGATGGGCACCGACGGCATGCGCCGCATTATCGTAAATAGCGTCGGCAAGGAAGTCGGCCGCCTTTCGACGCAGGAGGCAATTCCGGGCAAGCAGATTCAGTTGTCGATTGACTATGACCTCCAGCAGGTGGCAGAGCAGTCCTTGGGGCCGCGCCCGGGCGCGGCGGTCGCTCTTGATCCGCGCACCGGAGAAGTTCTGGCGATGGTGAGCCACCCCGCGCCGGACCCCAACGATTTTGCGGTGCGCATTTCGAATGAGGAGTGGGCCCAGCTCAACGAAGACCCGCTGCGCCCGTTGTTCAATCGCGCGATTCAGGCGCAGCTTGCGCCAGGGTCCGTTTTTAAGATTGTTACAGCCACGGCGATGCTGGAAGACAAAGTCCCTCCGGAAAACTTCACGGCGTTTTGCCCGGGCTACGCGACGTTTTACGGCCGGCAATTCAAATGCTGGGTGTATGGGAAAAGCTCGCACGGAGTGGTGGATCTGCACAAGGCCATCCTCGAATCATGCGATGTTTTTTTCTACAACGTGGGAATGCGACTGGGTATTGACCGGCTTTCTTTCTACGGCAGCAAACTGGGCATTGGGCATAAAACCGGGATCGATCTCCCATCGGAAGAGTCCGGGCTGATGCCTTCGGCGGAGTGGGTCGAGAGGGTCCAACACCGCAAGTGGTATGCCGGTGAAACGATCTCTGTGGCTACGGGACAGGGTGCCGTAACCACCACGCCGCTGCAGCTCGCCCGGATGATTGGCGGAATCGCCATGGGCGGCGTTTTCAAGCAGCCGCATCTTTTGAAAGGCGCGGCAAACGTTGGTGAAGAGCGCTTCGACCTTTCCGAGTCGACCGTGGAAAAAATAACCGATGCGATGTACGGTGTCGTGAACCAGGGTGGCACTGGAGCGTCGCTCAAGCTGGCCGGGATAGAGCTGAGCGGGAAATCGGGGACTGCACAGGTGATCGGTTACGCCGAGCGCGAGAAAGTAGGGAAACAAAAGAGATTTGAAGATAATGCCTGGTTTGTCGGTTATGCGCCGCGGCGCAACCCTGAGATCGTTATCGCCGTGCTGGTACAAGAAAGCGGAAAGCATGGCGGCGAAGCGGCTGGGCCGGTAGTGCGCGACGTCATCAAGGCTTACTACGACAAGAAGGCGAAGAAGACTGAGGGTCAATTCACCGCCGAGGGCGCGAAACCGAGTTCCGGTAGCGCAAGAGCGGCGGCGCTGATCGCGCCCCGGGCCCCTGCGATCAAGGAAGACGAAACGGCGGGGCGAAACTCAGGGGAAAATCGGAACGACTGATGAAGGACGCGCCCGGAACACGCGATTACGATTGGTGGCTGCTGGCTATTCTCGCAACCATTTGCGCTCTGGGCGTGATCGAAATCTATTCCGCAACACACGGCAGCGCGCTTGACGGGATGTACATGAAGCAGGTCCGTTGGATCGTAGTGGGCGCGATCCTGATGTTCGTGCTCTCGAGGGTGGACTACCACCTGATCCTGGATCAGGTGCTAATCCTCTATCTCGTTGGGGTTGTGGCGCTTATCGCCGTCCTGCTCGTGGGGCACACGCGCTTTGGGGCCAAGAGGTGGATCCCCGTCCTCGGCGAATTTCTTCAGGTGTCAGAATTGGTCAAATTGATTATAATCATAGTGCTGGCGCGCTTCTTTGCGGAAGTGAGCACAGATGAGCTTTCCGTTCAGGATTTGATCAAGGCGGGGCTCATCGTGGGCCTGCCATTAGGACTGATTTTGAAGCAGCCCGATTTGGGAACAGCGCTTGTGCTCGTTCCCATGCTTGTCGTGGGGGCTTTTCTGGCGGGCTTGCAGTGGCAACACGCAGCGATAATTTCGCTGGCTGGAATCTTGTTGGTGGGGAGCGTCTTCTATCCACCGGTGAGTCGGCATATCCTGAAGCCGTACCAGCGGGATAGAATCACCTCCTTCCTGCACCCTGAAGACGACGCGAAGGGGTCCGGTTACCAACTGCTGCAATCCAAGATTGCGGTGGGTTCCGGTGGCTTTTGGGGTAAAGGTTTTAAAAACGGCACCCAGAATCAACTGGGCTACATCCCCGTCCGCTATTCCGATTTCATCATGTCGGCGTGGGCTGAAGAGCAGGGATTCAAAGGCGTGCTGCTTGCTTTAGGGCTGTATATGGCTCTGCTGCTTCGCTTGGTGCAGAATGCACAGCGCGCGAAAGATCGCGCGGGAATGTTTCTGGTCATGGGCGTGGCAGCGGCGCTGGGTTTCCATGTTTTGGTAAACGTGGCCATGGTCATCGGCGCAATGCCGGTAACCGGCATCCCGTTGCCGTTGATGAGCTACGGGGGTTCGGCCACGCTGTTTGTTTTCCTGGCGATTGGTCTGGTGATGAATGTCCGGCTTCGCCGCTTCGTGAACTAAACCAGCCGCCAGTACCGAGCGATTTGCCTGAATTTAGCCTGGCTTCGCCGGTTAGGATATTTAGGATTTTAAGAGTGAGGACAGCATCGTCAGCCGTTTGCCCGGGAACCTTCCGGCAACGGACCCGCCTCGATAGACTGAGGAATTCTCTTCCCTCTGGCTTCGAACGCAAAGCCACCTCAATGCAGGTGTGGCTCACGTGTGTCTCGGTGCAGACCGGACCGGCGCCAATTTTCCGGACCTCCGACGGGCACAAGCTCGCGGCGATGCGTCCCGGCGACCCCGACTCCTTCGGGGTCGCACATGACAAGGAGTTTTCATGTCGAAAGAATTGGTTATCTCCGCGGCCTCCCACGAACGGCGGGTCGCGATTCTCGAAGAAGGTCAGTTAGTCGAAATCTACATCGAGCGCGAAAAAGAATTCGCCCTCGTCGGCAGCATTTACAAAGGCAAAGTCACTCGCGTCCTGCCAGGCATGCAGTCCGCCTTCGTCGACATTGGCCTGGATGGCGACGCGTTTCTGTACGTCAGCGACGTATTTGAAAACCTCGAAGACTACGATCAGGGCCATCCGATCGATCAGCCGCAAGCCGCTTCAACCCCCTTGCCGCTCGAGGCCGGGTCCGCCGTCGAGGTTTTGCCGGGGGAATCCCTCGCTCGCGCGACCGAGCACCACGACGAAGTCCCCCACGAAGAAGTACACCAAGATGAGGCGCACCAGGAGACGCGCGAGTCGCTCAAAGAAACTCATGCCGCCAGGCTCGAACCTCCTGATGTGCAATCGGACCAGGCGCACGCGGAGGCTCACGCCGAAACTGGTGAAGAGCGCCAGCCCGATTCCAATGCCTCAGCGCCGCAGAATTTTGCGCCGCGTTACAACCCCACCCAGAATTACACCCCGCGCGGCGAACGCAGCAGCCAGGATTTCGGCCGCGGTGGTGACCGTGGCGGCGATCGCGGCGGTGACTCCGGCCGGGGCCGGGGAGGTCGCTGGGGTCGCCGTGGTGGACGCCGTCGTGGCGGTAGCCCCCCGGGACCGGGTGGGCGCAACCTGCCTCCCTCGAAATACGCTTCGCCCCAAGGCGGCGAGTCTCGCGGTGCCGAATCGCGCGGTTACGACAATCGCGGGCAACAGTCCCGCGGTTTTGATAATCGCCGTCCCGACGGCCCCCGCCACAGCGGGCCATCGTCGCCATTCGAGGCCGCCGAAGAATCCATTCTTCTCCCCGGCGAATCGCTGGCAAAATATCGCGGCAAGCCCGTTGCCTCACCTCTAGCCCCGACCCTAGAAGAGGAAAAGCATGAGCCGCAGTCGGAAGTCGAAGATGTTGCGCCGCGCGTGCCGCAGGCTCTTCCCACAAACCTGCCCAGCGGGACGAATGCGCCTCGGCGTTTCTCCGGCGGTCTCCCTCGCTGGGTACTCGCCGATGCTGGCTCCGAAGCGGCAACACCGGCAGAGGAAGAAGCAGCCGCAGCACCAGCAGAAGGTTCCTCTGCGCCGCAAGAAGAAGTTCGGGATACGCCAGAATCTGTCCATAATGACGCCGGGCTAAGCGAAGACCAAGTTGCCGCGCTCGCGTCTGATTTCGTCCAAGCCAAGCACGAAGAAACTCAGGACCACGCAGAAGCCGATGCCGTAGTCGGCGGCGCCGAATTCGATGACGAATCGGAAGAAGAAACCGGGGAAGCGGAAGAAATTCGCGCCGCTGACTCGGAAGGCTCAGGACTTTCCGAAGAAGAAGCCCAGGAAGTCGAAGCGGGCCGCGCAGCCGATCGTGCTGAGGCCAAAGCCGACGCTGCGCACGAAAGCGCCGAACATGACCACGCTGAAGCTGGAGTGATCGAAGCGTCGGCCGGCGAATCCACGGCGGAAGCGACCCCCGTCGAAGACGACGCCGTCCTCCTTCCCGGCGAAACGCGCGCGCCGCGCACGGGCGGCCCCTCGGCCCCGCGCGAGGATTTCCCGCGCGACTCCGCCCGTATCGGCAGCGGTAACCCGCGCTCCCGTTTCCAGCGTCCACAACGCGGCGGACGTGACCGCGGCCGTGGTGGACGTCCCGATCGCGGCGGACGTCCGCGTTTCGAACGCCGTGGCCCCAGCGGGCCGAGGCAAGATCGTGGTTATCAGGGCGGCCATTCCGGTCCGTCGCGCCGTCCGCAACTCATCTCCGAAATGCTGAAGGCCGGCCAGGACATCGTCATTCAAATCGCCAAGGAGCCTCTAGGCAAGAAGGGCGCGCGCATCACCAGCCACGTCGCTCTGCCGGGCCGCTTCCTGGTCTACATGCCCACGGTCCATCACACTGGGGTTTCCCGCAAAATCGTCTCCGCGGAAAACCGCTCGCGGCTTCGGCGTCTCGTCAGTGAAGCTGGCGGCGCTTATCCCGGCGGCTTCATCGTGCGCACCGCCGCAGGCGACGCCACCGACGACGAAATCCGAACCGATATCGAGTTCCTCGGTAAGACGTGGAACGAAATTAAAGAGCGCAGCGAGCAGCGCAAATCCCCCGCGCTTCTCCACCGCGACCTTGATCTCGTCGAGCGCATGCTTCGCGACTATGTCAGCGACGATTTCACCGCCATCTGGATCGACAGCGAAGAAGAGTACGGCAAGGTGGTCGAATTCGTCAGCCGCTTCCAGCCGAAGCTCGTCAACCGCGTCAAGCTCTACACAAAGGAAACACCGATCTTCGAGGAGTTCGGCATCCAGCACGATCTCGACAAAGCCTTGCGCGCCAAAGTGTGGCTGAAGTCCGGCGGTTACATCGTCATCAACCACACCGAAGCGCTTGTCGCCATCGACGTCAACACCGGCAAATTCGTCGGCAAGGGCTCCACGCGCCTTGAGGACACCATCGTCAAAACCAACCTCGAAGCCGTGAAGGAGATCGTCCGGCAGATTCGCTTGCGCGACCTCGGCGGCATCATCGTCGTCGACTTCATCGACATGGAAGAGCGCCGCAACCGCGAAAAGGTTTTGTTCGCGCTGCAGCAGGCCCTCGAGCAGGACAAAGCGCCATCGAAAGCGCTTTCTTTCAACGAGTTCGGCCTCGTCTGCATCACCCGCAAGCGCACCAAGCAGGCGCTCGAGCGCGTCCTCTGCCAGCCGTGCCCGTATTGCACCGGCTCCGGCATGGTCAAGTCCATTCCGACGCTGTGCTACGAAATTCAAGCCGAAGCGCGGAAGATGGCCGCTGCCGACCACGAAGGCCCGAACCTCACCCTCCGCGTGCATCCGGAAATTGCCAAGGCGCTCAAGACCCGCGAGTCCATGCTCATCGACGAGCTCGAGCAGAACTCGCACAAACACGTCATCATTCAGTCCGACGCCACGCTCCACTGGGAGCAGTACGACATCTACTAGTTCTCGCAAATCCGAAACAGGAACGCCCGGGCGGATGTTCAACCCGGGCGTTCCTGCTTGGCTAGCTCCGGCTCTCTTTTTGCTTGTAAATCAAGTCTTTAAGTATCGAATTTCTGAACGCCACGAACAGCGCTATTCTATGTTTACTGATGAGTATACAGACAGGCACTATGCCAGCTTCACGAGAGGTGCGCTTGCCCAGAGAGAGGAGGAAGCTAGCTGATGTCCACTTCGAGCCCACCCACCCAGCCGGCCACCAGATTGTAGATGACCGCCCCGATGGCGGCGAAAACTCCGCCAATTAGCCCGTAACATATCGGAAAGAAAACGATGGCCCCTAGCCCCATGCCAAAGCCAAAAAGCCTCCCGCCGGGCACGGCGGATTGGCCTAAATTCCCTGCAAGCGAGCCCATTATCCCGGAAAGGGATGCCATCAATATTCCGAGCACCAATCCCAGGATGGCATAAGTAACGAGACCGATTTTGAATGCTGATCCCGGACCGATCCGCTTGACGGTTGTCATGTGAGCCTCCTCGGCCAAATCAGCGGGATGCTATCAGAACATCCACGCAACCACTAGCGATAAATCCCTGGCCGTCATTCATTCCGCGGATTGGCGTCATGTTCCGATGCTAATAGCACATCCTTGCCGAGCAAATCCTGAAGCGGAACACTTGGCGCGAGGTTAACGGAAGTTTTCGACGAGCATGATGTCGCTATCGAATTGATCCACGCGGCCGAAAAGAATCCATTTTCCATCGGGTGAAATGCTGAACATCCGTCCTGCGGTAGGTTGCGGGCCCAAATCCACAGTAGTGATTTCTCGCGCACTGCGGGTCGCGAAATCAAAGAATTTGATTCGAGCGGATCCCTCATCGCTGTCCAGGAATCCGATCCCCTTTTCCAACATTGTCCACGCGAAGTTTCTGGGGACCCCATCAAGGACCCGAAGAGGTTCTCCTCCCTCCACCGGCATGTTCCAAACAGTGCCGTCCTCTGTCCAATGGTAAAGAGTCTTCCCATCCCCCGACTCGTGGGCAATGAATCCGCCGATCTTTGTGACTTGTATTGCTGCGCTTCCCCCCGGCTGTGCTTTCCAGATTTGCCAGCTCCCGGTACGATCGGACGAAAAATAAATCCATTTGCCATTCCGTGACCACGTCGGAACGTTGTTTTCACTGGGTTCAGTGGTCAGTCGGTGCGGCGAGCCTCCCTCCGCACCGATGAGGAAGATATCACTGTGCCCTTCGAGCCGTGAATCGAAGGCGATACTCTTGCCGTCCGGAGACCACTGCGGCGAACCAGTGTTCGAGCCGTTCAGCGAGGTCAATTGTACCGGGTTCGACCCGTCGCTGTTCGATACCCAGATTTCAAAATTCCCCGTCCGGTCGGAGGAGAAAGCAATTCGCTTGCCGTCCGGCGAATAGTCCCCCTCAGCATCTCTCCGAGACGAGGCGATCAATTTCACCGGTGAGCCGCGCAAACCCTTGGGGCCTGGCCCCTCCGTCCGCCAGATATTCAAGTGAGCTAAGGAATGAACGTAAGCCAAGCGGTCCCCCCGCGAGGATATCGAAGGCGCATGGACGTCTCCTCCTGCTCCGCTGACCAGTTCCGGTATCCCTCCAGATACATAGAGTCGCCACAGACTCTGCAAGCCGCCGCGGTTTGACGAGAAAACGATTTGCTTCCCGTCCCGGGTCCAAGTCAGCCCTTCAATCAATCTGTTGTCCGAGGTGAGGCGACGTGGCTCACCTCCCGGAACTGGCATAACGTAGATATCTTGCGCCAGAAATCCCGCTCCCTGCGCAAATGCCAGCATCTTGCCGTCGGGAGAGAAAGTAGGCGACGCAAGGAAAGGCCCGGGCGGGGATGCCAATACTTTTCTCTGGCCGCCCTCCACCGAAAGTAGCAGGATGCTTGGCCGCGGATCCTGGGGTGACGTTTTGTCGGTCACGGCCAGATATTTCCCATCCGGGGACCAGTCCATACTCCGACCGTGGGTATTCGGGACGTCATGGGCGTCAGCGATCTTGCGTTCGGCTCCGCCCAGGGCTGGAACGACGTAATACGCATACGCGCCCCCCGCGGATGTCTCGCGGATGAACGCTATAAAGCGCCCGTCAGGTGACCATGTGGGGCTGAAGTCTGTTGCGGGGTCAGTCGTAAGCCGCAGAGGACTCCCTGCGCCGATGAGCGTGACGTATATGTCGCTATTGTCGTTTTTCTCGCCTCTCCATTCGTAAGCAATCTCGTTGCCGTCAGGTGAGAAAACCGGCGTGAATTTTTGGCCAGGAGAACTTGTGAAAGGAATAATTTTGAGCGCCGATTGCGGACGCTTCGCGGTCGTCCAAAAATAAAGCAAACTTGCCGCCAGCGCGATCACAAGTCCCACAGCACCACCAACTAACAACCAAATGCTTCGTTTGGCCTCGCGCGGCTGGGTCACAACGGGCGCGCTAGAAGCTGCTGCGTGGGACGCTGCCGATTGTCCGGAATCTGAATCGCGCTTCAGACGTTTCAGATCAGCACGCAGCTCTGCGGCCGATTGGTAGCGCAAATCGCGGTCTTTTTCTAAACACTTGTTGATGATTCGCTCGAACTCACCAGGCAACTTGGGATTCAGCCGAGCGGGCGACGGAGGCGTGCCGTGCAGGATGGCATCGAAGACGACGGCAGAAGTGTTGCCGGAGAAGGCTCGCCTTCCCGTGGCCATCTCGTATAAGACAACTCCGAAAGAGAAGAGATCACTGCGCGTGTCCAGCTCCTCTCCGCGCGCCTGCTCGGGTGACATGTAGGCAATAGTTCCCACTGCCGTGCCGGGAGTGGTCAACAGTTCGTCCACGGTTACCGCCGCTGGCATGGCGGACACACCGACACCTTCTGCGATTTGCCGCCCCACGGGCGCGAGTTTCGCCAAACCGAAATCGAGTATCTTGGCCTGGCGCCGTGAGGTCACAAAAATGTTGGCAGGTTTGATGTCACGATGAATGATGCCGCGCGAGTGCGCCGCCTCGAGTGCGTCGGTAATCTGAATCGCCAAATCCAGAAGATCGTCCGCTTTGAGGGGCTCACCGACGATGCGATGCTTAAGTGTCTGACCTTCGAGGAATTCCATCGCTATGAACGGCTGGACTTCGTTTTCGTCAACGTCATAAATCGTGCAGATGTTCGGATGGTTGAGCGCTGAGGCGGCGCGCGCTTCGCGCTGAAGCCGTTCAAGCGCCCGGCGGTCCTTGGCCAATTCGTCAGGGAGAAATTTCAGAGCCACTGCGCGGCCAAGCTTGGTGTCTTCAGCCTTATACACCACACCCATGCCGCCGCCACCCACTTTCTCAATAACGCGGTAATGGGAGATGGTTTGGCCAATCATGAGGGCTTGAAACTCCGGGTCGCCGTATGTTAGGGCGCGGCCCGACCGAAGTCAAAGTTTCGGGTCCCGTCCCGGAAATCAGGGGAAAGCCGCTTGCTGCCGCACAACCAAGCTTGTGCTTTCCCCTATGCTATCCTCATTCTTGCAATCCGCATTCTTGCAATCCGCAGAGACGAAGGTGATCATCGAATGCCCGCGCGCATCCTTGACGGAACCAAAATTCGCGACCAGATCTTCGCTGAATTGAAAGACGAAGTCGCTGTGCTTTCCTCGGCCGGAATTCGCCCCGGCCTCTCCGCTGTTCTGGTTGGCGAAAATCCTGCTTCGCAGCTCTACGTCAAGAGCAAAATCGCCGCCTGCGAACAGTTGGGCATGGCGAGCGGGCTGGTCACTCCTCCAGCGACCGTAACCACAATCGACATGCTTGCCGTCATCGAAGACCTGAACCGGGACAATGACACCGACGGCATCCTCGTCCAACTTCCCTTGCCTCCCCAGGTTGACACCAAACGCGTCCTCGAAGCCGTCGATCCCGCCAAAGATGTCGATGGTTTCCATCCTGTCAACCTCGGCCGCCTTGTCAGCGGTCGCCCGGGACTCGTCGCCTGCACGCCGGCCGGCTGCATGGAAATTCTCCGCCGCAACGGCATCCCGATGGAAGGCGCCAACGCCGTAGTCCTCGGCCGCAGCGACATCGTCGGCAAGCCGATGGCGCTCCTGCTCATGCACGCAAATGCCACGGTGACCATCTGCCATTCAAAAACGCGCGATCTCCCAGGTATCGTACGCCGCGCCGACATCGTCGTTGCGGCCATGGGCAAAGCCGGATACGTGGCGGCCGAATGGATCCGCCCTGGCGCCACTGTCATTGACGTCGGCACCAACCACGTCACCGACCCCGCCGAAGCCACGCGCCTTTTCCGCAATTTCCCGGACCGCCTTGAAAAATTCCGCTCCAAGGGCTCAGCCCTTGTCGGCGATGTCCATCCCGATGCCGTAAACACCGCCGGCGCGCTTACTCCCGTCCCCGGCGGCGTTGGCCCCATGACGATCGCCATGCTGATGAGCAACACCGTGAAGGCAGCCCGGCTTCGCCGCGCAGTTTCACCTGGAAGTGACGCTTCTCGCGTGACCCGGTCCAACGCGATCGCGCACTGACGCAGACCACCATGCTCCGACTCGGCCTCACCGGCGGCATCGCCAGCGGCAAAAGCGCTGTTGCCGCGATGCTCCGTGAAATGGGCTTCCCTGTCCTTGATGCCGATGCGCTCGCGCACAAGCTGATCGAGCCCGGCCAAGCCGCCTACGATGAGGTCATCCGCGAATTCGGTCCTTCCATCACCGGGGCAGATGGCCGCGTTGACCGCGCAAAACTCGCGGCAATCGTCTTTGCCGATCGCGCCAAGCTCGACCGCCTCAACGCCATGGTCCACCCGCGCGTTGCAGCAGCCCTGGTTCATCAATTCGAGGAATGGGAGCGCAACGGCGTTCGCGACGCCGCCTTTGTCGAAGCGGCATTGATTGTCGAGGCCGGCATACACAAGAAGCTCGACGGCCTCGTTGTCGCCTGGTGCGCACCCGCGCAGCAGCTCGAGCGCCTCCGCGCGCGCGGACTCAGCGAAGAGGAAGCGCGCCGCCGCATCGCGATGCAACTTTCCGTTGCCGAAAAATTGCGCTACGCTACCGAGAAAATTGATTGTTCCGGCTCGCTCGAAGAAACCCGCCGCCAGGTCGAAACTCTGGCCGCAAGACTCCGCAGGACCACGTCAAAATGATGAAATTGTCATTCCCAGCGGACTGAGCGAAGCAAACGCAGCCCAGGAATCTCTCTGCCGTTTTTCTTATACTATTCCGGTCGAGTAAATCAGAAGGGAAGACGTCCATGACCGCCGCAAGAGCAACTAACACCTCTCGCCTCATCCTCGCCGCATTAATCCTCATCCTCGGCGCCTACTGGGTCGGCGCACGCTTCGGCCCGCGCCAACCGGCGAAAGTGGAAGCCGTGCCCCTCGCCCGCACCACCCCAAGTTCACCAAGAGATGTTGCCGCCCGCGACGCCGCTCTCACCGAAGACGAAGCGCTCAATGTCCGCATCTACCGCCAGGCGTCCCCGGCCGTCGCGAACATCCTCACCAAAGCCACCGAGTACGACTTTTTCATGGATCCTGTCCCCGTCGAAGGTGCCGGCTCCGGCTTCATCATCGATCCTCGCGGCTACATCCTCACCAATTTCCACGTCGTACAGGAAGCCCAATCCATCGAAGTCGTCCTCGGCGACCAGTCCCGCTATCCGGCAAAATTCATCGGCGCCGATCAGCGCAACGATGTCGCTCTCATCAAAATTGATCCGAAAGGCAAACAACTCGCTGCTCTTCCGCTGGGTGATTCCGGCGTACTGCAGGTCGGACAGAAAGTCCTCGCCATCGGCAATCCCTTCGGCTTTCAAAGCACGCTAACGACCGGCGTCGTCAGCGCCATCGGCCGCACCGTCCAGACCAGCCAATCTACTTTCATCGATGAAGCCATCCAGACCGACGCCGCCATCAACCGCGGTAATTCCGGCGGTCCGCTTATCAATACCCACGGGGAAGTCATTGGCATCAATTCCGCGATCTACACGCCCAGTGGCACCACCGCAGGCATCGGCTTCGCCATTCCCATCAACACCGCCAAAGCCATCGCGCACGACCTCATGACCGATGGCCGTGTTCACCGTGCCCTTCTCGGCGTCGAGACGCTTCCCGTGACCGGATGGCTCTCCGAAACTCTTGACTTGCCTGTCCACGACGGTCTGCTGATCGAAACGGTAAGCCGCGGGGGCCCCGCGGCTGCCGCAGGTCTCCACGGCGGAGACCGCGTCGCCCAGGCCGGCATGCGCCGCATCGCCATCGGTGGCGATGTCATCGTCGCCGTCGACGGCCAAAAGGTCGGCACTCAATTTGATTTGAACGTGATTTTGAATCGCAAACGCCCTGGAGACACCGTGAACGTCGCTGTTTATCGCGGCGGCAAGAAGATGGACATATCCGTCAAGCTGGGCGAGAGCACCGGAAACTAAGTGGGACAGGCCATCCTGCCTGTCCGTTTTTCTTATTCTTTGGTTGGAAATAAAGCTTAACGGTAATTGTTTTCCCACCGGCCTAGCTTTGAAATTCCGTCCGATACTTCTCCCGTTCCGCTTCACTCAGAGAAAACCACGCTTCCGCAATGTCCCGCACCCGCTCGAGCTCTCTTTGCATCTCCGCGTGTTTCGCTTCCAGCGTCTCGCGGTCCGCATCTGACGGCACATAGATCGGCGACGCGAACAGCATCACTGTCCTTGAGAATGGTTTCGGCAGGAGAAAATGGTCCCAGGTCTTTTCGAATGTTTTTCCGCGCTCCACGCCAATGTGAAAGACCAGGATCGGGCAGCCCGTTTTCCGCGCCAGCATTACCGGCCCCGGCTTTGCCACAAACCGCGGCCCGCGCGGCCCATCGATCGTGAATGCACAATCCACGCCCTCTTCGAGACGCCGCGCCATCACCGCCAGCCCGCGCAATCCTCCGCGCGACGAGCTTCCCTGCGCCGTTCCGAATCCCAGCCACTCGATTACCTTCCGCGTCCACCGTCCGTCGAAGGCCGTGGTATTCAACACCACTACGCCGCGGTTCCGCCCCCACCACACCACGGGAATGATTACCCTATGCCAGAATGACCAAATGCACTGCTTCCCCGAGGCGTAGACGCGCTCCGCGTGCTGCCAGCCCAGCACTTCAAACCGCAGCGTCGGTCCCAGCGTTCGAATCACGCCGTACACCGCCGCCGCGATTAGCGGGATCTGGACACGCCGCGACCACGGCAGCTCGGGCAGCCGCGTATCGTAGTGCACTCCGACCAGCTCCTGTGCTTGTTCGGGTTCCGGTATTGGCGATCCTCCGTTGGGTGCGTCAGGTGTTTTCATCATCTTCACACGCGGTTGGGGAGCAGCCGACGTATAGTATAGGCGAGTCTTTCTGCCTAAGCGGCGAGGAGAGTATCGCCAAGTGCCAAAGCGCCCAAGACTAAGTTACTTTGCGCGCCAGGCAGCTGTGCTGGCGGCTGCGTCAGTCCTTTCTGGCTCCGCGCTCCCCGCCCCGGCCGCCGCGCGCCCCGATAACCCCCCCACTGACATCGTCGGCGCCATCGAAGGTGAAACCTTCACCGTTTCCGGCCCCATGAACGTGGAACTCGTACACGGTCAAGCGAAAACCGTCCTCCGCAGCGGCAGCGACGTCCGCGTCAAATCCGGCCAGGCACGTATCGACTTGGTGGAAGGCGGCAACATCGTCATTTGCGGACCTGCGCATTTCTCTGTCCTCAAATTGGCCGGGGCGCTCACCCTCGCCCTCGATTCGGGCATCATTCACGCCCACATCGCACGCGAGCCCGCCTTGACCGTTTACACCGCGCAAGTCCAGGCCAAGCCCGTCGCCATAGGGGATGGCCCGCTGGACGTCCTTGCGGGTTTCGACGCAGCTGGGACCCTGTGTATCCGCGCGGGCTCCGGCGCGGTACGCATCGAGCAACAGCTCACCGGGCGAAGTGTCATCGTCCCACAGGGCGGCGAGGTCCTTCTCGCCAACGGCCAGATCGACACGCTGCGCACCACCCCAGGCCACTGCTCCTGCGAGTTGCAAGTTGAGAGCGCTCCGCCGCCCCCGCCTCCACCTTCGCCCGAACTAAGCGTGCTCGCTAGCGCCGATGACATCCGTAAAAAGCAAACGGACACGGACCAGCCAGCACCGCAGCCCGCTCCGCAAAAGCCGCTCGCCACACAAGAGCCCATCTACCAGGTCTTCATGCCGGCGCTCGCCTACGACGCCACCGCCAAGATCCAGCCCGGCTTTGATCCCAAGTTCATCGCCCTGGTCCGCCGCGTTCGCGTGCGTCCAGCGCTCGTCTTCCAAGGCCGCGTTGAGGGCGACCCGATCGTCGTCGCAAGCACAGTAGTCCCGCAAATTCCCGCTACCTCATCGGATCCACATGCCCCGTCACAAACCGCTTCCAAGCCCGGCGCTCCCAACTCGGACGACTCCGTGCTCGGCCGCGTTCGGAACTTCTTCCACCGCCTCTGGGCACGAATTTCCTAGTTCATTAGCTTTTGCGCTTCCCAACATACACGGCGATTGGGACATTCGAGCTAGTCGCCCTGTTCTTTCGGGCAGGTATCGACGTGGCCCCGCGTAATGTTTCGAAAGCGCTTCCTCCATGCTATTTTTGGTTTTGTGGAAAATACCTTCCTCACTCTTGAGGGCGTAACGGGCACAGTTGAGTCAGATAAGTTTTCACAGGAGTGTGTTCCAGTGAGGCCGATTATTGCCCGTCGCGTCCGATTCAGATCTCTCTATGCATTTTTCTCTTCCCTGAGCGTCGCCCTGATCCTGACCGGCTGTGCCGGCGGCTCCTCCGCACCGCCTGCACCGCCTCCTCCGCTGCCCGTCAGCGTCTCCCTATCCTCTGCGACCGCCTCCGTTCAGGCCGGTATCGGCACTCAGCAGTTCACGGCTACGGTGCAGAACGATTCGCAGAACAAGGGCATCAACTGGACACTTACGCAGTCCGGCGCAAATTGCTCGCCCGGTTGCGGCACACTTTCGGCGACGTCCAGCCCCTCGGGCACGCCCATCACTTACACAGCTCCGTCCAATCAGCCCAATCCTTCCGACGTTATGCTCACCGCCATTTCCATCGCCGACAGCACAAAAAGCCAAGTGGCGACGATCACGGTGACACCCAGCGTTGCGGTGAGCGTGTCGCCCACGCCAATCAGCGTACAGTTCAATGCGATTCAATTCTTCACCGCTGCGGTACAGAACGATGGGGCAAATGCGGGCGTTACCTGGGCGTTGACCCAGTCGAACGCTCCCTGTTCCCCCGCTTGCGGCACGCTCTCCGTGAGCGCAAGTCCTTCTGGAACGCCAATCAAGTACATCGGGCCTTCAGCTGTCCCAGCGAATCCAGCGGTAACTTTGACGGCGACGTCGGTGACCGACACAGCCCGAACTGCACCCGCAGCCATTACTGTCACTCCCAGTCCGGGGACGACTGCGGTAACCATTAGTCCGTCGCGCGCAGCCATTACCAGGTGGCAAACGCAGACGTTTACGCCCACCGTGACGGGAGCGAGCGACACGACGGTGACCTGGCAAGTCGATGGCACTCCAGGGGGCAACGCTGCTTCCCTTGGCACCATCGATACAACCGGGAAATACACACCTCCCACTTCCGGCACTGTCGGCGGCAGCCACACCATCACCGCCGTGAGCAATGCGGATGTCACCAAGAGCGCCGCCGCGACCCTCGCCGTTACCGACCTCGCTGGTGTCACCACCTATCACAATGATCTCGCGCGCGATGGTGCCAACACGCACGAATTCGCGCTGACCACTGCTAGCGTCACGACAGCGACATTTGGCAAACTCTTCTCTTGTCAGGTGGATGGTGAAGTCTTCGCGCAACCTCTCTGGGTTGCAAATCTTTCGATTGGCGGTGGAACTCACAATGTAATTTTTGTCGCCACGCAAAACGACAGTGTCTATGCGTTCGATGCCGATGCCAAGCCTTGCCAACAGTATTGGCAAAAGAGCTTCCTAGGTGCGGGAGTTATAGCAGTGCCGTTTGCGGACACGGGAACGGACGATATCAATAAAAAGATCGGAATTACCGGTACGCCAGTCATCGATCCGGTAACCAATACACTTTACGTCGTGGCGAAAACGAAGGAAGGCTCGGCCAATTATCACCAGCGCCTGCATGCCCTCAGCGTAATCGATGGAAGCGAAAAATTTGGCGGGCCAGTGGACATCACTTCCGCGATCACCGTGCCTGGAAGCGGCGACACAGGTGACTCCAGCGTGGGCTGCACGAGCACTCCAGGGAATGTGCCTTTCTGCCCGCTGCGGGAGGGGCAACGGCCTGGGCTTGCACTCGTGAACGGCATTGTGTATGTCAGCTGGGCGTCGCATGGGGACAACCAGCCGTATCACGGCTGGATGATGGGTTTCAACGCCAACACGCTTGCCCTCGCTTCAAAATTCAACGATTCTCCTGATGGCCGGGAAGGCGGCATCTGGATGGCGGGAGGAGCACCCGCAATCGACGCCAGTAACAATCTTTACGTGATCACCGGAAACGGCGACTTTAATGCGAATTCGGCGACCGCGCCAAATCAAGATTATGGAGACAGTTTTCTGAGGCTAACCAGTTCACTCACCGTAGCAGACTATTTCAGCCCCTCCAATCAAGGGGCACTCGACGCAGCGGACCTCGACCTTGGCTCAGGTGGCGCCGTCATTCTCGTCGATCTCCCTGCCTCAGCCCCGCATCCACACTTATTGGTGGGGGGCGGCAAAGGATTGAGCCTCAATGGTGAGGTGTTCGTACTGGACCGCGACAATCTGGGCAAGTTCAGCGCGAGCTCCAACAACATCGTTCAGACATTTGCACTAGGTGGCGCAATTTTTTCAACGGCAGCCTTCTGGCAAAACCGGCTATATACGGTCGGTGTGGGACAAAGCTTGGCGGCTTTTACACTAAGCAATTCGACGAGTCAGTTCACTCCTGTAGCCGCGCAGTCGGCGGCGACATTTGGATTTCCTGGAGCCACCCCCTCGGTCTCCTCTTCAGGCACAACAAACGGCATTGTTTGGGTTCTCGACACGAACGCCACTTCCGCGCCAAACGCGTCTGGGGTCGACGGCCCGGCTGTGCTTCACGCTTACGACGCGCTCAACCTGGGTGCGGAACTTTACCGCAGCGACTCCACCATCGGTGCCGCCAATGCCGCTGGCAACGCAGTAAAATTCTGCGTGCCAACCGTCGCGAACGGCAAGGTTTACGTCGGCACACAAACAGAATTGACCGTCTTTGGATTGCTGCCGTGAGGCCGATCGCCTACATGCCTTCGTAGTTGGGGCCGCCGCCGCCTTCGGGGACGACCCAATCAATGATCTGGTAGGGGTCGGCGATGTCGCAGGTCTTGCAATGCACGCAGTTTGCGGCGCTGATCTTCAGCTTCAAGCCGCCGTTGGCTTCCTTGACCATCTCGTAAACGGCCGCGGGACAAAAATACTGGCAAGGGTTACCATATTCCACCACGCACTTCGTCGCGCACACATTCAAGTCATGCACCACCAAGTGGCATGGCTGATCTTCCTCATGTCGTGTCCCCGAGTGATACACATCCGTAAGCCGGTCAAATGTCAGTTTTCCGTCGCCTTTGAATCGCTCTGGGCCAGCACGCCCATTGATCTTTTTGTACGCCTCATAACCCGCATGCGTGCGCATCGGATCGATCAGCCCGCGTCCGCCTGAGATGAATTGCAGTCCCGCGTGGAAAAATCCTGCCAGCATCCCATGCTGGAACGACTGGTGAAAATTCCGCACCTGCCACATTTCTTTTTTGATGTAGCTCTGCTCGATCTTCTTCGGAAAAGCGCTCAGTGTCTTCGCCGACGTATCCCCTGCCTTCAGCGCCTCGAAGATCGTCTCGGCAGCGAGCATCCCGCTCTTTATCGCCAGGTGAATCCCTTTGAGCCGCTGCGAATCCAGGAAGCTCGCCGAATCGCCGATGATCAGACCACCATCCACGTAATTCCGCGGCACCGCGTACCAGCCGCCGTACGGCAACGACTTCGCGCCGTAGCGCACCAGCTTCCCGCCCTCCAAAATCTTCTTCAGAAATGGATGCGTCTTCCAGATCTGAAACGCGGCGTGCGGATCGAATTGCGGATCCGCATACTCCAACGCCAGCACCAGCCCGACCGACAATCTGTTATTCGAAAGCCCGTAAATCCATCCACCCCCGTACATGTCCGTCGACACCGGCCAGCCCAGCGTGTGCGCGACGTAGCCCGGTTGGATGCGTCCCGGTTGCACGTCCCACAATTCCTTGACGCCGATCCCGTAACTCTGCGGATTGATGTTGTCGAGCTTCTTTTTCGCCACGAGCTGCTTCGTCAGCGAACCGCGCGTCCCCTCGGCCAACACCGTCACCTTCGCGCGCAGCTCGTACCCCGGCGTGTAGTTGTCTTTCGGCTTGCCGTTTTTGTCGAGGCCTTTGTCCTCCGTGATGACGCCTGCAATCCCGTCGCCCTCATAGATCAGCGATGCCCCGCCAAACTGCGTGAACAGATTCACGCCCGCCTTTTCCACGAGTCCGCCGAGCCACTTCGTCATTTTGCTTAGTGATACAACATAATTCCCTTTGTTCTTGAACGGTGGCGGCGTAATCGGAAACCGGAACGATGATCCCTGCGTGAATAACAGCGCCACATCGTCCGTCACCGGCGTGTCCAACGGCGCACTTTTCTCAAAATCCGGCACCAGCTCCGCCAGCGCCTTCGGATTCATAATCGCGCCCGAAAGCTGGTGTGCTCCGATCTCGCGCCCCTTCTCCAGCACATAAATATTTTCTGCGGAAAGCTGCGGACCGCCTTTGCCGGCGCCGCCGCCCGCTTCGTTATGTTTCTTGATAAGGTTCGCGAGATGCAGCGCGCACGAAAGCCCCGCCGGCCCCGCGCCAACAATGAGCACATCCGCTTCCAATTGTTCCCGTTGTGTCATGACGCCGCCATTCTAACAAATGCAGACCAAAACAACTGTAGGGGCGCAGCATGCTGCGCCCCTACAAAGATGCAATACCAATCCTGGAGCTACGCGCTCTTAGCTTTTTCCAGCACTTCCGTCAGCGCCGGCATAATCTCGAAGATGTCGCCGACCACTCCGTAGTCCGCAATTTCAAAAATTGGCGCGTTCGCATCCTTGTTGATCGCCACAATCGTGCGCGCGCCCTTCATTCCTACCACATGCTGAATCGCGCCGCTAATCCCCAGCGCCAGATATAGTTTCGGCGCCACCGTCTGCCCCGAGCTGCCGATCTGCCGCTCCATCGGGAGCCAGCCTTCATCGCAAATTGGCCGCGACGCTGCGATTTCGCCGCCGATGGCTTTCGCCAACGCTTGTGCCAGCGGAATATTTTCCGGTGCTTTGATCCCGCGCCCGATCGCTACGATCAGCGGTGCCTGCGTCAGATCCACGGCCGACTTTGCTTCTTTGAACAGGTCTAGCGGCTTCGTGCGAATCTGCGCAGCGTTCAACGTCACGGTCACAGCATTTACCGGCGCTTTCCCGGAAGGGTGTGCCGCAAGCAAGTCCGCGCGAAACGCGCCGGACTGAAACGACGCGAACCATGGCGGCGCCCCTGCAAAAGTAACATCCGCGGCAGTTTTGCCTTGGAACATCTGTCGCACAAAAACAAGCTTCCCGCCTTCATTGCGGTACCCGATGCAATCGCCGATCATTCCTTTGCCGAGCATCGCCGCCAGCTTCGGCGCAAAATCGCGCACCTGATACGTGTGCGGGAACAAAACCAAATCCGGTTTCGACGAGCTGACTACTTGCGACAGCGCTGCACAGTAGCCGTCCGGCGTGTAGGCCTCCAGCAAATCGTGCTCAACCAGCAGCACTTCTGCCACGTTCTTCCCTGCCAGTTCCTCCGCCAGCCCAGCAACACCTTTTCCGATTATCAGTGCCGTCACCGTGCTCGAAGTCACCGCAGCAATTTGCTGCGCAGCCACCAGCGTTTCAAAGCTCGTGTTGTTCCACTTCCCCTGCCGGAGTTCGGTGATAACGAGAATTCTCATGGCTAAATCACTCGCGCTTCAAACTTCAATTTTTCCACCAGCTTCGTCGCCACTTCCTTTGGCGTGCCGGTCAGGAACTCCGTCTTCTTCGTTTTTGTCGGCACGTAAATCTTCTCGATCTTCTGCGTTGCCTCACCGGTCACGCCCAGCGACTCCCGCGTAATCGTCGCAATCTCTTTCTTCTTCGCCGCCATGATTCCCTTCAGCGTGGCGTAGCGCACTTTGTTGATCCCCGACTGAATCGTCAGCAGCGCCGGCAGCGGGCACTCAATATGCTGGAACCAGCCCGCTTCCAGCTCGCGCTTCAATCGCATCTTTCCGTCGGCGACTTCAATCTGCATGATGAGCGTCGCGTGCGGCAAATTCAGCAGCCCCGCCAGCAGCACCCCCGTCTGCCCAAAGCCGTGGTCGTCGCTCTGCAATCCCGTCAAGACCAGGTCCGCTTTTTCTTTCTGGATGGCCGCCGCCAGCGCCCGCGCCGATCCCAATGGGTCGAGTTGCGCGAAATTATCGTCGACAATGTGAATCGCTCGGTCCGCGCCCTTCGCCAGCGCTTCCTTGATCGTCTGCTTCACGCGCTCCGGCCCCATTGACAACGCAATCACTTCCCCGCCGTGTTTTTCCCTCAGCCGCAGCGCCTCTTCCAGCGCGAAGCTGTCCGGCTCGTTCATTTCAAAGCCGATGTCCGACTCTTTGATCCAGTTCCCGGCAATTGCCAGCGGCGCGTCCTTCGCCGGAACCTGTTTGATGCACACGATGATGTTCACCGGATATTTCCTTCTTTTAGATCGTAGAAGGGCGAGCTTCAGCTTGCCCTATTCCTTCTAGGCCCGTCATCCTTCGCGCACCCGACGAGAATGCGCGAAGGATCTCAACCTGTCGAAAACCGAGGTATGTCTTACGGGTGAGATTCTTCGGCCCCGATCGGAATCGGGGCCTCAGAATGACAACAAGTGTTTGGCGCGCAATAAGAGCTACTTCCCCGACCAGCGCTTGAAAATGAGCGCTGCGTTGGTGCCGCCAAATCCAAATGAATTCGACAGAGCATATTCGACCAGCGCCTTGCGCGCCACATTGGGAACGTAATCCAGATCGCACTCGGGGTCCGGCGTTTCCTGGTTGATCGTCGGCGGCAGAATCTGATCCCGCAGCGCCAGCACGCTGATGCCCGCCTCCAGGCCGCCGGCTCCGCCCAGCAAATGTCCTGTCATCGACTTCGTCGAGCTGATCGCCACCTTTTTCGCGCGCTCCCCAAAAAGCCTCTTGAGCGCCCGCGTTTCGATCACGTCCCCGATGGGCGTTGACGTGCCATGCGCGTTCACGTAACCGATGTCTTCCGGCGCAAGCTTGGCATCCTTGATCGCCGCCTTCATGACGCGGTACGCGCCGTCGCCATTCTCCGCCGGCTGGGTGATGTGATACGCATCGCCGGACATTCCGTACCCGACAATCTCCGCCAGGATCGTGGCGTGGCGTTTCTGGGCGTGCTCGAGCGATTCCAATATCAGGATCCCCGCGCCTTCGCCGACCACAAATCCATCGCGCCCCGCATCAAACGGCCGGCTCGCGTGCGCCGGATCGTCATTGCGCGTCGAAAGCGCTTTCATCGACGCAAACCCGCCCACACCCATTGGCGTAATCGTCGCTTCCGTCCCGCCGCAGATCATCATCTCCGCAGCGCCGCGCTCGATGATCTTGAACGAATCCCCGATGGCATGCGCCGAAGCCGAGCACGCTGTCGCCGTCGCGGAATTCGGCCCGCGCGCGCCATAGCGAATCGAAATATGTCCCGAAGCAAGATTCACAATTGCGGAAGGAATGAAAAACGGGGAAATCCGGTTCGGCCCGCCTTGCATCAGCTTGATGTGTTCGCGTTCGATGATGTCGAACCCGCCGATGCCCGACGAAACGTAAACGCCCACCTCGTCCAGGTTTGAATTTTCCGGCTTCCAGCCGGACATCTTCACCGCAAAATCCGCGCCCGCCAGGGCGATCTGGATGAACCGCCCCATCTTCTTCAGTTCTTTTTTTTCAATCCACAAGAACGGGTCGAAGCTCTTCACTTCGCCGGCAATCTTGCAATCGAACGCGGACGGATCGAAATGCGTGATAGGCCCGATGCCGCTCCGCCCGGCCACGAGGTTTTTCCAGCTTTCCTCCGTGCCGATACCCAGCGCGCAGACCAATCCAACGCCCGTAACGACTACCCGGCGAGTCAAGTTCCCGATGCTCCCTGTTGAGGTGGTAGAGCCGTGACTTACTTTCCCTTGGAGTGCTTGTCGATGTACTCGACCGCATCCTTGACTGTGGTCATCTTCTCGGCGTCTTCGTCCGGCACTTCGATTCCAAACGCCTCTTCGAACGCCATCACTAATTCCACTTGATCGAGTGAATCCGCCCCCAGGTCATCCACGAAGGACGCGGTCGGCGTTACTTCCGCCTCATCCACGCCGAGCTGCTCGACGATAATTTGCTTTACGCGTTCTTCCACGCTGGCCATTCCAGTGTCCTCCGCGATTTACTATTGCTGATTTTGCCCCGTCTTCGCTGGGCTCAGACTCGTTCCCGCTCGGCGCAACGGCCGTCCCGACCGCTTACTTCGCCTTCCCCAGATAACCTGCCCATTCTAGTTACCCCGCCCCGCTAGGTCAACTTACCCGAGCTTCTTCCTGCGGTGTGGTGTGGCGGCCCACACGGAGCCGATAGCGCAAGTAGTCTAAACCCAGACCAAGGGCAGCGCCCTGTAGACTTGTAACGAAAACGATGTAAACCTCCGAAAGACGTTCCATACCTTTCGTGAATGGTCCGCTAAAGATTCTTAGTCCACTCCGTATAGCCAAGTAACACAACTCGTTGAGATACCTGAGCGGAAGCCCTTTCTCTTTGGTCCAATGGAACCAAATTATGAGCGAGGTAGTCACCACCGCAGTAGCTATGAACAGCCCCACGGCGTACCGGATACGATTAAACATCGCCGCTCTCGGTCCTTCCACCAAAGCGCTACGCCAAATACAGACCGCCATTCACATCCAAGACATGCCCCGTGATGTACCCCGCCTCATCACTTGCCAGAAACACTATCGCCGCTGCCACATCCCGCGCCGAACCCATCCGTCCGAGCGGTATCCGCGTCTTCAATTCCTCTTTCACCTTGCCCGTCAGCACGTCCGTCATCGGCGTCTCGATGAACCCCGGCGCCACCGCGTTCACCGTGATGTTCCGCGAAGCAATCTCGATCGCAATCGCTTTCGTCAACCCGATCAATCCTGCTTTCGCTGCCACGTAATTCGCCTGCCCTGCATTTCCCATTTCCGCCACCACCGACGCAATATTGATGATCCGCCCCGCGCGCGCCCGCATCATCGTGGGCAATGCCTGCTGAATGCACAGATGCGCGCCCGTCAAGTTCGTTCGCAGCACCGCCTCCCAATCCTCCACCTTCATGCGCACCGCCAGGCCGTCCCGCGTAATTGCCGCGTTGTTCACCAAAATATCCAGCCGCCCAAATTTCTCGACCACCTGTTTGAATCCCGCCTTCACCTGCTCCCCATCTGCTACGTCCATTTTCACAGCCAACGCTGTGCCGCCCGCCGCCGCAATCTCGCTAACCAGCGCCTTCAGTTTTTCTTCATTCCGCGCCGCGGCTGCGATCTTCGCGCCCGCCTGTGACAGTGCCAGTGCCATATCGCGCCCAATTCCCTGCGACGCCCCCGTCACCACCGCGACTTTGTCTTTTAGGCTGAACATTCTCCCTATCAACTGCTGTAGCCACCCTCTTCAGAGGGCGGGCCTTCTTGGTGGCACAGCCAGTCCTGGCTGTGCCATCCCTACGGACGCAATCCGCTGGCACATGCTGAAGCCTGCGCTACCTACGCCGCGTCCGACGCTTGTGCCCCCGCAATCTTTTCGATCGTCGCCGCCAAACTTTTCTCATCCTCCACGTTCAACGCCGCCACCGACCGCTCGATCTGCCGCAGCAGCCCCGTCAACACACGCCCAGGCCCCACTTCGACAAATGTGTTCACGCCCTCGTCGATCAGCAGCCGCACTGACTCTTCCCAGCGCACTGGCATGGAGACCTGTCGCACAAGCGCCTCCCGCGCTTCCTCGCCGATCTTCGTGGTGTCTGCATCCACGTTCGTCACCAGCGGTACCTGCAAATCCGAAAACTGCGTTGCACGCAGATCCGTTTCCAGCCGCTCCTGCGCCGGCATCATCAGCGCCGAATGAAACGGTGCCGACACCGCCAGAATCACGGCGCGCTTTGCTCCGAGCTGGGAGGCCATCTCCACGGCTCTTTTCACCGCGCTCGCGTGCCCCGAGATCACCGTCTGCTCCGCGGAGTTCAAATTCGCCGGTGCGCATATTTCCCCATTTGCGGCGCGCTTGCACGCATCCGTCACCACCGCCGGCGACAATCCCATAATCGCCGCCATTGCGCCGGCGCCGGCCGGCACCGCCTCCTGCATGTACTTTCCGCGCTTGCGCACCAATTGCACCGCATCCACAAATTTCAGCGCGCCCGCTGCCACCAGCGCCGAGTACTCACCCAGGCTGTGCCCCGCCACATAATCCGGTACCATGCCTTTCTCCGCCAGCACCTGGTACACCGCCACCGAGCACGTCAAGATCGCTGGCTGCGTGTTTGCCGTCAGCTTCAACTCGTCTTCCGTTCCCGCAAAGCACAACTGCGAGATAGAAAATCCCAGCGCCTTGTCCGCTTCCTCAAAGACCGCGCGCGCCGCCGGATATTTCTCCGCCAGCTCTTTTCCCATGCCGGGGTATTGTGACGCTTGCCCCGGAAACATAAATGCGACTTTGCCCATCGTCCTTACCTCTCTTGCGCCGTCGTACGCCCCCGATTCAATTGAGGTGCGTGGCCGCGGCCGAGAGTTCCTGTTCGATTTTTTCGTTCACGCGCGCGCGCGCGAGTCCTGCGGCCACGCGAATCGCGTTCTTCACCGCGTTGGCGTTCGAGCGCCCGTGCCCGATCACGCATACTCCGCGCACTCCCAGCAGCGGCGCGCCCCCGTACTCCGTGTAATCAATCTTCTTCCGCAATCCTTTGAACGCTCCCTTGGAAAGCAATGCGCCGACCTGCGTCATCAGCGAAACTTTCAACGACTTCCCCAGCAACCCGAAGATCTGCAATGCCAGCCCCTCGCAGATTTTCAGCACGATGTTTCCCACAAACCCGTCGCACACGATTACGTCCAAATCGCCGGTAAAAAGATCTCCGCCTTCGACATTCCCCACGTAATGCACCGCGCTCTTCTTCAGCCGGCTGTGCACTTCACGGGTCAGCTCGTTCCCCTTGATCTCTTCTTCTCCGATTGAGAGCAGCCCCACGCGCGGCCGCCGGCTCCCAAACGTCGCGCGGTAATAAATCTCTCCCATCACGGCGAACTGCACCAAGTGCTCCGGCTTCGAATCCACGTTCGCGCCTACATCCAGCAGCACGGAAACGCCGCCCTTCGCGTTTGGAAACGGCGCGGCCAGCGCCACCCGGTCCACCGACTCCAGCGTCCCCAGCAAAAATCTCGCTACCGTCATCACCGCGCCGGTATTACCCGCGCTGACGACCCCGTCGGCCTTAGTCTCGCGCACCAGCCGTGCGGCCACGTGCACCGAGCTGTCTTTTTTTCGCCGGAACGCCTGCGCCGGGTGATCCTGCATGGTGATCACTTCGCTTGCTGGCACTACCTCGATCGGCAAATTCGGCTCCGCGTGTTTCGCCAGCTCCGCGCGCACCACGTTCGGCTGCCCAACCAGCAAAATACGCACGCCGAACTCTCGCGAGGCCAGCACACTGCCTTCGACTTCGGGGCGGGGCGCATGGTCTCCGCCCATGGCGTCAACGGCTATGGTGATCATGGGGTTTTTGCCCGCAGGTTAAGAAAACAGACGAATCTTACGCTTTCGTCTCTTTAACTGCACGGCCCTTGTAGTAGCCGCAGTGCGGGCAGGCTTGGTGCGGCTGCTTCATCTCGTGACAGTTCGGACATTCCCCGAGCGCCGGCTTCGTCAGAAAGTCGTGTGCCCGCCGCGTGCTCGTTCGTCTTTTCGAATGCCTTCGTTTTGGGTTAGGCATAACAATACTCCTCGGTCCCGCCCTTAGTGGGCGGATTGTATGGGCTCTTCGCCCGGAAAACTATTGTTTTTTCAACCAGTCCTGCTTGAGGCGCGCGAGTGGGGCCAATCGCGGGTCCGTCGCGTGGATCTCACAGCGGCACTCTTCGTGGTTCAGGTTCGCGCCGCAGCTCGGGCACAACCCCCGGCAGTCGCCTCGGCAAATCACCTTGAGCGGCAACGCCAGCAGCACCTGCTCCCTCAGCACATCCGCCAGGAAGAGTCCTTCTCCTTCGAAAAACCCGATTTCCGTGTCGTCGTCCTTCAGCCGGTCTTCTTTTGGCTTCAAATCCTTCGCCAACGGCCGGTAAAACAGGTCAAACGCCGGGTTTACGTCCTCGATCACCGGCTCCAGGCAACGCGCACACACGAGTTCGACCTTCGTTTCCAGCTCGCCCGTAATGCGGATCTGCCCATCCAGCAGCTCGGCCGTCGCCGTCACTTCCAGCGGCTCGGTCTGCTTGATCTCCGCCGTATGGTAGTCGATGCTCCCCGGTGCGTAGCTCTTCCGGATGCGCAACTTGCGGGCGGCAAGATCCTTGACGTCAAGGAACATGTCTTCAGCGCCTCCGGCGCGTACGCTCATGCTTTCCCATTATTGAGTTGCCCGCCCCTCAAGTCAAGGAACCCCACCCCCGCTATGCTTCAATCTGCGCCCTTTCCGTCACCACTCCGGCCCAGTACCGAGCGCCACCTCGCAGGCTGCCTCTCAGACAAATTGCATACAGATGATTACTTTTTCTTATAATTTCCGTCATTTGTGCGGAAGAGTTTCGGCGGCGGGTTTGGAAGAATGATTTTGTTGACAAGAGAACTAGAAGCGCTAGAATCCGTGCAAAGAAACGGCTGCGCAAGATCGTTTGCCTGGAGCGCCAGTCCGTGTCCGCAGTGGAGGTTCCGCTTATGCGTAAGTCTTTGTACTCCTTTTTCTTGGTGTCTCTGCTCTGCAACGTGCTCTGGCTAAGTCCAGTCGACGCGCAGGAGCGCAAAGCCGCGATCACCGGCCGCGCGACCGATACGAACCACGATCCCTTGGTGGGCGCAAAAGTTGAGTTGCTGCCGCTGGGGCAAACCGCGGTGACGGACGCCGAGGGTGCATTCAGGATTTCCGACGTGGCGCCCGGCAGCTATACGGTCAACATTTCCTATGTCGGATTCACCGCGTTTTCGAAGCAGGTGACCGTCGCTGCAGGCAGTACTGCAAACGTCGATGCCGAACTCCAGATCGAGACGGTGACGGAGCAGGTCATTGTTCGCGGGGAACGCGAGCGCGGCGAGATCGAGGCCCTCAATCGTGAACTCACCTCCGACAATATCGTGCAGGTGCTGCCGGCCGAAGTCATCATCAGCCTCCCCAATACCAATATCGCCGACGCCCTCGGCCGCTTGCCCAGCGTGTCACTCGAGCGCGATGAAGGCGAAGGCAAGTACATCCAGATTCGCGGCACCGAACCGCGCCTCAGTAACGTAACCATTGACGGCGTACATGTGCCGTCGCCCGAGAGCGTGCGCAACGTGAAGCTGGACACCATTCCTGCGAATATGGTGGATTCGGTCGAAATTTATAAGACACTCTCGGCCAACATGGAGGGCGATGCCATTGGCGGATCGGCGAACCTAGTCACCAAAAAGGCCACCGACCAACCCTACCTCTTCCTTGAAGGGTTGGGTGGCATCACTCCCATCGAAGGGATCCGCAGCCTGCAACAGTACGATGGGACGATTGGCAAGCGCTTCGGTCGAGAGAAACGCCTGGGCATTTTGGTCTACGGAAGCTACGACTACAACACGCGTGGCATTGATGACATCGAACCCGGACCGTCGCTCACAAGCGCTGGTAACGGCGATTTCGCCGACGGCGTTCCGCTGCAGTTCGGTGAGGATGTTCGCGCGTACCAGTATTACCGCAAACGCTGGGGCACTGGCACCAGCCTTGATTACAAACTGGGCGCAAATTCGCTGATCTATCTTCGAGGGTTTTATTCGGAATTCCGGAATTATGGAGAGGACTGGATCTATTCACCTGGCGTCGGCACGTATGCCAGCCCGACCCTAACGAACCCGGACGGCGGTGTTACTTATGCCCACGTCATTCGCAGGCCCGCGGGGCGCATCATCAACGTGACTGCAGGCGCAAACCACAGCCTGGGAAAGACTTTAGTCACCTATGAAGGTTCGCTCGGGCAGGGGCGTGCCTCCGGAGGCTTTTTCAGCGCCAACTTCAGTGGTCCTCAGAATGTTCAGTATGCAGTCGACACGTCTGACCCGTTCACTCCTAAGTTTAACCAGGTAGCCGGCACCAACATTTTTGACCCGGCGAATTACCAATTGCACGGCGGTTTTTTCAAACCGCTCTCCTTGAACACGCAAAATAACGTTTTCGAACGCGATCTCACCGGCTCTGTTTCCGTAGCTCGGCAGTACACGCTTGGTTCTCATTTCGGCACCTTCGAAGTGGGGGGCAAGATACGGGATACCCACAAATCACAGCTCAACTCAGAGCACGATTTCGATTTTAGTGGAACATTGAGGTTGAGCGATGTTGTGGGAACGGTTCCTGATTTCAGCTATTACTTTGGAAACTACAAGCTACTCCCGTTTTCCAGCGAAAGCAAGATTGTTGCCTTCTTTAACGCTAACCGGGGCCTGTTTACGGAGAACATTCCCTTCGAGCACATACGCGCGGATCCCAATGACTACAGCACGTTGGAGCGCATTTCCGCGGGTTATGTAATGAATACCATCACCTTCGGACACTTTCGTGTGCAGGGTGGCCTCCGAATCGAGGGAACTCAAGGTCATTTTCTTGGAACGGTGGTGAATATTGTAAATAGACAATTCGCAGGGGAATCTCTAATACCAGGGGAGACGACCTACGCGAATTTTCTGCCCAGCGTGCAAGTACAGTACAATTTCAATGGAAGCACGAACATCCGGGCGGCCTACGGCAGGGGCATCGCGCGCCCCAACTTCTCAGATCTCCCGCCGTCCCGTCTTGTCAGCACGTCCTTCTCGATCGCCCCTACCGTAACGGAGGGCAATCCGAACCTCAAACCTACGCATGCGGACGACTTCGATATCTTGTTCGAGCATTACCTGAAGACAGTCGGCATAATCGAAGGCGGGTGGTTTTACAAGCGTCTGACCGATCCTATCGTTCAAACCCAGACGCTCCTCCCCCTTACGGACCCGAGCTTCCCCGGGTTTCGGCTGCGCCAGCAAACGAATTTTGATAACGCCTACATCACCGGGGTCGAGTTCGCCTGGCAGCAACACTTCAATTTTCTGCCGGGCGCTCTGAACGGGATGGGCGTGTCGGCAAACTATAGCTATACGAAGTCACAAATTAAATTTCCCGTTGGCAACGACCCAACGAACGGCAACGCTCCGAATCGCACGGATAACCCGCCACTCATACGCCAGTCGCCAAACAATTGGAATTTCGACGCCACTTACGACAAAGGCTTCGTCTCGGCACGCATGGGCCTGTCGCACAACGACGCAAATATTGCATTTTACCAATTCCAAAGTGTTCCAGCCGGCGGAATTAAGGGTCCCTTTGGAGACCAATACTTTTATCCGCATACTCAGGTGGACGCGCAGGCGAGCTTCCGCCTGCCAGGGCAGCATGGGCTTTACGCGGTCGTCTCCGCGCTTAACTTGACCAACGAGGTTTTCGGCTTCTATTTTGGCAGCGAGCGGTTTCCAATCCAGCGCGAATATTACAACCGCACCGTCTCGTTCGGCTTCCGCTGGACGCCGACGCTTGGCAAGTAGTGAGAGGATGGAGCTTCGGACCCGTTACTATTTCGCGTTTGTTCTCGTTATTGTCTGCGCCACGCTGACTCTGCGTAGCGTCAGTTCGGCGGCCGCCGCCGGCATCGACAACCCCACCTGTGAACTCATCGCCCCTGGCGTCTACCGCCTCGATTATCAAGCCTCGCCTGGAGCTGGAGCCGTGCAGGTGTTCGCCAGTTCGCGGCCGGATCGAATCGATTCCGACAAGCCGGTGCTCACCATTCAGCGGACACCCGCTGAAGTCTCGGTCCCGGGACGTTCTGGCCGGGTCTACTTCCATCTGAAGCCTGCATCCGGAGCCACGCGCGTCGTCTCCGTCCGCAGGCTCCCTCTCGAAGGTGCGAAGAACTTCCGAGACCTGGGGGGTTATCGCACCGCCGAGGGCCGTTACGTCCGCTGGGGCTTGGTCTACCGCTCGGACTATCTTGTCGATCTGACCGCCACGGATTCTGCATATCTTAACGCCCTCGGCATCCGTCTGGTGTGCGACGTCCGCAGTGAAGCCGAGCGCATGCGCGCGCCCGATCACTGGGTCGGAAACGCCCCTGAATTCTTCTCCATCCCCATCGGGCCGAATCGCGACGGAACCCTCACGCCCGAGGAGCTCAAGCAGAGGGTCGCCGCACTGAACAGCGAGAGCAAGGATTCCACTCGCGGTTACGACAAGCTCGCGATTGATTTTGCCCCGCAGTTCGGCAACATTCTCCGGCGTCTCGCCGCTGGGGATCTGCCCGCTGTCGAACACTGCAGTTCCGGCAAGGACCGCACGGGGGTTTTCAGCGCGATTCTCCTCACCGCGCTCGGTGTTCCTCGCGACACCGTCATTCAGGATTATCTGCTGACCACGCGCTACTTGCTCGCGCCCGACAGCATCGAGAAGACCACCGCGGATCTGCAGAAAATCTTCGGCCTCTCACAGCCTCTGGATGCCTCCACGGTGCAGGCGATAATGACCACAAAACCCGGGACGCTGCAGGCGACTTTCGCCAGCCTCGACAAAACCTACGGTTCCTTCGATGGTTATCTACGGAACGCCTTGAAGATTTCCGATTCCGATCTGACATCGCTCCGCCAGCGCCTTCTGGAGCCCTAAGAGCTTGCTCAAGAAAGGTTACTGCGGGAGTTCGACGCGGCGCAGGAGGTCTTTAAAGCGGGGTTCGCTTCGCAGCGGGTCCATCCGGGGATCCACCCCGGCCCAAACCAGTCAATCCGACCTTTCGTTATACGCCTTTTCCAGCCACCGCAATGCTCGATCAGTCTCGCCTAAACCAACATAAATGCCCGCCACATCGAATGAGCATACGTAGCGCTGTTTGGACAGTTCCGCCAACCACGCAATCACTTTCTTGGCTTCCGTTCGGTTTCCCGCCCTGGCGTACACGTAGCCGAGCATAGCCAAGTGCGAGGGACTCCCGCTGAGCCGCGCGCCGTTCTGTGCTTCAACGATTGCCTCGGCGGAGCGGCCTTCATAGGAGAGCACTATCCCCAGGGTAGCGTGAGGAGTACCGACATTGGGCGCCAGCTCGATCGCTTTGCGGCATTCCTCGATTGTCCGGTCAAAGCGGCGCGCCAGGTAGGAATGCGTTAGAGAAGCTACCCTAGCCCTCGGGGATGCGGGGTCAAGCGAAAGGGCAAGCTTGTCTTCGGCGAGTGCATCGTCAAAGCGTCCAAGTGTCGCCAGATAGATGGCCTCGCCCAAATGTGCTTCCACGAGGCTTGGATTCAGCTCGAGGGCACGCCTGAATTCCTTCTCCGCGCCCGGCCAATCCCAATCGTGGAAGAGCTTGACCGTACCCAAAGAAGCATGGGGCTCTGCGAGGGTTTCGTCCAACTCCACGGCCTTCACTGCCGCTGCTCTGGCCTTTGGCATGGCGTCGAGCGGAGCCATATACAGGCTGCTGAGGCCGCGATAGGCGTTGGCAAGACCAGCATAGGAGAGCGCGTCGTTGGGATCTTTCGCAATTGCCCCCTGGAAGTACTCGATGGCCTTTTCAGTTCCCGCTCGCGTTCCCGTGCGGAGGTCATGGAGGCCGAGAAGATAGTCCTCTTGGGCCTCGGGATTAACCGTACGAGCAGCGGCAATATACGCCTGCTTCGATGAGCCGAGTTTCACCCCCACTTCTTCAGCGACGTTCTGGGCAACGTCGCGTTCCAGGGCCAGCACGTCGCTCATCTCGCGCTCGTAACTTTTGGCCCAAAGGTGACGATCCGTCGAGGCTTGGATCAACTGCGCCGTGATCCCGACCTTGTTTCCTGAACGCTGCACCGCACCTTCCAATACCGCATCAACGCCCAGCTCCTTGGCAATCTGAGGCAGCAGCTTTTTGGTGCGCTTGTATTGCATCACCGAGGTTCGCGAGATCACTCTTAATCCGCTTATCTGCGCCACTTCGGTAATCACCGCTTCCGTCATTCCATCGGCAAAGTAGTCCTGCTGCGGATCACCGGAGAGGTTTTCCAGCGGCAACACGGCAAGCGACTCGATGCGGCCTGGACTCGCTCGCTTCAGCAGGCGGTTCCGCCAGTTGCCGACATTCAATCCCACCAATACGCCTGCCAGCAGCACCACGGAGATGACCCCTGCCATCATCAAGCCATACCGCCGCTCTCGGGGCGGAGCAACTGTTAGCGCACTCGTCGAGGGCATCGCCAGTCGCCGCAGGTCCACCACTACCTCTTTGGACGACTGGTAGCGGTTCTTGGGATCTTTCTCCAGGCACTTGAGAATGATGTCTTCGAGTCTCGGGGAAAGCGGGGGGTTCAATCGTCCGGGCGCTGGAGGCGGCCTGTGAAGGATGGCGTCGATCAGTTTCGTTGGCAGCTCGTCACCGAACGCCCGTTGCCCGGTCGCCATTTCGTAGAGAACCATCCCCAACGCATAGATGTCCGTGCGGGCGTCCACTTTCTCCCCTCGCAACTGCTCCGGAGCCATATAGGGAAGTGTGCCAATCACGGCTTGCGGTTCCGTAAAGGATTCCGTCAGAGTCACCTCGGTGACCGGCCGCAATAGTTTTGCCAGGCCGAAGTCGAGTACCTTCGCCTGGCCGGGCTCCATCACGAAAATATTCGCCGGCTTGATATCCCTGTGGATAATCCCTTTGGTGTGGGCGGTATCCAGCGCCTCAGCGATCTGCATCCCCAGCTCGGCCACCTGCTCGGTCTCCATCGGCCGGCCGGCGATGCGGTGCTTCAGCGTCTGGCCTTCCAGCAGCTCCATGACGATGAACTGCCGGCCTTCGTGCTCGTCAATGTCGTGAATCGTACAGATGTGGTGATGATTCAAGGCCGAGGCGGCGCGCGCTTCCTGCTGGAACCGCTCAACCGCGTGTGGGTCCTGCGAAAGTTTTTCCGACAGGAACTTCAGGGCGACAAAGCGGCCGAGCTTGGTATCCTCGGCCTTGTACACCACACCCATCCCGCCGCCACCCAACTTTTCCAGAATTCGGTAGTGGGAAACACTTTCACCAATCATGGGGCGAACCGTCTCCGGGCCGCCATGTTAGGTTGCGCCCGTAGCCAAGTCAACCGTGTAGGTTGTGTCGGAAGCTATTTCTTTTCGGGGCAAGCGCCGAGTATTTCTATCGCTGTCGTGATGCTGGCGGCGGTCTCCGTCGGGCGCCTTGCGCATCCTTTCCGTAGAGAAAGGGTGCGGTCTTCCTCACCTCTGCTGATCTGTAGGCTCGCCAGGGCGAGGGGTTCAAACAGGCCGGGGTCGCTGTCAGGCCACGCGCGCGCGCCCTGCCGGATCGGTTCGAGCACCTCGAATCACGTGGCTCGCTTGACGGCGTGAATCCGGACGCACTCGGCGGTGTATCCTGAATCGCCTTTCCGTTCCGTGGAAATGTCCTTCGTCTTTGTTCCGGTGTATTGACCAAGGAAATCGTGGGGCGGAGGACAGTTTGTTCAGCGTCTTCTCTTCCTGCGCCGTAATTGGACTGCTTTTCAGATCTTTCAGGAATTGGGCATGGTTCCAAACTTCCAGATAGTTCAGATAATCGAATATATCCACCGCACCCTTCATTTGCGCACTGCTCCGCAAAACGATTGGAATTAGCACCCTGTCCTGCTTGTCCATCGTCACAGACCGGCCGAAATACTTCGCGCGGACAAGAAGTTTCTGGTTGCTCCTATTGTGTGAGCACAGGCGCTCCAATCGTTCCTCGACTTGGTTCCAGACCTGCATCGGGTAGATGCGGACGGAATAGCCATCTTCGCTGGTGACATACAATTCGGTGCCAGACCCCTTGAGCATGGGAAGAAGGGTCACGGGGATTTTCAATCGGCCCTTTTGATCAACCTTTGCTAAGTTGCTCATGCTTTTCCTCCCCCGCTTTCTATGGACACGTGACGAATCACGCCGCCTTCTGGGGACTTGTCGCTCTTGGGTTGGGCCCGGCGCCCTTCAGATAAGCTGCCCACAGAGCGCGTTTGGTGGCCTCGACAGCTTTTGGTGGCTCACACATGGCGTCAAGGACATCAAACGCTCCGTGCTTCAGCGCCTCCACCCATTCGCCGAGATCAAAGTTGCGCGCCCATAGAACGACCTCAAAGCCAAGATCATAGTGATTCGCAATCTCAGTTAGCCGCCTCCACGACCCGTCCCTCAGCAGGGGTGTCGAGACGACCACCTGAAACCGACCGGATTTGGCAGCCTCACAACCCGCGGTAATGCTTCTTGCGCATTCCGAGACAAACCCCGCTTCCCGGAGAATGGTTTTCAGCCGTTCTGTGACGGAGTTGTCGTCACAAACGATCAGGAATCGAGCCCCATCAGGAACCTTCAGTGGCACGCCCGAATGAGTCTTGCTCACGCCAGTACTTTCTCGAGTTTGCGTTACAGGGCTCATGGCTCCTCCTTCATTCATTCCTGTGTTCCCGCGCTCAGCCTAATCCGATCTCTCCCCATTGCTTTCCGAGGCAGTTTTCATCGTTTGGGAGCTCTCCTGGGTTCAGGCGGCGGGCCGATTGGGCTCGTTCCACGGTTTCCAGGAACTCTAGCTGAAATTCGTAGCCCTCTTGCCTCAGCTTCGGGTTAATTTGCTGTTCAATCTTGGCGAGAGCCTCTGCTTTGGACTGGGCGTTTACGGTCACAGTTCCGCTGATAAGGCTTGTCGCTATGACCCTGACGATGTAATCCATGGCTTACTTTCCCCGCGCCGGGGTTGTGGGTCTGCCACGCGCTCAGCCCCACCCGGCTCTGTCAGCATTTCTTTCCGACCCAGTTCCCCTGCCACGCGCGCATGCCCAGTCAGATCGGTTCGAGCGCCTTGAATCGCGTGGCTCGGTTGACTGCGTGAATCCCCATGCAGTTGGCGGTGCGCCCGGAATCGCCATTCTTTTCCGCGGACATGTCCTTGGACAAAGAAGTCTTTTCCGCACCGCGGATCTTCATCCCGTACAATTCGCAGTCTGCTGTTTGTAGGAGGGCTTCAACCGTTTCGCCATCCTGCGGATAGACAGCCACCCCGATGCTTGCGCAAAGTCGGGGCTGTTCACTATCCGTTGCAAGCCTGTGGCGAATGCGAGAGGCGACAAATCCCGCAGCTCCGGCGGTCGTCTCGGGCAGGATGACGGCAAACTCATCGCCGCCGTATCGCGCGGCTGTATCGATAGAACGGCAAAAAACACGAAGCACGTCGCCGAGGCGACACAGTGCCCGGCTGCCGACCAAGTGGCCATAGCAGTCGTTGATCTTCTTCAGCCCATCCAAGTCGAGCAGCAGAACGGCAAACGGTCGTCCCGTGCGCCCGGATCGTTCCATCTCTGCGTGGAGGACGTCGAGGAGCCGGCGGTAATTGCCCAGGCCGGTAAGAGGGTCGGTAATGGCCAACAGTTGTGTCTGCGCTTCCACTCGCTTGCGCTCGGTGAGGTCGAAAGCTGAAATCAGTGTGCCCGGCTCGCCATCAAAATCAATCCTTGCTGCAGTGATCTCAAGCCAACGCTCCTCATAATTCTTCGTAAGAATCCTGACCTCAACCCCCGAAGCAATCCCAATCTCCTCTCCGTGCACCCACCCCCGGTTTATGACCGGGTCTTGAGCATCAGGAGGAACAAGATCCCAGAAATTCATTGTTAAGAGTTCTTCTCGCGCATAGCCGGTGATGATCTCGGCGGCGTGATTTACATAATGCAGTCGCCCTCCGCGGCTAATGAATATCGGGGATGCTATTGTCTCGGCTAAGGTGCGGAAGTTCGCCTCGCTCTCCCGGAGGGCCTTACCCCTGATCGGAGCCTCCCCTGCCCGTTTTGGAGTTCTCATGAACATCGAGAGTCCTTCTTGTAATCGCCCCTCGTCGAAGGCCAAAGGGGGCCGACTTGGGCCGCCCCCAACAAAGAGACCTATCGCCTTCCACCTCCGACGACCAGTGTGATTTCATCCTTGAAGGCTTTCTGCTTTCGGAGCAGGGGAATGATCTCGTTCTCTATCGTGCGGGTAAACTCCGCAAGGCTATTGGGCTTGAGAATCATCGAAACGTGACGGGCAAACATGTCAACCTCCCGCGCACACTATCCTTAAGGGTGATTATAGGTAACCACCCTGGATTCAGATGTTTGCATGCCTCCACACTCAATCAAAGTCTTTACTCGTTATGTATCATAATGGTCAAGACCTCATTCCTGGCTTGTGTCCAAAATGGCACTCCCTCTTCAGGAAGTTAAGTGTGCCAAATGTGACTACCACTTCTTGGCTACAGCCACTGCAACTGGCTACTAAGAGGGCATAAAGAAGTGGTCGCTTTCGATTCGCAAAATACTACTTGACAGCAGCTGAATTGTTTGCTAACGAAACTTCACCCCTTCATGAGGCAGTCCGATGGGCCCGCTAGCAAAACCGACTAAGAAAAACAAGGGAGGGATTTCTTTCGATCCCCAGGTGTTTCTTGCGACAGTGGGCGTGGCAAGAACTATTACGCAGTGCCCAAAGGACTACAAAATCTTCTCTCAAGGTGATCCCGCCGAGAGTGTTTTTTACATTCAGCAAGGCAAAGTGAAGGTCAAGGTCAAATCCAAACAGGGCAAAGAAGCGGTGATCGCGATCTTAGGTGAGGGTGACTTCTTAGGGGAGGCATGCCTAATAGGTCAGACTGTCTGCCTGGCGACGGCTACGGCGATTGCGCCTAGCTCTATACTTAGAATTGAAAAGAACGAGATGCTACGCGTCCTCCACGAGGAGCCCAAGTTTTCAGACCTTTTCATACCGTACGTGCTTTCACGCAACGTGCGCGCCCAGGAGGATTTGGTCGATCAACTTTTTAACTCCAGCGAGCAACGGCTGGCCCGCACTCTTTTGTTGCTCGCCCACTACGGTAAGGAAGGCACACCCGAGACTATAGTTCCGGAGATAAACCAGGAAACTCTAGCAGGAATGGTTGGCACAACCCGGTCACACGTAAACTTTTTTATGAATAAGTTCAAGAAGCTGGGCTTTATCGATTACAAAGATGGATTGCGAGTGCACAGGTCCCTTCTAAATATCGTCCTGCACGACTAGCCTCCTCGTCATGCGTAAGGCGATGTAGGGCAGCCGCAGAATACCATTGGTTTCATGACCAGTTCCTGAATGCGGAGCAGTTTTGCACACCCTTTATTTTGTCCCTGCGTATATTTTTGTACTTGGACGGCTTCATTCCTAAGGGGCGTTGTTGAGCTAGGCATATGACGCGCTTCTCAGAATGAACAGGGTCCTTCGGATAAGGATGTGGTTTTGATCCGGTCACGTCGCGTCGCCCTAACCCTTTCTCCCCCTATCTTCCATTTTCACTTGCCGATTTTCTCGACCTGTCCCCCTACTTGTCCCGAGCGGAGCGATCGCTAGATTCCGACCCTGTCGGATCGAAGATTCCGGCCGGGTCGGAAAGGGATCCCCTTTCTCCTCAATCACTTCCAAATATTCCTTGACAGGGACGGTACTGATATGGTAACATTCTCTTTGAAACTCAGCCACCATCCTCGCCTGCTCTTCTCTTTTCCCACCACCGCCGTCCTCCGTCCACTTCCTCACCATTTTCTGTTTCCACTTAAGTCTTTTAGAATGAACACTTGCAGAAGTGTATCAAAACACAGGACTTTAACCCGCCTTAGAATGAACACTTATGAAAAACATAGGGTGTGGGGGGTGCTATTGTTAACTAGAAATCCCAAGAAGGTGCGGGGTTTGCGTCCCGGCGGGAACCAAGAAGTCCCCGTTGCCCGGAATGTCTATCCAGTTCACTGTGAGCGAAGCGCGCTCTTTGCTCGCTCTTTTCGCTCTTTGAACCAAGAGTGTTTGACAACTCTCTTGCAATCAACTGCTTCCGCGCTCTTTTTTAAAACAGCCGGGTGGCATACCCAGCCACTCTCGTTTGCCCACAGCGCCAGCGAAGCGCCACTCACCATTCGTCGCTCGGGATTTGCGTCCAATCGGATGTACAGTGAAGTGGCATCTAATCGGTCGAGGCGGCGCAAGATCCCAGGACGCCGCCAAGGCTCGCTCTTGATGGGGGAGCAGGCATGCCTCTGAGTTTTGCGATTTTGGCCGTTCGTTGGGGTTGTGGCCGCGCCGTCCTGCTCGCGTCAATCGCCCTTCTTCCCTTCCCGGCTGCCCTTTTCGCCTCCACCCACCTTTCCTCAAATCGTGCAGCGGCGTGGCCGGACCAGGACGCCGCGGAACTTCGTTCCGCTCAAGAAAGTTTCGACGCCGGTGACTATGCCTCCGCTAGGAAAACACTTCAGGCCGCCCTCGAAAAATCCACCGGCGATCCTGAGATTCATTTCTGGCTCGGACGCTGCTCCTACGAACTCTTCGATTTCAATTCCGCCGTCGCTTCCTTCGAGCGTGCCATCCAGCTCCAGCCGAAAAGCTCCCTCTACCGCCAATGGCTTGGCCGCACCTACAGCGAAAAAGCGGATCGCGAACACAGCCTCTCTCTCGCTCGCAAAACCAAAAAAGAATTTCAGTCGGCCGTGCAGCTCGATCCCTCGAACATTTCTGCCCGCCGCGATCTAGCCGAATATGAAATGGACGCTCCGTGGATTGCCGGTGGCGACAAAGACGACGCGCGCAAGCAGGTGGAAGCCATCGCCGCTCTCGATCCCGTCGAAGGCAGCCTCGCGCGCGCCATGTACGTCTTCCATGCCGAGAAAAAAACGGCGCAAGCGGAAGAGATCTATCGGCAGGTTTTGCAGCAAAAACCGCAGCGCACCGAGCCATATTTTGAAATCGCTCGCTTTTTTCAGCAGCATGGCCGCGTGGCGGATCTCGAAATGGCCGTTGAGGGCGCCGCCGCGATCGACCCTTCGGACCTTCGGCTGGATTATTTTCGCGGTGTCGCGCTATTTCTTGAAGGGAACGACTTGTCCGGCGCCGAGCGCCTGTTGACCAGATACGTCAGCGGCGCCCCGCAGCGTAGTAATTGGCCATTTCATGCCGATGCTCGCGAATGGCTGGGCAGAACGCTCGAAGCGGAGGGCAAGCGCACGGAAGCGATCGCGCAATATCGCGAAGCCCTGCGCCTCGATCCGAAGCGCAAATTCGCTCATGAGCGCCTCGGCAAGCTGGAAAAATCATCGGACTAAAGGAAGTATGTTGCGGAATATTTTACCATCGCGGAAACTAACCGCCTGTCATTCGATCCGGCACACCAGAAGAATTTCGTTCGCAAACGGACAGGGCAATCCCGCCGCGCCAGGCCGCTCCAGCACCAGCCATTTCACGCCGTACCGCTGCTTGAGCCGCAGAAAATCCTCGCGCTGGAATTTTCCCCAGCCTTCCTGCGCGCTCGCCTGTTCTTTCCATTTCCCCGCCAGCGCGGGAAACATGCTCGCCGCGCCGCTGTCCTTTGTTGCATCCGCCAGCATGCTGCGCTGCGCGATGGCGCGAAATCCGTGCTGGTCCTCCCCCGGCAGCGCCATGTGTTTCGGGTTGAGCGCGAAGTACGCGTCCTCCGGCGTGTTCCCGCGGATCCACTCGAACGCCTGCACCCACGCGTTTCCCGGTGCGCGCCCCGGCAATTCCAGGTGCGGCGTTGCCGGGGAACCTTGGTGTTGCGCGTACGCCATCCCTGCACAGAGCGTCGCAAATAAAACCGTCCAGCGCCACGCGCGGCGTTGCAGCACAAACTTGCCGAGCAGTCCGCCGATGAACAAGAACATCAGAATGTATAGCAGGTGCAGATATCGCATGGGCTGGATTTCCGCAAGATTTTCAAAGCGCCCCGGCCTCGAAATAATCAGCGCCACGGAGAAAAACATTGCTCCGTAAATCACCAGCGCACGGCAAGCCAGGTTCATTGGTCCCAGCGCATAACGCCGCGCGATTTTTGCAAACCACGCGAGAATCGCGAACGGCGCGAGGAGCCCCAGCCACTCGTACCAGGCCCAATTCGTCAGAAAAAAATACGGACGCGTCTGAAGAATTTCATGGTACTCGGGCGTCACCGGTGGAAACCACTGATGTGAAAAAAGGGCGGCTAATCCTGCGGCAGCGGCTTCTTTCGAGCGGAATTTCAAAAGCAAGATCGTCGCAACATAGGCAGCGGCAAAGACGGCCATCAGCGGATGCATCGCGCCCGTGAACAAAATCCAAAAGGCTGCGGCGAAATATTTTTCTTCGAGCGCACAGGCGACGCCGAGCAGTGCACCGGGCGCGGAAAGCGATCTAGTCGTCAGGTACGGGTCCATAAGAAAAAGCCGCGTCCCCGCAACCGGAATGCTCAACAAGCTTGCTACCAGCGCAACGCCGCACCACGTCGAATGCTTTTCTTCAAAGCATAATCGGGCGATGCGCCAGCACCCGAACAATAAAAGGAAAATAGAAAGAACATGCCATGCAAGCAGTGCCGCGCCGATCGGCAAGTGCGCAAGGCGGACTGATCCCGCAATCAGTTGCGGAAAAAGCGTCATTCGCGCGTGCGACTCAAAAAATTCTGTGTTATACGGGAAAAGAGAAGGATGAAGGAGTTTCAATATTCCAGGAGTGTAAATCTCGGCATCCTCGGTGGCGGGGTGATAACCATGAACGCCGATCGCCGCCATTGTCAGTCCAACAAGAAGCAAATAATCTTTGCCTCGTGCCTGGACCAATTTCAAGCTCGCGCTTCCTTAGCGACCGCAGCTTCCATCTCCTCCGTAAGGACAGCATTTGACAGCTTGCGACCCAGCGGATCAAAAATCGAGAAGCGCCCGAGTCCATGTTGCTGGAGAAAAAACTTCAAGGTCGTGTGCAAGACACCGAGACCGTATTTTACGCTGCGCTTGAAATTAATCGAAGATGCTTCTGCGAAGTACTTCGTCGGACACGACACCTCGCCGATGCGGAAGCGGAAATGCACGCACTGCGTAAGCATCTGACTGTCGAAAACAAAATCATCCGAGTTTTCGAGCAGCGGCAGCTCTTGCAACACGCGGCGGCTGAACGCGCGATAGCCGGTGTGATATTCGGAAAGTTTCGCGCCAAGGAAAAAATTCTGAATCGCCGTCAGGCAGCGATTGGCGATATATTTATAACGTGGCATTCCGCCCGTGAGCGCGGTTCCCCCGAGAATCCGCGAACCTAGCACAACATCGTAGACGTCGTAGGCCAGCATGCTGGCCATGGCGGTCACCAGCAGCGGCGTATACTGATAATCGGGATGCACCATGATGACATGGTCGGCGCCGGCCTCCAGGGCGATCCGGTAACAGGTCATCTGGTTTCGACCGTAGCCATAATTTTCATGGTGCACGAATGTGCGCAAGCCGAGTTTGCGCGCCAGCGCCACGGTCGCATCTGAGCTCCCATCATCAACCAGAATGCGGATATCCACGAGATCCGGAAGCTCACGCACGGTCAGTTCCAATGTTTTTTCCGCGTTATACGCCGGCAACACAACGGCGATGCGCTTGCCATTAATCATTATTTTTTCAAACTCGCTCGCGGCAAGGCTGGTTCTCGAATCTTGCTGCACCTGGGAGTGAATTGCCCCACAGCCGAGGATAAGCGTCAATCAGAGTTTCAACAAGGAACCAGGAAATAGTGTGCCTTGTTAGTATCATGTTTTTGTCTGCTCTTCCAGCAAATGTGGACGGACTATTTCTTATGTCACGGATTGTGCAGCGCGTCTTCCGCGTAAGCCGGCGAACCCCGGAATGCGTCTGATTGCCTCGCGCCGGCTTGGAGAGGCAATCTAACCGTGAATTTCGAACCGCGGCCTTTCGCTGTTTCACACTCGATTGATCCACCATGCGCCCTGACGATGGCTTGAGCAATCGCCAGGCCCAGGCCTCCGCTCTTTGCTCCACCTGTATCAGGCCCTGCTGCACGGTAGAAGCGCTCGAAGATGTGTGGGAGGTCTTCTTCCGAAATTCCGATACCTTGATCCTCGAAAATCAATTGGGCAAACCCGCCGACCCTCTTTAGAGTTACATCGACTTGCGTGTGAGGAGGAGAGTACTTAACAGCATTCTCCAGGAAAATCAGACACAGTTCGCGAAGGAAAGCCTCGTCTCCAATGACCCTAAATTCCCCGGCGAGAACGCGGCCGATAGAAATATGTTTGGGCTTAGCGAGCGGAACGGCGATTCCGCAGGCTTCTTCCAGCACCTCATCCAAATAGACTTGCTCCTTGCCCAAGCGAAGCTGCCCGGCATCGGCCATCGACAATGTAAAAAGGCCGGCAACAATTCTGCTCAATGTTTTCAACTCGGTGTCTATGACCCGCAGCGCCCTTTGATATTCCTCGGGAGATCTGGTTTCGGAAAGCAGCAGTTCCGTCTCTCCTTGAAGGACAGATAACGGGGTCCGAAGCTCGTGGGAGGCATCCGATACGAATTGCCGGAGTTGATTCAGCGCCGAGGTGACAGTCACAAAGAGTTTATTGAAGGTTGTGGAGAGGCGGCCGAGTTCGTCCCGCGGATTACGCACGGTCAACGTTGCATCTAACTGCTGTTGACTCGACTCGGATATTCTCCGCGTCAACTCAGCTGCATGGCGCGTCAACTCAATAATGGGCCGAAGACTCCGTCGTACGTACCACGCCGAAGTAAGAGCCATCACCGAAAGACTGATCGCGAGCAACACGATCAAAATCCTGCGAAAGTTTCCGAGTACGAATTCCGTGTCGCCAGTCGATTCTGCGATGACTAAGGCCACGGACTTGTCTGCGATGCGAAAGGAGACGATCGCAGCGCGAAGGCGCCCCCTGGCGCGGTCATTGAGAGTGCGATAAACAGCCTCGGAATTTGGCGGAGGCAGGGAGCCCAAATCGAGTGGTCTTCCCTGAAGGTTTTTCGACTGAACCAGAACTCGGCTGGATTGATCCAGGAGCTCGACAAAATCCTTTGGAATATCGACTCTGGAGATATCCTGCTGCTCTCTCGGATTATCGATCATCTCCGCGACCATCGGATTTGCAACTTCCAATAGCCTGCGATCCAGCTGTGCGCGGACGTCCCGCGCAAAGACAGAGTAGATGACGAGAGACATGCCCGAGAGCAGGACAGCAACAACGAGGCAAAATAGAAACATCATCCGGACGCGAAGGGATCGAGACTGCATCATTCCACCGGTTTCAATCGATAGCCCACACCCCGGACGGTATGGATCAGCTTCGACTGCTGGCCTTGCTCCAGTTTTTGCCGCAAGTGGTTGATGTAAACATCCACGAGATTCGTTTCGGTGTCAAAGCCGTAGGACCATACGTATTCAATGATTTCCATACGAGTAACCGACTCGGGAGCGCGCAGCATCAGCAGTTCGAGCAAGGAGAGTTCTTTCGGCGTCAGCTGGATTTCGTTTCCACCGCGCCTGACAACGTGCCGATGCCGGTCAAGCTCAACATCGCCACAACGCAATTTGGCCGCGCCTCTGTATGATCCGCGCCGCGTGAGAGCGCGAATGCGCGCATGGAGTTCAGACAAAGCGAATGGCTTGGTCAGATAATCATCTGCCCCGGCGTCCAGCCCTTCAACCCGCTGTTCCACAAGGCTGCGGGCCGTCAAGAAAAGAATGGGGGTTTCGATGCGCAGCTCGCGCAACTCCCGACAGACCTGAATCCCGGTGATCGTCGGCAGGCGAATGTCCAGCAGGATCGCGTCGTAGGTGACGCGCGGGGCGAGTTCCAGCGCTTTTTCGCCAGTCTCAACCACATCAACGGTGTACGCTTTCTCACGCAGCGACCGGGCGATAAAGCTGGCAACCTTGCGCTCGTCCTCTACAAGAAGAAGATGCATCTAACGCCCCCGCAGCGAAACCAAAGCGAACTGAATCGAACTTATAATACTAGAAGCCCTCTCCTAAATGCGCGAAAAGACGCCTCCAGAGCGTTTCATTGCTTCGCACCTCGGGGGAAAAGCCGGTTTTCGCTCAAGATCAGTGAATGAAGCGGGACTCACGCGCGATGGCAAGCGAGTCCGCGCCCCATTCCGGTGATCGCAGCGACTTCATTTTGCTGCCGGGTGCAAGTTGAGTTTCTGCACTCGCCAATTCAGGAGTTCCGCAACGTAAAGCGTATTTTCGGAAGGACAGGCAATCTCATGAACCCATCCGAACTGGCCGAGTTGTTTGCCGGCTTTTCCGAAAACGCCGAGGATGTTTCCGTCTAAATCCAGTTTGTAGATTCGGCCCGGGTTGGAATCGGAAGTATAGAGGACCTGTTTGGGTCCGGGGGTAATGCAGATAGCCCACGGAGAGCCGATATTGGTCCACTGTTTCAGAAAATTTCCGTCGTTATCGAAGACTTGTATCCGATGATTCTCCCGGTCACCCACGTAAACATTGCCCTTGGCGTCCGTGGCAATCGTGTGCACGGTGTGGAATTCGCCCGGCTGTGTTCCTCGTTTGCCCCAAGCCTTTATCCAGTTGCCTTCCTTGTCATACTTCACGACGCGCGAGTTATTGTAACCGTCGGCGAAGAAGCTGTTGCCAGCAGCGTCCCAAGCGACATCGGCTGGACGGTTAAAAAGTCTTTCCGAGAAAACAGCAAAGTCGGGATTGGGCGCCGGGGGCGGAGTACCCGGAGGAGGGGCCGCACCTTCGACAGCTTCGGGCTTTCTGCCGAACAGCATGATCACGCGGCCTTGAGGGTTGAACACGATCGCCATATTCGCCCCTTCATCCACGCACCAGATGTTGTCGTCTTTGTCGATCCGCACCACATGCGCAAATGAAAATCCGTACAAATCCTTCCCGATTTCGCGGACAAATTTTCCGTTCGCTTCGAACTCAAAGAGCCGCGTCTGGGCACTGCGCGTGAAAGCGAAAATGTGCCCTTTCGAATTCACGGCCACGCCGGCAACTTCTCCCAAATGAAGATCCGCGGGAAGCTGCAAAAGATTTGGAGTTGAATCGTAGGGGATTTCGGGAATCGACTGCTGTTGACCGAGCACAAAAAACGGTAATGCCAGAGAAAACAGCAGAAACACGACAGAGCGTTTCATCAAACCCTCCTCACAGAATTCTGCCGATGTGATCGAACAGCGGCAGGAAACTCAAACGAGCCGTGGGGGCGGAATCTCGCCGACACCCCTTGCAAATTGAAAGGCGTCTTACAAAAGATTCTGCACGACAGGTAAGTCATCTCAAGCGTTATAGCCGAAATGCGCCCGCGACGGTCCGCGGCCGCTACAGGTGCTCGAACTTCCAGAGTTGCAAACACAGACAGTTGAGGTCCTTTCCGGCCGGAGTGGCTCTCTGCCGGGCTCAAGGCTTCGGCGCTGGCTCAAGCACCAAGCGATCCTTGGCCTGTTTATCAACAGCAGCCCGAGAGTACAGCATCGGAAAATAACGCATCTGGTCCCAGAGCGGCACCAAGTCGGAATAATGCGGGCTACCCGGTTGTCCGCTTTCTCCCGGAGCGTTCGTGACGACCGATTCATCCCAATTCCCCACATCCAGAATTTCGCGATAGCTCGGGCCGCTCAACTGGTCGAATTCTTCACCCGCGTAACTCGCGTTGACAGTATAGGAATCGCCGGGGCGCGGCAGAGGGCCAACATTCAAGAGCGGCTTTGCATCGGTGAGAAGTTCGAGGGGGTGATGGAAGGTGACGGTATGCAGACGCCCCCACGACCAGTAGGAGGGCTCCGATCCCTGCAGGGTTTTCATTTTCTCCGTGGCGGCTTTCAAAGTATCCAGAAGCAACTGGTCGCGCGCAGCCTGCGGCCGGGCTCCGAATGTTTCTTGATCCGGGTGTTGCAAGCTGTTCAGAATGACTGTGAGCGGCACACGTCCTTGGAGCGTCTTCCAAGCGTTCTCCGGGGCTAAATGATGGAGCATCTGCTTCTCGATCTCCATTTGCCAGAGCTCGTAAAGCGCGGCAGCGGGCGACTCGCGGTCGAGGACGGCGTTCCATCGAAGGAGCATCTGCGTGGGAGCATCGTTAGCATTGCGAGCGGCGGAAGGCAGCAATTGAAGCAGCTCCCGCGCAGGAAGCGAGGTGACGTCAGCTTGCAACTGCTCCATGTCTTCCCGAGTGAGTTTGTGCCGGCTGCTCGCGGCCTGGCTTAAAACCTCCTTGACGCGGTTGGCGCGGTAAGGTTCGGCCCACTCAAATCCCAACTTGTAGGGAAAGTTTTCCCCGATCATCCGCTGGTTGGCGGTGACGACGAAGCCTCGCTCAGGATTGAACTCATGCGGCAGTTCCGGGACAGGAATCCAGCCTGCCCATTCATAACCGGCGTCCCCGGGTAACGGCATGGTGCCGGTAAAGTTCTTGCGAATTGGCGCCATACCCACGGAGTGTTCGCCGATGTTGCCATCGATATCGGCATAGACAATGTTGTGGGTCGGCAGCTTCCAGTGTTTTACGGCTTCTTCAAACTCCTGCCAGTTCTGGGCACGATCCAAGGTGAGGCTGGCCATGTAACCGGCGGTGCCGGGCTCCGCCCCGACCCAGCGCAGCGACAAGGCGCGATACGAGGCTGCGTCTTCCCAGAGAACGGGACCATGCCGCGTGAACTTCAGCTCTGCGGTCACATCTGCTTGGCCCTTCACGCGGAACGTGGACTTGCGCACCTCCATTTGTTCCCAGCCATTTTCGGTTTTGTAACGCTGCGGGTTCCCCGAGTCGAGTTTCTCCAGATAGAGGTCCTGCTGATCCATGCCGAAGATTGTCCATCCCCACGCTACGCGCTGGTTATGGCCGTCTTGTATGCCGGGGGTGCCAGGCTCCGTGGCGCCGATGACATCCCAGCCGGGGGCCACGAGATGCACGATGTAACGCAGCGAAGGAGTTTTATTGACGGTGCGGTGAGGGTCGTTAGCGAGGAATGGGCGACCGGATGCCGTCAACTTGCCCGAGACCACCCAGTTGTTGCTTGCCCTCTTGCCACTCCCAGGCTCATCCGGCAGAGCAAAGGCAGTTGCGAGGTCCGGAGGCATCGTCATCGAACTGTCGCTACCCTGCAAATTGCGCAGGATTTCCGGAGACAGATCCGAGAGATCCACTCCGGGAAAGCTATCGAGCAGAACCGGGGGATCAAGATTGAGAAGGGTGGAAGCCTTCTTGGCGCCGAGCAGGGTGACGAGCTTCGCGTGCAGTAGCTCCGTAACCGCGTTGCCTGTCATCGGAAAGCCAGCCATGCGGCTCAGGCAATCCTCGGGCTTCCAGGGTTCGGGCGCAAATCCCGCAAGCTGAAATTCCAGGGGCAGGCCTGGACCACCCGGAGCAGTCCGGAGAGAAATTTCAGCGTTGATACCCTGGGTGAAGGCCTCAAGAATTTGCTTTGCGTCTTTGGCGTAGCTCGCGTAATCGTCGGACAGGGAGCCGCGGTAGACCAGGCGCCTGGCGTTGATGTCGCGTTCCAGGTACGCGGGCCCGAACACTTCCGCCAGCCGGCCTTGGCCGACGCGCTTCCAGAGCTCCATTTGAAAGAGCCGATCTTGCGCGGCAACGAAACCTTGCGCGAAGAAAAGGTCATGCTGATTCTGGGCGTAGATGTGGGGCACGCCCCAGGGATCGCGGAGAACAGTGACGGGATGTTCGAGTCCGGAGAGTTTCAGAGTGCCGTTAGTTACGGAGAGGGCGGACCGAGCTCGCTGTTCGAGAGATTGTTTATCGCTAGATGACAGGAGGAAGGTGGCAGCATTCAGGTGGCGGCCAGCGGAGTGGATTGCAAAATACGCCAGGCCTAGAAGGGCGAGGAGGCCCACGGCGATTTTCCACGAGTGCCGCGGTTCCATCGCTTGCAAAGTCTCCTCTCCGTTATGCCGCGATTCCTATCGATGCTTGGGCCAGCCGAAAGAGCAGAAGTTTATTTACGCTGGGCGTCCTGCGGTCCGCGTATCCAGAGTCTTAGATGGGAAAGGGAACAGGGATTCCAAAGTGAATCCCTGTTCCGCATACGTTCAAACCATTCGTTGCACTGCGACTACCAAATGAACTTCAATCCGAACTGAATATCCCGCGGCGGGGTCTGTGTGGAGGGAGAAAGCTGGCCGAAACCCGGGACCAGCACGTCGAGGTTGGCGACCGGAGGAGCGAAGTTGGCACGATTCAAGATATTGAAGAACTCCGCTCGGAACTGCACGTTGAAAGTTTCCGAGATTTTGGGAATCTTGGTGTTCTTCACCATGGAGTAATCCAGGTCGATCAACCCTGGCCCGGCAATGATGTTCCGGCCTGTGTTACCGAGGACATTGAACGCAGGGGGCGCAACAAAACATGCAGGATTGATGTATTGGAGGAGGCCGTGGCGCCCTGACGAGGGATTGGTCAGGGAGCAGCCAGGGACGCGATCCAAAACATCATATGGCTCCGACATGAGCTGGCCGAGAATGTCCGAAGTTATAGTGAAAGGCCAGACAGGAACGCCGTCACTCAGGGTGAGAATTCCTCCAAGCTCCCACCCTTTGGCTATGAACCCCACAGGCCCATGCAACGTTGCCGGGGCCGGTACATCCCATAGGAGATTAACAACCAGGTTGCGAGAAACGTTGAAGTCCGACAATCCTTTGATTAGTTTCAAGTCCCACCAGGGAATTGTGGGGTTCAAGTCTCCCGCGAAGTTGTCACCCGCGAAGCTGCCGGAGGTGGTGTCCATGGTCTTGCTCCAGGTAAACGAGACCTCCGCCTGCAAGCCGTGGCTCATGCGCTTCTCGAGCTCAACCTGGAGAGCGTTGTACCAGGACTTGCTTTGCCAAATCGTGGACTGAATTCCAGCGACGTTGGGGTTGATCAGCAGCCCAGGTACGATTCCAGTAGGGTTGGCGTTGAAACTGGCCGGAAGGCCCAGGGCCGCATCAGTCCCAGTACAATCCGGCGGCGCTGGGAGACAGCCGCTGAAAACCGGACTCGGCCATACCCAGCGGTTCCCAACCTTCGTTGGAAAGACGATATTGAGGTCATCGGTCTGGTACGGATTGTGCTTTCCGCGCGAACCTGCATAGGCAACTGTCAACGAGAAATCCCCTGGGAGCTGCCTTTGGAGGTTAAGGTTAAATTGATAGATGTAATTGCGCTTGGGGTTGCGCTCGACAAAGTTCCACGTCTGGCCGGCAATCGGCGCAGCGGCAGGATTGAGGAATTGGTTAAGCACGGCTGCATTAACTGCCGGGAACTCGCCCCTGTTCACACAAGGCGGCGGCGACACAACGCCGGCGACAACGCAGCCTGGGACGGTAACGTTGACGTGGCCCGGAGAGGTTTGCGCGTTATTGAGCGCCAACTCGTAGGGGAGGGGCAGGGCGTCAAACAAGCCGAAGCCGCCGCGAACGGAGGTTTTTCCGTCATGGAAGGGATCCCAGGCAAAGCCGACGCGCGGCTCGAAATTTTTCGAGGTGGGATTACTGTCAAAGGTCTTATTCGTGCAGGTGCTGCAATTCTCGGTGGTGGGATTGGTCCATATATGTGGCAGGTTCGCGATCAGTCCGTGTTTCTCAGTGGGGATCGTTTCCATTTCGTAGCGCAAGCCAATGTTCAGGGTCAGGTTGGGACGCACTTTCCAATCGTCATTGAGGTACACGCCGGGAATCGAAGTGAACATATAGCGGGTTTTGACAGAGGCAATGCCTCCCAAGGGAGGACTCTGTACTTTTGCAGGAGTATCCGTCAGAAAGTCCGCCTGCGAATTGAAGAATGCGGTGCCGTTGGAGGTGAACGGAGCGAAAAGCTTTTCCTCCAGCCTAATGAACATGAACCCGAACTTCAGGCTGTGCTTGCCAACGGTAAGTCCGGCGTCGTCGAAGGTCTGAACAGTCTGGTGAGTGAAGTTCTCGACCGCGTCGCCGTTCAGACCCCCTGAAAAGGGTGCGTTAAACCCCGCCGCCGTATTCCCTCCCCCGCCTATGGTGGCGATTCTTGCGGCATGCAAGCCGGGTTCTATCGCAAAGGTCGGGCTCGTGCTCTTCGCGTCCGGGTTAATGGCGCTGGGGGTCAACTGGCCAAAGCCCTGGGTGTAGTTCCATCCGAGCCGAACGGTGTTGACCAGACTCGCCCCGAAGAGGTGGGTTTCTTCGATCGATGCGCCTTTGCGGCCAACAAAAAACCCCTCCAATTTCTGGTTGAAATTGTCGGGCTGCGCGAAAGTCGAGCGGTCATAATAGAAGGCCCCAGTCATGTTGTCCTTGTCCGAAAGCTTTAGGTCACCCCGGAAGTTGTAGTAGTTGTCGGGCACCACTTGCGCGCCCGAAAAGGAGAAGTTGCAGGTGTTGTTGTCTGGGCCGATATTGTTTGCGGCAGGGCAAGCGGGAAAGAAAGTCAAGTAAGGCTGATTGACGCACACGGTCGCGGTCGGGCACGCCGCGTCGGGCCCACCCTGGTTGGGAAGCGGGGCGCCGGTTGCGTCGTTCAGGAACCCCAGGCGCGCCTGCGCCGAGGGGACGTGGACGCTGTGGGCAATGCCCTTGCTCTGACGGAGCCCTTCGTAAGCGCCAAAAATAAAAAATTTGCCCTTCTTGATGGGCCCTCCCCCGGACCCCCCGAACTGATTCCGCCTGAATGGCGTTCGCTTTCCCGCCTCAAAGAAATTTGCCGCGTCGAGGTCGTTGTTGCGAATGAACTCGAAAGCGGTTCCATGAAACTGGTCGGTACCCGACTTGGTAACAGCGTTGACGACCCCGCCCGAAGTATAGCCATACTCCGCGGAGTAGTTGCTGGTGATAACGGAGAACTCCTGAATGGCGTCCACGCCGAGGTTTGCGCCGAGCACGTTTCCCGGCCCGGCGTTGGAGTAGTCGTTGACTATAAGCCCGTTGAGGCGGTAGGTGTTCTGCGTGGGCCGATTTCCGTCAATGCTTATTTGCGATCCCAGCCCGCGCCCAACGGCGCCAACCTGCGTGATCAGCTCCTGAGTGCGCACGCTGGCCACACCGGGTTGAAGGGTGGCGAGCGACGCCCAGTCGCGGCCGTTCAAGGGCAACTCACGCACGGTGGTGGAATCAACCTGGGCGCTGAGGGTGGAGTTGGTGGTCTCAACCGTCGGGGCCGCGCCGGTAACTTCGACGATCTGCGTAACCTGGCCGACCTTCAAGGGAAGGTTCACTTCCTGCTTCGCGCCGACTGTGAGGGTCACTTTGGTCGTAGCGGTGCTAAAACCCGCCGCGGAGGATGATATCTCGTACTCCGCGGGGTTAAGGTTCGCGATGCTAAAAGCGCCGAGGGCATTGGTGGTGGTGCTGGTAGACACACCGTTTGCAAGGTTTTTGGCGGTGACTTTCGCACCGGGGATGGCTCCCCCCCGCGGGTCGGTGATGGTGCCGGAGACGGTTGCGCCGACGACCTGCGCCCGCAATGGAACGGAGAAGAGAAGTCCGAGAATCAAGCTCAAAACCAGGACTTTGGCAACTTTCGGATTCATCTGAAGTTCCTCCTAGTCAAAATCACGTGCACGGCACCCCATTTGCCGCAAAAGATGTTTTACAACGTTGCGCCCCGGTGAACATGATTCCTTGGCCGAATTTGAACATTCTGAACTCGGTCGATTCACCTCGCCAACTAGTATATTTATAAGTACTTAAAGTCAAATGTATACTTTACCTATAACCGGATTTCGTTGTCCAGAGCGGGCAAGTTTCTTGAAAGGACATGAAAGATCAGAGAGAAACGAACCTACCCACCCCTAGGCACAGATCAAAAACCCGAAGGTTTTACCTGTCGGGGTAGACGCGGAAAACTCCGCTCCCCCAAGCGGGCTTACCGCGAATACAGAAAAAGCGAAGAAACTCGCCACCCCAAGGTACCTTTTACACCCGAGGGTTGCAATAGAAACTTAAAAAAACATTAATCTTTTTTAATCTGAGGAGCCGCGTCTTCCCCGCTTGCGCTGGTGCAAGTCTGGAAGACTTGGGTCTCTCGACAATTCCCGCGGGTCGCGAGTGATTTCCGGCGGTAAACAATCCTCGGGCGGGAGTTGCACGAACGTACAGGACTCGGCGAACTTACTGCCGGATGCAGAGGTCGCAAGAGGAGACGTGCCTGGAAACGCATTCGGAGTGGACGTACCACCTGGGTTGTGTACAATGCCGCATATCCGGGAGTTTTCAACGGAAATGCTGGTTGGCAGCGTGAGGTGCTACGATGAACGCGAACCGTAAGAAAAAGAACCTCATCACGCGAAGGGAAATGATTGGCACGGCATCGCTAGCCACTCTCGGCACAGCTATGCTGAGTTCCACCGAGGTCAGCGCCCAGGAGCAACAGACTTATAAGGTTGGCAAGGACCCCGGCAAACATGAAGCGATCCCGGACTTTAAGTTCGATCTAGAAGCGGGCAAAGGGTGGGTCGGCGAGGCCGGATCGGCAAAGGAAGCTACTGTTGCCGAGTTCCCCGCTTCACAAAGCATCGCCGGCGTTTCCATGCGCCTGAAACCCGGCGCCATTCGTGAACTGCATTGGCACGCCATCGCGGCCGAATGGGCTTTGGTCATCACTGGGACGGTGCTCACAACAGTCATGTCGCCGAATGGCCAGCCCGCCACGGACATTTTTGGGCCCGGCGATATCTGGTATTTCCCCAGAGGCCACGGTCACGCACTCCAGAACATAAGCAATGAGGAAGCGCATTTTGTGCTGGGTTTCGACGATGGGCACTTCTCCGAGTTCGGCACGTTCAGCATTACAGATTGGGTCGGGCACACCCCCCAGTCTGTGCTCATGCGCAATCTCGGGCTCAGTTCCGGTACAACCGCTGGTTTGCCAAGGAAAGAGTTGTACATTCTGCCAGGCAAGATACCGTCGGTCGTTCCGGAGACGTATCTGGCGGATGATTTGCAAACCTCGCAGAACCCTCACAAATTCCGATTAAACAAGATGGCTCCGTTGCTGTTCCCGGGCGGATGGGAACGAATTGTCACGGTGAAGGAATTCCCGATCAATACCACGCTGACGTCCGTCCAGCAGTATCTCGAGCCGGGCGCCCTTCGCGAGATGCACTGGCATCCGAATGCCGACGAGTGGCAGTATTACCTTAGTGGCCGCTCGCGTGTCACCGTTTTCGGCGCGCATGGAAGGGCTAGAACGGAAGAGTTCGGACCGGGGCAAGTCTGTTTTGTCCAGGAGGGCTTCGGTCACTATGTCGAGCAAGTCGGCAGCGAGCCGACAATTTTCTTCGCGCTTTTTAATAGCCCAGTATTTGAGGACATCTCCATCTCCAAATGGCTCGCCGGGAATCCGGCATCGTTGATCGCGGATAACTTTGGCATCGCGAAGGATGAAGTTGGACGCTTGCCGAAAAAGGCCCTAGGGATCATCAAATAAATTTCCGCTTCGCTCCTTACTATCTATCTATTTTCGGCTTCTTGTGGAACTCGGGATGCTGGGGTTCCACTTTCATCCCTTTCCAGATGCATCGAGATCGGGATTTCGACGCATGCAGGTTAGCTAATTCGTAGAGAGCGAGGCCTGTCTTACCTCTTTCGCCTCTTTGCTTCCCGCTGATGTCATGTCTTGCATTCCGATCCTGACACCAATTTTTTTCAGGAAGGCCGTTGGGGGCTCACCGCCGGCGAAGATCCAGACATAATCGTTGGGAATCTCCTGGCGTTGGCCGTTGATTTCGAGGATGACAGAAACGGGCTTAAACTCCGCGGGCGTGGAGTTGAAGATCACTTTGAGCTTGCCTTTGCGCAAGCACTCCGCAATGCGCTGCGAATTTCTCTCTTTGATGCGGCTGAAGGCTTCCTTTCGATAGGAAAGCGTGACCTGATTGCCGACCTGGTGCGCAAGACCCATGGCGGCCTCGATGGCGCTGTCGCCTCCGCCAACCACGAGGATTTTCTTGTTGATGTAGTGATCCGCCTCGATGAGGCGGTACATTACCTTGGGAAGTTCTTCGCCTTTGACGCCGAGTTTGCGCGGACTGCCGCTCTTGCCGATCCCGAGGATGACCGCGTGCGCACGGTATTGGCTCTTGGTGGTCGCGACAGTAAAGATGCCGTCCTCTCCCTTCTTGATGTCCTCCACTTTTTCACCCGAGTGAAATTTGAAATCAGTTCGCTGCAAAACTTTTCCCCAAAAAGCCATGAGCTCTTCCTTGGAGAGTTCCGTCTTCTTAAACTTTCCGTACGTTGGAAATTCCACGGGACTCGTCATCACCAGCTTCTGGCGAGGGTACTTCGCGACGGTGCCGCCCATTTCGCCCTCGTCCACGGTGACGTAATTGAGTTTTTTCTCGATGGAGCGCAGCGAAGCACTGATTCCCGCGGGACCCGCCCCGACGATCAACACATCGTGAACGTCCTTGACGGATCTGGCAGCCCCCATTGTTGAGAGCCTGTTCGTAAGGTTATCGATGCAGTCGCGCCCCTGGTTGATGGCATTCTTGATTAGAGCCAACCCGCCGAGTTCCCCGACGATAAACAAGTTCTTTATACTGGTCTCATACTCGGGCGTAAGGCTCGGCATGTCAGCCCCCATACTGGGGCTGGTCATCACCATGGTAATTGCGCCGACAGGACAAACCTCGGCGCAGAGGCTATGGCCGATACACTTGTATCCGTTGACTATGACCGCCTTGCCGCCCAGCATGGCAAGAACGTCGCCCTCCGGACAAATCATTGTACAAGCTGCGCAGCCGATGCAATGCGCGGCGTCGATGTGCGGATGTTGGGCTTGGGGGCCATCGGAACGCAACTTCCCCTTTTCCGCAGCTTGACGCGCCTTCACCTCAATTTTCTCTTGCTTCTTGAGGTAATGAAGCAGGAAAACAAGGATAAGGAGAGCGGCAATGATGAAAGCAAGAGTGTTGTCCATAGCGTCAGCGCGGTTTCTTTGTTGAAGCTTGATCTTGCCCGCCCGGCTGCGAATTTACTTGGTGCGAATTGACCGGCGGGTGGCCGGGCGGCAGGGCGCCCGGCGTCGGCGCGCCGGCAGGATTCAGGATGTCGTTGAAGTTCGGCAGAGCACCAGGATGAACGTCTTGATTCTGGTGCGGATTTTGATTTGGATCCGGATGCTGGATCATGCCGCCATTCGCCTGCGTTTTGAGAACGACCCACGCACCGTCGCGCTTTTCCAGGTTATAGGCAACCTGCATACCTGCTCCCTGGGCCGCGCCAGTCTTCGGCCGGAATTCGACCTCGGCGCGGGCCTGATTGCCATTGATGGAAAGACTCCTAATATCCATGTCCATGGCGCTCATGTTGAGCGTTTCGAGGCCGGTGAGGTGTTGCATGATACCGGCGCGAATAGCATCGTTGTCGTTCTGCTGCTTCTTGCATCCGCCCGCGACGAGGAGCACGGCGGAGAGGACCAGGGCGAGGCGTTTCATGCGAATGTCCTTTCCAGATCCATTGAGATCGTTTTTTCGTCGATTCCCACACGGGTACCCCCCGGGGATTTCGCTCCCAGCCTTCGGAAATGAGAAGAGATTTTCCATCGGGGTGCCTCACAGTCTGTAGCCCATGAACAGGGCGATGCCAATGTGAAGGATAGCGAGAATTGCAAAGGCATAACTAAAGGGCCGGTGGATGACGTGCCAGAGCTGAAACACCTGCAGCGTGCGCTTGAGGAAGAGTACGCGCTTGGAGAGCGCCGCCTGAGTTTGAGCGACCTCAATGGCTCGCTCCAGCTTCCGGTCTTGCGTGTGGCGCAGGCCGCAGAATGAGAACAGCCAAGCGCCGAATCCCACGGCTTGCAGCCGCGCCAGAGAAGCCTGAAAGGGGCGTTTGAAGTCGATCAGAATCATGGAAAAGAGAGCTTCGACCATCGGTGTGCTGGCAACGTGCTCCGGGGAAGGCAGGTGGTAGAGCGCTTCTATGCAATAGCCAAAGGTCCTCTTTTGTTCCTCGAGCTCTTTCCGGAAGTTCTCTTCCTTGTCCTGCAACTCTTTCCTGGAGAGTTCCACTGCGTTGAGGCCGCGCGGAATCTGCGAATAGAGGTAGCGGCCGACGAAACCGCTGAGCGTGACCAGCAGCATGCTCCAGAACGCCATGCCGGCGATGTTTCCGAATTTGAAGGTGGCATGAAACGCAACAATGAACGGCGCGGCGGTGCCGAGAACGACGTGAAAATCCAGCCAGTGGCGGGAATTCCCCTGCTTGCCGAGCCAGCCCCATTTCTTTCGCAAGGGATAAAGATAGATCAGGAAGAAAAGGAAGACGCCGAGCATTCCGAGTTTTATCCCGATCGGGCCGCTGGGCCGGAGAAGTTCATGCTTCGGAGAGAAAGGGCGCTGCGCGGCGCTCAAGGTGTAATAGTTGAAGCCGTAGCCGGCGATGACCAGGACGACGGAGGCGGCAAGCAGCCAGGCGAGAAGCACGCGTGTGCGGTGGCCCCTTTCGGGGTCGTCGCGAGCCAGGACTGCGGTACGTACGCTAGCGGATGCGCTCATTGTTTTGCCATTTGCTCCTTTGTATTTACAGAGAATCGCTTGTAGCCGGAAAAGCGGTGGGTGTTACGCCAGTGCTGGTGCCGCGTTTCGACCTCGACGGTGGCCTGGGCGGGAAGCCAGAAGGACTCTGGAGAATCATGGAAAGTAACCAGAGCGAACCGCACCTCGGAATGCAAAGTGCGAAGCCCGACGTCTTCCATGCCTGTATCGACATTGGCGGTCAGTTTGGCGATGATGCCGGATGCCGCGTCGATCCATGCGGTGCCGTTAAGGTCCAGAGGATACTCGCGGGCACGAACAGCGAGCGCAGCGGGAGAGCGCATCCCGGGGATGTGCTGGAAATGAATCCTGGTCAGCGTGCGCCCATTGAGGGATTCTTCCCCCTCCCGGGTAAATTGAAAGCTGGCTGCATAATATGGATGAAAAACCAGGAACAGCGTCGAGAACCCATTACTAATGAGGAGCGGCGCGCGAAGTTTCTTTTGTTGCTTCGCATTCTCCGGGGCGATTCTGGATTCGACCAGGTTCAGCTCGCCGCCTGATGTGGAAAGGATGATCAGGTAATCGAAGGTCGATTCTTCTTTCTCCAGAACTTTTCCATTGTCTGCGAGTTTCTCCTGCAGGACGCGCTCGGTACAATTCATTTCGGAAATCAAGTCCAGAAAGGAGGATACCTGCTTGCCCGTTCGTTCGAGCACGGCATCAAACTGATCGTCCGCCACCGAGCGCTCAGGAAACACAACGCACAAAGCAGCGATACCGATGAACAAACAAAGAGTTCTCACGAGGCTCAGGATCGCTAATTTTTTCTTCATTTGCGCTTCCACTTGTTATCAAACCGGTAGCCGAGAGTAAGGTTCCACTGATCGTAGTTTTGCAATTGCCCCCGATACACAGTGAAGCCGCCCTGCAGGAAAAAGAGAGCGCCGAGCGAAGTGTCGAGATTGGTGGTCAAGAACTTCGCACTCTGGTTCCCCGCCAGCGAGGAGGTGAAAGACTGATCTCCTCCAAGCAGTTCCGCACGGAAACCTTCTCCCCAATTGCGAGAAAGCGAGAAAGAGCGGTAGATGCCGGAGCCAAAAGAACTGGTGAAGCGTGAATAATGCGCGTCAGCACGGAGCCCTGCTTTGGGAATTTTCAAAAACGTGATGCCATACATCTGATTGAGCGAGGCCTTGGCATCGCCGGTGCGGCTGCTACGGCCGAGATCTGAATACAGAGCGATAATATTCTTCACAACTTCCACACGGACCCCGCCGCTGAATCCCTGAAAAAGATACTTGTCCAGCAGCCCGGTGCCCACAAGCTGCGGATCGAACGTCGGAATATCCCGGAAATAGGTGTGGTTCGCGCTGAACTCGATCCGCGAAAAGGGCTGTACCCTCATGGTCAGAAAACTGCGGCTGATCCCGGCGCCCGGAGAAGGCGCGGCCGGATTTGCGCTGGGCTGATCCGCCTGCAAAGCATGGAAGATCGAAAAAGTGCGCTTGTAAGAGATGGAATTTTCAAAAAACGCAAATGGCCGGTTATCTTGGTAACTTGCCGTCGTCGTGCCTGCAGATGTGCTGGTCGAGTATTGAACGGTTTCAAAACTCTTCCCGAAGCCGGCCGTGCTGGAATAACGGACTGCTTCAAAACTGCCGGCTTCCGCATTAAGAAAGGCGCCGCCCAGATGCCGGTTTGGACTGTAATTCCACGAAGTGGGGTCGGGCGTTGAGCCGCCAAAAATTCCTGTCGTAACCCCGTGCCTCACCCTTGCCGCAAAATATCCTCCATCGAGTGTATCGAGACTGGTAGCCCAAGGCAGATAAAGACGCCCGACGCCGAGCACCCAACGCGAGTCGGGATTTTCATAGGTTAGGGCCAAATGGTAAGTGCGATTGATCAGATCCTGCAGCGTCTGCTGCGAGGTGGCAGATGTCGAAGTCAACCTCCCTCGCCAGTAGCCCCTAAAATTCCAGAAGGTGCCTCCGATTCGGGTTAAGTCCGCACGAAGTACCCCTCCTAAACTGGAAGAGTTAACTTGCGAGGCATCGTTGCTCTTGGTGCCGCTGTAATCGAATCCAATGCGTGCGCTCGCCCGATTAACGGAGGGAAGAGACGGCCGCGGCACAAATGCGCGCGCTTCTTCGTCCAGCGCGTCACCACCCTCGCTGAAGGTGATCACCGCCGGGTACTTGCGAGTCGCGCCCAAGGCATGTTGTTGAACGAGGGACTGCAAATCTTCGGAAGAGAGGTAGGCCAAGTCGCCGGAGATGACTTCGCGCTTGGGCGTGTGAATCTCGGTTATTGCGGATGTTTCCGCAAGACCGACCACCACCAACTCTGCAACAACTCCATCGAGGTTTGCACTCCCACCTGTAGCGGCTGTGGGCTTCTTATCTTTTACGATTAGCTTCATGCCCTCGGTCAGACCGGAGCTGCGCCCACCGTCCAGATAGGCAATGTCCTGATCGACGTACTTGACTTGAAATTCGGTGCGCATACCCAGATTGGCTACGGCCGCAAGCGCTATCATATTTTGCGCAGTGACCGGGCCCCCGCCCACCTGCGCTGGCGCAGGCTCCGGAGTGGCCTCGGCAGTTGCTTCGACCGGGGCCTCCGCAGGCGCTGCTGGCAGGGTTGCAGAAGCAGATCCGGAGTTTTCTACAGAAGATGGAGCCATACTCGCCGAAGAGGCATCCGACGGGACAGGAGTCGAAGCTGCCTCAGACCCGACAGTGGTCGAGGAACTGGCAAGCGCAGGCTGGTCGAGCGATTTGACAGTGGCGCTGGTAGTCTCAGCCGAACTCTGCGCGGGATTCTGCGCTGGCTCCTGTGACTGTGCCGCTTGCGCCGCAGAATCAGCCTGTGGCACGGACTGTCCATTCTGAATCTTAGAGTTATTGGAAACCGCGGGTTTTCCGGGGCCCCGCCGGAAGATGCCGACGAGCGCTCCCGCGACAGCCGCGGAAGCAGAACCCTGCCCCGCCGAGACAGGAGTCGAGGGACCGGCAGCCGCTGTGGCCGGGCTGGGAGTAGGCGGAGGAAGGCTTGCCGTTGCAGGCTGATCGGGGGATTTGACGGTGGCGCTGGTAGTCTCCGCCGAACTCTGCGCGGGATTCTGTGCTGGCTCCTGTGACTGTGCCGCTTGCGCCGCAGAATCAGTCTGTGGCACGGGCTGTCCATTCTGAATCTTAGAGTTATTGGAAACCGCGGGTTTTCCGGGGCCCCGCCGGAAGATGCCGACGAGCGCTCCCGCAACAGTCGCGGAAGCGGCGCCCTGCCCCGCCCGGGGCGCCCTACGCGCACCCCAGACTTCCGCGGCATTCGGAGTCGTGCTTGCCAAAGCCGATTGCAAGACGGGGCCTATTTGCAATACTACGGTGTTTCCACCGGAAGACAAAAGATATTGTTCGGTCTTTTCGGTTTCTACGACAACGCGCGTGAGCGGTGGGTTTTCACTCTGCATCCATAAGCGAACGGCGCGAACACCGTCGCGATCCACTGGGATGCGGCGCGGAAGCCCGCGCCAGACTGCGCCGGGCAAATCAAGTGTGAGCGAGTCACGATATGTCGAGATGACTTTGGCGGAGGGCACGGGCGCAGTGGTGTCTAGCGCGATGCGTACTCCTGTTTCCTGCTCGGAGATATTGATTCCCGTGACTTCGGCTGGGCCGCTCGTTGTGTTTTGGGCGGCAGCAAAAGGCACCAATAGGAAAAATGCCGCTAATTGTCTCGCTTGTATCATTCCATAAACTCATATTTTCCAGGCCGCGATGCATCGCTGAGGCGTGCACCGAACGAACTAGCCGATTTTAGTTCTTGTCCTCCCGGGCCGAGGACTACTTCGATCCGGACAATCGCTTGGAAAACCGTATCGCTAAGAATTTTCCCCTCGAGTCGATCTGTTTTATCCCGCAGCCAGCTGCCGAAAAGAGTTTTAATGCTTGTGGCACTGGTAGCAGTTCATGCTGTTGTAGACATACCCGCCGACGTTCGGATGATGGAAATTATTCGCGTTCCCGCCCCCATGGCAACCCGTGCACTGGAAAATCGTGTAGTCGCTCGAATTCGTGTGGCAGGTGGCACAAACGCCGTTAGCGTTGCCGTGATTCACTGGGAACCAAGTGTGGTTAAACGTGGCTCCGAGCCAGCTCGTAGTCGTGTGGCAAGTCGTGCAAGTGGTCGTGAAAACGGTTGGCGCCGCTTTATGGATGGGATTGGTGGTGCCATTGTAATCCGCCGCGTGGCAGCCGTAGCAAGTGGTCGGCAGCGTGGTGTAATTGTTGTTCACATGGCACATGGCGCAGGTCATGAGGGGAGGCGGGTTAGCGTGAAAGCCCGTCAGCGGGAAGGTGGTCGTGTTGTGATCGAACTTACCGTCGGTCCACGCGATCATGTCGTGGCATAGCTGGCAGGTGGTCGGGAAGCCCACCTGAATGTGGTTTATGGGAGTCGTTGCCGTGTTATAGGCAGTCAGGTGGCAGGACACGCAGGTGGTGTTGGCGCTCGTCAAATTGTAATTGTTATTGATGTGGCAATCGGCGCATACCCGTGGTGGCACGGTATGCGAGTTGGTCAGAGGGAATCCTGTGGCCGAATGATCGAACTTGCCGTGGGTCCAGAGCACGGTGTCGTGGCAGCTTTCGCACGCTGTGGGGAAACCCAACTGGACGTGATTTATCGGCGTGGTTGCAGCGTTGTAATCCTTTAGGTGGCAGGACGCGCAGGCTGTCGTCGTGAGTTGGTAATTGTTGTTGATGTGGCAATCCAGGCATACGCGTGGCGGTTCCGCGTGCGCATTGGTCAGCGGAAATCCAACCGAGTTATGGTCGAAAGTAGCTGGCTGCCAAGCGCTCGTGGTGTGGCACTGCTGGCAGGTCTGCGAGAAATTTCCGGCCACGTGGTCCGGGTTCTTCGCGCCCTGGTAATTTGCTAGGTGACAGCTCACGCATGCTGTGGTGGTGAGGTTGTAGTTGTTGTTGATGTGGCAATCGAGACAGACACGCGGCGGATCGGCGTGCGCATTCGTGAGAGGAAAGCCCACTGTCGTGTGGTCAAACGTCGCCGGTTGCCACGCGCTGGTGGTGTGACACTGCTGACAAGTCTGCGAGAAACCTCCAGCGATGTGGTCCGGGCTCTTCGCGCCTTGATAATTTGCTAGGTGACAGCTCACGCAGGTCGTGGTGGTGAGGCTGTAGTTGTTGTTGATGTGGCAATCGGCGCACATCCGTGGTGGATCGGCGTGCGCATTGGTCAGCGGAAATCCAACTGAATTGTGGTCGAAAGTTGCCGGCTGCCAAGCGCTGGTGGTGTGGCACTGCTGGCAGGTCTGCGAGAAGCCTCCAGCGATGTGGTTGGGGTTCTTCGCGGCCTGGTAATTTGCCAAATGACAGCTTATGCAGGCCGTGGTCGTCAGGTTGTAGTTGTTGTTGATGTGGCAATCGGCGCACATCCGCGGTGGATCGGCGTGCGCATTGGTCAGCGGGAATCCGGTGGTGGCGTGGTCGAATTTGGCGTCCAGCCAGGTGTTCGTGCCATGACACTGTTCGCAATTCGTTGAGAAACGTGCTGTCACATGATTCGGGTTGGTCGTAGTCTGAAATTCTTTCGAGTGGCAGGAATAGCACTGGGTCGACAGCCCCTGGAACTGTCCTGTTGCTGCGCCTTTGTGGCAAGATTCGCAGTCCACAGCCGCGTGCGCGCCGATCAGCGGGAAGCGATTCTGGTGATCGCGAATCGCCTGCACGGAGACCTTCCAGCCCTTGACGGTGTGGCACGATTCGCAATTTGCGCCGAATTGGCCGCGGTGAATGTCCGCATGGCAGTCCGAGCATTTCTGGCCCACATCGGTGAAGACCAATTTCACGTGGCACTGGATGCACTGCACTTTTTCATGCATGCCACGCAGGGGATATCGCGTCGAGTCGTGGTTGAATTCCGGAATGCTGCGGATGGGCTTCCAACTCAAAGTGGTGTGGCAGTTTTCGCATGCAACGTTGAGGGGACCGTGGGGATTACGGGTAACCGGCTTTTGCGCAGGACGCTGCGGCCCCTGAGCGTAGGCTTGGAGTGCGAACAAAACAATCGCGACTTGTAACAGCCTTCGACCGAGCACGGTAGCACATCCCTCGGCGCCCCAATTGCGTCCATCGGGGGGGTGGGCAGGGTTCGATCCAGATTAGCGACCAAGATTGGCAGCAACAACTGTACTGAAGGACAGATTCAGGACATCATAGGTAGGTCCTTGTAGGTACTGAACGCTAGCTGATTGGCGGCTAGCCCAAGGCGAAACCTGCCAAAAACCGACACTCTGAAACACAAGCCTGGTATGAGCTACAGTTGTCCGTGACAGTCCTTACACAGATGGGGGGTCGGCTTGTAGAAGACCACGGTCTTTCCCTCCACTTCACGCGTGAGTTTGTGGCATTCGTCACAGCCCACGTTGCGGTGGGCACCCTTGAGTGAAAACGGAGTGCGCTTGTCGTGGTCGAATTGAGCCGGCTTCCACCTGGCCGCGTCGTGGCAACTGGAGCAGTCGGCGGCATCTTTGCGGGTGGCAAATTGACCTGCGTGGACATCCTTGTGGCAACCGGAGCACTGCTTCGGCGCTTGGCGATAATCCACGTTTTTTAGCGTGATCTCCAGCCCCGGCGGACGATGGCAGTCCGCGCAAGCTACTCCGCGGTGAGCTCCGAGTAGGGGAAATTCCGTTTTCGAATGGTCAAACCGGTTTAACTCCTTCCAGGTTGCCGTGGTGTGGCAGGCTTCGCATCCGGCTATCGTGCCGTTCGCGAGTTTCGCCTTCATCTGCTCGCGGAATTCTCCTTTGTGCGGATCCTGGTGACATGTTTCACAAGTACGGTCCTCGAATTGGTATTTCACGGGCGTTGCCGAACCAGTGGGAACCGGCTTGTGGCAATCCACGCAGAGAACCGCAGCGTGCCCACCGGTAAGGGGAAAGCGCGTCTTTTTGTGCCGGGCTAATCCGAAATGGCCGGGCTTGAATCCCTTCACGTCATGGCACTCTTCACAACGATTCTCGTACGGCGGGCCCTTGAACTGGCCCTTGTGAATGTCCTCGTGGCAGTCCTTGCACCGCGTCTGGATAATCTTGAAGAGCGTGTTCTCAGCTTTCGGCAGATGGCATTTGTCGCAAGTCACCTTGGCATGGAGGCCTTCGAGCGGATATTTCGTCGCCTCGTGGTCCTTGACGGTGAAAGTCGAAGGTTTGAAGCCATCCACGGTATGGCAGACAGCGCACTCGGCGCCGCCGGTCCGTTTGAGGAACTGTCCGCCGTGATAGTCCTTGTGACAATCCATGCATTTTGCAAATGGTATCTGCGCCTTGAAGTCCCCGTGCTTGTGGCAATCTTCGCAAGCCACCGTCTTGTGCTTGCCGAGAAGCGGGTATTTCGTTTTCGAGTGGTCGAATCCCTGCAGCCCTTTGATTTGTTTCCAGTTCGCGGTGTTATGACAGGACTCGCAGGGCTGGGTAAAGCTGCCCTTATGCGGATCGGCGTGACATGCCGTGCACTTCGCGAAAGAGAGTCCCGTGTACTTGATGAAAGGCTTTGCGTCCGCCACCGTAGGATGGCACTTCGCGCAGGGAACTTTTTCGTGCGCCCCGGTCAGGGGATATTTCGACGTCGCATGATTGAAGAGCGGTGCGGGTTTCCAGCCATCGGCGGTGTGGCAACGCTGGCACTCATTACTCAGCTGGCCCTTATGCGGATCGGCGTGACACGTCAGGCAGGTCCGCGACAATCCAAAAAAGGACTTGGAAAGCTCTTTCATCTTGATAAGAGTTCGCTCGGACGGAACCATTTGCGATGGGGTGTGGCATTTCTCGCAGGCCACGCCCGCGTGCTTTCCTTCCAAGTTATAGCCTGTCAACCGGTGGTCGAACTGTTTCAGTGACGGCTCCCAGTGGGTGAGGTTGAAGTCCTCACCGTTGTGTTCGAGATGGCAGCGGACACATTCTTTGCCATTCGGGTTCCGCATCTGAATTTGGGCGTGATATCCGTGCTTGGCAGCCAGGCGCTGCGCGACCTCTTTGTGGCAATCGAGGCACTTGAAGGTGGGCGTGCTGGCGCCGAATTGGTGGCAGGTCGCGCACTGTGTAGTCCCAGATAAGGCCTGATGTGCTTTCGAAAGCGGGCCGGGAGAGATTTGTGCTTTCGCAGGATCGCAGGCGAGGAACATTAATATGAATATGAACAAAATAGAAAGGGGGATCGCCGACGGGTAAATGGGATAAATTCGGGAGGAGATACCGTTCAAGGTTGGCCAGTAGAAGTGCACCAAACCCTCCGTCTAGGGGCTTCGAATCAATAGTCCGAGGGCTAGGTAACCCCAAGATAGCACACGAGAAAAACTTTTTCGCATTGCTTACTCCCGATGGTGTCCATTCTTAAAATGTCGACAGCGGATGCGGCCAACGAAAAGCCAAAGAGTTATCACAGTTTTATCACATTCTACGATTCGGGAAATTTCCGCAAGACACTTGCAAACTGAAACACGTTGAAATGAAAGGAATATGTGGCGCGCCTGGGGCGACTCGAACGCCCGACCTCTGGTTCCGGAGACCAGCGCTCTATCCAACTGAGCTACAGGCGCGCAGTGTCGCTTCCGCAAGTCTACGTGGTTCGCGGAAGTGTGCAGTGTGGGGACATATACCCCACGCAATTTCGATTCTATCCTTGATTGAACTCCCGCGCCAGAGTTACTCGCTCAAAGAACGAAGAGAGGTCTGATCAATTTGTACGCGGACGCGCGATGGGGAAAAGAGGTTAACCCTTGGCGCGTTCCTTGATTTGCTTTGCCAACTTTTCTATTTCTTCCGCCTTTTTCACCAAGGCCACGGAAAGGACTGCCGTCGAATCTGTCTTTTCGACTTCGGTCTTGAGCTGAGTGATAAGCTCGTAGAGTCTTTCAATATCCTTCTTAATGTTCTTCTGGTTTTGCTCCAGCATGGACTTGGTGGCGGTGCTGGACGGGTCGGGGAGGCCTGGGGGTTGATCATCACGACGGGGCGGCGGTGGGCTGGGAACCGGATTTTGCGCGGGGAGGGACTTGGGGCGCAGGCAGACGGCACCGAGAGCGACAAGTAGGACAAAAAGTAAACGGCGCCTGGAACCAGGCATGGATTCCTCCGTAGTCAGTGGAGCAGAGTAGACTTCGCCTTGCAGCTCCAGACTGGATGCTATACTTTCCCTCGCTGAGAAGATGATGTCCAGTACCTCCATCCACTGGCCCGAAATCACGGTTTCCGGCGTACTTGGTCTCGTGGGCATTCTTGTTGTCGCGCTGCTGGTCAACCGCTTCCTCCGAGTGATGACGAACCTCACGATCAAGCTGGCGGCGACCCAGACTCGCGCGGCGCAGGTCCGCGAGCAACAAACGCGCACCCTCGCCGGCGTGCTTTACGGCGCTGGAAGCAAGATTGTTTGGGTTGTTGCCGTTCTCACAGCGCTGCCCAGAGTCGGCATCAATCCTTTCCCGGCCTTGACTCTTGCCGGCCTGGCCAGCGTGGCCATCGGATTTGGCGCGCAGAATCTAGTCCGCGACTTGATCATGGGCTTTTACATCGTCTTCGAGGATCAATACGTCGTAGGCGACACGATCCAGATCGGCGACACCATCGGGCGCGTCGAGCATTTGACGCTGCGCCGCACGGTCGTCCGCGATGCGCGCGGAGCGCTGGTCACCATTGCCAATGGGGAGATCCGCACGGTCGGCAACCTGAGCCGCGACTGGTCGCAAGCGTTCGTTGATATTTCGCTGGCGCCGGAAACGCCATTGGAACGGACACTGCAAGCGGTCGAAGCTGCGGCGGCGGAACTCCGCGGAGATCCGGCATGGTCGCAAGCGCTGGTTGACGGCCCGCGAATTCTTGGCGTTCAGGAATTTGACCGCAGCGCGTCGACCGTACGGCTGCAAGTGCGCACCGCGCCAACGCGCCAAGACGAGGTCTCGCGCGAGCTTCGCCGGCGGATTCAGATTGAATTTCAGCGGCAGGGCATTCCCCTGTCTGGTGTGCAGCGCGTCGAGGTGGCAACTGCCCCTGCTCCCGCGCGAGAGGCAACGCACCCAGGCCCCGTGACCTAGCGATTGGAGGATCGAAATGTCTCAGATTACGTACGACGAAGTGAACATGATGTTGCGACTGTATGATATGCGCCGCGAACCACGGCTTCGCCAAGCGCGCGCATGGTTTGTGGAGCATTTTCATCCTGTTTCGCCTGAGGAGATGATGCAGAAGTATCCGCAGGGGAGCGAAGAGAACACCTATATCCGCATGGTGATCAGCTACTGGGACATGGTAGCCAGCATCGTGAACCGGGGCCTGATTAACGATGAGCTCTTCTTCGAGAGCAATGGGGAAATTTGGGTGGTGTGGGATCGTATGCGCACGATCGTCCCGACCTGGCGCGCGGCATTCAAGAATCCGCACCTGTTCTCGAGTATCGAAGAGACGTGTAAGCGACTGGACGCCTGGCGCGAAAAGCGTGCCCCCGGCTCGACCGTCGCTATGCGGCAGATGATGGAACAGATGCGGCCAAAGGGAAAAGGCGCCTGACTTCGCCGCGACGGTCGACACCCAGCCTAGCGGTGCACGATTCAGTGGGTGCGGCCGGACGGGGCGTGCAGGGGAAGCTGCTGAGCCGCGCAGGACGTCTTTGGCCTGGCAATACTTGAGCAGTTGCGGCCGGAAGCCTTGGAAGCATAGAGAGCAGCATCTGTTTCGTGGAGGAGTTCCTCGAGGGGGCGGACTCCCCAATCCGCACTAGAAAGGAGACCGAAACTCATCGTGACCCTGATCGGTCCGCGGGTGGTTTGCACAGCGATGTTTGCCACCGCTCTGCGAATCTCCTCTGCTCTCGCGAAAGCGAAGGTAGCATTGCAGCTATTCAAGACAATAAGGAACTCTTCTCCGCCGTAGCGCCCCACAAAATCATAGGAGCGCACCGACGCCAGCAGCCGGCGAGCAATTTCCTGCAAGACGTCGTCTCCAGCTGCGTGTCCGTACGTATCGTTCACGATCTTGAAGTGATCCACATCGCCGAGGAGCAGCGTGGTACAACCCTTCTCGCGGTAAGTGCGCGCTAGTTCGCGTCCGAGCAAATCCAGGATAACGCCGCGGTTGAAAAGACTCGTCAGCGGGTCGTGCGTGGCCTTGAAGCGCATGTCCTCGCGTGCCTCGACGAGCTTTTCTTCCAAATCGAGAATCCGCAGGCCAGTTCGCAGCCGCGCTTTCAGTTCCTCGGGGTCGCAAGGTTTAATCAGGTAGTCATCCGCTCCGGATTGGAGGCCCTGGACGATATCCTCCTTTGATTCTTTGGAAGTAAGCAAAATCATGTGGACGTACGAGAGTTTCCGACGGCGCCGCACCTCACGACAAACTCCGGGACCGTCGAGTTCCGGCATCATCCAGTCCAGCAGCGCCAGACGCGGGCCCTCCGGTTGGCATAATTGCTCGGCGGCTAACCGCCCATTTTCCACGGCGATTACATCGTATCCCGCACGCTGAAGAATCTTCTCGAGGAGTTTTCGTGAAAGCGTCTCATCATCCGCGATAAGGATCTTCATCGCCGCGCCCCCTTCAGATACGCATCCAACTCCGGCAGCAGGCTCGCCAGTTCATGTTCGAAGTGGGCCAGGGCATCCTCCAGGCCCGCTCTTTCCCCGTTACGCCCCATCTGTTCCAAATGTGCCGCGGCAGCAGCGGCGCGAGTCATCGCCAGGTTGGAGAACATCCCTTTCAGAGTGTGGCTCGAACTTTCCACTTGCTTCATTTCCGCGCGAGCGATGGCTTCTATCAAGGAGTCCCGATGGCGCGGAAAATCTTTTTTGAAAATCGCCAGGAGATCCCACAGAAGTTCGTGGTCGTTCTCGACGCGCTCGAGCAACTCGGCAAAATTGACAACAAGTCCAGCCGTATTTTGCACGGGGTTTTGCATGGCGTTTCCCTTCTGACTAGAATCGCGTTTCGTCACGCTTTCAATCTCACTCCGGCCGGATCGGCTTCGAGACTTGGCCTGCATACCCGGTCTTCGCAATGGCAGCGATGTGCCCGGCTCCTTTTTCCTTATTTGCTTCGTCCAGCAGTTTCCAGCGTATTCATTGCTCCCATCCGGCGCACCACATAGCTCTCCAGGATTGCGTCCAGTTCCTGCGGCCGGATCGGTTTGGAAAGGTAGCCGTCCATACCTGCCGCCATGCACCGCTCGCGATCGCCTTTCATGGCGTGCGCGGTCAAGGCGATCACCGCTTGATGGACTCCACTGCCCTTTTCTTTCTCACGAATCGCCGCGGTTGCCTCAAGGCCGTCCAGCTCCGGCATCTGTACGTCCATCAAAACCAGGTCAAAACTTTCTTTCTCCAGCGCCTCCAGTACCTCACGCCCGTTGACTGCCACCGCTACGCGGTGCCCCCTTTTCTCGAGCAACCTAGTCGCCAACCGCTGGTTCACGGGATTGTCTTCCGCGAGCAGCACGCGCAAAAAGGCCGAGGGGTCTCGTGCATCTTGCAAGGAATACCGGGTGATCAGGGGGATCGCACCTTTTTGCTCTTTGGCCCCCAGCACCCGGGCAATGGCCTCGCGCAATTCGGATTGACGGATGGGCTTTAACAAGTACGCAGCCACTCCCAGTTTCTGGCAACGTGCCGCGTCCCCTCGATGGCCCGACGAAGTGAGCATCATGATCGTCGCTGTGGATAATTCGGGCCTTTGCCGGATTCGTTCCACCAGGCCGAAGCCATCCATCTTCGGCATGTGCATGTCAGTCAAAATCAATGCGTACGGCTTCCCCGCATCCCGAGCTACGGACAATTCCGCCAGTGCCTCTTCTCCGCCTTCCACCGACGTCGGACTCATCTCCCAGCGCCTCAGCATGCCTTCGAGAATCCGGCAGTTCGTGCGGTTATCGTCGACCACCAAAACCCTCACGCTTCGCAGCATCTCCGCAGGTGCAATGGTCCCCAGCGCGATCACTTTCGCATCTGCGGCCCGCAGCCGCACAGTGAAATGGAACTGCGTTCCTCCACCGACTTCACTGCTCACCCAGATACTTCCCCCCATCATCTCCACCAGGCGGGACGAAATGGTCAGTCCCAAACCAGTTCCGCCGTATTTCCGGGTTGTCGAGGTGTCCGCTTGGGTGAAGGGATCAAAGATCAATTTCTGTTTTTCCGGGGGAATTCCGATCCCCGTGTCCGACACCGTAAAGTGCACGATGCGATCCTTGCCGTCCTCGGCTTCCACCTGTGCCTTCAACGCTACCTCGCCCTTGTCCGTAAATTTGATCGCATTGCCCACGAGGTTGACCAGGACTTGACGCAAACGGCTGGAGTCCCCCACGACAACTTCCGGCATCTCAGGAGCAACCTCGCACAGAAGCTCAATCCCCTTTTTGTCCGCGCGAACCGCAAGCGTCTTCAACGTCCCTTCCAGGCAATCGCGCAGGTCGAATTCGATCATTTCCAGGTCAATCCTCCCGGCTTCGATTTTGGAAAAGTCGAGAATGTCGTTGATCACAGCGAGCAAGGAATCCGCCGACACCTTCAGGGTCCCCAGGTATTCTTGCTGCTCCGTCGTAAGATCGGTCTCCATCGCCAGATCGGTCATCCCCATAATCCCGTTCAAAGGGGTTCGAATTTCGTGGCTCATGTTCGCGAGGAACTCACTCTTTGCGCGATTGGCCGCCTCCGCAGTTTCCTTGGCTTCGAAGAGGCGCCGTTCCGCGGCACGACGTTTGGTGACGTCCTCGATTACGCCCACGAATCCTTGCAAGGTGCCATCGGGCCCGTGCAGAGTTCTGGTTTGCCATTCCACCCAATTGACGTGGCCTTCCGGCGTGAGAAACCTGCATTGGTCCTTCAATTCCATTCCCATCGCATTGCCGGCGCACCAAACCTTCTTGACGCCTTCGCGATCTTCAGGATGGACGGACGTTATCCATCCATCGCCCAAGGCTTCCTCGGCAGCGCGTCCAGTCATCTCTGCCAAACGGTTATTCAGGTAGATGATGTGACCATTGGCGTCCGAGCAGAAAATGCCCACGGGGGCGGCTTCGCTGAGTGTGCGGAATTGCTCTTCGCTCTTTCGCAGCTCTTTCTGCGCGATCACGCGATCGCTGATGTCCTGGTAAAGCGCGAAAGCCCCGCGTGGATTGCCATCAATGAGCAGCGGAACCCCATGGATCTCGACATCTACTAAACGGCCGTCCTTGCGACGCCGCTGAGAGGTTTTGTGGATGATCTTATGCGCTAGGACCTCTTGATAAAGTGTGGCGGCCTCAGCCTTTAATTCTCCTGCGGCAATCAGATCATCAAGCGGTTTCCCGAGAGCCTCCTCTTGCGTGTATCCGAATAGATCGTGAAAGGCCGGATTAGTAAGCTCGATCCGGCCATGCAAATCTTGCACAACAATCGCGATGGGGCTGCTGGCGATGAGCGTATTGAGGATGCCTGTGCGTTCTCGGAGAGTTTCTTCCGTCCGCCGCCGTTCCGAAATCTCTGACTGGAGTTCCTTGGTACGATTGGCAACGTTTTGCTCAAGAGTGTCGCGTGACTGGGTGAGGGCCGTGTCGCGGTGCTCGATTTCCTCGAGCATGTGGTTGAAGTCTTCGCTGAGCTGGCATAGCTCCCTACCCGGTAGAGCAGGCGCGCGTAACGAATAGGCTTTCCTTGCCGAGATTAGACGCGCCACACCGGCCAAATCCTGAATCGGCTGGGTAATAGAGCGCTGCAATGCGGCAGTCAAGAAATACACGATGAACAAACTCCCTGCGGCGATGAGAACGGTCAATTGTTCAAAACGGCGTAACCGTTCCTGCAGGTCGGTAAGATCCGCCTCAAGGTAGAGCGAACCCAATCCATGATCGGCAAGCAAGATCGGCGCAGTGAGAAGCAGACGAGTCTTTTCCCAGACCACACCATCTGGGAGTTTTTCGAGAAGGATCTGTTTTCCAGCCAAATCTGCGCGAACATAGGATGCGAAGAAGTGGCCGTCCGAACTGTAAAGAACTCCAGAACGAATATGTTTCCGTGTACGAAGCGCTTCCAAGAGCCTCGCGCCGGCGACGGCATCATCGAACGCTAGAGCAGCCGTCGAATTGGTGCCGATGAGATCCGCAGTGGACTGCAACTCCGCAACCTTATGCTCTCTTGCCGAATGCATGTCGTAGGCGAGAAACGCCCCACAGCCGAGGGCCATACCGATCCCGCTGGTCAGCAGCGTGAGTAAAAGGAGCCTCTGACGGAGGGAAAGATGGCCAATGCGGGGAAGCGACATGTTAGCTCTTCGCATCCTCCGGCTTATTGACCACGCGGCGCGCCAGAGCCAGCATCCTCGAGCTGATCTTCAGATGCGCATCGTTCGCAGCTCGGAGATTCACCTCAAAATGCAGCGTCTCAAGCTCAAAAGAAAGACCCACGACGCCTCCGGCATCAATAAAATCCGGCGTCTCGCCGATGGTCAGAACATTTGAACCCCGAACGACCTCAAAGACCTTTTCGTACTGCTTCCTCTTCGATCGGCTGATGAAGAGAATTTGGCAGGCGCGCAGGTCCTGTTCCGGGCGCGCCCAGCGGACTTCGACGCGCCTTCCCTGCGCTACAGTGCCTCGCGTAAATTCGGCAAGAGAAGGACCGAACGAGGATTCACCCAATATGCAAATGAGAAAGGGCGCCTGAGCGGACGGAAATGCCGTATCTGGCCAGTCAATAAATCTTGGGAATTGAGCGAGAAAATATGCCTTAGTCCGGAATTCCAACGGCACGGGCATCTGCGCATGAGCCGGCGGCGAAACAAGAAAGAAGAACAAGATTATGCTGAAGATCGAGCCGGTGCCCGGAATCCACGCTGCAGCAGTTTTCTTGAGGCGGTGCCCAGGAGAAGACGCTCGGCATTGGTTCAACCCCTTTCGGGGATAACCGAGGCGAGCTGCCATCCAAGTGAAGAATTGACTTCGCCGAATAGCCAGGACACGAAACACACGTACCTCCTAGGATAGAGGGGCAAAACAGGGGCCAAAGGGCGGGGTGGGCTACAGTTCAAGAGGTTGAAAAGATTGCAGTTGTGGAATTTGCATTCAACGAGGGGAGGTATCTGTTTCCCAAGTTGGAACAATCCCATGAGGTTGGTTCAGCAGGGAACAGTCCTTTGACTGGGCTGATCAGGCTCGGGATTCCTTGCCCTCGGACGGTATAACCTGTGTTGTGTAACCTGTAAGAGTTTCCAGCTCAATTGCATTCCATAAGGGAGATTACCTGCATCGCAGTGTAAGAGCGCGACTATTTCGCCATCGAATTTCGCTCGTAGACAACTCGACCACCCACGATCGTTAGGTCCACCTTTGTCGCAAGAATTAGACTCGGATCGATTGCCAAAAGATCGCTGTCCAAGACGATCATGTCGGCCAGTTTCCCCGGTTCGAGCGTGCCCTTCACTTTTTCCTGGCGAGTCAAATAGGCGCCATCGCGAGTGTAATGGCGGATCGCCTCGGGCATGGGAATCTTTTCTTCAGGACCATACACTGTTCCGCTCTTCCCTTTCCGCGTGACGGCCGCGTACAAGCCAACCATTGGCCCAATCGGGAGGATGTCGCTGCTGAAAGCCATGAAGATTCCATGGCGCGTGAGCGTGGCCAGGGGGTTGTTGTGTTGGAGGCGGGCTCCTTCCAGGTTGTCTACATATCTTTGTTCCAGGGTGTAAGTGAAATTCGGCTGCTGCGAAACGAGCAGATGGTTCTCGCTGATTTCCTTCAGCGTATCTTCCGGCGGCGACATGGAAAAGTGCGCGAAGTAATACCTGTGGTCTGGCCTTGGAGATTCATGCAATACGCGCGCGAAGACGTCCGCCGTCATTTTGATGGCGCCGTCGCCGATGGTATGAAAACCCATCTGCCAGCCAAGCTCGTTTCCAGTCTTCACAATTTCGTAAAGCTCCTTCCGACTTAGCCGAAGCTGGCCGCGATAGTCACCCTGGTTCTTGTATGGAGCCAGGGTGTAAGCTGCCGGTCCAGTAAAGCCTCCATCCACAAAAAGTTTTATGGCCCCCACACGCAGGCGGTCATCTCCATCGCCGGTTTTCTTGCCGAACGCGATCATTTTTTCGCGCCCGGCCCACAGAATCTGCACCGTGGCCCTCGGTAGATTGGCTCCCCCCTTGCGGTATACGGCCTCCCATTCTGTGGTGTATTGCTCTGGAGTGACTCCAGCCTGCACCAGACTTGTGATGCCCAAACTCAGAAGATTCTCCAAATGTGTCTGGAAACTCGGCAGCAATTCTTCGGTCTTGTCCGGTGGCACCAGTCCGGTCACGCTTTCGAAACTTTCCCGAATGACACCCGTTGGCTCGCCACCCTTGTCGCGCTCGATGACGCCGGTTGAAGGATCCGGTGTGTCGCGCGTGATCTTCGCCAACTTCAGCGCCAAGCTGTTCGCGACTACGCTGTGTCCGCCCGCTCGGCTCAAAACAACCGGATTCTCCGGCGCGGCTTCGTCCAGATCAGCGCGCGAAGGAAGGCGATTCTCCGCGAAATCATCCTCTGCCCAGCCATACCCGGTAATCCATTCGCCGGATCCGAGTTCCTTTGCTTTCGAGCGAATTTTGTGTTTCAGCTCCTCGATCGATTTTGTTCCGGCTAATTCAACGTATCGCCGGGAGTCACCCGATATGTGTATGTGAGTGTCATTAAATCCGGGCATCAGCAGGCGGCCATGCAGATCGATCACGCGGTCAGCCTGATATTTCTTGATGAGTTCCTCTCCGCCCGCCTCGACGACTTTGCCGTCTCGCACTGCGATTGCTTGCCGCACTGAGAAAGTATCGTCTACTACCAAGACTTTGCCGTTATGAAGAAGAAGGTCGACGCGCTGCACCGGTGCGTCTGCCGACAATGCAAACGACAAACCGACGCACAAAACAGCTACTCTTGGAAAGCGGATCATCGTCACCTCTCACAATTAGCACAAGCTTCGCCTCTTCAAACCTCCGGACACCCGGCCACTCCCCGCGCAAATTGGTGCGGCTACGATTCGTAAACCCACTTCCCTCCGGTCATCGTGCGTTCCACCGGAATCTTCAGCAGCGCGGAGTATTCCGTTTTCATCGGGTCCTGGCCAAGCACCACCAAGTCCGCTAATTTTCCCGGCGCAATAGAACCCTTGAGATTTTCCTCGAACGTAGCATGGGCACCGTGAATCGTTCCGCACCGGATCGCTTCTTCCATGCTGATTCGCTGGCTCGGTCCCCAAACATTGCCTTTCATATCCGTTCGCGTGACCTGAGACTGCAGCCACATCATCGGGTCGGAAGGGCTTGCCGTGTAATCGGAGGAATCGGCCGGTAACAGGCCCGCGTCCAGAAACCCGCGCATGGGGAACATGTGCTCCAGCCGGTCTTGGCCGTAGAAATGCATCACATCGCCATGAAAATAAACGTAACCGGAAAATGGCACAGGTATGACGTTCAGGGCGTGCATGCGCTGGATCGCGGATTCCTTCGAATAAGTGCAATGCTCGATGCGGAAGCGCGGATCACGGCGCGGCATCTCCCGCTGGAGTTGCTCGCAGATTCCCAAGACCTCCTCGATAGCCAGGTCGCCATTCGCATGTATGCCGATTTGCCAGCCGGCCGCATGCGCCTTGCGCGCATGTTCGTAAATCTCTTCCCGTGTTCCTACTTGCAAACCCCGGTAGCCGGGCATGCCAACATACGGCTCGGAGAACCATGCGGTGCGTTCGGAAATGGAGCCGTCGGCAAAAAGCTTTAGAGCACCGATTCGGACCCATTCATCGCCGAACCCCGTGCGCACGCCGGCCGCCATCAACTTCTCGATCGAAGCAAGCTTAATGTGGCAATACACTCGCACACAGAGTTCTTCGGCATCGCGCGCGTCCTGGTAGCCTTGCAAACTCTCGGGATCACCCAGGGCGTCGCAAGTGGATGTCACTCCCTTGCTCGCCATCATTTTCGAAACCAGCTTGGCACCATCACGGAAGTCATCTCGCCTGGGCGTGTAGTCGGTTAATTTGTCGAATGGTGTTCTAGCTTGATCGCCGACAAACCCGTTGAGATGACCAGCGCCATCGTGTCCGAAACGTCCTCCCGGAGGATCAGGAGTTTTCTCATCGACGCCTGCCAGCTTGAAGGCGAGCGAATTTACGAAAACGGTGTGGCCGCCACGATGATGGACCATGACGGGATGGTCTGGAACGGCCGCATCCAAGTCTTCTCGCGTAAGGGGCCGCGGCGTTTTGCCATCATCGTACAAAAAGCCCTGCACCCATTGACCTGCAGGCGTCTGCTGCGCCCTCTTGCGTAGAGCAGCCTGGATGGCCTCGATGGAGTCGGCATCACAAGCCACCATCCGCAACTGCTCGACACCCGAACTGGCGGGATGCGCATGTGCATCGATAAAACCAGGCAGGACGGTTTTTTTGCCCAAGTCAATCTTCCGGCTGCGCCCGCTGGCCAATGCCAAAATCTCATCGTTTGAGCCCGCGGCCAGAAATCGCCCGCCGCTGATCGCTACGGCCTGAGCTCGTGGAGCTCTCGGATCGACTGTCCAGAAATTCCCATTGTGGAGGATGAGATCCGGTTCAGTACGCTCCAAAGGCATCAAAGTAAACGCCCCGAGAGTGACAAGAAAGTCGCGCCGCGAAGTTTCGAACACGATTAGCCTCCCCTCCGGGCGGACATCACTTCCTGCACCGCGCGATGCGCTTGATCAATGGCTTGATCGGTGTAGGCCGCGGCGGCGGCATCGGAATTCGCGATGGTTATTCTTCCGAAGCGCGTTCGTGCGATGTCGCACGGCCTCTGCCCTTCCGGCCAATCCGCGTCCCAGAGCGGATTGTATTCGTACGCATAGCCGTGCGGCCAACGATTGACGGTGATCGCCTCAATGTCCCGCGCGGGATCGAAACCACCCGGCTCCAGGATGCGAACTAATTGATCGCGGATATTTCGTTCGAAGGTTTCGAAGGAAGCCGACAGCAATTCCCCGCGCCCCACCTTGTGCTGGTCCCTCTCCGAGAGCCCCGGCATACAAGGAGTCCGAGTCATGCGCAGCAGGATGGGATCTTCAGGGGACTTCGGGCATTTGTAATCGCCGATATTGATCGGCTGGTCCAGACTCACGCCGGTATGGTACATCCCCGGCGCCGACACCTGGCGGACGCCAAGCTTCTGGAACGGCTTCCAGTCACGCACGGCCACGACGGAATAAACCAGCGGCACTTTCGTACCGTACTTGAGGGCCTCTTTCTGTTTGTCCGGCAACTCCGGGCAGAGGTAAGGAATCACCATGTTCCAGCAGGCGAGGACCACGCCCTTCGCGTGAACCTTGAAAACCTGCTTCGCGCGCACGTAGGAAACTTCCACCTCTTTCGCCGAAGCTGGGTCGCCTGCGTGACTCACGTGCACGGCCGTGCTGCTTAGCCGAATTTGCACGGGTGAATCACTCTTGTCCAGACGACTGTAGTCCACCTTCGCCGTGACGATATCCTCCGCAGTCTGGCCCGGAACTGCGCTCGGGATCAGCGCCCTCACGAGCATGCGGGCGATCGATGCGTTGCCATCCGGAAAATGAAAATGGTAAGGCTCTTTTTCCGGCGTGGCCTCGCCCATGGCCGTAAAACCCATCCGGCGATAAGGCCCTGGTGCGAGGTTCATGCCCTGAAATCCCGGGAAGCGCAGTCCCCAGCAATCGAGCGCTGACACTGCGTCGATGCCAACCCCGAAGAGGCCGTGCGTGCGCGTCTGGTAAAACGGAATCACTGCGGGGTCTACTTTGACGACCTTCAAAAGAAAATCTTTGTAGCTCATCCGCGAGAGCCGGTCTTTCTTCTCGTCGGACGAAAGACCCTGCAGGTAATCAACCTTGGCTTCCTGCAAGCGCAGGATGTCGCGCTGTACATCTACTGACAGGGGCGTCTTTGCCAGAAACTCCGTCCAAGACGCGCCATTCTCTGCTGCGCGCCCGCCGGGCCAGCCCACGACCAAACGGTCTGTTCCAAAAGTCTCCTTATTGAAGAAGACTGCCGGCTTCAAACCTTTGTATACTTCACGGTCGAGGCATTTGGCTTCGAGAGCCGCCGGATCGATCCCCAGCTCCGTCAGCAATCCGCGCGCTTCTTTGCTGTAGGGAAAAGGAGATTCAATCGCTACCGTTCCGCCATTCGCGAGCAACATGCGTCCCCGAGGATGAAACTCGTTGCGTTTGGCATGACCCCCAAAGTCATCGTGGTTGTCTAGAATAAGGACTTTTCCGGACGAGTTGTTCTTACGGTAGAAGTACGCCGCCGCCAGCCCGCTGATCCCGCCGCCGACGACCACAAGGTCAAATGTCTCGCTAGTGCTAGTTGGCTTGCCGACGCTCTTCCAGAAGTCTCCATCGCGCAACGAGTGCGCCGATTCGAATGACCCGTCGTGGCTGCCGCGCATGCCTGTCAGCGTGGGCGGGTAATAACCCGGTTTGTCCTGGGCGAATTGTTCTTCCGCACCCTCGGCAATCCACTCCAACCCGGGGAATCCGCCGACCGCAAGCGCGCCACCCACTCCAATCGCCACCCCGTTCAAGAAATCGCGGCGCAGAATGCGACGATTCATTCCCAACTCTCGATCGCATTTGGACATCGGGTTCTCCTCTCCCGACGAAAAGGCTTCAGGCAGTTTTTGGCGCTTTCCCTGTAATCGCCATCACTTCGTCCACGGCTCGGTACCCCTGGTCAATCGCGATATTGGTGTACGCATGACCGTCCGAATCGGAATTCGCAATCGTGATACGCCCAAAAGGTTGACGGCCAATCACGCAAGGCCGTTCGGATTCAGATCGGCCCGAAGGCTCGAAGAGCTGGTTGTATTCGTAGGCATAGCCGTGGGGCCAGCGATTCACGGTGATGGCTTGGATGTCGCGGGCAGGGTCGAAGCCGCCGCCGGCGAGCATCCTGCCCAGCTGGTCGCGGATTTTGCGTTCGAACGTTTCGAACGGCGTCGTGAGCAACTCATAACGGCCTGCTTTGAACTGCTCCTTGCACGGAAGTCCCGGCTTGCAGGGCGTGCGCGTGAGATGGAGCACGCAAGGCTCCTCCGGCGAACTCGGGAAATGATAATCACCCATGGAGACCGGAAAATCGAGTACGACGGAACAGAAATAGCCTCCGGGCGCGTAGATTTCGCTTACACCGAGTTTCTCGAACGCCTTCCAATTATGAATTTGCACGTTGGTGTAAACCAGCGGCTGCTTCACTGCATACGCGAGCGCTTCCTTTTGCTTCTCGGACATCTCCGGGCAGAGGTAAGGAACGACTGCGTTGTAACAAGCCAGAACGCAAGCCGCGGCGCGAACTTTGTGAGCCTTTCCAGCCAGGACGTAAGTGACTTCTACTTCCTTTGCGTTAGAAAGATCGCCGACATGCTTCACGCGCACGGCGGTGCTATTCAACCGAATGCGGACGGGAGATGCAGGGTCATCGATGCGCGCGTAATTCATCTTCGCCGTCACAATATCTTCCATGGTGCTGCCGGGAGCCGCACCGGGAACGAGTGAACGCACCAGGAGCCGCGCAATCGAAGCGTTCCCATCGGGAAAATGAAAAATGTAGGGTTCTTCTGCCCCTCCCTCTCTGCGACGGCGGCCCGAGGCTACCTTCATACCTTTGAAGCCGGGATAACCCATGCCGCGACAGTTTTCGGCAGAGACAGCGTCGATACCCACACAAAAAAGATCATGCGGAAGGGTCTGGAATACCTTCGCGACGTCAGGGTGAACCTTCGCGTACTGGAGGAGAAAATCTTTGTAGCTCGTCTTAATAAGCTTGTTGCGTTTTTGCTCAGGGTTCAGATCGGGCATGTAATCTATAGCTTCGTCCTGCAAACGAACAAGGTCTTTACGCGCCGCCTCCGCAATGGGCATCTGTGCGGCCATCTTCGCGGAAACAAAATTGTTTGGGTCGTATCCTTCTCCGGGACCCTGAACCAGCCGGTCCTCACCGAAAGTCTCTTTGTCGAAAAATGTTCCGGACTTCAGGTGCTTCGATTCGTAAAGTTTCTGGTCGTAGTATTTGTAAAAGCGCTGCACATCGATGCCCAGGTCTTTCAGCAAACCGCCGGCTTCTTTGCTGTACCTTCCCGGGGCTTCAATGGACTGCGTGCCGCCGTAGCCTAGCAGCAAGCGGTCGCCTGCACGGAATTCATTGCGCTTGGCATGCCCGCCGAAATCGTCGTGATTATCCAGAACAAGGATTTTGGAATTCGCCCCGGAGAGTTTGCGATAAAAATATGCAGCAGACAACCCGCTGATCCCCCCGCCCACTACAATCAGATCGTAGGTTTCCTTGTCTTCGCCGGCGTCCGGCCATTCTTTTCCGTCGCGCAGTGAATGCGCCACTTCAAACGATCCTGCATGGCTTCCGCGCAGGCCCGTCAACGCGGGCGGATAGTATCGTGGATCCTGCTGCGTGATCCCCTGCGCGAGAAACGCCTCCATCGCCGAGGAATCACCGCTCTTCTCCTGCGCCAGCAACTCACCAAACGGCATCAGCGACGCTCCAACCGTCACCGCGAACCCATTCAAGAAATCCCGCCGCGTGATCGGGCATCCCATGCCCAATTCGTGATCACCATCGCTCTTGCTCATCACTGCCTCCGCTTCAGCGCCGAACCAACTATCACAACAGCCACCACGATACGAGCCAAACGGATACACCGTGCACCGGATACCGTAGAGGATTAGATTTTTTTGACGAGAATTCCCCCGGGACGGATCGTTACTCCGCCCTGGAACTCATGTTGTGCCTCAGAATGTGAGCCGCAGCGCCAGTTGCAGAATTCTTGGATCGTAGGTTCCCGAAATCTGGCCGAACGTTCCGGAGGCAAAAGAGGTGCTCGCTGGCGGCCGGAACTCGGTGTGATTGAGAATATTGTACGCCTCGGCACGAAAGATCAATTTCACCTGCTCGCCAACGAGGTTGGTCGTTTTTTCCAGCGCCACGTCTGCATTCACGTGCTTCGGCCCGCGGAAAGAGTTCCTCCGGAACGTGCCGTAGAACCCGAACGGGCATGTAACGGTAGCAATACAGGGGTCCAACTGAAAATCGTTAGGGTTGAACCAGAAGTGCCCGGTTGTCGGCTTACCATTGGAAGGTAGCGTCAATGTCTGGGCTTGGTGAGGGTCGAATGTTTGTATCGAACTGGTGAGTTGGTTGGCTCTGACTATCTCCGGATCACCGGCGCCTGATGGGCCGGGGTTGCCCGGAGTCTGGTGCAGACCGGCGACGACATCCAGGGGAATGCCAGACTGTGCGAAGACGATGGGATAGAGACTCCAACCAGTCGTCAGCCGCTTGGGCCCGCTCGACCAGGCTCTGGCAAACGGCAGTTCCCAGCCACCGCTAAAGGTCAAGCGCTGCGGGACGTTGAAGTCAGAATTGCCATAGAGGGCGTGATGATCGTAGGACGCAATTTGAGTATTACGCGAGTTGAAACCCGAACCATTGTCCAAGTTGTGAGACCAAGTATATGCGAGCGTAAAGAATACTTGGCCAAGATAACGCACATTGGTCTCTCTTTTCGTGAGGCTCGCCAGCAAGCCGTTATAGTTCGCGTTATTCAGGCCGTCAAAGGTAGTTAAATAGCCAAAGTTGGGAGTCGCGAGCCCTTGATTTAGGACTCGTGTGGCAGTTCCCTGGACGAAGGGGTTTGCGTCGAGCCAAGTCAGCAGCTTGTGCGAGGAGCTTCCTACATAACCGACTTCGGCCATGAGGCCGTTGGCCACTTGCCGCTCAACGCTGAGATTGTATTGATAGATGTATGGGGTCTTCAAATGAGGGTTAACAAAGTTATTGCTTCCGTTTCCAAAGGGAATGAGTCCCTGCCCAGCAAAGCTCACGTTCTGGGGCGGGGGAATTTGTGAAGGGAACGGATCTGGCGCGTTGCTGGCAGCCAGGTACGGGTTCGACAATGTGATGCCCGGCCCGTTGGCCGGAAGAGGGTTGGGGAAGATGTCGGCGCTGGCCGCGAAGGGGGGTTCATCGGTCGCCCAATCCGACATCCAACCGTTCAGTGTGTCGTAAAACATCCCGAAACCTCCGCGCAGGCTGGTCTTTCCGTTTCCGAAGGGATCCCAGGCAAAGCCGACGCGGGGAGCGAAGTTCTTGCGGTCCGGGAAATACCAGCCCCTCGGTGCCCCCGGGTCGCCCGGGTATACCAGCCCGGGAGGCGAATTCACGAACCTTTGCGACTGGAGGCCAGGGATAATGCTGAAACTGAATCCCCTCGTATCTGTTTCCGGGGAGGTGTACTCGTAACGCAGACCAAGTGTCAGAGTCAGGCGCGGTGTTACCTTCCACTCGTCTTGAGCAAATGCCGCGTATTGCTTCTGGTGCTCATTGCTGGGAGCCTTGGAGGCCTGGTAGAACTCATCCGCAGCGCCGAATAAGAAATCAGCCAGGTCGTTCCCGGATCCGACACTGGTGCCAGATCCATAGAGGTAGAATATCCCGTTGGTCTGATAAGCATAAACGGAATTCTCCTGCATGATGGCAAACCGTCCGCCGAACTTCCAGGTGTGGCGCCCCTTGTTCCACGTCAGTGTGTCCGTAAAAGCATACGTATTGTCGGACTTCCAATGCACGTTAGGGTCGAAGCCAATCAGCATGCCGCTATTGAAATTCACTTGGGGGGGGCCGAAGGGATCATCTGAATTGACATTAATACCCAAAGCCGCTAACGCAGGCGGATGAGATGCGGGAACCGTCGTCTGATACCAGCGCTGGCCGGTTGCATGGAACTCGTTCAGCATCGTTGACGAAAATGTTTTCGTGTATCCGATATTCGCAAAGTAGTCCCAAGTCGTTGCATTGGAACTAAAGCCGGGGACGTTCGCACCGAAAAATGGATTGAGAATGGGTTCCTTGTTCGTGCCGACGGTCAACGAGATACGGTCGTTCTGCGTGGCATAAAAATCGAATTTACCCAGATATTGATCCACATTGTCCGTCTCTTTCCCTTCGGGTAAAACTTGCCCGTTGGGAGATGTAGGAATCAACCCGGCTGCAATAAACTTTTGCGCGACAGGGTCGATCTTGGTCGGATCGATGATGCCATTTGAGGGACTGCCTCCCGCAGGCACGAAAAACGGATGACTCGTTAGGAAGCTGACAACCAGTGGATCGGGCGCTCCACCGTTTGAGAAGTCTCCGTTTAGCTGTGCCGAGGTGTAAGTCGTTACTAGCCCTGTAGTATTTTGGGGATGCACGGTTGCAGTCTGGCGCTGTCCCTGATAGCCAAAAAAGAAGAAGAATCTGTCTTTGCCATTAATCATTTTAGGCAGCGTAATAGGGCCGCCCACGGTGCCGCCGAACTGATTGCGCTTCAGGATGGGACGCGGGTTGCCCCGCGCGTTGTCAAAGAACGTGCTCGCATTAAAAGCGTCATTTCGGATGTAGTCATACACGCTTCCATGCAGGGAATTTGTGCCCGACTTGATAACCTCAGAGATCGTGCCGCCTCCGTTGCGGCCGTATTCGGCAGTGTAGTTATTTTCCAGGAGGCGGAACTCTTCGACCGCCTCCGGATTCGGATTGAAAACAACCTGATTGCTGGTTGTTCGATTGTTGTCGCCGCCGTCGAGCAGATACGTGACCGCGTCTCCACGGCCACCTGCCACGCTGATACCACCTAAGCCGTTACCTCCCCCATTGCCGGTGCCGTAGGTTCCGAGGTCGTCTGCGATTGGGACCACACCGGGCTGAGATAGCGCCAGATCCAAAGTATTCCTGCCATTCAGTGGAAGGTTCTGAATCGTCGCGCCCGTCACGGTTGAGCCAAGAGTTGGGTTCGCCGTCTCCACCTGCGCGGCTTGGGCTTCCACGGAAACTGTTTCCGATACAGTGCCGACTCTCATACGAATGTCGATACGCAGCGTTTGATTAATCTCCAGAGCCTGTGTGTCGGTGACGGTCCTGGCGAACCCATCACGCTGCAGGGCGACTTTGTAGCTGCCGATCGGCAGGTCCAGGAGCTGGTAAGCGCCGTCTGCGTTGCTGACCGCATCCCAATGCACATTGGTGCTGACATTGGTCACTCTGACTTTAGCGCCAGGGACAGCCGCGCCTTGTGGATCGGTAACCACACCGGTGATCCGGCCCGTAGCGTTCTGCGCCGATGAAGGCAATGCCAGGGTCAGGATAAGCAGAATCGTTGCGCTAACGCTTGCCCAGAAGCTGCATCTGTGAATGAATGTCCAATTCAGTCGAATGACTCGCCGCTCGGTAGACTTCCTCATCTTACCTCCCCTACTCTTCAAGAGCACTTGCTCGAAGCTCTGCTGAAGTCGGGACAACTCTTGCGACAGATCGGGAAATTGGGGGGCGGTGCGGTCCCCGCGCAAGTGACCCTGTGTTCGGAATTCCCACGGGAGCAAACAAAGCGATAAAAATCGAGGCAACGGGAATCGTCACCGTGTTTCCCGTGGAAATGCAAACATGCCGGAGTTGACCTCACCCCTGGTGATTTCTTCCACTTCCAGGTGGCGACGTGAGAAGAATTCATTCCCAGCCCAAAACCTTACTATAATTGCGCAAACTTAATCATAGTCCTGCATACTGTCCAATACATCTTCAGGCTAGCTCTCATACTTTTTAGGTATTAGAATTTCTTCCCATGGAACTTCGTCACCTACGATACTTTATTGCCGTAGCCGAGGCACTGAATTTTTCCAGGGCCGCCCGCAAATTGCAGATCGCTCAGCCACCATTGAGCCGCCAGATCCAGCAACTGGAAGCCGAACTGGGAGTCAGGCTATTCGTGCGGGATCGGCGAAAAGTCGAATTGACCGATGCAGGTCGCGTGCTCATGCACGAAGCGCGAATCCTCGTCAATCAGGCGATGCTCACAATGGACGCGGTCCGCCGGGCCGACAAGGGTGAATACGGCCTTGTGAGAGTGGGGATAGGATCGGGCCTCGGCAAAAAGATTAAGCGTGTTCTCGTCAGACACGCACAACGCTTCCCCGACGTGGACGTCCAGTGCAAGGACATCCTGTCCACGTGGCAAAATGATGCCCTGTTGGAGCGCCAGATCGATGTCGGCTTCCTGCGTCCCCCCGTCGATCTCCTGCACCTAGTTTCCGAGCCACTGTTCGAGGAACAATTCCTAATCTTTCTGAGTAAACGAAATCCCCTAGCCCGGCGCCGACGGCTAAAACTGAGACAACTCGCAAACGAAACTTTGCTTTTGTATAACCGGAATCAATCTATCGGCGTATTCGACAAAACACTGGAGCTGTATCGCCATGCCGGTATATCGCCGAGAATCGTGTTTACATCCACGGCCCCGTTCGAAGAAGCAGGGGCGATGCTTGTGGCATCCGGGAAGGGGATCTACTTGGGGGTGGGAGCGGTTCTCAGTGATCCTGTGAGCGGGAGTGAGGTGGCTACGGTTCCGCTGGATGAGCCAGAAGCCAGGATCGAGGTACACATGGCATGGCGCAAAGGCGAGAATTCGAGCGCCGTCCTTGCGTTCCTGGATTCTGTGCGCAGGGTGTTCAAGCCAACCAGGCAGATATCCTGATGTTCCAGCCTGGACTGAGTCCGAACGCCCTCAAATCAATCTGGAGGCGCGGGTGGGATTCGAACCCACGAATGGAGGTTTTGCAGACCTCTCCCTTGGGCCACTTGGGTACCGCGCCGAAACTTTAAGTATATCGAAAACCCGCACGAGTGTCAGGGCATCACCGAGCGATCAAAAGCGTAAAATCGCCTATTTCTTTGTGGCTGGCGCGGGTCCCGCAATCTTCGTTTCCCGCAAGAATCGCGCTGACTCTTCCGGCGGAGTAGGATTGATGTAAAAGCCGGTTCCCCACTCGAATCCCGCCACCTTGGTCAGCTTCGGGATAATCTCCATATGCCAATGATAGTGATCGTTGATCTCTTCCCCGATCGGCGAGGTGTGAATCATGAAGTTGTAAGCGGGCATGTCCAGCACGGCGTCGAGCCGCATCAGCGTGTCTTTCAACATTCGCGCCAGGCTCGCGTACATGGAGCTCTGGTTATTCTCGTAGGACGAACCGTGCACTTTCGGCAGCAGCCACAACTCAAACGGAAACCTCGGCGCATACGGCGCCAACGTGATGAAATGTTCGTTTTCGCCAGCCACTCGTTCTCCCGTATCCCGTTCCTGCCGGATGATGTCACAGAAGATGCACCGCTCTTTCTCATCGTAGTAGTGCCAGCAGCTGTCCACCTCTTCGCGCACGCGCCTCGGTACTATGGGCAGCGCAATAAGCTGTGAATGCGGATGATCCACCGTCGCTCCGGCCGCCTCGCCATGATTCTTGAAAATCAGGACATACCGGAACCTCTTGTCATTTTTTAAGTCGAGCATCCTGTCGCGGTACGCCCACAAAACGTCCTCCACCGCGCGCTCGGCCATTGTCGCCAGCGTTGCCGGATGGTCCGGCGATTCGATAATCACCTCGTGCGCGCCGACTCCGTTCATCTTGTCAAACAACCCTTCGCCTTCGCGGTCCAGATCCCCCTCGATGCCAAGTGCGGGAAACTTGTTGGGCACCACGCGAATGCTCCAACCTGGCGAATTCGCGCCGCCCCCATTTCGGCCATACACCAAAATCTCCGGCGGCGTTTTCAATTCGCTTCCGGGACAAAAAGGGCAATTCTTGCTGTCTTTCGCAACTACGCTCTCGCGCAGGAAATCGTTCGGCCGCTTGCCGCGTTCCGTCGAAATGATCACCCAGCGGCCCGTGATCGGATCTTTTCGCAACTCCGGCAAAGCAATCCTCCTCGAATGCGCTACACGACAAGAGCCCGGGGAATTCTTTCCCGCGTCCTCAAATTCTACATCTTCTCGCAGCGCATGGCAGGTGCTCCCCTGACAAAAGCCTACCTCTGCGGACTGAATGCATCCTTGTGAAGTCGCACCACAGGGGTATGTCCGGGCCGGTTGTCGATCGCCAGGACGTCAAACCGGCACGGGCAATCACCGACATGGCGTTCCGCAAGAAATTGCTGTGCTGTTCGGATGAGCACGTTTTGCTTGTCTCTCGTAATGCTCAGTTCGGGCAGGGCTGTGTGCTCTTCGTTTTCGGTCCGCGTTCTTACTTCGACGAATGCCAGCGTCGGGCCGTCGTAACCGACCAGGTCAATTTCGCCTTTGGCTCCGTGCGGCATGTAGTTCCGCGCCACAAAAACATATCCATGCCGTCGCAAATACCAGTAGGCGTAAGTTTCGCCGCGCACGCCCGTTCGCCGGGCTTCGTGCTTCTTGTCTTCCGAAGAAAAGCTCTCCTCCTCGCGTAGGCCTCGCCGCGCCGCCCAATGCACTGCCTGAAACACGAATAGCGAGAAAATCGGCATCGTCACGCCGCCGGCACAACTATCTTGTGCGCAGTATAAACAAAAACCCAGTGGCCGCCATGTTTCTTATTCGACGGCCACGGGATCCGAGGTGTACCCGGCGTCTCGGCGTCAGATTTTCTTCTCGGCTTCGCGGAAACACTCTTCAAGCGTCTTGACCGCAAAGTCCGCTTGCTCTTCGTCAATGAGGAGTGGCGGCGATAGACGCAGCGAATTTTCTCCTGCGCCAAGGACAAGCAATCCTTTGTGGAAGGCAAGATCGACAATCGCATTGCGCAGGTCGGCGGCCTTTTCTTTGGAGCGCTGATCCCGCACAATTTCAATTCCGATCATCAACCCGCGTCCGCGCACATCGCCGACCACCTTGAATTTACGGGTCCATTCGGCCATCCGGCCAAACAGGTAGTCGCCCATGCGCCGCGCGTTTTCCATGTACTGGCTCTCAATCAGATCCATCGTCGTCAGTGCTGCTGCGATAGCCACGGGATTCCCGCCGAACGTCGAGCCGTGCGCCCCCGGCCCCCACTTCATCACGCTCTCCTTCGCAATGAAAGCGCTAAGCGGCATGCCGCTGGCGATGCCCTTCGCGGTGGTGATGATGTCCGGCTCGATCCCGGCGTGTTCATAAGCCCACCATTTCCCCGTCCGGCCCATTCCCGATTGCACTTCATCCAGGATGAGCATGATGCCGTACTTCCGGCAGATGCGCTGCAATTCCTGCAGGAAGAACTTCGGCGCGGCAATGTACCCGCCTTCACCCTGAATCGGCTCGATGATGATCCCGGCGACGTCCTCCGGATCAAAGAGCCGTTTGAACATATCGTTCTCGAGCATCTCCAAAATCTCCGCACCGCAGGTCTCCGCCGCGTGCCCATGCGCGCAGCGGTAAGCGTACGGATAATGAATGTGCTCGACGCCGCTCAGTAGCGCACCGAAACCCTTGCGTTGAGTTGATTTGGACGCCGTCAGCGACAGCGAACCCATTGTCCGGCCGTGGAACCCGCCGTAGAACGCGATCAGCTTGTCTCGCTTGGTCGCGTAGCGCGCAAGTTTGATGGCACCTTCCACTGCTTCCGTTCCCGAGTTGCCGAAGAAAACCTTCTTGTGCTCGGCGCCAGGCATGGTGGCCACGAGCCGCTCAGCGAGCTGCGACAAACCCTCGTAATAAAAATCCGTGCCGGACATGTGGATCAGCTCGGCGGCCTGCTTCTGGATTGCCGCGACCACTTTCGGATGGCAGTGCCCCGTCGAACACACGGCAATGCCCGCGGCGAAATCAAGAAATGAATTTCCGTCCACGTCCTCGACAACGGCGCCGCGCCCGCGCTTCGCCACCAGCGGATAGTCACGCGTATAAGATGGCGACATGAACTTCGCATCCTTCTCCAGAACGCGCTTGGCATTGGGCCCCGGCAATTGCGTCAGCAGCCTGGGTAGTTTCGTTTCTGTTGCGGTAATCATTTCTTTCTCCTCAATACCTGTCATTGCCGAATGGATGGATGGTCAGCGCCAACTCGGCAGTTATTGTGGATGGGTGACCGCAGGGCAGATGTTTGCGAGCAAACGGACTTCAACCGTTTTGCGCTCTGCCAGAAGAGGAAACTTAATCGACGCCGTAGAGGTTGGGACGTACCTCGGCGGGGGAGAAGCTGCCCGGGAACCTATGGATGTTGGTATGCTTCATTTGCGTTTCCAGCGGATACTGCCGTCCCGCATATCCTCAATAAGTATACCACGATCAGCGAGTTCTTTGCGGATGCGGTCCGAAGCCGCGAAATCACGACGCTGGCGGGCCGCCTGCCGCTCGGCGATGGACTTCTCTACTTCCGCGTCGTTCGGGCCGTCACCCTCGGCGACATAGCCGAGAACCCGCAGCTTTTCCGTGTCCGTGTCCTTCAATACAGCGAAGACTTGTTCGAATGTCGCCAAAAACTTCTGCACTGCCGCGATGTCGCCCTGCCGGAACTCGCCCTTGTCCACCGCAATGTTCGTGTCCCGCACGAGGTCGAACACCGCCGCCAGTGCGCGCGCCGTGTTGAGGTCATCGCTCAGGCCAGCGTCAAACTCCTCCGCCGCTTTTTCCACTCGCACCGCCATTCCTTTCTGCTTGCCCGCGGGAAATTTACCCTGTTTCAGGCGCGCCACAAAATTCCGCAGCCGCTCAACCGAGTTCGCTGCCTGTTGCAACCCATCGAACGTGAAATTGAGCTGTTTTCGATACGGCACGCTGGCCAGGAGGAACCGCAACGTCGAAGGCTTGTAGCCCTTCCCGAACAGGTCACGAAGCGTGAAGAAGTTTCCCAGCGACTTCGACATCTTCTCGCCTTCGACGAGCAGATGCTCCGCATGCAGCCAGCATCGTACGAACGGCTTGCCTGTCGCCGCCTCGCTCTGCGCAATTTCGTTTTCATGGTGTGGAAAAGCCAAGTCGATTCCGCCCGTGTGAATGTCCAGCGTTTCTCCCAGATACTTCATCGCCATCGCAGAGCACTCGATGTGCCACCCGGGGCGTCCTTTCCCGATCGCCGTTTCCCAGAAGTGCTCACCGGGTTTCGGCGCCTTCCACAAGGCAAAATCCCGCGCGCTTTCCTTTTCGTAGCGGTCCACATCCACGCGCGCGCCCGCTTGAATGCCGCTCAGATCGATTTTCGAAAGTTTTCCGTAGGCCGGAAACTTTGCAATGCGGTAATAGACCGAGCCTTCGCTGTCATAGGTAAATGATTTTTGGCTCAGCCGTTCGATCAGCTTCACCATGTCATCGATATGGTCTGTCGCGCGAATCCAGTGCTCCGGCGCCTCGATGCTCAGCGTCTTGCAATCATCGAAGAACGCCTGCACGTATTTTTCGGTGTATTCACGAATGCTCTTTCCCGCCGCTGCCGCGTTCGCAATGATGCGGTCGTCCACGTCCGTGAGGTTCATCACGTGGTTCAGCTTGAATCCTCGAAGTATTAGGAAGCGCCGAAGTATGTCCTGAAAGACAAAGGTCCGATAATTACCGATGTGCGCGTAGTCGTAGACTGTCGGGCCGCACGAGTAAATCCGCACTTCGCTGGACTTCTCCGGAACGAATCGCTCCGTCTTTCCGCTCAACGTGTTGTGGAATCGTATTTCGCTCATCGCTGCCTAGTCGGGGTCTCGCTCCACAGGAATAAACGTCAGATTGTATCCGAGCCTTCAAACGGGGAGCAATCCAGAACCGCTGGGCATTTCGTCGCTAGACCTCTACCCGCACCATTTCAGTCCTAATTGACGCTTGCCTTTGCGCTCTATAGAGTAACGGGTTCTTAACCCATCGGAGGTTTTCATGATTCGCTCTCTGTCAGTGGGTTGCTTCCAAACTATGTTTGTACTCGCTGCGACTCTCTCGGCGCAGGAAAAACCAGCGTCAGAGAAATCAACTGCCCTCACACCCGAAGCCTCCCTCAATCTGCGCTCCCTCTCCGATCTGCAGTTCTCTCCGGACGGCAGCCGGCTCGCTTTCGTCGTTGCCGAGCCGCCAAAGGGCGAAGATCGGCGGCGGCATATCTGGCTCTTCGACAAGAGCACGAACGGCGTGCGTCAGTTTACCTTTTCCCCAAAAGCAGAGTCTTCCCCGCGTTGGTCGCCCGACGGCAAACAACTCGCCTTTCTTTCCAATCGCGAGGAGGACCAGCAGCAGATTTTCCTGATGCGCGTGGACGGTGGTGAGGCCTCCGCCTTGACAAAAGGGAAACGCAGCATCCAGGGTTTCGAGTGGTCGCCCGATGGCAAACAAATCGCCTTCCTTGCCCCGGACGCGAAGACGGAAGCCGAGGAAAAGAAGGAGAAGGACAAGGACGACGCCCGAGTCGTCGACAAAGAGGACAAGCATGCCCGCTTATGGCTCCTCACTTTGGCTACGAGCGAAGCCAAAGCAGTTAGCGACCCCAAATGGGAGGTCAGCGAACTAGCCTGGCTGCCCTCAGGCGATCGCATCATCGTCAGCGCCACGGATCATCCCGAATCGGATCAGGACACCGATCGCATTTTTAGCGTTGGCGTCTCCGACGGCTCGATGCGGCAGCTCATCGCTCCTCTTGGTCCCTTTGGCAACCTGCACGTCTCTCCCGACGGCAAGACCATCAGCTATATCGGCTGCCGTGAAGATGGTCCCGAGCCGCACGATCTCATGCTTCTGGATCTCGGCAAGCGTGCAGTCCGCAATCTAACAGGCGCCAGCCTCGATCGACTCGTGATGGAATATCACTGGCAGAAGGATGGCTCGATATTTCTTGAGGTGGCCTACGGTTTTTCGCAGGGGTTGACGATGTTCTCGCAAGAGGGCGTTCGAACGGATCTTTCGACCTCGGACGTACCAGCAGGGAGTTTCAGCGTTGCGACAGACGGAGGGATAGCGCTTGTGTCCCAGACCGCGACGCAACCTCAGGAGATCTGGATGTGGGACAGGAAAGGTGCCCCGCAACAGATTTCGCACCTGAACCAAGCGTGGAAGCAGTTTGCCTTGAGTCAGCCCGATATCTACAAATACAAATCCTTTGATGGCCTCGAAATCGAAGCGGCTTTGCTGAAGCCTCGCGGCTCTGAGGGCCAATCCAAGCTCCCGCTGATTGCCCTGATTCATGGAGGGCCGACGGGCCGTTGGGGATACTCTATCGAGACCTGGGGCCAGCTGCTGGCGGCGCGTGGATATGTCGTCTTTTATCCAAATGTTCGCGGCTCAGTGGGCTACGGGCAGAAATTTGTGGAGATGAACCGCGGCGACTGGGGCGGAGGGGATTTCAGGGATGTGATGGCGGGGATCAAAGACCTGGTCGACCGGGGAATTGCTGATCCAAACAAGCTTGGCATCGGAGGCTGGTCCTACGGCGGGTACATGGCGGAATGGGCGGTCACACAAACAAACGATTTCAAGGTGGCTGTCTCCGGCGCGGGCCTCTCCAATTTGACTTCCGAGTACGGCACGGAACACCATCCTTCTTACGATGAGTGGTTCTACGGCGTGCCGTACGAGCCGGACAAGATCGCTGGCTTCCTGAACAGCTCCCCGTTCGTGCACCTCAAGAACGCCAAGACGCCCACACTCATTCTCCAAGGCGAAGCCGACACGACCGATCCCTTGGGCCAAAGCCAGGAGCTCTACCGTGGGCTGAAACGCTACGGCGCCGAAACCCAATTGGTCGTCTACCCGCGCGAGCCCCACAGCATCCACGAGGAAAAGCACCTCCTGGACCGCCTGAATCGCGTCCTCGCCTGGTACGACAAACACCTGAAGGAAGCAGCCCCCACTTCCAAATAGAAATAGACGCAAAGCGAAGAGCCGGCGCGGGACAGTACACTTTTGGCTTTGCTGGATGAGCCACAACCGCTTGCGTATTTCTTTACAGGCTTGGAACTTCGTGTTAGTGTTTTTTTCTGTACCGCCATCCACGCGCCAGGCGGCTGGGCCTCTGACCGAGAACCTGCCAAACGTTTTTACAGGCGGCCCTCAATGGGTTGACTTGTCGCTCGATAGCCCTTCCCCTCGAGGAACAAAGCGTCGTCTCCTTTCGCACGATTTGCCCGCGGCGCCCTTGGTGAACAGATTTATTGTTGGCTGCATCCAAGCCATTATGGCCAACGGGGCGCGGTTTTTGTTAGGGGCAACTCCGAATCGGTTGACGACTCAAAGAGGACAACTTGCTTAAGCTCCGAAAAGTGGAAATCGTTGGCTTCAAGTCCTTTTGTGAGCGCACCACGGTCACCTTTAGCGGTACAGGCACGACCTGCATCGTCGGCCCCAACGGGTGCGGCAAGTCCAACGTTGTCGACGCGATCTCCTGGGTCCTGGGCGAACAGAGCCACAAGTCGCTCCGCGCCGAGCGCATGGCCGATTGCATTTTCAACGGCACCACCAAGCGTCCTCCCATGGGTCTTGCCGAAGTGAGCATCACCATGGAAGACCCTGAGCTCGCGGAAGCCGCGCGTTTCGTGATGGAAGGGGCAGCCGAAGAATCAAACGCAGAGGCCGCCCCGACGGGATCGGGGCAGGTGCCCCGCGCAGAGGTCAGCGAAGGCAATTCGGATGATTGGGTGAGAGATGCCAATACTGTCCCCGCGCACGCCCCGGAAGAGGCGGCACGCAACGATACGCAATCCAGCCAAGATGGGGCGCAATGTATTGCGCCCCTCGAGGAACATGGATTTAAGAGCAAGCAGAAGAAAAAGTCGGCGGACAAGCCCGTCCTCGCCACCAAACCCGGCGAAGTCGTCGTCTGCCGGCGTCTCTATCGTTCCGGCCAGAGCGAGTACCTGATCAACGGCCGAGTCGCCCGGCTGCGCGACATTCAGGAAATGTTCATGGGCGTCGGCCTCGGCCCGGATTCCTACGCCATCATCGAACAGGGCCGCATCGGTCTCATCCTTTCCACAAAACCCCTGGAGCGCCGCGCCATCATCGAAGAAGCCGCCGGCGTCACCAGGTTTAAGACCAAGAAACGCCTTGCGGAAGCCAAGCTGGAATCCTCGAAAATCAATCTCTCCCGCGTCAACGACATCGTCGTCGAAGTCGAAAAGCAGCTCGGCTCCCTCAAGCGCCAGGCCGCAAAAGCTCGCCGCTACTCGGAGATTCGGGACCAAATGCGCGGCATTGTCCGCCAGATGCTCGCCGGCAAGGCGCGCGAGCTCGATACCGAAGCCGATCGCCTCGCGAAGCTCCTGGAAGAACTCTCCTCGAACGAAGCGCAGCATGCCCAGAGCATTCAGCAGCAAGAAGGCGAGCAGGACCGCCTCAACCAGCGCATTTATTCTCTCGACGCCGAGATTCGCCAGAACCAGAACGTTTTGAATCTCACCGCGCTCGAAGTCGATCGCAGCGAGAACCGCATCGTCTTCAATCGCCAGCGCGCCGAGGAGCTGGCCTCACGCCACGGCCAGATCGCCGCGGAAAGAAACCAGGCGAGTGCGCAGGCTACCGAGTGGGAATCGCGGAGCGCGGCGCAACTTCAAGCCGTAAGTTCGTTGCGCGGAGAATCAAGCGATCTCACGAAGCGACTCGAAGAGCTCGCAGCTCGCGCGCAAACCAGAACCGCGCAAATCGCAGAAGCGGAAGCTCGCATCGCAGAGCTCCGCCGCACCGCTTCTGAAACGGGGGAGAGCCTCCTCCGCCTCCACGGCGAGCAGAAGCAGGCCGAAGAAGCGCTCCTCCACCAGGGCGAGGCCCTGCGGAAGCTGGAGGCCGAAGAGACAACGCTTCTGGAATCCTCAATCCGCATCCGCGGCGAGGCGGAAGAAGCCGCCCACGATTTCGAAGCGGCAACCGGACAGCTCAACACCTTGAAGCAAGACGCAGCGGAGCTCCAGGCAAAAATGATTGATCTGCGCGCGCAGCGGGAAACTGCCGGCAAGCAGGCCGAGGTACTTCGCGATGCGCTCGCCGGTGTCCGCGCACGTCATTCCACTCTCACGCAAATCCTTAGTGACCGTTCCTACACCGCGGAGGCGGTCCAGAAACTCTTTGCGGCCAACGAACGCAGCGCGGCGAAAACTTTCCGCGCTGTCGGTGTCCTCGCCGATTACGCGGAGGTCGCAGAGCAGCATGAAGCCGCCATCGAGGAGTTTCTACGCGAGGAGCTCGAATACGTGGTTGTCGAAACGTACGACCACGCCCGCGCCGGCGTCTCCCTCCTGCGCAACGAAGTCGGCGGGCGCGCTACCTTTTTTGTGGATTCGCTCCGCAATCTTCGCTTACCCGAGTACGAGCCCATCATCAACTTCCGCATCGAAGACGGCGTGATTTCCCGCCTCGATAAGCTCGTCGAGTTCAAAGACCCCCTGGGAACCGCCGCCAAGCAGTTTCTCCCGCGCCTGCGCTCCGCTTACTTGACGGACAGCGCCATCGCGGCCGAGAAACTGGCCCGCGAAAATCCGCAATATTCTTTCGTCACCCCTGACGGGACTTCTTACCAGGGCCGCATAGTCACCGGCGGCCGTGCCGGTGAAGCCGGTCCGCTCGGGATGAAACGCGAGCTCCGCGCTCTCGACGCCGAGGTGATGCACCTCGAGCATCAGACGGCAGAAATGCAGGCCACGCTCGAAACCATCAACGCTGGCCTCCAAACCGCCGAGCAGTCGATCGAAGGAATTTCAGCGCAACAACTCGATGCGGAGCGCAATGTCTTATCTGCAAATCACCGCCACCAGCAAACCCAGGGTGAACTCACTCGCCTTAGCCTCGAGCTGACCGTTTGCCAGAACGAGCTTTCGCGAATTCGGCGTGACGTCGAAGCCGCCCGGCTCCGCGCGGAGCGCGCACTGAACCTGCACGCCTCCGCCGCTGCCACCCGCGCGGAAGTCGAAGCCGAAAGCGCGCGCCTCACGGAAGAATTGGCCCAGCTCCGTGGCTCCGTTCAATCGGAGCAGGATGAACTCGCCGCAGGCCGCGCGGAGCTCGCTGCGCTAAATGAGCGCCTCTCCGCCGCCGAAGCTCTCTCGAATCGTCTTGAGGAAGACCGCGCCGAGCTCAATCGCCGGGAAACCGCTCTCCGCCAGCAGGAATCTTCTGTCTCGGAAGAGTCCGCGTCTCTCGCAAAACAGTGTGAAGACCTCGCGCAACAGCTCGAAGGACTCCGCGCAGAAAAGCAGCGCCTCGCAGCGCGCCAGCAAGACCTCGAAAAGGAATGGGACACCGCCCGCACCCGCGTAACACAGATGGAAGATTCCCTGCGCATGGGCCGCCAGTCGCTCCAGGAACTGCGCGAACGGCGCAGCCACGCGGAAGTAGATCGCGCCCGCAACGACTCCGATCGCCAGCACCTGCGCGAAACGTGCCTCGCCGAGGTCAATGCGCAACCCGAAGATCTGATCGCGACCGAATCCGCTTTCATGAGTGGTGAGGAACTTGCCGCCGCGGAAGCCAATTACCGTGAAATGAAACAGCGCATCGAGTCCATGGGGCCCGTCAACATGATGGCCCTCGAGGAATTCAACGAATGCGACCAGCGCTTCGCTTTCCTCACGCGCGAGCGCGATGATTTGCTGCAATCCATCGCCGATACGCAGCAAGCCATCGCCGAGCTAGACCTTATCTCTCGCGAAAAATTCGAGCAGGCCTTCGTCGCCATCAACCGTAATTTTTCCGACGCCTTCCACACCATCTTTGGCGGCGGGATGGCGGAGATGCGCCTGACCGAGCCCGACAGCTCGGGTGACGCGGGCATCGATATGGTGGCCTCTCCGCCGGGCAAGCGTCTGCAAAACGTTCTCCTTCTATCCGGCGGCGAGAAGGCCATGACAGCGCTCGCGCTCCTTATCGCCATTTTCCGTTACCAGCCAAGCCCGTTCTGCATTCTCGACGAAGTCGATGCGCCGCTCGACGAAGCCAACGTCGGACGCTTCACACGGCTCATCGGCGACATGAGCAGCCAGACGCAATTCATCATCGTCACCCACAACCGCAAAACCATGGAAACTGGATCGGTCCTCTACGGCGTGACAATGCAGGAGCCCGGCGTTTCGAAACTCGTGAGCGTCCGCTGGGAAGGTGATACCGCGCCGTTACCGAAACACCAAACTGCCGCCGCCTCCGCTGCGTAAGGTAATTCTTGAGGTTGTAAGTGCGGGGACGCGACATGGTTCGGCTCCGTTCACCGCAGGTGTCGCGTCCTAGCAACTTTCCAGCCATTTTTGGTGCGCTCCTCTCGTCTTTATGTCTCCCGATTTCTCAGCGAACTCAGTGCCAATTTTTTCACTATTGATTTACAAAAGTTTCCACTGCGCGCGGCGTTGACTTCCTCTTGCGCTGCGCTAGAATACCTACTCTTCCGGGGGATTCTTTTCCGTGGCCACGAACCCTGCAATGCGCGTCATTCGAGAAACTCAATTCGCCGGCATCACGCCCGCCGCTCGCGGCAAGGTTCGTGACATCTACGATCTCGCCGACAAGCTTTTAATCGTCGCCACCGACCGCCTGTCCGCATTCGACATCGTCCTTCCCACACCCATCCCCGACAAGGGCCGCGTCCTTACGCAACTTTCTCTTTTCTGGTTCAACTTGCTGAAGGATGTAGTCCCTAATCATGTTCTCAGCTCCACTGACTTCCCGCCACCTTTCGATTCCTACAGACACGATCTGGCCGGCCGTTCCATGGTCGTTCGCAAGGCGCAGCCGCTCCCCATCGAGTGCGTTGTGCGCGGCTATGTTTCTGGCTCCGGATGGAAGGACTATCGCGCCACGGGAAAAATTTGTGGCATCGCGCTCCCTGCAGGGTTGCGCGAATCCGATCGCCTGCCCGAGCCCCTTTTCACGCCCTCGACCAAAGCTACCGCCGGCCACGACGAAAATATATCTTTTGAACAAGCCGCTTTGCTTATCGGCAAGGAACTTGCCGAGCGCGTCCGAACGATCAGCCTCGAGATTTATCGCCGCGCCGCCGCCTATGCTGAGCCGCGCGGCGTCATTCTCGCCGACACGAAATTCGAATTCGGCCTCCTCAATAACGACCTGATCTGGATCGATGAAGCCCTCACTCCCGATTCTTCCCGCTTCTGGCCTGCGGCTCAGTACAAGCCAAGCGGCCCTCAGCCCTCTTTCGACAAACAATTTGTGCGCGATTACCTCGAACGGATTCAGTGGTCTAAGACCCCGCCCGGCCCCGAACTGCCACCCGAGGTTGTCGCGGCCACTCGTGCAAAATACCGGGAGGCCTATCGAATCCTGGTAGGGCACGAGCTGAACTAGTGGTCCGGCCCCTTACTTTGTAAAATTTTGACGGAGCGTCATCGTGAAAGATCAACTCGAAGGGCTTGTGACACAGATGGTTGAGCGCGGCATTTTATTCGACGAGGCCATCGGCGAATTCGAAAAACGTTTCATAAAGCGCGTCCTCGACCGCGCCAACGGCAACCAGTCCCGCGCGGCACAACTCCTCGGCATTCACCGCAACACCCTCAGCCGCAAGATCGGCGAATACAAACTCGACCGCAACGGCCATCGCGGACGCTGACGAAGATCCTGCCAGCGCCGGCGTCTCGCCCCCAACTTCCCTCCAACTTTTGCGCTTCGCAACTCTGCCGTGTCAACTGTGGTTCAAAGAAAAGCGGCTCCCCGATTTTTCGGAGAGCCGCCCACTGTTCCTTTTCGTAACTCCGTCTCAGGTTCCGGGTTTCTTCGGAGTCGGACGCCGCACGGGCTTCTTCGGCGCCGCTTTCTCCTTTTCCTTCGGGATATCTTCTTCGTTCACCTTGGCCTTGTCCCAATGCAGCATGAAGGCCGGGTCAGGGTCGTAGGAAAGGAGTGTTCCAGTAAAGCGTGGCGCGGTGTCCTTTTCGAGCCTTTCTACTCCCGGCTGGCCGGAGACCTTTACTTCCATGTTCGGCGTCGTCGCCGCATCGAATGCCGCTTGGCTTGTGACGAAAGCAACCTTCAGAACAACAGAATCCGCGCCCCGCGTGACTTCCAGCAGCTTGCTTGGTACATCGGGGAATTCCAAGCCGCAGGATGCCAGCCACGTTACCTTGGCCTTGTCACCGCCAGCCTTTAGATCCGCGAACACGGACGCGATGGTCATGTCCTTCCGCGCCGCATCCAGATCTGCGCTGCTTGGAATCTTGTAGCTCGCGGGTCTTTCTGCGGAGCTTCCGGCCAGTTGCAGCAGCTCATTGAGCTCCGCGTCGGTCAGATTGTCGCAAGCCGCCTGCTGGTAATTGACGACGAGCTTGCGCAAATAGTCTTTCACCTTCGTGGATTGCTGCTGGTTGGCGTTTTTCGCGGTCACCGCCCTCGCGAAAGCCCAGAAAGCATCCATTTGCTGTGGCGGGTTCATACACATGTACGCCTGCCCGAGCCGATAGCTCGTAATGGCATCGTCCGGTGTCCCCGCCAGGACGGCCTTGTAGGACTCGACGGCACTCGAGCAATCCTTCATAGTCATTGCTGCAACCGCTGCCGTGTAGTTAAACAGAGTGGTAGGCTGTTGCTTTTGCTTATTCCAATCCTCTTCACTCATGTTGTCCGGTTTTTTCAATTCGCTCAAAGTCTTCAATCCGCTGAGCGCTGCCTCGCGCGCCTTCGTCGCCTGGTCTGTAACCTGTTGTTGTTGGGCAGGGAGATTCGTATAGGCAAACGCGCGCGCATAATAAGCCTGATACCGGACGGGGGCCTCGACCTTGTCCCCCAGCGCGAGGAGCTTGTCGGCATACTCGATCACTTTGGGGAAATTCTTGAGCGCGCCATAAGCCTGAAACTCAAGGGGGTAGCCATATACAAGCAGTGCGGAATTCGGATACTTCGAGACGAAATCGTCCAGGCACTTGGCCTGCGAGGCCGGAATCTTATCGGTCGCGCAGATCTGGTAGGAATTATACTCCGGCACGGTATACGCTTGCTTACCCGCGCCCGCATCTTGCGCTGCTGCTTGCTCCCTCGCACCGGGGGCGCTTCCAAGAATCAGGCCGAGCGCAGTTAAAAGCGCGAAGCCTGCCAATCGTCGTGTTACGTTCATTCCCATTCTCCTCGCTCAAACTCCAAGCCTGGGTTTTTCTTCCGCTCTGCCCGGAATGTTTCTGCCGGGTGTCGCTTCACTACGAAAACTTTGGGATTATAGGAAAAGCCGCCCACTATCCGCAAGCCGTTATCCTGCGGAGCGCTGTGAATTTTTCAATTATGCAGTTATTCACTTGCCGCCTTTTCCCAACTATCCTCCGTGCATCGCCGGGGACCCGAGGGCTGCTCACGGTTCAACCATACTCCTGATGCTAAGATGAGTTTCGCATAAAAAGAGTGGCTTCCACGAGGAAGATATCTCATGCGTGAAAAAACAGCAACAGGTCCGGCCGACCACGGGACGAAGCCGCTCTTGCGAGCGGTCGCTCTTGTCACTGGAGGCGGCCGCGGCATCGGTCGTGCTATCGCTCTACGCCTCGCTTCGTTGGGTGCGTCCGTCGCCATCTGCGGCCGCGATAAAGGTGCCCTCGCCGCCACCTCTTCCGAATTGAAACGATCCGGCGGGCGCGTTTATTCCCAGCCCGCCGATGTAACCCGGCCGGGAGATATCACGAGTCTCGTCACCAATACCGAGGCTGCGCTTGGCCCCATCTCCATCCTCATCAACAACGCGGGCATCGGCCTTTTCGGCCCTGCCCACGAGAGATCGGAAGCCGACTGGGACCTCGTCATAAACACAAACCTCAAGAGCGCATTCCTGGTTTCCTGCGCCGTTGTCCCCTCCATGGTTCGCCGTGGTCAGGGCGACATTATCAACATCAGTTCCCTTGCCGGCCGCAACACGTTCGCCACCGGCGGCCTCTATTGCGCTTCGAAATGGGGTTTGCAGGGCCTTTCCGGTTGCATGGCCGAGGACCTCCGCGAATACGGTATCCGCGTCAGCGTCATCTGCCCCGGCAGCGTGGCCACCGAATTTTCCGGCCGCGGCCACAAGGACGCGTCGAAATTGCTTACCCCGGACGACGTCGCCCACGCCGTCGCCCTGGTCGTCACCCAGGGCCCACAAAGTTTTCTCAGCGAAATCCAGCTGCGGCCAGTGCGCAAGCCGTGAATCTGGATGGTGTATTTTCCTCTTGACAGTAATCGTTACAACAACTATATTTCCGCTGTGCGTTCGCGATCCAAAGCCGCTCCCACTCTTATCCCCCTCGAAGGCCGCCTCTTCGTCGCTCTTCTCCAGACCGCGGATGCCCTTGGCCAGGAAGCCCAGCAATTGCTCAAGTCACAAGGTCTCACGGGCGCGCAATACAACGTCCTGCGGATCCTCCGCGGCGCCGAACCGGAGGGCCTCCCCTGCCGGGGAATCGGTGATCGCATGATTTCTCACGATCCGGACATGACACGCCTTCTCGACCGCATGGAAAAACGCCGCCTCATCACGCGCATGCGCCAGACCGACGACCGCCGCGTCATCAAAACGCGCATCACCCGCCAGGGGCTTCATATTTTGCAAGCTCTCGACCAGCCTGTTCGAGAGCTGCACAGGCGTCAGTTCCGGCATATGACTGCTGCCCGCTTGAGGGCCCTTGCCGGCATCCTGGAAGAGGTCCGTTCGCGGCAGATCGGCTAAAGGCGGCGCCACCACCAAGATCAACCGTCAGGACTACGGCGTAAAGTTTAACGCCAAGATGGACAACGGCGGCTTGGTCGTTGGCGATGAGGTCTCCATTATCATCGACGCGGAGATGGTCAAGTCCGCGGCAGCAAAGTAGTTTTTGACTCGCTTAAGGTTAAGTATGGAGGCGAATGTACCGCCCCCGCAGCGTCTTTCATCTAATCCGCGGGTGCCCCAAAGGAAGAGGTTATGGAAAAACCGGCTGTGACCGACTTTCCCGTTCAGGACTACATCCGTAATCGTTGGAGCCCCCGCGCCTTCGCTGACAAGTCTGTCTCCTCCGAGGTGCTTCGCAGTTTGTTTGAAGCTGCGCGCTGGGCGCCGTCCAGCTTTAATGAACAACCTTGGGCATTCCTTGTGGCGGCCAGAAACGATACGGAAAACTTTCCTAAAATGCTAAGCGTCCTGGTGGAATTCAATGCCGGTTGGGCTAAGCATGCCCCCGTCCTTGCCCTCGCCGTCGCGGAGCTCGCGTTTCAGCGCGACGGCAATCCCAACCGGAATGCTTTCTACGATGTTGGCGCTGCCGCCGCCCAACTGACTCTTGAAGCTAATGCAAGGGGACTTTTCGTTCACCAAATGGCTGGCTTCGACCCGCAGAAAGCCCGTCGAGTTTTCGAAATTCCCCCGGGCTGGGAGCCCATCGCCGCAATTGCCATCGGCTATCCTGGCGATCCGGAATCCCTGCCGCAGCCTCTTCGCGATCGGGAACTCGCCCAACGGACCCGCAAGCCCCTCAGCGAATTTGTCATGACGGGCCGTTGGAGGCATACTTCCCCCTTCATTTCGGAATAGTCACCAAGCGAGGATCCGGTCCGCGCCATGTACAGCCTACTTGATTTTCTACTCCGCCATGGATACGTAGTCCTGCTGGGTTGGGTATTCACCGAGCAAATCGGTTTCCCGGTCCCCACTGTGCCGCTCCTGCTTGCTGCTGGCGCGCTGGCCGGTGCGGGACGCCTTAGCTTTTTCGCCTCGTTGTTCTTTTGCGTCTTGGCCGCCGTCGCTGCGGACACGATCTGGTTTCAGCTCGGCCGCCTCAAGGGCATCAAGATCCTTCAGCTTCTCTGCAAAATTTCGCTGGAGCCGGACTCCTGTGTCCGCCGGACGGAAGGCATCTTCTCCAAGCAGGGTGCGCGTTCGCTTCTCTTCGCCAAGTTTGTTCCTGGCCTCAGCACGGTGGCCCCGCCGCTCGCCGGCATCTTTCACATGCGCCCCCGGCGCTTTCTGCTTTTCGATGCCCTCGGTTCGCTCTTCTGGGCCGGTGGCTATTTGAGCCTGGGCTATGCCTTCAGCGGGGAAATCGAGCGCATTGCCGAGCGTGCCTCCGCGCTCGGCGGCAAGCTCGTCATCCTGCTCATCGGTTCTCTCGCCGCGTACATTAGTTACAAATTCATCATGCGCCAGCGATTTCTTCGCGAACTGCGCATCGCCCGCGTCACCGTTGATGAACTGAAGAAAAAGATCGACGCGGGGGAAGACCTGGTCATCGTCGACCTTCGCCATTCCATGGATTTCGAAGCCGATCCCGAAACCATTCCCGGCGCCTTCCGCATGGACGCCAAGGATCTCCAGGAGAAAAGCGACCCGCTGCCGCGCGACCGCGAGGTCATTCTCTACTGTACTTGACCCAACGAAGCCACCAGCGCCCGTGTGGCGCTGCTCCTCAGAAAAAAGGGCATCAAGCGCATTCGTCCTCTGCAGGGCGGTCTCGGCGCCTGGCGGGAACGCGGCTATCCGCTAGTCACTGCTGTTCTTTCGTGAAGCCTTCTGCAAACAAAAAACGCGTCGCAAGAAAAGAACGGCGCGCTTTCTTTATTTCTTGCCATACCGGGCCAACTCGTGTTCGATACTTCGGCGCGCTACAGCCGCGGCAAAACGATTCCGCTCTGTGCTTGGTACTTCCCCTTCTTGTCCTTGTAGCTCACTTCGCAGTCTTCATCCGAAAGGAAAAACACCACCTGACACAGCCCTTCATTCGCATAAATCTTGGCCGGGAGTGGCGTGGTGTTGCTGATCTCGAGTGTCACGAAACCTTCCCACTCCGGCTCGAACGGCGTCACGTTCACGATGATCCCGCACCGCGCATACGTCGACTTCCCCACGCAGATGGTCAGCACGTTTCGAGGTATCCGGAAATACTCAACTGACCTCGCCAGCGCGAACGAATTCGGCGGAATGATGCAGACGTCGCCCTTGAATTCCACCAGCGACCGCGGATCGAAATTCTTCGGATCGACGATCGTGGAATTCACGTTCGTGAAAATCCGGAACTCATCCGCCACGCGAATATCGTAACCGTACGACGACACTCCGTAGCTGATCACGCCCTCGCGCATCTGCCGGTCCGTGAACGGCTCGATCATCCTGTGCTCCAGCGACATGCGGCGGATCCAGCGATCTGGCTTAACGGACATCCATTCCTCCTGAGTTGATGGCATCAAGTACGCTGCGACGGCAAATGTATTTCAAAAAGACGACCAGTGTAGTTTACCCCTCACGTCCTTGACAACCTGCGGCGCACACTCTAGCATCTGCCCACCAGCACCTAGGAGGGACGCGTGATCAAGCTGGACATCGTGAACGCCGTCGTCACCGCGACGAGTATCAGCCGCACCAAAGCCGAACAGGCCGTCGAAACCGTATTCGAATCCCTCAAGAGCGCTCTCGGCCGCGGCCAGCGCATCGAGCTGCGCCGCTTCGGAGTCTTCAGCGTCAAGCCCCGCAAGACCGGCATTGGCCGCAATCCCCGCACTGGCGAGGAAGTCACCATTCCTCCCGGCAAAGCCGTTCGCTTCAAGCCCGGCAAGGAACTCCAGGGCATCGAAGCTCTGAAGGCCGCGGATTAGCACTCCGATTGTTCGCGCTCCCTCGCATGGAGCGCTCGCCGACTGGCGCAAGATGCCACAATTGTGTTGTACTGGATTAGGCAAATCAAAACGGATCCGCCAAATCCTTGGTGACCTACACGCTCCCAGGTAATGCAGTTCCCGCGGTTCCGGCCGCTCTCGATTGGCGGTCCATCCCCCCAGCGTCAGCCTATTACGCCGCTATCCGCCCCCGCCCGCCCGTGAAGACTCTCCTTCTCGCCGTCACTCTCTTTTTTCTCACACTATGTACGTGCCTCGCCGCCGGCACGCAATTTGCCGCCGCCTACGCGCACAATCAGGCCGTCTCGATCGATGAGTTCGTTCGCTCCTTTACGCTCTTCTATCGCCATCCGGCTGCGCTCCTGAGCGGCCTCCCTTTCGCCTTGACGCTCATGGCGATTCTTCTAGCGCATGAACTTGGCCATTTCTTCGCCTGCCGCCATCACCATATTCGCGCCAGCTATCCGTTCTTCATCCCCGCTCCTACGCTCATCGGCACTTTTGGTGCATTCATTCTCATCCGCTCCCCTATCCGTACCACGCGCGCCCTCTTCGATGTCGGCGCGTCGGGCCCGCTTGTCGGCTTCGTTCTCGCCGTTCCCGCACTCGTTTATGGAATTCTCCACGCCAGGATTGTTCCCGGACTCGCGGATTCCGCTCACTCCGAGGTCGTCTTCGGCATTCCTCTCATCCTGCGCTTCTTCGCAGCCGTCCTTCATCCAGGTGTCAACACCGGTAGTCTTCTTCTCCATCCCGTCGGCCGCGCCGCCTGGGTCGGGCTCTTCGCGACTTCGCTCAATCTCCTGCCGGCGGGCCAACTCGATGGCGGCCACATTCTTCGTTCTCTTAGTACGCGTGCCCATCGCTCTGTCTCTCTGCTTCTCCCCCTCATTCTTGTCACACTCGGTTTCTTCCAGCATTGGCCTGGCTGGTACATTTGGGCAGCGATCCTCTTGGGTCTCCGTTTCCTTCGCGCGGCGCCCATCTACGATTCCACACCTCTCGACCCCGATCGGCGTTTCGGTGCGTTACTCGCACTCGGCGTCTTTATCCTCTGCTTCATGCCCGCCCCCATCTGACGGGCTGCCCAGCTACCTGCTGACGGTTCTATCTTTTCGTTGACGCTTCCATTAGTCCGGTTATGATGCCTTCGCTCGACACACGGGTGTGATCCCGTGCCCAGCGCCTATGCCGTCGCTCATCCGCACCCTGACACTTCGCGACTTGCTGTTCCTATTCATCGGCTCCGTCATCGGTTCTGGCATTTTTCGAACACCCGGCCCCATTCTTCGCCAAGTCAACGGCTCCGTCAGCCTCTCGCTCCTGGTTTGGCTGGTCGGTGGAGTCCTCTCCTTGCTTGGCGCGCTCACCTATGCGGAACTTGCAGCTGCAAATCCCGAGGCAGGTGGCTTGTACTGCTACATTCGTGACGGTTTCGGCCGTCTCGCAGCTTTCCTTTATGGCTGGTGTCTCTTCCTGGTGATTGCCAGCGGTTCGGTCGCCGCCTTGGCGCGCGCCTTCAGCGAATATCTCGCGAGAGTGATTCCGATTTCTCCAATAGAACAGACCATCGCTGCCGTCGTGATGATAGGAATCGTAACGGTAATAAACGTATGGGGCACTCGTAAGAGTTCAGACCTTCAGAATTGGACCACGCTCGTCAAGATGGGCATCATTGTTCTCCTCAGCGCTTTACTGCTGGCCTTCGGCCACCATGGCCGCGACATTCCCACCGCCCTCGGCGCTGTTCAGCACAGACTGGGCCTCTGGTCCAACTTCGGGCTGGCGATGATCGCGGTTCTCTGGGCTTATGAAGGCTGGCAATTCGGCACATACAGCGCCGGCGAAGTCATTAGTCCGCAAAAAGCCTTCCCGCGTGCTTTTCTAATGGGCTCCCTGATTCTCGTCGGTCTCTATCTCGTCGCCGTTGTCGCTTACCTCTTCGCCCTTGGCCCCGCTGAAATGGCAATGAGCGAAACCATCGCTGCCACATCCGTCACTGCCGTCCTCGGTCCGTGGGCCGGGAAACTCGTCGCGCTCACGATCCTGATCTCCACTTTCAGCGCCGCGAATAGCGTGATCCTCACTGCCCCCCGTGTTTTCTATGCAATGGCCAACGACAAACTCTTTTTCAAGAAACTCGCCGAAGTCCACCCTCGGTTCTTGACGCCGGCAGCGGCCATCCTCGGACTGGGCCTATGGTCGATAGTTCTGGTGTGTGCCGGTGAGTTGGGAAGTTTCAGCGCATTGATCGGCGGGGTGATTTTTATCGGCTGGATCTTCTACGGCCTCGGCGCGGCCGCTATTTTCCCCTTTCGCCGCGCTTCGGCGGGCCAGCCAATTCCCTATCGCGTGCCCGGCTATCCTTGGACGCCCATGCTCTTCGTTCTTGCCGCCGCCGCCATCGTCGGTAATGCCATCTATCTGGCCTTCCGCGACCCTTCCCAATTCATGAATCTCGCCGCCGCCATCGTTCTATTTCTCATTGGCCTCCCCGCTTACTTCTTCTGGCGCAAACGGAGCACACACGCCTAAGCCCGTCATTCCGAGCGCAGCGCGTTTCTTGCGCCCCGTTCGGGTTTACGGAGCGAGGAATCTCTATTCGATTTGTGTAGCGCCGCCCTCTTGCCTGAGGGAAGTCGAAGGACTTACCCTGAACACAGCCAAAGGGTTAGGCCGGTATTTTCGATCTTGGGGGGTGAGGCAGGCTTCCTGCTAGGAGCAAAATCAGTCTTGCGGATGGGACTTGGCGAGGATTCTGAGAGCCGCCTCGCGCCCTCGGCGAACGCGCTCGCTCGCAGGGCCATTCGGTTCGAGTTTCAAATAAGCATCTAGGTCTTGCAGTTGCGCGCGATAGTCGCCTTTGCGGCCGTAAACATCCGATCGCACGAGATAGGCATCCGCGAAGTTGGGATTACGGAGCAGAGCCTCACGGACATTTCTCTCCGCTTCATCCGGGCGATTTAGCTGCATTAGCGCGCTACCCAGGATTACGTAACCCTCGGCTGAACCCTCGTCCCCTTCCAATCCCCGGCGGATGATTCTCTCCGCCTCGCCTGGTTTTCCTTCTTGGCAAAGGAGGTAGCCCAAGGCAAGCTCTGCCCAAGCGTACCGCCCGTCACTCAAATCGATGGCCATTTGAAAGGCTTGCATCGCCTCGTCGTTCTGGCCCAACCTCATCTTCGCCACGCCGATGTGGTAATAAGCTTCGTAGTAATCAGGGAAAGCTTGGAAGGCTTTTGTGAAGTGGCTCAGGCTCCCTGCAGGATCCTTCTTATCCAAGTGGTCCAATCCCTTTCGGAACTCATTCCGCGCTTTGCCGGGGATTTTCAGCTCCCGCACGGAGACCCTGTAGTCGTTTCGGTGAGTTTCCGAGTGTTTGGACGGCCTTAGGTAGAGCACAAGCTCTGACGAAGGGCCCGTAGGCTGTGCGCTGGTTCGTGAAGGCTCGTAGCCCGGTTCCTCCACGATTATCTCGTAGGCGCCGGGGGGCAGGCTCCGGACTTCGAAGCGGCCTTCAAAATCCGTCAAGACTCTGCGTGATATTCCGGCGGAGTCTGATTTTAGGTTTACGACCACCTGGCCGGCCGGCCGATTGTCTGCCTGCGAGAGGACAATTCCAGAAATCTTTCCAGCCGTCGTTTCAAAGTTGGAGACTTGCGCCTCGGCACTCGGGATCCAGGTCAGCAGTGCAAGGTTCAGGAAGATTATCGGGAGGAGCCCTGCCCGGTGACTTGCCTTCTCGACTTTCGGCAACTCGTGCGCCATCTCGACCAACGGCGCACTTTTGAGGGCTTCCCTCCGGGAATTAGGCGGTTCGGGGAGTTAATCACTGCGGACTCGGACAGCCACCTCCGCGCATCGAGTGCTGTCTGCGGCTGTGGTTTCGCCGACGCCGCTTTGCACCATTTCCCCTGGATGCTAACCGTCGCGTGCGCGGACCTGCTCTGCAGTATGCACAGCGCATGCCAAAGCGCCCGCTGCTCCGTCTGCCGTCTAAACACCCGCAAATGAACTAGATTCAATTCCTGCGGCTCCGGCAAGCCGTCTCAAGCATTGAGATGCCATGCCATGTTGCCTCACATTGAGACTCACAAGCTCTCTGGTGCGGCCGGCTGCGCTGACGTGCCCTAGAAAATTCTAAGAATTAGTCGGCGGTGTGATTTTTATCGACTGGACCCTCTACGGTCTTCGGTGCTGCAGCCATCTTCCCGCTCCGCCGTGTGTCGCGAGGCAGGGCTCTTCGCTATCCCGTCGCTTGTTATCCCTGGACTCCGCTCGTTTTCGACGCTGAATTGTGCAATTGGCGACGCCTTAGCCACGGGAAGACGATGATGCGGAGGGTTGATGATGTATGGCCACAGCCGAACCAAGGAAGGCATTTGACTCAGTCGTCGCGCCCTGCAATGATGTTGCAATGCCTGACCGGAATCTCAAGATGGCACGATTCATCGGGAGCACCCCGAGTACTGCGTATTGCGATGTCTGTAGATTAGCCTTCAGGACGCGGCGGGAGTTTCTAGTTGACGCCGACAAAGCTATACAGCAACTCCAATCCGACTTTGACAAGCATGAGTGCAAGCCAGAAGATGGTGCGGTCAATGACGCACTAGACCACATTGGGTAATCGTCGAGGCTGAACAACGTGGGGGTGTCTCAGCGGACGTGTAGTCCGCAAACCGAACGCGTGGTCCCTCGACGCTCTGACGATTGCCTGGATCACGCCCTACTCCGAAACTGGCGTTCTTCCAGATAACTGTCGAAAACAGGGCTTCCCACCAAGTATCTCAGAATGCGACCATCCCGGATTGCTGGTGATAACGGGATTTCCAACTTATCGCCGGGCAGATCCCCTCCGAGGAAAAACTAGCACACCAAGCTACTTTGCCGTGGCGCTTGCAGCGAGTTGATTTCTCCATTCCTGGAGAACCTTGTGCACCATCGAAATTGCGATCGATCCTTCCCCAACCGCCGACGCAACGCGCTTCACATTGCCCGACCGTACATCTCCCACGGCAAACACTCCCGGAAGACTGGCTTCGAGCAGATACGGTCTACGCGTCAACGGCCAATGTGCGGTCGTCAAATCCGCCGGAACCAAGTCTGCGCCCGTCTTGACGAATCCTTTTTCATCGAGCACTAGACAGCCTGCAAGCCAGCCCGTGTTCGGGTTCGCTCCCGTCATCAGGAAAACGTGCCGGATGTCGCGGGTCTTCAGGTCGCCAGTCTTATTGTTTCGGCACTGCACGTGATCCAGCCGGTCGGCTCCCTCCAGGGCGACGATCTCGGTGTCCGTGTGCAGCGTGATTGTTTTACTTTCTTCAATCCGGCGAATCAGATAGCGCGACATCGTGTCCGCCAGACGCCCCGATCGAATCACCACGTGGACATGTTTCGCTGTCTGCGACAGAAATACGGCCGCCTGACCGGCGGCATTGCCGCCTCCAACAATGATCACCTCTTCGTTCCCGCACAATTGCGCCTCAAGGAATGTCGCCCCGTAGTACACGCCGTTCCCTTCGAATCGTTGCAGGTTTTCGAGCGGGAGCTTGCGATATTCGGCTCCGGTGGCGATGATGACCGTCCAGGCCGGCACAGTTGCGCCGCTTTCAATTTCGACAAGATACGGATTGCGCGTGCAATCTAGGCGCACCGCGCCACGAGCGATCACTACCCTCGCGCCGAATTTTTGCGCTTGCGTGTACGCCCGCCCGGCCAATTCCTGCCCAGAAATTCCAGTCGGGAATCCCAGGTAGTTTTCGATTTTCGAACTGGAACCCGCCTGTCCTCCTGGAGCGTACGTTTCGATGACCAGGACATCGAGCCCCTCCGAAGCGGCGTAAACCGCGGCCGCAAGTCCCGACGGTCCTGCGCCGACTACGACAATGTCGCGGACCTTGTTCAAATCGATCCCTTCGTTCCACCCAAGGCAGTCGGCTACCTGCTGATTTGTCGGATTGCTAAGCACGATCTTTCCCCGGCAGATGACAATGGGCACATCACCGGCCGTCACTTGGAAATGGTCGAGCAGTTCCTGGACCTTGGACTCGTCCTCAAGATCGATGTAAGCGTGCGGATATCCATTGCGAGTCAGGAATTCCTTGATTCGCAGCGTGCCTGACGAATTGTTCGTGCCCAGGAGTACCGCGTCTCCCCACCCGTGGGCGATGAATTCCACCCGGCGCAGGATGAATGCGCGCATTAGAATCTCGCTCAATTCGCTATCGGTTTCGATCAATTCCTGCAAACCAGAACGGTCCACCTCGATGACCTCGCCTGCTTCACGTATCCGTGCGCGCACCAGGCTCCTCCGGCCCGATAAAATGCCCACTTCACCGAGGAATTGTCCGGCTTGGTGTACGACGACGGCCTCTTCACCGTTGCACGTGGGCCTCATGATTTCCAATGCCCCGGAAATAACCAGGAAGAAATGAACATTATTGTCGCCCGGCTCCACCAGTACCTCTCCGGCCTGGACCGCGCGTTTTTTTCCATGAGCCCCGATGCGAGCGATTTGAGCAGCATTGAGGGTGGGGAAAATGTGCTCAAGTCTCTCGAACTGGGTTAGCTGGGAATTTAAGTTTGTGTCCGACATTGCGATACTTCCTCTCCAACCCTATGCCTGGGTTCTCATACTTACATTTCTGTTTTGAATTTCAAAGCAGGTCCCTGACCGTATAGCGCCCTTATCGAAAAATGGCACATGATCGTCTTTTCTCTTAACTCCCCATCACCCGGTTGATATAATATATCTGGATATAAATGCGCAACGGTCTATAGTCGCAAGTCACCGCTCACGTCTAGCTACAGCAAACTCAGCGGTTCCATATCAACAATGACTGCCGTCTGCGGAATCTCCTTGGTATCGCAATACGCCATCGCCCCTCCGAGCAACTTCGTCAGCACAGACCGCTTTGGCGACTTCAGCAGGAACTGAAACCGATGCTCCTTTTTCAGCCGCGCCAACGGCGCCGCCGCCGGTCCGAGGACCCGCGCGTCCTTTCCGTCCTGCGGCGAGAAATATTCGGAAAGCTGCCGCGACCACCGGATAGCCTTCTCCAAGCTGGTATCCCGCACGATCACATTCGCCAGCGACGTAAACGGCGGGTATGCCATCATCCGGCGAAAATGCATCTCCCGCTCAAAGAACGCGGCGTAATCCTGCTGTACCGCATCCTGAATCGCGTAGTGCTCCGGATAATAGGTCTGAATCAGAACCCGGCCAGGCAGTTCGCCGCGCCCCGCGCGCCCGGCCACTTGTGTTAACAACTGAAACGTTCTTTCCGCCGCTCGAAAATCCGGCAAACTCAGCGCAGAATCCGCGCTGACTACGCCTACCAGCGTGACTCGCTGAAAATCGTGACCTTTCGCCAGCATCTGCGTCCCAACGAGAATGTCGAGCGCTCCGCTGGCAAATGCTCCAAGCGTTTCCTGGTACTGCCGCTTCGTTCGCGCCGTGTCGCGATCCAGCCGCGCGATCCGCGCGCCCGGAAATTCCTTGCGCAATCTTTCTTCTAAGTGTTCCGACCCCTCGCCAAAATAATAGACATATTGCGACTGGCATTTAGGGCATTGCTTCGGCACCTGCTGCACCGATCCGCAGTAGTGGCACTCTAGCCGGTTACGGCTCTTGTGATACGTCATCGAAATGCTGCAATTCGCGCACTGCACGGACGCGCCGCAGCTCCGGCACAGCACCGACCATGAATATCCGCGGCGGTTGATGAGCACCAGCGCCTGCGTTCCTTGCGTCAAGCACTCTTCTATGCCCGCGTGTAGCGTTGCGCTAATCGGACTCGTCTGGTGTGTCCGCTGAAACTCTTCGCGCAAATCGACGATCTCCACGTTGGCCAGCGATCGGTTCTCGACGCGGGACGCCAGTGTCAGCAGTTCGTACTTGCCGCTGCGCGCATGATGATACGTCTCGAGCGACGGCGTCGCCGACCCCAGCAGCGCAAGCGCGCCTTCCGCTTTCGCGCGCACAATCGCGACGTCGCGTCCGTGATATCTCGGAGTTTCTTCTTGTTTATAGCTGTTCTCCTGCTCCTCGTCGACAATGATCAGCCCGAGATTTTCGAGCGGCGCAAACACCGCCGACCGCGTCCCCACGACAACGCGAGCCTCGCCGGTGCGTACCCGCCGCCATTCTCGTGCCCGCTCCACATCGCTGAGAGCCGAATGCAGCACCGCCACGCCCTCGAATCGTGCGCCGAACCATGCCCGGCATTGCCGCCCAATCCAGAGCGTCAGGGCGATCTCCGGCACAAGGACAATCGCTGTCTTCCTCCGCGCCAGCGTCTCCTGCACTGCGCGCAAATACACTTCCGTCTTCCCGCTTCCTGTTACGCCGTGCAGCAACAGCACGCCAAATTCCCCCAGCTCGAACCGCCCGCGAATCGCCTTCAGCGCGCTCTCCTGTTCGGGATTCAGTTCATGCGCAGGCGGTTCGTATCCCGCGTCGAACGGATCCTCTGCTGGATCAATCGGCTCTTCCCAGCTCTCCAGCAATCCATCACGGAGCATCCGCTCAACCGCCGCCCGCGAAACTCCTGCCAGCTTCAGCAATTGCGGCATCGGCAGCGGCCCGCGCTCTGTTTCCAGCAGCGCTCGCACTTTTTCTTCCTTCTCTGCTCGCTCGTCGCGCGTTCTCTCTTCAGCGATGCCCTTCCACGCGATCACGCGCTGTGTCTTTCGTTTTCGCCCCTCTACGCTCTCGCGAATCTCAATCAACCCGCGCCGTTGCAACCGCTGCAGCGTAGTGCTATCCACGCCCGGCCTCGCCGCCGGCCCCGGTTGCAACACGCTCATTTTCCCTTTTAACTTTGCAAGAAACTCTGCTTCCTCACCGGAGAGCCCATGAGAGAGCTCGCCCCCGCTCAAGCTCTCTGCCACCTCGCTTCCGGCTTCTGTCAACAGAATCTGCCGCTTCGTCTTCAGCTCCGTCACCGGCGGCAGCATGGCGCGAAATACTTCGCCGATCGGCGCCAGGTAATACCCTGCGATCCATTGCGCCAGCTCGATGAGCTTCGGCGTCAGCGCCGGCACGAAATCCAGTGCCTTCGTGATCTCGCGTATTTTTGTGCCTTCCGGCGCGCGCTCCACAAAATCCACGACCACGCCCACCAAGGCCTTCTTGCGGAAGGGCACGAGCACACGGCTCCCCGGCTGTATCGCTTCGCGCAATGCCTCCGGCACTGCGTACGTGAAAGCCGTGCGCAGAGGCACCGGCAACGCCACATTGCAATAAGGAGAACTCATTTCGCTGAGTAGTGTATCAGTACGCGGAAATGTCGCAGAGAGTTGGAGAAACAGTCCTGCCTGATGAAAGAAGAAAACTATCTGCTAATCAGATAAATTCCCGCAAAGATCGTTACGATCCCCGCCCATTGCCACCGCGAAACGTGTTCACGCAGGAAGATCGCGGCGAGTGCAACGGTGACCGCCCCATAAAGCGAGCCGAGCACGCTGATCACCGCCACCTGCTCCATTTGCATTCCGCGATTGCTCGACACAAACGCGGCCGTATCAAACACTCCCATGCCCAGCGCCATCCAGCGCACCTCGCCCCGGGGTAAACGCAATGGCGTTTTCGCAAATAAGATCACTATCCCCGTCAGCACGGTGCTCGTCATCCGGATCATCCACACCACCTGCGTCGCACCAACTCGCGGAATCATGCGAACCCCAAGCAACCAGAACAGCACACCGAATCCAATCGCCGCGATGATCGCCCAACCCATCCCGCGGCCGCTTCCTCGCACGGCCGCTGCATCGTTCCCGTCGGGCGCCTTCTCTCCGCCCGCGACAACCGCCACGCCAAGCAGTGTGAAAATAATTCCAGCCACTCGCACCCACGTTAGTCGTTCCCCGCTCATCCAAGAAATCAAGAGCGTCAGCGCTGGATAGCTGGCCGAAAGTGGCGCGACCACCGCCATTTTCCCAATTTCAAAAGAGCGGTAGAGCGCGAGAGTGGAAAACGCATTGATGCATCCCGCGAGCAGACCCCACGCCCAGGGTTCCCACCCCGATCCATCCGCGAGATGCCCCCAACCGCCAAGCCAGCGCAGAACTATCGTTAACAGGAGGAAACCAACCGACTGCATATAGAACATCGTCAGGAGCGTGCCAATGCGACGGGTCGCGAATCGCGCAATGAAATCCGCGCCGCCCCAAGAAAGCGCCGTCAGCAGGCCCAACAGAATTCCCATGATGGGTTAAGCGGACTTGCCTTTCTTCACTTCGAGGCCGAGCACACCCATCACCTTTTGCAAGTCTTTCCAGACTTCACTCTTCGCGCTCGGATTGCGGAGCAAATACGCGGGGTGATATGTTGCCAGTAATTTCCTGCCGCGAAATTCCAGCCACTGCCCGCGAAATTGCGATATCCCGCGATTCGTCTCCAGCAGCGTCTGTGCCGCCACGCTTCCCAGGCACACGATCACTTTCGGCGCGATCGCATCGATCTGGCGCAGCAAGAATGGCGAGCAAGTTGCCACTTCCTCTTTCTCCGGGGCCCGGTTCTCCGGGGGCCGGCACTTCACCACGTTGCAGATATATACATCTTTCCGCCGCAACCCCATGGCCTCAATCATTTGCGTCAGCAGTTTTCCTGCGCGCCCCACGAAGGGCAATCCCTGCACGTCCTCGTCATGCCCGGGCCCTTCTCCGACAAACACCAGCTCGGCCTTCGGATTCCCGTCCCCAAACACGATTTTGTTTCGCCCCTTATGCAACTTGCATCGCGTGCAATCGCCAAGGTCGGTTTGAATCCTCAGCAGTGAATCGTCCGCAATCTTTTCCGCCGACTCAAAGAGCGATGGCCCCGCCAGAATCGGCAGCACATCTATCTTTCGGGCTGTCACTGGCATCAGTTTATACGGTTCAGGTTTAGGAAGAGTTTTCGCCAAAGTTGTTTTCTCTTCCTGAATCGCCGAGGGAGAGACGGTCACAGCAGGAGGCTGCGCAATTGCTCCGGCACTCCGGTCGCGATAGAAGAGCCGGATACCGATATCTTCGTAATAGCTCAATCTTTCGGAGAGTTTCTGCTGGAGGCTTTCCGTAATTCTTTCAGCCATGATGGGACTAATCGCCCGAGCCTTGCGCTACTGGCTTCGCCCGCAGTGCGCCGCGCAAGCGCACCACTTCATCCAGAATCCGCTGCGCTGCTTCGTCCTTCGTCATTCGCGGCAGCGCCAGATCACGCCCGTCCCGCGCGAAGAGCGTCACCACATTGGTATCAAGGTCAAATCCCGCGCCTTCCGCCGTTACGTCATTCGCGACGATCAAATCGGCATTCTTTGCTGCCAATTTCTTGCGTGCGTTCTCTGCCACGTGGTCCGTCTCGGCCGCAAATCCGACCACCAGCCGCTCGCCTTTTACTTTCGCCACATCCGCGAGAATGTCTCTCGTCGGTTCGAATTGCACCGTAAGCATGGCCTTGTTCCGCTTCATTTTCTGGGGGTGCTTTTCCACCGGCCGGTAATCCGCCACCGCCGCTGCAAGGATCGCGATCGAACACTCCGCGAAGCGTTCCGTGACCGCGTGGTGCATTTCTTCCGCCGTAGTGACGCTGATCCATTCCACTCCTGCGGGCGCTTCCAGCGAAGTCGGCCCGCTAACCAAAATGACCTTAGCACCGCGCCGCGCCGCCGTTTCCGCCACCGCATAACCCATCTTGCCCGACGACCGGTTCGTCAGGTAACGCACGGGATCCAAATCTTCCCGGGTGGGCCCGGCCGTGACGAGGACGGCCTCGCCCTCCAGGTCTCGCTGCGCGTGTAATGCTTCGCGCACGGCCGCGATAATTTCTTCCTGGCCAGCCAGCCGTCCAGGGCCGGTCATCCCGCAAGCAAGATAGCCCTCATCGGGACTGACAATCTTCACGCCACGCGCCCGCAACATCTCCACGTTTTCTTGTGTCGCAGCGTGATTCCACATGTTCACGTTCATGGCCGGAGCCAGCACTACCGGGGCCGTCGTGGCCAGATACAGCGTGGTCAGAAAATCGTTGGCGATCCCGCGCGCAAATTTTGCAAGAATGTCCGCTGTCGCCGGCGCCACCACCAGCAGGTCGGTCCGTTGCGCCACGGCGATATGTTCAATCGCGCTGTCCAGATTGGCTTCGCCGCCCGAAGCCTCCCCGAACAGATCCGTGATCACTTTCTGTCCGCTCAGCGCAGCAAACGTCAGCGGCGTCACAAATTCCCGCGCCCCGCGCGTCATCACCACCTGCACGCTGAACCCTTCCTGTTGCAGACGGCGCACCAGCTCGGCGGCCTTGTAAGCCGCTACGCCACCGGTCACACCTAGCGTGATTCGCATCTCTGCCTCAAGGGCACGCTACTTCCGCCGCTTGTTACCGTCTTTGTCCTCATCGATCGAGGGCGGCTCCGTGAAGTCGTACTCGAGGAGGCTGTGCTCCAGCTCTTCACACGCGATGCGCGTCGGCTTGAGGGTTCTCGGGTTCTCGAGCAGCGGCGGCGCACCCGCCATGAGCTGCCGCGCACGCCTCGCCGCCAGCACCACATACGCAAACTGGCTCTCTGGAGCTTTTGTTTGCACAGTCATCTCAGTCTTTTCCTCCGAACGATGCCAGAAGTTCATCCACCCGTGTACGGCGCCGCGCGCTCGAGCAGCGTAACGCCGTCACGATCGACTGCGCTTCGCGCCCTGCGCGCTCCATATTGTCGTTCACCACGCAATAATCGTAAAACTTGCCGAACGCCGCAATTTCATCCCGCGCCTGCGCCAATCGCCGCGCAATCTCTTCACCGGAATCCTGCCCGCGGCCGCGCAACCGGCGCTCCAACTCCTCGCGCGAGGGCGGCAAAATAAATATGGCCACGGACTCTGGCAATTTCTCTTTTACCTGCGCAGTGCCTTGCACGTCGATCTCTAACACCAGATCGAGGCCCTTTTTCCGCGATTCCTCAAGCCACTTTTTCGGCGTTCCGTAAGAATGCTTGCCGAAGACGCGCGCATACTCCAAAAACTCTCCGCGCTCGACCATGGCCGCGAATTCCGCTTCTGTGACGAAATCATAGCATTTCCCGCTTGCCTCGGTCGTGCGCCGAGACCGAGTAGTACAGGATACCGAAGGCATTGTCCCCGGCAGCTCCAAGACCCGCTGCACCAGCGTCGATTTCCCCGATCCTGATGGACCCGATACAATCAGCACCAGCGGCGCAATCTCCTTGCCTGTCGTCATTCGATGTTCTGAACCTGCTCCCGCAGTTTCTCGATTTCCGCTTTGATCTCCAGCGCCAGTCCCGTGATGGCAAGGGCTTCGCTTTCCACTCCCGGCGTTTTCGACAGCAGCGTGTTCGCCTCGCGATGCATCTCCTGCAGGAGAAAGTCCAGCTTCTTCCCCAACTCCCCCGCCCCATCCAGTAACTTCGCAAACTGCTGCAGGTGGCTCCGCAACCGGTCTAATTCTTCACTGACATCGCTGCGTTCTGCAAGCAGCGCCGCCTCCTGCGCGAGCCGTGCCGGCTCGATGGACGTCCCTCCGAGCAGTTCCTTCAGCCGCGCGTCCAGCCTCCGCGCAAACGCCGGACGCAATGTCGCGGCCAGTCCACACACTTTCTCCGTCTGCTCGCTGATCCGCGTAACTCGCGCACGCAGTTCTTCGGCCAAATGGCGCCCTTCCGCGCGCCGCATATCATCCAGCTTGGCCAGCGCCTCGCGCAAGCAGTCGTCCAGTGCCTGACCAAATCGCTCCTGTTCCTTCTCCGTTTCCGGGACCGCCGCTACCAATCCGCCAATCACTCCCGGCAGCCGCAACAAGGCTACAACGTCCACGTCCGCGGCAGCTCGCGTCTCCTTCCTCAATTCTTCAGCGGCTCGCAGGTAGGCTTGAACCAGTTCGCGGTTTACTTGGACCGGTGCGGCCGTTGCTGGTTCAACGATCAAGTGCACCTCAACGTGTCCGCGATGAATTCTCTCTCTCACCATCTGCCGGAGCCGCAGCTCGTACAAATCAAATCCTTCCGGCATCCGCAGCTTCAAATCTAGAAACCGGTGGTTGACGCTCTTCACGCTCACGCGTAACGCCCAGCCATTCCGCTCACCGCGCGCTTGCGCGAATCCTGTCATGGAGAGGCATTCGGCCTTCTTCGTTTCCGATGCACTCCCGGATGTTTGCTTCGGGGTTTCAGGTTTCGTCATGTTCATGTCGCGTCGGCCGGTGAAGTGAGATTCGGCGGCACTGTCTGTGCCGGCGCCAGCATTTCATCGTCCGCAAATTGCAACTCGTGCAGCCGCGCATACGTTCCGCCCTTCGCCAGAAGCTCGGAATGCCTCCCGCTCTCGCGAATCTGCCCGTCCTCGAGCACCAGAATCTTGTCCGCTCTACGAATCGTACCCAGCCGGTGCGCGATCACAAACGTGGTGCGTCCCACCATCAAGTTGCTCAGCGCCCGCTGCACGTACATTTCCGACTCCGAATCCAGCTCCGAGGTCGCCTCATCCAGAATCAATATCGGTGAATCCTTCAAAATCGCCCGAGCGATGGCAATTCGTTGTCTCTGCCCGCCGCTCAACCGCTGCCCGCGCTCCCCCAGCAACGTGTGGTATCCCTGTGGCAGCTCTGAAATAAAATCGTGCGCCAGCGCCGCCTGGGCCGCCGCAATTACGCGCTCTTCGGGCACATCCTTCAACCCATAGCAAATGTTGTTCCACACCGTGTCGGCGAACAGGATATTTTCCTGCGTCACCATGGCGATCTGCTCTCGCAGCGACTTGATCGTCACATCTCTGCTATCGACCCCATCGATTCGTATTGCACCGGAGGTCAGCTCGTAAAAGCGCGGAATCAGATTGACCAGCGTAGTTTTCCCTGCTCCGCTTGTCCCCACCAGCGCAATCACTTGCCCCCGGCGTGCTGTGAGGCGGATATTTTGCAGCACCTCGGCAGAGTCGCCCCCATAGGAAAAGCAAACATCGTCGAACACGATTTCCTGCGAAAACGGCGGCAGCAATTTAGCGCCTGGCTGCTCGGCTCGTTCTTCCTCGAGGTCAAGAAAGGCGAACGCTTGCACGCTCGCTCCCTGCGCCGCCAGGAACTGCTGATAAACGTAGCCCATCCGCTTCAACGGCATGTAGGCATTGAACATGGCGTAGAGGAAGGCGAAGAACTGGCCTTCGGTCATGAGGTGAAGACGGATTTGATCGCGAGCATAAAGGAGCAGGAGAGGGATGGTGATTGCGCCGACGAGGTCCATGAGCGGCCCGGTGATGACCGCGGCCCGGACCCATCGCATGTTCTCGCGGAGGAGCCTTCGAGCCGCTTCGCGAAACCTGCGGATTTCAAAATCTTCCATGCCAAACGCCTTGACCACGCGGTTTCCGCTCACGGTTTCCTGCAGAATTTGGCTCAAGTCACTGAGGCGCGTTTGACTGTTTTCCGCGGAACGCCGGATTTTGCGGCCATACTTATTTACCGGCCACACGACAAGAGGCAGCAGAAAGGCGCAACCCAGGGCCATCTTCCAATTGATGCCCAGCAAAACGGCAATGAAAACGACAAGAGTAAAACTCTTTTGAAACAGGTCGGCAAGCCATTCGCTCAGGGCAAACCTGACTCTCTCGACGTCGTTGACGGCTGTGGACATCAGGCGCCCCGTAGGATTGTGTTGGAAGAAACCGATCGGCTGGCGAATGATGCGGGCATAGACCTGGTTCCGCAGATCGGTGACGGCGGCGAGGCCGGAATATTGAATCTGCGTGGTGCCGAGGTATTCGGCGAGGGCTTTTGCAAAAAAGAGAATGACGAGAGAGAGGGCGAAGACGGTCCATACGTTGTGTATGCGCGCGGGAAAATAATCGTTGAGATATAGGACCCTGCCGCTCCAGGGAATAGCGCCGAGAGGCAGCCTCGAACTGGTGGCGCCAAGGTTGAGGACGAAGTCCACAGCCAGCTTGATCATGAGCGCCACGCCGCCTTCGGCCAGCGCCACAAACGCTACCAACACCACGCCCACCACCAACCGGAAAGCGTAGGGCCGCACATAACTCAGCAACCGCTTCAATTGTGGTGAAAGCAATTCCGCCACGCCTCAGACTCCCCTGGTTTTTACACTTGGTACGCTATTCGCCGTGTCACGACGTGTCAAGTTTCGGCAGCCCACCTGACAGGTGAATGCCGGCGCCGTACATGATTCACCTCTCGATGTCGCGGTGAATCACCTTCGCGGAAAATTCGTGCTTCTCCAGCGCCTTTTTCATTGACTCCGCCAGCATCACCGAGCGATGCTTCCCGCCCGTGCAGCCGAACGCAATCGTCAGGTAGCTCTTGCCCTCGCGGATGTAATGCGGAATCAGGTACGTCAGCAGCCCTTCCATACGCCGTAGAAACTCCCCGGTCTGCGGAAACGAACGGATATAGCGCCGCACCTTCGGATCTTTTCCGGTAAACCGCCGCAGTCGCGGCACAAAGTGTGGATTTGGCAGAAACCTCACGTCGAAAACCAGATCGGCATCCGTCGGCACGCCGTACCGGTAGCCAAAGCTTACCACCGACACCAGCATCGGCCGCTTGTCCGGATTCTTGAATCGCGCGGTCACAAACTGACGCAGCTCGTGCACGTTGAACTGGGAAGTATCAATGACCACGTCGGCGAGTTTACGGATCGGCCCCATCAGTGCCCGTTCGTGCCGCAAACTCTCGCGCACTGAAAAATCCTTTCCTAGAGGGTGCGGCCGCCGCGTCTCGCTGTACCGCCGGAGCAGCGCGTCCTCACTCGCATCGATATACACCAGTGCGATGGGATGGTCTTTCCGCAAGTGCCGCAGCAGCGGCGGCAATTTTTCAAGCTGCGCCCCTTCCCGCGCATCTACCAGCAGCGCCGCGCGCGCAAAATCGCCGTTGCCCGCGGCATGCAGTTCCGCAAAAATGGGCATTAGCTCGACCGGCAGGTTATCCACGCAATAGAAACCCATGTCTTCGAATGCTTTTAAGACTGTGCTTTTCCCGGAACCTGAGAGTCCCGTCAGGATAACGAGCTGGCGTCCCTCTTGTCTGGCTCGCTGTTTCACGGGGCGGTGCCGGTCCTAGCTCTTTACCCTGCGCTGGTGGGTGCTGGGGATGCGCATGTCTTCGCGGTATTTTGCGACCGTACGCCGCGTCACGTGGATGCCCGCTTCATCGAGTTTTTTCGCTATCTGCTCGTCGGTCAGCGGTTTCGTGCCGGGTTCTTCCTCAATCATCTTCTTTACCAGGCGCTTCAGCGTCAGCAGCGACATCCCGCTGCCTTCCGGTCCGTTCACCGATTCGCTGAAAAACGACCGTAACTCCAGAACGCCCTGCGGCGTATGCGCGTACTTGCTGGCCACCGCGCGGCTCACGGTCGACGGGTGCACGCCCACTTCCTCCGCCACCTCTTTAATCATCATGGGTTTCAGAGCGTCCGGTCCCTGGTTTAGAAAATCGCCCTGCCGCGCGATGATCGACTGGCACACTCGCAGGATCGTGTGTTTCCTCTGCTCGATGTTCTTCATCAACTGAATCGCCGCTGTGAACCGCTCCTTCACGTAATTCCGCACGTCGCGGTCCGCCGCATCCCGCACGAGCAGTCGCCGGTACGTCGGGCTCAGCCGCAATTGCGGCATATCGTCCTCGTTGAGGAATGCCACCCACTGATCATCTACTTTCCGGAAATACACATCCGGTTCGACCAGCCGCGGCTCCGTTCTGTTGTAGCGCAGCCCGGGACGCGGGTCGAGCTTCTTGATGACTTCCAGTGCCCGCTTCACGACTTCCAAGGGGCGGTTCAGCGCCCGCGCAACTTCTTTCAATTGGTTTGACTGCACCTGTTTCAGGTGCTCGGATGCGATCTGGTGGGCCAACGTGTTCTGAGGGTCAAATGCCTTCAATTGCAGCAGCAAGCACTCGCGCAAATCCCTTGCGCCCACGCCGATCGGATCGAAGTCCTGCACGACCGCGAGCGCATCTTCCAAATCATCCTGTGAATACTTCCCTTCTTGAGCCAGCTCCTCCGTGGAAGCCGTCAGATACCCGTTCTCATCCAGGTTTCCAATGATGCTCTCGGCGATCTCTTTCACGCTGTCCGAGCAAATTGTCACGCTCAATTGCCACTGCAGATGATCGGTTAGTCCGCTGGGCGAGGAAAGAAATTTCTCAAACGACGGCCGCTCGGAAATTTCCCGCTCCTGCGAGCGCCCGCCATCGCCCCCGCTGTCTAGATACTGGTTGAAGAAGGTTCCGACATCAAATTCGTCGAAGGGATTCGCCGCAGGCTTTTCCGGAACCTTCTCCGTCTCCGCTTTCAGAAATGTTTCGTCGCTGTAATTGTCCGTCTGGGTAGGTTCTTCGCTCTGCTCTTCCAGGACCGGGTTTGCAATCATTTCCTGGTTGATCATCTCGCGCAGCTCGAGCCGGTTCAGCGCGAGCACGCTCACCATCTGCACCAGGCCAGGCGTCAGAATCTGCTTCTGCGACACCTTCAGGTTGAGCTTGAGTCCCTGCCAGGCCATGGTCTTTCTTTCCAGTCCCCTCGCTAATTTCTAATTTAATCGAAAATGATCGCCCAGATATACGCGCCGCACCTCCGGATCATCGCTCAATTCCACTGGCCGGCCCGCGCGGAATATTTTCCCATGATTCACGATGTACGCGCGGTCCGTTACTTTCAGAGTTTCCCGCACGTTATGATCGGTGACCAACACGCCGATTCCTGACTGGCTTAGCCCGCGAATGATTTCCTGCAGGTCCTTTACCGTCAACGGATCGATCCCTGAAAATGGCTCATCCAACAATATGAAGGATGGCTGCAGCGTCAGCGACCTCGCGATCTCCAGCCGCCTCCGCTCCCCACCGGAGAGCATATACGCCTTGCTCTGCCGGACAGTTTCCAGCCCCATTTGTACGAGCAATTCCTCCAACCGGTCGCGCTGCTGCTCGGTCGTCAGTGGCAGCGTCTCTAACACCGCGAGCAGGTTTTCTTCGCTGGTCAATTGACGGAACACCGAGGGTTCCTGAGGAAGGTAGCTGATCCCGCTGCGGGCCCGGAGGTACATCGGAAGGTCGGTGATTTCGTCGCCATTCAACAAAACGCGGCCGGAATCAGGCCGGGCGAGACCCACTAGGATATAAAAGGTCGTCGTCTTACCGGCGCCGTTAGGACCTAGCAGACCAACGACTTCACCCTGGCCAATCTCCAGCTCAACGTCGTCAACGACCTTGCGACCGCGATACGACTTGCTTAACGCGACGCCCTGGAGCTTCAGCATACCTCGTCATTTCTCGACTCGGTGCTTTGTCAACGTCCGCGAACCGTTTTCAGAATCCACGATGATCGTATCATCCGCTAAAAAGAAGGTCAATTGACGCCCCGTCGTCGTGCCTGACGCACCGTCGTACAGCGTGGGATTTCCTCCGCTCATCACAAATTTTCCCTCCGCCGCCGTGTACTCTCCGCGCACTGCCGTTGCCCGGCGTCCCGCCTGCTCCACGATCACTCCGCCTGTTCCCACCACTCGGCTGATTTGCTGCGCTCCGGCACTGGCAGTCACTCCATTCGCGCCCGGCGCACCGCGCGTGAAATAAAAATCGAGAGCGGCGGCCCTGATCCTTTGCTCCGCCGACTGAACCACCGCGTTGCGCTCCAAACGCGCGCGATTCTCTGCCTCGGAGTATGTCAACGTTTCTGCCGAGGCGTGCCACAATTGCGATTTCTTCGCCTCAGTGCGCGTTGCACCCGTCTGTACGCCCAGTCGGCTCTCCGCTTGGGGAAACACCGCTCGCACATTTCCCGCCGCGTTCAGCACCTTCGTTTCCCGAAGCAGTTCGATCGCGTCCGCTTCCAGCACCGCATCGCCTTGCCACAGGCGGGCACGCCCCGAATACAGCGCTCGTCCTGTCTTCGAATTTGCCTGCAATTCATCCGCCGTAAGATTGACCGGCGCGGGCGCAAGCTGCACCGCGCTTGCCTTGGCGGAAAAATCCGCTGATCGGACTCCTCCTTCCGCCCGAATCTCTCCCGTCCCCTGCGCGAATGTAATCCGCGTGGCATGCGTCTCCGTGGCCGCATCCCGCACGACTGGTTGGCCTGTTAGTGTCGCCGTCTGCGCCGCCCGCTGAAACACTGCGTGCTCCGCCCGCCCGCTTCGCTCCCCTTCTTTTAGTTTCACGTCTCCATGCAAATCCATCTGTGCCCATCCCCCGGTCGCGAGCAATTGCGCCACTCCGCTACGCGCCGTCGCGGTTTGCACGGGGCGTCCGGCCACTGTCCGCTCCGTCTGCACGTTTCCCGTCGCTTGAAGTTCTCTTGCTTTGCCTTGCGCCCCAAACTCCATCGCCAGTTTGTCCGCTTGCACTTTCGTGCGGGCCGCTCCCCCTGCCTGTGCCGCCGCGTCCGTCCATTCGATACTCCCAGGCGCCAGCGTCTCCGCTCGCTGCAGCCTGCTTGCTTCGCCCTCTTTCCCGCCGTTGAATCCTACGCGCAGCGCTTCTGTCTGCAGCGTCCGGGCCTCGCCTGTCTTGCTCATCAGCGTCTGCAAAGAAACATTGCCGCTCAGATTCAATTCTTTCGCTTGACTTACCTTCGGCCATATCTCCAGAGTCGCTGTGTTCGCACTGAAATAGTCTTCTTCTCCATCCGCTTTCCGCGAGCCGCGCACATTCCCCGCGGCCTCCGTCTTCGTCACCCATCCCTGTGGAGCAAACTGAGCCGCCAATGTGTCCGCGCTTATTTCCATAGTTCCCCGCGCGCCCTTAAATGTCAGTTCCGGCCTCTCTGCGCTTTCGCTTGCGCTTGCCGTCGCCGCGAGCCTCTCGGCGCGAAAGGCGGCGTCCAGCACGAGCGTGATTTCTCCCGCTGTCAACCGCTGGCTTCGCGTCTCTGCCTCCGCCGACCCGCTCATGCGCATCGTGCGCGTGTCCCGCCCGAAGTCCAGCCGGGTTCCCCTCACATGTATTTCCCCTCCCTCCCCTTCTCTCTCGCTATCTCTCTTCCCCCTCCGCAGGGCCGGCCGCGCCAGTGTCATCCGCACATCCCGCAGTAGCCGCGCCATTCCTTCTTGCGAGTTGTACTCCACGCCGGCCGCTTCCCCGCTCCCGTTTGGAAAGTGAAACAGGACTCGTTCCTCCGTCTTCGCCGTCCCGCTGGCCCGGTCAAATGTCACCCCATGGGTCTCCACATGTACCACCTTCGCCGCCACATCATTCGGAATCGAGGTCGCGCGTTCAGCATCCGCTGCGCTCTGCAAATCGATCTGCACTTCACCGCTGCACACGATGTCGCCTTTCTCTTTTCCGTACTGGCAGCTCTGTGTGTGGATCGTATCGTGCCGTTCGCCCGTCTTCCCGAAGATCGTGATCTTCACATCTTCCAGCAAGCTGGCATCCTTATCTTTGAACTCCGTCGATCTCGACGCCTGAACCGTGAATATTGTCCGATTCTGCTCCACTTTGGAAAACGTCAACCCGCTCGAAAGTCGCGCCACGTCGCGCGGCGCCGCCAGCGGCGCTTTCTTTTTTTCGACATGCCTCCTCCATCCCCGCTCCAGATACACGGCGGTCGTCACGCCCGCGAGCAACAACGCTACCGCCGCCGACCAGCGCGCATACCGCGTCGCTTCACTTCGCTTCATGGATTCAGTTAAACAAAATTCTTCGAGACTGTATAGGCAGCGGCGTTTTGAATGGAAGAGCCCTGAAAGAGACGACGACAGGAAAATCTGTCATCCTGAGTGTCCCGGCCTAGCGGGGCACGATCGAGGATTCCGGCCCTGCCGGAAGGATCTCACCCTGAAAAATCGGTGAATTCGGCATGAAGGGAAGCTGGATCGAAACTTTAGCCCGCCGACCCAGCGTTTGCCGCCGGCAGTGGCGGCAGGATACCCATATTCGCAGCCGCCACGCTGTCCCGGTTCGTATTTTTGACCAGGTACATCGCCTCGTCCGCCAGGTGCAGCAGCCCTTCCTTCGTCTTGGAATCCACCGGATACGAAGCCACACCCACGCTCGGTGTCACCCGCACATTCAAACCTTCTGCCGTGAGCCACACCGACTCGCGGATCAACTGATGCAACCGCCGCGCCACATTCAGCGCATTATCTTTCGCCGTCTGTGGAAGGAGGATCACGAACTCATCACCGCCATAGCGGAATGCGAAGTCGATCAGCCGGCAATGCACTTTCATCGCACTCCCGATCTCCGCGAGCAAACGCGAACCCATCAGATGCCCATGCGTATCATTTACGAGCTTGAAGTGGTCCAGGTCAATGAACACGATCGAGAATTCATAGTTGTACCTTTGTGACCTGTAAATCTCCGTTTCCAGGATGAATCTCATGTGCCGCGCGTTGTACAGCGTCGTGCAATCGTCCGTGATGGTCAGCTCGTGAATGCGCTTCACGTGCCGCGCATTCTCCAGTGCAATCGCGGCAAAGTCCGAAAGCGCTTCCAGGAGCTTCAGATCCCGTTGATCGAACCCGTCAGGTCCCAAACAGTTGATCAGTTCGATCACCCCGAGGCAGGTGTCGCGAAATTTCACCGGGACCGCCACGATCGACTGCGTCTCCATCTTCGTTTTCTCGTCCACCTTGCCGAAGAATCGCGTGTCCTTCGAAGTGTCCGCCACCACTACTGCTTCGCCGTGCTGTGCCACCCAACCCGCAATTCCCTGCCCCACCTTGATGCGCACGTCCTTCAGTGCCTGCGACGCCTTTCCTACTGCCAGCTCGAAGTACAGCTCCTGCTTCGCTTCATCCAGCAGCAACAGCGACCAGTTCTCCGGCCGCAAAAATTCGTCGATTTTCTCCATGATGGTCCGGAGAACTTGATCGAGCTGCAGCGAGGACGTCAGCGCCTTCCCCAATGCCTGGAAGACAGCAATCTCGCCCGCTTCACGCTGTTCGGAGGGAACCGCGGAACTGCGGCGGCGTTCGACGACTGGAAACTGCTTTACTTCTTCCACTCTCGATTGAACCCGATTCTGTAAATTTTCGTCGGGCGGTCCCTGGCACCGGACCCGGCGCACACCTACCACGACACTTCTGCGAGTCTCCGCCAGTATAGGCGCCTCTCAAAATCCAGCGCAACATGCTCGGAGTACAGGCGTTGCCATCTTGCCATCCTCGCGCCGATCCTCGCGTTCCCGCGTTCTAGGCCCTCTCCATCGCCTGGTTTGACACCGCGCAACACCCGCGCCTATAGTGCCTTCGAGGGGATTCCACGCCACCGGCCTTCGGTCGTTTTGCGGTCGCCCCCGTCCTGACCGCTCTGCGGCCGCAGGTACCTTGACTGCTCTGTGGTCGAAGTACATCGTCAAGTACAGGTCTCACATCATGGCCAGGGGAAGTTTTGGGGAACGTCTGAAGCGCGAGCGCGAATTACGGGACGTCTCGGCCACTGAAATTACATCCGCCACGCGCATCAGCAGACGTTTCCTCGAAGCCCTCGAAAACGAAGATTGGGCCAAACTTCCGGGCGGTGTTTTCAATCGTGGTTTTGTCCGCTCCATCGCCCGCTACCTGGGCCTCGACGAGGAAAGCCTCCTAGGCGAATACGACCTCGCTCACGGCGAACAGAAAATCGAAGCTCCGGCGCCCTACGAAAACCCTATTCCCCGGCCGTCCAAGTGGATTCCTATCCTCGGCATCCTCCTTTTTCTCGGAATCCTTGCTGGACTCGTTTACGCGGGCCGCTACGGTTGGCGCCGCTATTCCGCCACTCGCGCCGCCAGACAATCCTCCGCTTCAATCCCCCAATCGCAGCCGCGGTCGCCATCCAGCACCCCCAACACATTGTCCGCAGACCCCTCCTCGACTTCCTCAAGCACCTCTAGCTCCTTAACTCCTTCCTTGGATCTTTCCGTCTCCACCTCCGCCGCCACTCACGTGCGCATCGTTGCCGATGGCAAGACGCTGCTCGATACCGAGCTTCCCACCGGCGAAACACGCCACTTCTCCGCTACCCAACAATTTGAAGTCACCGCCGGCGACTCCTCCGCGGTGTTGCTGGAATTGAACGGCCAGGCCATGCCGCCCCTCGGCGCGCCCGGCGCTTCCGGTACAATAGTGCTTAGCCAGAAGGATTTGAGGCAGGCACCCCGTGGAACCTCTCGGCCCTGAAGTCATCGAAGATCTGCGTCACGGCCGCGCCCAGCGCGAACGTAAACTCGCTATCTGCTCCAGTGGCGCACACCTTGCGCCTGCCGACCGAGCCGAGATCCTTGCCGTCCTCGCCGGCGATACCGACGAAATGGTCGCCGAGCGCGCCCAAGAGGCTCTTCTCTCTCAGCCTTCAGAAACTTTCGTCGAAGCACTAAAACGTGAAAAGGCCGTGCCTGCTCTTTTCTCCTATGCTGCAAGAAATCTGGCTGACAAACCCGGTGTCTGCGACGCCATGGTGCAAAACACAAATTGTCCCGCAGAGTTTCTCGTCCCCATCGTCCGCCATCTTTCTGCCCTCGGAATTCAGGCTCTCATGGAAGAGCTCGACCGGGTCAGCGATTCCCCCGTCCTCGCCGCCGCCCTTGAGCACTCTACCTCCCTCACCGCCGACCAGAAAAATCAACTTCACGAGCTCATGGGTTCTTCCATCGACGAAGCCGCCCTCGCCGAAGCCGCCGCCGAAGCGGAGCCCGACGCCCTCAGGCGCCAAACGCTCCTGCAGCGCCTCGCCAAGATGACCGTCGCCCAGCGCGTCCAATTCGCCATCAAGGGCGGTTCCGACGCGCGCCGCACGCTGATCCGTGACGCAAATAAAGTCGTCCAGCGGGCCGTTTTGCAGTCTCCGCGCCTCACCGAACAGGAAGTAGAAGCTTTCGCCTCCATGTCCAGCCTCACCGACGAAATCCTTCGCCTCATCGCGAACAACCGCAATTTCCGCAAGAACTACTCCGTTGTCCGCAATCTCATGAACAATCCCAAAACGCCGCTCGATGTTTCCCTCCACATGCTCCCCATGCTCAACGCCGCGGACCTCAAGAAACTCACAACCAACAAAAACGTCCCGGAAACGCTCCGCACCACGGCTTTCAAGCTCCATCGCCAGCGCGCCTTATTTAAGAAGTGAAATTCCCCCCACCCCCACGACAACTGAAATTCCATTCATATTCTTAGTGCTCAACCGGAGTAAAATCCTGAATCACCATGAAAAACCATCGCAAAACCCTTGTTCTCTTGATTCTGTTTTTCGCCGCCCCTCAGCTTTTCGCGCAATCTCAACCTGTTGATCTTCAGTCGAAGGTCAGCGTCCCCTTCCGCTTCGTCGCTTACGGCGATACGCGCTTCACCGATCCCAGCAACACGGAAGCGTCCAATCCACCGGTTCGCCGCGCCCTCGTCCAGGCCATCGACGCCGCCCACCCGGCCTTCGTCTCCATTGGCGGAGACATCGCCTACAATGGACACGATCTCAACGACTGGAAAACCTGGGACTCCGAAACCTCCGCCTGGCGTCAACACAACATCACGGTCTATCCGGCGCTCGGCAATCACGACCTCCATGGCGATCAGAAAATCGCGCTCTCCAACTATTTCCAGCGCTTCCCTGATTTGCATGAAAGCCGCTACTACTCCGTTCGCGCCGCTAACACGCTTATACTGGTGCTCGATAGCTCTCTCGACGAACTCTCCGGTCCCCAGGGCGACTGGCTTGCCAGCAAACTCGACCATCTCCCCGCCGATGTGGATTTCGTCTTCCTGGTCATGCACCATCCGCCGTACACCAGCTCTTCCGACTCGAAAAAGTACGGCGGCGGCCACTCCGCGCGCCCCACGGAACAGGCTCTAGCCAAAATGCTCGAGGCACGACAGCAGCGTACAACCGCCCGTTTCGTCGTCATTGCCGGCCATGTCCACAACTACGAGCGCCACGAACACGGCGGCGTCACCTACTTCGTCACGGGAGGCGGCGGCGCTCACGCCTACCCCATTGAGCGCGCTGCCGACGATTTGTATCCCGACAATCGCATCAACTATCACTATCTGCTGGCCGAAGTGGATCGCGGCAAGCTCAAGATCACGATGAACCGCCTCGAACTTACGGACGGCAAGGCCACTTGGACGCAGCCCGACTCCGTGACCATCACTGTGCCCGCTCTGGCTCCCGCAAAAGCGGCCGTCGCTGGACACCCATAAGCACCCGGATAGATACTCCAGGGACGTCAGGCGAAAAAAAGGAGCAGCGTCGCGCAGTACAATACCGGCGAGGCGCTGCCCCGGAAATCTTGTCGAATTACTGGCCTTAGTCCTTATCGTACTTCAAGCAAATCTCAAGCTGGCGAATCGCTTCGTCCGTTGCCCTGAGCGCCTCCACGCGGTGTCCGCCAAAATCGTGGTCCGCATGTTCCATACGTTCTTTGGCGCGGCGCAGCGCCCCAAGGGCTTCCCGGATCTGCGGATGCCGCTCGGCTGGATCTGCCGTCGTTGTGCTCGGCTGGCTGGTTACCACTGGAATTGCCTTCCCGCCCGCCGGACTCGGCGCCGCGGGAGACGACACGATCAACGCAAACGCGAGGATTAAAACTGCCACCGCAAAAAGACTCCCAATCTTGGTTTTCATGGACCACTCCTCCTCGTCCGAATTTTGGCTCGGACCGCCGTCTTTTATTCTCACTCACCGTCTCCGAGCTTGCCGACCCATGCGGCGAGCTATTGCGCTCGGCGGATGTGGCGGGGATGCCTGCTGGGTGTTGAGACCCAGCCTCCGTCATCTTTAAGCCAGCTCCATCGTCTTGAACAGTGAAATTTCGTGAGTGCTTATACGATAAGGAAATAGCTTCTTTCTACTTCGTAACCTCTCTCGCACCTCCCACTCCTGTTCCAGGCATTCTCAAACGGCTATTCCTTTGCAGCCGAATCGGCTGTGGCGGTGCCGACGATTCGAACGCAGCCGCCAAAACTGCCATTTACATCTGACAAGCGTTTCGGTAGCGTGAAGATTCCGGCACGCACTCCTTCCTTCCAGCCCAGGCGGAAATTTTGGGCGAGCCGGGGGAGGAGTAAACCATGACCGCCAAAGCCGTCCGCAAAACGAAACTTCAACAGACGAAACCCTTGGTCGAGTGGCAAGCGCCCTTTCGCATTGTTCCAATGCATCCGCCCAGGGCGGCTGCGATAACGGGTGCGCCGCATCTGACTTACCGGAATGGACCGCTTCTGACGGCCGTGGACGTTTTCACAATTTTCTGGGGCCAGGCGTGGCAGCAGCCGGCGAACCGAGGCATTTTGGATCGGATGAACGCGTTCTTCGACTTCATCATCACAAGCAAGTTGATCGATCTGCTAGGCGAATATAGCGTGCCGGGAAAGACGATCGGTCACGGGAAGCGAATCGGAACGGCCAATCTTACTTCTACCGAGCCGGGAAGCTCGCTAGAAGACAGTACGATCCAGCAGATGCTGCAGAAGGAAATCGTCTCGGGCACGCTCCCTGCGGCAACGGCAAATACGCTGTATTTCGTATTTCTTCCACCAGGCACGCAGGTTGTTCAAGGAGGGAGTGCATCCTGCAAGTCTTTTTGCGGCTATCATGAGGCGACCTCGGGCGGCGTCTTTTACGCCGTGATGCCTTACCCCGGATGCCCGGGCTGTACGGGTGGACTGGCGGCCTTCGATGCCCTGACATCCACATCGTCCCATGAGCTGTGCGAGGCGATTACGGATCCGATTCCTGGACAAGGCTGGTATGACGATAACTACGGCGAGATTGGCGATATCTGCGCCTGGAAAACCCGCAGCCTAAACGGATACACGATCCAACTGGAATGGTCGAACGCTGCGGACGCCTGCGTGTGACCTCTCTGGCGGGTGGCGCGTTTTAGGTGGCATCAGGCCGGTGGTAGAGGTCGAGCGTCCATGCGAGCGTTCCGTCCCGCGCGGTGCGCACAAAGCCAGCAGCTTCCAGGACCGCACCCATGCGCTGCGGCGAGTGAACGAAGGCCCTAAACGCGTTGCCCCTTAGCCGATACAAGAAGTTTTCCAGCGCAACTGCGGCCCGCATGTACCACCGATCGGGGGGATAGGTGAACGCGAGCAGCCTGCGCGCCCGCGCGGCCGCCCCCCGGAGAAGCGCCTCCACATCCGGGTAACAGCAGACGACGCGGTCAAGCGTCACGACGTCGGCGTCGGGCAGGGTGTCTGAGGTCACGGTGAAGTCACCGAGGATGAATTGAGCGGGGCGAGACCCGTAGCGCGCTCCGATATGGCGCCGCGCGACCTCCAGATAAGCGGGCGAGGCATCCGCGAGCGTGGCGCTGGCCACGCCGGTGTCGGCCAGTTCCACACCGATCACCCCGATCCCAGCGCCGACATCGAGAAGGTGCAACCCCTGCAGCGGCCAGTGGCGGAGTTCTGCTAGAAGGATTTGTGTGCTGGCGTCCGGGCCGCGGCGTTGATAGCGCCGCAGATCACCCTCCGCCACCTTGAGATTGAATTTGGTCTCCGCAGCGCAATAGCGATTGCAGCAAGTCATGCAGTAAACCTCGATGCAGCGGAAGGACGCCGCATAACGCCCGCTGCTCACGTCCCTTTGACCGGAATTGCCCAGTTGCGGAAAAACTCCTTGGGAGGCTTTCTTCTTTCTCCGCAAGGTGCCCTGCTGTTCGTGATTAGAACTTGATGCAGAGTGCGAGTCAAGAAAAGGGATGCCGACCTTCCAGTAAAAAAGACGGAAAGCCCTGACGAAATGGTTGGCGTAGACGCCGAGCGCGAAAGACGGGCACTACAAATCCCGATTAGCCGCGGGCAGACTTATGGGATAAACTGCGCATTTCCGTCGCGCCTCTCGGCGAGATTACTTCTCTTCAGGAAGGACCAACATGCCGCGCCAGTCGACTGTGAGAATCTGGGTCCGGTGAACTTCCTTCATGAACATTGACTGGGTCCGCGAACACTGTCTTTCCTTCCCTGGCGCCACGGAGCAAGTTCAGTGGGGCAACGACCTGCTCTTCAAGGTTGGCGGGAAGATGTTCGCCGTCGCTCCCCTCGAGCCGGCTCCTGTTTGCCTCTCTTTCAAGGCCTCCGGGGAAAGCTTCGCCGAGCTCACCGAACGCCCCAACATCATCCCCGCGCCTTACCTCGCTCGCGCGCAATGGGTCGCCCTCGAAACCAGAGACGCGCTGCCTACCGAAGAACTCGCGCGGCTGCTTCGCGATTCTTACGAACTCATCGTCGCCAAGCTCCCCAAGAAGACTCGCGAAGGCTTATCGCGCCCGCCCGCACTTAAACGCAAGCCAGCCAGCGGAAATTCTTCGCGCAGGAAAAGTTCACGCAGGAAAAAATCCCGCTAATTCCAGTTTTTTGTGGGTGCGATTTCCTATTAGGAATTGGTCGCGGCTTACAAATCGCGGGCGACTTCAGATATCAGGTTACGGCTTCTCTTCTATGCGGAAACTTTCGAAACAATCGGCCGCCGGAGGGGCTTCGCTCCGGGGATGGGGAACGTCATGTGCCAGAAGTTCGCATCCGGTGTCGCGAATTCTACGGCCACGAGCGTCTTCCCCTCGCGATCCCGCTTGATCGAGACCACTCGAGACTCCGCAGTTCGATTGCTGTTGTCATTGACCAGCCGCAGTATTTGGCCCACGACCACAACTTGATCCAATTGCAGCAATGCCCCATTCCGGTTTACCGACTGCGACCGCGCATATACGTTGAATTTCTCGCCCTCGTCGGTCGTTCCATGGACCGTCAGCGGAACCGTAATGGACACCCGCAATGTACGGCGTCTTTCTTTGCATCGAAAATGGATTATCGCCATGGAGATCGGGGACCTTTCTACCTCTCCTAAAACTTAGGGCCTTGGACTCACCCACATCGGTCTGGCTTCCGCTTCAGGACTCGGCTTCGCTGGCTGCTGAAGGACCGCATGAAACAAACGCGGAAACCAGGTCGAATGGCTTCCGCACGCTTGCAATCTTGCGCTCGCTATCCACTCAGAGCAATAGCGGGAAGGTACCACAATAGCCAATTCAAAACAGTACTCTTGTACTTCCCCGTTCGGACCGCCCCCCTCCATCATGATTCCGAGGGCTTCCAGGCGCTCCTTTTGGAGCTGCACAGGCTCAACAGCCTGCAGCCCTGTGCAGTTTCATTCGAATCCTCTAGAGGTTGCCTGCTGCCCATCTCTTTTCTTTACAACAGTTATCTCCTTTCGGATAAATCAACGAATTCCGGGTTCCAGGGCCTCTGCCGCAGATCGAGCCGCGCGATCGTCACTGGCAGGTCGAAACGCCGCGGCCCCGCGCTACCCGGATTCACGTAGAGCACGCCTCCGCGCCTGATGTGATTTGGCTTATGGGTGTGCCCACTCACAACGACGTGGAATCCGGCGGCTTTGGGCTCGAGTTCAAGCTGTTGAAGGTCATGCAAAACGTAGAAGGTTGCTGTCTCCGTTTCGGCGACCGCAGTGGTCGGCAACGCTGCCGCCCAATCTCCCTGGTCGATATTGCCTCTCACGGCCACGACTGGAGCAAGCGCCTTCAGGGCATCGAGAATCTCCGGCTTTCCCACATCTCCAGCATGAATAATCAGGTCCGATTCTCGCAGCGCACGCAGCGCTTCTTCCCTCATCAGGCCGTGCGTGTCCGAGATAAGCCCGATCAGTCGCGCGCCCACCCTATCTCCTTGGTTATTCGATTCCGAGCAAGTTCACGATCTGCAGCGGATTCACCCGCGCCTTGTTCGCCGTCAATCCCCAATGCAAGTGTGGCCCCGTAACACGCCCCGTCGCTCCCACTTTCCCGAGGAGCGCGCCAGGCTCTACCTCGTCCCCGACCTTCACGGAAATTTCGGAGAGGTGTCCATAAAAGGTGTAAATGCCCAAGCCGTGATCCACAAGCACTGTATTCCCTGAAAAATATAATTCTTCGGCCAGCACCACGTGGCCGCGCTGTGCTGCATGCACCGGCGTGCCCGTGGTAGCAGGAAAATCCACCCCGCCATGCGGGGAGCCGGGCTGCCCGTTCAAAATCCGGCGCCGGCCGAAGTTTTTCCCGGTGGTGACACCGTCCAGCGGAATTCGGAAGTCTCCTTGCCACAATCGTTCGGGCGTAACGCGGCTGAAAATCTCGCGCAACTTTTCTTGCTCTTCCTGGGCACGCTGCAGTTGTTCCGGATTCGGCTCCACAAACTGCTGCTCCACTTGCAGACTCTCCGTGGCAAAGTGCCCCGCCTTCACCGTCACGACCACACTGCAGCCCATTTTTTCGCCCGATTGCGCATCTGCAGTCACTGCGAAGTCGTACTTCCCCGCCGCCTGTTCCAGATCCACTCCCAACAATGCTCGATAAACGGAAAAGCGAGACTTCGCGCCGGCTTTTGCTCTCCAGAAGGGAACCTCTTTCCCAGTCCAATCCCCTTTAATTCCTTTGAGCGGCTTCGCGCTACGCATTTCCACCAGGAGCAAACTCCCCTGACTTGACTCCGGCGAACTCAGCCGCAGTTCGGCACCCTGCCCGCACTTCATTTTTCCTCGAACAACTACGGGGTTGGCTTTGGCCGCGGGCGCAAACAAAATCACGCCAAAGACGGCAATAAACGGAATGAATCTGATTGAAATTTTCTGCAAAGTGCTCTCGACTCGCATCTCGCCTCGGCAGTCCCATTCGACTATATCCCACCGCGAATCGCTAACACTAACGCCAGATCCACGGGCGGCAAGCACAGATAACGCCCTGCCTGTCAAAGTGGTCAGCAAGGGTGCGTTGTGAAAAAAGGCGCGTTAGCACACCGGCGGGGCATCAGCGCTTCCAGGAAATTTCAAAAGGCGTGGCCCCCGCGGCAAGACGATGGCGCGGGCTGCGTCGTACCCGGATCCGCTAGCTAGGCCGGCGATCTCCAATCCCCTGCGGCGGCAAACAGTTGCAGGCCAATGGCAAACGTGCCGTTCCCCAACGGTTGACAATAGACGACCCGAGCGCGTGAGCGGAAGTTTCCCAACAGCGATCGAACATTCAGCCGTTCATTGGGATGCCATGCTCTGCTCGTCACCACGCGAGCGCCACGAACACTCACATTTTCAGTGACCCCTTCTTGCGCTGGCGTGCGGACATCCAGGCTGGACAGATCGACAACAATTTTGGTGGGAATGCGGCTGTCCACCCGATGTGCCACGGAGTTCATAGGGCACCGCAATACCTTCCTGATGAGAGGCTGGGTTTGCGTCGGGGTGGGTAACAACGACGGTCGAATCATACTGCCGCAGCCCCCAGCAAGGTCAAGAGAATTCGCCCTGCCCAGTTTGAGAGAGAGGTGTCCGGCGGCGCAACACTGCCATCCCACGACCGGACAGTCAAAAGTGTGCCACGCATCCCAAAATCCGTCGAAGTCATTGCGCTTCTATAAGTTCCCCATTTCTTCGGAGCGGCACGTGAATTGCCCCTATTTTCGATAACTGGTCCGTCTCGCCACGTCCGGATGATTCATCAAGGAGGGACTCATGAAGAAGACCGAATGGATTCGAGAGACTCTCCCCGGCTGGCCGAGTCCCGATTATCTCCGGCAAAAAGAAGCCGCTGGCTGGCGCCTCGTTGCTTTGGAGTGGGAACGCGAAGTTGATGTTGCGCCGCAAACCGATGTCGCCCATCCGGAGGCCGGCCAGCCCGCCGAAGAGATCCCCTATGGTTCGCGCATCGCTTCGGACTGCCATCACCTGGAAGAAGATCCCGAGGAGATGCAGGTCCTCAAGTTCCTCGCGGAAATGATCGTTCAGGACGCCTCGTTTACCGCAATGGCGGCAGCGCTGAATGAGCGTGACTTTCGCGCCAGGGGTGGCCGTCCGTGGACCGCGGCGGGGGTTTTCAAGCTGAGCCCGCGTCTGATCGACGTTGCGCCGCGCATTCTTTCCGGGCAAGAATGGGAATCCCGCAAGAAGCAAATATCGCGTGTCGCCTGGAACTCCTGACGCGCCATCCGTTGCCGAATGCCGCACACAGTTTCACCGTGCAACGCTAAGCCTCGCAGTTGATATTATGCTTAAGCCAAGATGCCAGGAACGCCGGGCGACCATTCCGTAAAACGAGCTGATGCGAGACGCAGCCAGCGAGTGCTCCTGCGCATTCCCATCCAAGTCAAGGGATTCCCCGAGGACGGCATTCCAATCGCCGAAGACACGACCACAGTGGAGGTGAACGCCCATGGGGCGCTCATTGTTCTCGCGATGAGAGTGCGGCCGGGCCAAAAACTTGTGCTAAGAAACTGGGGCACCGCGAAGGACCAAGATTGCCGCGTGGTTCGCATCAAAGAGATTCATGACGCTAGGAATGAAGTGGGAATCGCATTTTCTTTCCCCAATCCCAAGTTCTGGAACATTGAGTTCCCGCCAGAGGACTGGAAACCCTACGAGGCTTGAAGCGCTCGAGAAACAATTCGCTCGAAATATCCATCATTCCTCTCCGATGTCTTCCTTCCACACAGCGGGATTGTCCCGAATGAATTTCGCCAGCAGTTGAATACATTCCTGCGAATGCAGGTCGACCACGGCAATCCCATTCTCGCGCAGCCAATCCATGCCGCCGCGGAAATTCACGGCTTCTCCCACCACGACGGTCCCGATTCCGAATTGGCGAATCAAGCCGCTGCAATACCAGCAGGGCGCAAGCGTCGTGACCATGATTTTGTCGCGGTAGCTGCGCTGGCGGCCCGCTTTGCGGAAAGCATCCGTTTCGCCATGCGCCGAAGGATCGCCTTCCTGGACTCTGCGGTTGCGTCCCCGGCCGAGCAGCTTGCCATGACTATCGAAAAGCGCTGCACCGATCGGAATGCCGCCCTCCGCCAATCCCTGGCGCGCTTCTTCGATGGCCGCCCTCAACATGGGAGAATATTTCTTTCGATCCTTCTGACCCGCGGTAGGAGTTTTCTTCCGCCCTGAATGGCTGCGCTTCTTCTTCATTTCGGAGACGGCCTCAGGAAGAGCGCCGCTTCTTCGGCGGCGTAGGGGACTTTGAGGTCCTGCCTTCTTCCGGCAACTTCACACCCCAGATATTTTTGTCTTCTTCCAAAGAGCAAATTCCAATCTGGTTGGACTGCTCCATGCCTACTTGCCCAATCCAAACAACGCGGAAGCGCGCCTTTCCCCGCCAGCGGCGCTTCACCTCGATGGTTTGGCCCACCCCCGCCAAATAACCCAACCCATCCAGACGCGCGCCGTCCTGGCTAACATCGATGGTGTAGGAGCTCTGCACGAATGGATTGCCGTTGTGGTCCTTTCCTTTTACAAAAACGCGAACTTTCTCCGGAATCCGGGGGTTCCTGCGAGTCTTTCTCCAGAAGCCAGGACTCGGGCTCTTAAATGCGATCCCCGCCAGGGTTCTGTCATCCACGGCCGGCTCTGCATAGACCACACCTATTTCTTGCTCTTCGCGGGTGGCCTTGTTGATAAGAAATATTGTCTCGCCCACCTCGACTTTCGCATTAAGGGCCAACAGGGCCCCGCTGTCGTTCACCTGCAGCGTGGTCGTCTCTTCGTGAAAGCTGCCCTGCTTCTTGGTCCATCCATAGACCACCACCGGCACGTGCAAAGACTTGCGTTCGCTGGAGCGTGGCTTTCTTTTCTTCTCGCTCAACTCCGCAGGTCTTGTCCATTGCTGCTCGTGTGGCGGCTCCGGCCCCGGTGACCCTGGTGGCGCGGGCGCAAACGCCGGGGAAATCGCCGCCTTCTCGTTCACCTCAAGGGGGAATTCTCGCTGCACCCCGTGAATCGGGCATGCAAAATTCCAGGGCATTTGCAGAACTTGTTCGGGGGTTTCATCCCTCTTCTCGACTGTCACCCACGCGTCATGGTCTCCGTAGGGACAGCGTAGCCGAACTGCATAATTTTTTGGCATCTCGGCCTTTCCCAATTACCTCGAATACTCGCTTCGGTGTCCGAATTGAATCAGCGGTTTCTCAAAATATTTCCAGGAGAGCCGGCATAGGATAGCTGTCCTTCGGCCCGCTTGGCAGGGGCAATAAATTAACGTAGTGCAATACGCTTTGCCATGTACAGGCTGGCGAAAATCTGAGACGCCTTTGCGATAACACTTCATCGCGCGGGCTTTGCGGGTTGCGCGGATAGTCGGAACTTATGCCGATCTGGCAGCCGCAATCTTGAAGGATGACAAATCTACTTTTTTGGCGCCGCGCTGGGTTTGATGTCTGCGGCAGACTTTTGCAGCTGGGTAACGTCCGCGGCGTCCAACTCATAGAGAGCCGGTTCGTTCTCCCGCTTCGCGACGTACCGATCTCCGTTTCTTGCAATGAGAACTTTCTCGACGCGCTTGCCTTCATTCGATGCCACGGTTATGTCCATGGATGATGCCGTGAATCCGGCATCGACAAACTTGCTTGCCGACAGATCACGAATCTTGCCGACGAGAGTTCTCACGCTGCTCGCATCCATTTTTGTTGCGTTGGAAGACCAATCCTCACCGCTGCGGCTCACAGAATAACTCTTCGACCCGTCGTGCAAGTCGACTTTGTCCGGATCGGCATAGCCGAAATCGAAGATCTTTTTGTTCCGGAAATCGTCGAGACTCTTGTCGAGCCCTGCTCCAACTCCGCTCGAAACTTTGTACACGCCCTCGACGACGCTCGACTTTGCGTAATAATCGTCTTTGTTCTTCCGCAGTTGCAGTTCCTGCGTTCCGGAAGCGTCCGTTACTTTCGCGGTGGCAACAGGAACGCCGGAATTAAACGCTGCCGCCGCTTTCTTTCCGTCATCGCTTCCGGATAGGTCCATCTTCGCGTCGCTCAAGTTGCGAACCAGCTCGTCCACCTGGAATCCGTCCGCGCGAAATGGTCCAGGCTTCACGATCTGCCATTGTTCCTTGTTGCGGCCAAATTCGACCGCCTGTTTTTTTGCCAGCAGCTCGACCCGGCTGATCTTGTCGGATTCGAACGTCATCAGGCGCTTGTCCCGCAGATCCTTCGAGTCCTTGTCGAAGCTATTCTTGCTATAGCTCGCGACGGTGAACACCCGCAGGTCGCCATCGACCGCAGCATAGGCCGCACTACCCGCTGGCGTCTCATCGCCGATCAGGAGCTTCTCGCTTTTCTTGTTCTTCTCGGTGACGTCCACTTCGATCGACGGTTTGGTGAGCCCGTATTGACCGAGGTTGCTGGCTTTGTCTTCGATTAAGCGGTCTGAATTCAGCGCCGACAATGTGGACAGCAGGCTCGACACCGCATCCTGATCGGCGCGGAGTTGTTTCGGCGCAGTAATCTGCCACTTGCCTGAGTCATTTTTCGCGAGCGTCAACTCCTCGCCGCCTTTTTTCTTGATGGCGATTTCGGTGATATCCGCCTGATTGAGTGTCAGAATCTTCGGCGGGGTTTCGGCAGAAGCATTCACGCTGCTTTCCGCCGGCTTGCGATGATTGGACCAGTAGAGCGTTCCCGTAAGCGCCGCCAGAACAATTACGGCAACAATCAAATCTCGGTTTTTCATAGAAGTTGTCCTGAAGTTTATTGAATCTGCCGGGTGGTGCGGTCTACCTTCGCCGCCACCAAACCGTAACTCCGGCAATCACCACCGCCAGAGGAAACAAAAACTGGCTGGTGATCCGAACCCAGTTCATCTGCGCTCGCGTCATCGTGATGCGGCGGTCTTCCCGCTCTTTCGGACGAATGGAGATCAGGTCTTCATCCGAGGACAGCCAGTTCATCGTGTTCAAGGCCAGATCGCGGTTGCCGTTGAAATTGATGAACGAGTTCGCCATCCAGGCCGAACTTCCGATCACCACAAAGCGCCCTTGAGCATTCTCCTTCCCTGTTTTGTAGGAGCCCGCCGCTGCAATCGTCATCGGCCCTTTCTTGTTTTTCGCGTCGTTGGGGTCCACTTTGGACGAATTCAATTTGATGGTCGCCAGACTGTTCTCCGAAGAGCTAAAGAGCTTGTCCACCGTGGTCTTGTCCGTGTTCTTGACGTCCATGGAGCGCGCCAGCGGAAATCCTGTGGCCGAGCCTTTCATTTCGTTCACGATGGCGTGTGATTCGTAACGCGACACCAGCGCAACCTCGGGTCCGACTCCCACGATTTGACCGATGGGATTCAGGTCGAGAATGAGATTCTTTTCCAGCGTCACGCCCCAGCCCTGCAGCAGAGTCGCGAGGGCGTCGTTATCTGCGATTTCCGACCGCCCGAACTTAAGCGGCGGATCGAGCAAAAACAGCGCGCGTCCCCCTTCCTCCACATACTTCTTAATCGCATCCACTTCCGGTTGTTGGTAATCGCTGCTGGGTCCCGCCACCACAAGAACCGTGCAATCGCCGGGCACTTCGGCCTTTTGCAACAGGCTGATGGATTTCGAAGTGTACTCATCTTTCCCCAGCAGGTCCTTGAACCGCGAATAGCCATTGCGGTCCGAATCGTCGATCTGGTGCTCGCCGCTTCCGGTCACGAAGCAGACCGTGCGCGTATTGTTTTTCAAGTCACGAATGATTGCGCCGGTGATGTCTTCCTCGGTGGTGCTCTTGGCCTGTTCTTTTTTTGCCCCGATCTGCACGACGGTCGTGCCGTAATTCTTGATTCCGGCTTCGCGCGCCACCTGGGGGCTCTTATCCGGATCAACGTATTCCACGTGAACCTTGGGTGAGAGATTCGCGTACAGGTCGAGTTGATCTTTGGCTTGTTGGAATCGCGTGCTCTGGTCGAAATAGGTGAGCTTGGCGTCCTGTTTGAGGCCCTTCACAATCTTTACCGTCTGATCGGAAAGACTGAATCGCTTATTCGACGTCGCGTCGTAGGTTTTGACGTAGCGGTTGGCGAGCACGTTTGCTATCGTCACAATCGCCAAAACCACGACAATATACACGCCTGCGTAGGACGCGTATTTGGTTTGTCTTGCCTTGAGCAACGCTAGATTCACCTATGACCTCCAGCGCAGGGATTCCATCGAGCGCGCGGTAAAAAACAGCCCAAGAAAAGTCAGCGTCACGTAAAACACCGTGTCCTTCGTGTCGACTACGCCCCTTTCAAAAGATTCGAGGTGCGAATTGACCGATAAATAGGAGAGCACCCGTGCCCATGTCGCAGTCTCGAATTCGGCAACCGAAGACATCACCCATAGCAGGATGCAGATAGCGAAGGTTGTGGCCCCGGCTATGATCTGGTTTTTGGTTAGCGTTGATATGAATGTGCCAATCGCTAGCAAGGCGCCGGCTTGTAAGAACAAGCCGAGGTAGCCGATCGCCAGTGGTTTCCAATCGGGATTCCCATATTTGAAGAGAAACGCAAAGTTCAGTGCGGTGAACAGCAGCATTAAGGCGTATAACGCCATCGCCGCCAGCCACTTTCCCAGGATGATTTCGACATCGCGGATCGGCGAGGTCGCGAGCAGTTCGATGGTTCCAGTACGCTTTTCCTCGGCAAACAAGCGCATGGTGATCATAGGGATGAAAAAAAGTCCTCCAACCACCGCGGCGTTGGACAGGAGTGGTCTTACGATTTGCTCGTTGACGTTCATCGGGAACATCTCGCCGCGCATTTGCATTTCCATTCCGTATTCAACGAAACCTCGAAGGTATAACCAGAAGAAAAATGCGGAGACTACTGCAAACATGGTCAGCAGCAGGTAGGCAATCGGCGAAACAAAATAGCTGTGCAGCTCTTTGCGGCAGATGATCAAAACGTTTCTCATTTTCCCGCTCCCTTTGCCGCCGTTTCTTCCGCGGGGGCCGCTGTTTGCTCGCCCGTGAGCTGGAGAAAAATCTCTTCCAGGCTCACGGCCGCAGGTCGCAACTCGTTCAAGTCCCAGCCTGACTCCACCACCGCGCGCGCCAGGTCGCCGCGCGAGAAGCGATTCTTCTGACTCTCCACTTCAAAAATGTTGCGGTTTTGCCGCTTCTCCTTGAACACCACGCGGCTTACTCCTGCAATCCTCTCAAGCCGCCGCTGCACCGCCGCGGAATCGACATCTCCATTCCGCCCCGCCACTTCCACCAGCACAGACTCCGCCCCGCGCGCACGGCTCTGCAGGTTGTTCACCGAGTCCGTGGCCACGAGCTTGCCTTTGTTGATGATGATCACCTGTTGGCAGGTCTGCTCCACTTCCGGCAGGATGTGCGTGCTCAGAATGATGGTGTGGTCGCCCGCAAGGCTTCGGATCAACTCGCGCGTCTCGTTGATTTGTTTCGGATCGAGTCCCGCGGTCGGCTCATCGAGAATCAGCACCTCCGGATTGTGGATGATGGCCTGCGCCAATCCAACGCGCTGCCGGTAGCCCTTCGATAGTTTCCCCAGCAGCTTGTTCTTGACGTCCGCGATGGCGCACCGCTCGCAGACCGTTTCGACGCGCTGCCGCAGCTCGCTCCCGGAAAGTCCCTTCAGCTTGCCGACGAACGTCAAGTATTCGTCCGTCCTCATTTCCACGTAAAGCGGCGGCATCTCCGGAAGATAGCCGATGCGCTTCTTCACCTCGAGCGGCTGCTCGAGAACATCGAAGCCCGCCACGCTTGCGGTGCCCGACGTGGGCGGCAGGAAACACGTCAGAATCCGCATAGTGGTTGTTTTCCCGGCCCCGTTCGGCCCGAGAAAGCCCACGATCTGGCCCTTCTTGACCTCGAACGAGATGCGGTCCACGGCTGTAGTGCGCGCGTACCCCTTAGTCAGCTCCTTGACGGTGATCATAGGTTTTTGTTTTTGGAAATAAGATGTCCAGCCCTGGAACTACCCCATTTTGCCGGAATGTTCCTTCAACTGTTCAAAAGTGAATCAATATCGTAAGAACTAGAGGAGCCCCATGTCAACTGTTCCCTGAGATTTTTCTGGCATTGTCAAGATTCGATGTGTTTCTGGAAGTTGTCAATTGAGAGCAACGTGCGCCACGGTTTTGTCAACCAGCAGAAGAAACGCGCGAATTGCCTTTTCCAGGTGCTCTTCGGGCGTGTCTTCTTCTTTGCAATGGGAGAGGCCCTTCGAAGAATAGGTGAACATCATCACCACGGGCATGTGCGGCACCATCTCTGCGGCATCGTGCAGTGGCCCTGACGGAAGTTTTGGCGCGTCGCCTGTCACCTCGCGCACCGATTCCTCGCAAAGCTTGAGTAGTTCCGGATCGAAAGGACGCGGGTCAATCCGCCACAGGTGTTTCCATTCGACCGTCACGCGGTTTTCTTCCGCAAATCGCCGCGAGGCCTCTTGGGCCTCGCCGAACATCGCGGCAAGCACCTTGGCGTCAAGCGCGCGCTGGTCGATGGAGATCTCCGCTACGCCGGGGATCGCCGTGACAAATCCCGGTTCCACCTTGACGACACCCACCGTGCACACCACGCCTGCACCCGGCCGCGAGTGCCGCCGAGCGATTTCCCGGCACTCCAGCGCAGTGGATGCCGCAGCCAGAAAGGCATCCCGCCGCATGGGAATAGGCGTAGCCCCGGAATGCGCCACCTGCCCGACAAACCGCACCATATTCCGCTCGAGGCCGAAGGTGCCGAGCACGACTCCCGCGGACTTGTTCATCGATTCGAGCACGCCGCCTTGCTCGATGTGCAGCTCGAGATAAGCTTTTGCGTTGATGCTTTTCAGCGCCTTGTGCGCGTCGAGCATGGTGTCGAGTTCGACGCCGTGCTCACGAAGCGCATCTTCGAGCCGGATCCCTTGCGCGTCTTTGAGCTGGCGAATCTCGCCGACCTTGAGGCTGCCGCTCGCCGCAGAGGACCCCAGCAGGCTGTGCCCGAAGCGCGCCCCTTCTTCATCCGCCCAATCAACCAATTTCAGCGTAACCGGCGGCTTCGGCCCGTGACCGTATCGGCGCAGCGCTTCGAGTGCCGCCGTTACTCCGAGCGATCCGTCCAGCCATCCGCCGTTCGGCACGGAGTCGAGATGGCCAGCGATGATCACGGTTTTGTCCGACTCGCCCGGCAGCGTGACCCAATTGTTTCCTGCGGCATCTGCCGCCGGAGTGAGCCCGAGCTGAGAAACTTTATCTTTCAGCCACTCGCGGGCCATTTTCCAAACCGGACCCCACGCGACACGCTGGGCCCCATCGGGAGTAGAGGTGATCGCGGCCAGCTCGCGGAGATCCGCAATGATGCGCTGTGCGCTGCGAGCCAACAAATCTTGCGGCCTGGCGTTCATGATTGGGATCCGCGCGAACCCGGTTAGCGATGCTCTCGTAGTTCAGCAACCCACTTTTCTAGAACTGTCTGGGCGTCCTCCTCAATTCCGGTAAACACGATCCCCATGCTGGTGTTCGGGCGGACATTGGCCACTTTGCCCACCGCGGCGAACGTCGCACCTTTGTGGACAATCCTTATCCGGACCTTGGTCCCCGCCGGCAAAGGTTTCGCCGCTTCGACCTGGCAACCAAACAGACTCAGGTCGCTCAATTGTTCCATGGTCTGAGCCTCCGACTGCAAATCGGTCACTTCCACGTTTGTGATAAACGGGAATCGGCGCGCTCGGGGGCGGTTAAGTTGCATGGTCCCCCTCTTATATCACGGCGCGAATCCCGGTGGGCAGTTGGGAATTCCTTATCGGCGAAAGAAGAACTAGGAGACGCATCCAAAGCATTATCGAAGGCCACCGCGCCGGGTCCTCCAACTACAGCGTACCCGGGATCGAAACGAAGCCTTCGCTCTTATCCAATCAATCTACCAATTCCCGGAAAATTTCAGCGCGCCGCCCGCCACCCAGTTCTGAGAGCCTCAACTGGCCTCTGCCTGGAGCGTACAACCGCAATGTGAGCAGTGAGGGAGATTCTCGTGCAGCATAACCTCCAACGGGTTATCGCAGAAAGGGCAGTGGCTTGACCATGGATAGCCGCATTCCGGGCACTCGTCGAGGATAAGCTTGGACCGGGAGAGCACTTGCGTGCCTTCTCGAAGGTTGACTACAAGACGACACTTTGCATTCGTGCAGATCAAAAATGGCTCCATGTTGAAGACCTCTTTAGATGCGGACATCGGTTGGGATTGCTGGATCGCGGGCGTACTGTCTGAGTTTGCGGTAGAGTGTGGTCCTGCCGATGCCTAACAGACGCGACGCGGCGAGTTTGTCGCCGCCGGCTTCCCGCATAGCCCGGAAGATGGCACGGCGCTCGATTTCTTCCAGCGGCAAGAGTTCATCGTTCTCTGAAAAGTACTGAGCCGGCGGGTACTGTAGATTGGAAGGGAGGTCGCCCACCTGAAGGAGAGGGTCGGAACTGAGTGCGACAGCCCGTTCGATGGCGTTTTCCAATTCACGGACGTTGCCCGGCCAATCGTCGCTTGTTAGTCGTCGCATGGCGTCATCTGAGATAGTGTGCACGGGCTCTCGAGGATCGGAAAACTTCTCTAGAAAGTGGTTGACAAGCAGCGGGATATCGCCTCTCCGCTCGCGCAGCGCGGGCAGCTTGATCTGCACGACGTTCAAGCGGAAATAAAGGTCCTTGCGAAACGTGCCGCCTCGGACCGCTGCTTCCAGATCACAATTCGTCGCGGCAATCACCCGCACATGGATCGGAATCCGCTCGGTCGAGCCAATGTGCCTGATCTCTTTTTCCTGCAGGACGCGGAGCAATTTGGCTTGCAGTTGCAAAGGCAGTTCGCCAATCTCGTCCAAGAAGAGCGTCCCCTCGTTGGCCGCCTCGAAAAAACCTCGCGCGTTATGATCGGCGCCGGTGAAAGCTCCTTTCGTATGGCCAAACAGCTCGGATTCGATGAGTGTTGGCGTGAGCGCCGGGCAATCGACTGGGACAAACGGCTTCTCGACGCGTGGCCCCAAACAGTGGATGGAGCGCGCCACCAGTTCTTTTCCCGTTCCGCTCTCACCCACAATCAGTACTGGATACGTGTGCTGGCTGACCTTTCCTATCAGGCCATAAACTTGCTGCATCTTGATGGACGCGCCGATCAACCCGCCAAATGCAGCTTGGCTGGGCGGCACCGCGCGTGGGGAGGGCGCGTGGTCTTCCAATCTTTCTAGGTTTCCATTCTCGGCATTTACCTAGCTTGATTTTCACTAGAGCAGTTGTGTCGGTTCAATACCGTCGAATGCCTAGCGCGATTCACACGAAACCGTCTCAGAAGATGGGCACGTACCCATACTCACAACTTCGTACGTATAACTGGGTATAATAGCCGCTAGTAATAATTGTTATTCTAGTAGCTTGAGGAATTGTTCTCTGCGTGTCCCAATTGCGGTGACCGGCAGAAGTGCACCCCGTGCACCATCTGGAGGAGGGCACCATGAGCCAGACCGGGGCTAAAACGGGCAACAGCGATGCTGACGGACCATTGGATGCTATCGAAGGGCGCCTGCGGGTAATCATTGACACAATTCCCACAATAGTCTGGCGCAAATTGCCTGATGGCTCGGCTGATTTCCTCAACCAACATTTTCGGGAATACACGGGTCTTTCCTTGGAGGATGGCCTGGGCTGGGGATGGATGAATGCGTTCCATCCTGACGACCGTTTGATAGGGGAATGGCGCGCGGCTTTGGCGGTCGGGAAACCCTTTGAGAAGGAGGCACGTCTCCGCCGGGCTGACGGGGAATATCGCTGGTTCCTAATTCGCGCCGTGCCGCTACAGGACGAGCAGGGAAACACCATCAAATGGTATGGATTGACCTGCGATATCCAAGATCGCAAGCAGGCCGAAGATCGCCTTCACCTCGTCCTGGACACAACTCCCGCACTGATACACACCGGTCGCCCTGATGGATACCTCGATTACTTTAATCAACGTTGGCTGAAGTATGTCGGACTCTCCTTAAAGGATCTGCGAGGCTGGGCCTGGACGGCCGTGATTCATCCGGAAGACGTGGAAGGAGTGGTGGAGAAGTGGCGCGCGGCCCTCACCAGTGGCGAACCTTTCGAGGCGGAAGCACGCGTGCGGCGGGCAGATGGAGTGTATCGCTGGATGCTGCACCGCAAAGTGGCCCTGCGTGACGAGCATGGGAACATCGTCAAATGGTATGGAACAGGTATCGACATTGAAGACCGCAAGCGGGCGGAAAGGCAGTCGCGGGCGCTGATCGATGCGATCCCGCAGCAGATCTGGAGCGGCCCGCCTGACGGCACACTTGACTATTGCAACGAGCGTTGGCGCTCCTACATGGGACTCGGGCTGGAAGAATTGCAAGGCGACGGCTGGCAGAGCATGCTTCATCCTGACGACCGGGATCGGGTGATTAAGGCTTGGCACGATTCAGTGACAAGTGGGACCCCCTACGAGCAAGAGGAACGTCACCGGGGAGCCGACGGGACTTATCGCTGGTTCTTGGCACGTGGCGTACCGCTGCGCAATGCGGAAGGACGCATCGTAAGGTGGTACGGGACGAACACCGATATTGAGGACCGCAAGCGGGCGGAAGAAGCGCTCAGGTCGAGCGAGCGGGAACAGCGCCACATAGCCGCGCAATTGGAAAGAGAGCGCGCTCGCCTGGTCGAAGCTCAGGAGGTGGCGAAAATCGGAAGTTGGGAAGCGGAGTTGCCGAGCTTGAACGTGATTTGGTCAAAGCAAACACACCGCATCTTTGAGACTGATCCGTCTCGTTTCCACCCCACGCGTCCTAAGTTCCGCGAATTCATTCATCCGGAAGACCGCGCGAAAGTGGATGCAGCCTTTGTGGCGTCCCTCGAGAAGCGCTCGCCTTGCACGGTCGAGTATCGGATTGTTATGCCGGATGGCCGCATCAAATTTATCGAGGAGAGCTGGCGAGCTTTTCATGATGAAGAAGGAAAGCCGGTTCGTGTTGCAGGCACTTGCCTTGATATCACCGAACGCGTGCGAGCCGACCAGGAACTGCGGCAAGCTGAGGAGCGCATTCGCGCGATCTTGGAGTACAGCCCGAATTGGATCTACTTGAAGGATACGGAAGGTCGCTACCTCCTGGTAAACAGAGAAATCGAGAGAGTGTTTGGCATAAGCCAGGAGCAAATCAAAGGCAAAACGGATAGCGAGATCTTTCCCCCTGAGCAGGCCGCTAAATATCGAGCGAATGATCTTAAGGTGCTTCGCGCAGGCCTAACCATGGAATTTGAGGAGATAGCCCTCCTGAAGGACGGACCGCATACAAGTATCGTCCACAAATTCCCGCTGTTCGATACTCACGGAAATATTTACGCAACCGGCGGTGTTGCCACTGACATTACCGAACGTGTGCGAGCCGAGGAGGAACTCCAGCGCCTTTCGGGCAAGCTTCTTCGCTTCCAGGACGAAGAGCGAAGAAGAATCGCACGGGAGTTGCATGACTCGACGGGCCAGAACCTTGTGGCATTGGCAACAATGCTTGGGCAACTCAGCAGCTCAATGTCATCGGCCGGTCGAAAATCACGTCAGCTTCTTTCCGAGTGTAAAGCGTTGGCGGACCAGTGCATACGTGAGATACGCACTCTTTCTTACGTGTTGCACCCGCCTGTGTTGGATCAGGCTGGACTCGCGGACGCGATTCGCGACTATGTGGACGGCTTCACCAAGCGAAGTGGCATCCAGGTGGAATTGGAGCTTTCGCCTCACCTCGGTCGGATGGCGCGAGATATGGAGTTGGCTCTATTCCGTGTAGTGCAGGAGAGTCTCACCAACATCCAGCGCCATTCGGGAAGCCAGCAAGCCAAGATAAGAATTGATCGCAATTCGGATCTCACGCTGGAAATCAGCGACTTGGGCCGCGGAGTTTCTGCAGGTGCCCAGAGAGGGAAAGAGGAGCCCCGGTTCGAAGTTGGTGTTGGCATCCCCAGTATGCAGGAGCGAGTGAAGCTAATCGGCGGGCGGCTTGAGATCGATTCCACCAGTGACGGCACAACGGTACGCGTGACGATACCTCTGGAAAGGAACGAACGTGAAAAAGCTGCGCATTCTGGTGGCTGACGACCACGGGTTGGTGCGGCGCGGTGCACGGGCGCTCCTCCAGGCCCGACACGGCTGGAGGGTCGTCGGCGAGGCAGCAAATGGCCGCGAGGCGGTAGAAAAGGCGATAGAACTCAAACCGGATGTGGCCGTCGTAGATATCGGCATGCCCGAACTGGATGGAGTCGAAGTAGCACGTCAAATCCGGGAGGCAGTCCCGCATACCAAAGTTCTTGTCCTCACGATGCACGAGTCAGACCAGATGGTACGCCGTGCCCTGGACGCGGGAGCTCGCGGATACCTATTGAAATCCGATCTCACGGACTGCCTCGCGAAAGCCGTGAAAGCCGTTTCTGAGGGCAAGCGTTTCCTAACACCTAAAGTATCCGAAATCGTGCTGGAGGGATTCCTCAAGACGAGAAGCCAGCATCAGCAAGGCGAGCGGGCAGGTGCCCGAACCACTCCTCGCGAGATTGAAATCATCCGCCTCTTGGCAGGGGGGAAAACGAATAAGGAGATTGCGGCCGCGCTGGGAATCACCGTCAGGACGGTCGAGACGCACCGAGCCAAGATCATGCTCAAGCTTGGCCTGCATTCTCTCACCGAGCTCATTCACTATGCTATCCGGCACAAGATAGTCTCTCCGCAAGACTTTTGACGTGTGGGTGACGCACTCTAAACAAGCGAGCACGATACGGGTGGCCAGGCATTCCGCTATTTTTCCACAGTTCATTCGAACGGTACCAATAAAGTAATTGACACGCAGGGCACTTTCTGCTATTCTTTCCCGTGTTTACCCAGTCAAACCTTGCCGAAACGACGCCCGCGGGGACTCCTCTTTCTCCTTTACTTCATTTAGCTCCTTTGCTTTCTATTGCTTCCGCACTCTTTCGCTCAATGGTGCTCACGCAACCCTTGCCTTTTCAATCGCTTGCGCACTCCGCCGCTAAGTCTTTTGGAATCACATCGTTTGCAGACCACCACCCACCAAATCCTGTCGGATCAGATCGTTACAAAAACCATGGGGGAGGGGGGTGTACGTCCTTCTGAACGTGAAGGCCCTCGCGCTAGAATCTCTGCTCCCCCGCAGCCATGCACTCTTTGTTCGCTCTTTTCACTCTTTCACCAAAGAGTGTTCGAGAACTCTCTTGCAACCAACAAGATCCGCACTCTTTCTAAAAACTGCCGGGTGTGTGGGCACAGGGGAACATTTCAGTCTTCTCTTTTTATTCGCCTTGTGTTATTTTGCCTCCCGGCAGCGGCGAGGGCCTCAATCACCACGAAACCTCTTCGCTTCTGTTACATCCAATGGAGAACTGCTCAGGGATAACTACCTCATGACGGAACAAGCCAAACGCGCTCCCGCTCCCCTTGGTATTTTTGGTGAGGCCGACCCCGTGCCGGCAAGCCTCCTGGCCGCTTATCCCGATCAGGCCAATACCCTTTCGCTTCTGTACGAAATCAGCCGTGAGTTCACTTCCATCCTTGACCGCGAAGAGCTCCTCCATCGCCTCGCCCAGCGCCTCAGGAAGCTTGTGAACTACCACGTCTTCAGCGTCATGCTCTGGAACGAGAAATCCCAGCTTCTCGAGAGCGTCTTCGCCATGCGCTCCGAAGAGGCGGTTTTCTCGCGCATGCGCCTCCCGCTCCATCAGGGCATCACCGGCACGGCTGCCGGCGAGCGCCGCACGCTGCGCGTCAACGATGTCCTCAATGACCCACGCTACATCCAGAGTGAAATCGGCGTGGACATCCGTTCTGAGCTCGTCATTCCACTCCTCTTGCAGGACCGCCTCATCGGCGTCCTCGATCTGGAAAGCAGCAAACCTCACGCCTTCACCGCCGAGCATGAGCGCACGCTCGCGACCCTCGGCTCTTACGTCGCCATCGCTCTGGAAAACGCGCGCCTTTACGAACACGCCCGCATCAACGAGCGCCGTCTCCAGGACGATCTCGATACAGCGCGCGAAATTCAGCGCCAGCTTCTTCCCACCGGCGCGCGCGAAGTCCCCGGCCTCGACCTCGCCGCTGGGTATTGCTCCGCGCGGGAGCTTGGCGGCGATTTCTACGATTTTCTTCCCTACGGAAAAGGCCGCCTCGCCGTCGCTCTCGGCGATGTTTCCGGCAAAGGCACCGCCGCGGCGCTCTTTGGCTCGCTGGCAATCGGCATCATGCGTGAGCACGTCGTCGAGCATCCCTGTCCGCCGGCCGAAATGCTGGCGATGCTCAACCGTCGCCTCCATGGCGTGCGGCTCGATGCGCGCTTCATCGCCATGGTCTTCGCGGTTTACGACGCCGGTGAGCGGCGTCTTACTCTCGCGAATGCCGGCGGACCCTATCCCCTTCTCGTGGGCCAAGGCGCGGTGCAGGAAATTCGCATGGAGGGAGTGCCCCTCGGTCTTTTTCCGGAAACCGAATACGAGGAAACCTCCCTAGAGCTTCAACCCGGCGACTTCGTTCTTTTCGCCTCCGATGGCATCCACGAGTCTGAAAATGCCAATAAGGAGGAATTCGGCCATGTTCGTCTGGCTGCGTTGCTCGCGCGCGTCTTGCCGGACCAACTCGCGAGCAATATTTCCGAAAATATTCTCACCGCCACCGACGAGCATAGCGGCGTGGGCGTGCCCCCTCACGACGACCGCACTCTGCTGGTCCTGCGCGTCACTGACGAGTCCGCTGCCGACTTCTCGAAGCTCCCGATTATCTACTGACGTGCCAAAGCGGACACGTCACGAGTCCGATGGGATGCGCACTATCCGCGCAGAGGAAGTCCATGAGCGATTCTCAGGAAAGGGGCTAATGCCCGGCGCTAGCGGGGGATGGCACAGCAGCCTGGAGCAGGCCGGGATTGTTGAGGACGGGGAGCCACTTTTCGCGGGCTGCGGCAAATTCCGGCAAATTTTTCTTGGAGACGGGATCGGACGGGGGCAGGCCGAGCTTCTCAAAGTTTTTGTATTGGCCGCGCTGAAGGATCCGAAAATCGAGATGTGGGCCCGTGGAAAGGCCGGTGCTGCCGACCAGGCCGATGGTCTTGCCAATTTCGATGTGCTCGCCAGCGCGAACAAACATGCGCGAGAGATGCAAATACATCGTCTCGTAACCATTGGAATGCGCGATATGGACCATGTTGCCTTCGCCGCCCTTGCGGCCCGCGAAAACGACGCGGCCGCTGCCGATGGACTGCACCGGCGTGCCGACCGGAGCGCCATAGTCCGTTCCCATGTGGGGCCGATAGGTCTTCAAGATTGGATGAAAACGCGCTCTGCTGAAGTGCGAGGTGACCGGCGCGCCGAATTTCAGCGGGGAACGGAGAAAAGCTTTTTGTAAAGATTTGCCGTCGGCCGTGTAATAGCCGGGCTGTCCGGCGGGATCGTGGAAGAGCAGCGCTTGATATTTTTTTCCGCCGTTGTCGTACTCGGCGGCGAGAATTTTTCCGTAACCCGCGATTTGGCCGTTTGCATATTTTCTTTTCTCGAGAATGATGCGGAAGGTGTCGCCCTTGCGCGGGTCGGTGTAGAAATCGAGGTCGTAGCCGAAAATCTGCGCCAGGCGCATGGCCAGCTCGGCGGTTTCACCAACGTCTTCCACGGCGTTGAAAAGCGAATCATTGACTTGGCCGGTGACGGCGGCAATTTCCAGCTTCGATGGAATTCCCCGCACCTGCGCGGAAAATCCATCGCCTTGCGGAACGATCTTGAGCATGCGGTCGGGGTCGATTTTGTAATCGATTTCGCGGAGCGCGCCTTCCACGGAGCGGCCCACGGTGATGGTGTTCCCAGCACGGACCTGGCGAAGATTGAAGACGTGCTGCGCGGCGGCCGAGGCGCTGGCGGCTTCTTCGTTGGTCAGGCCAAACTTTTCGAGAGCGGCCATGAAATTTTCACCAGCGGGAACTCTCTTTTCCAAGGAGAGAACGGTATTCGAGCGGATCCGAGCGGCGTCGGCTTGAGAGAGCTTCACCTGGCGATCAAACTCCGCTGCTGCCGCTAACCGCAGATGAAAGACATAACCGAGGGTGCTCGCTCCCGCAGCCAGCACAACGAGCACGACGATGGCAAGACGACGATTCACAAATTCCCCCCAGCCACTCGCTGATTCAGCCGTTTCGAATGAAATCGCGAAAGTGACGCGAATACGGTTCGCGCGGGACTTTGGCAGCTTATCCCACGTTACTCGTTAGCCTCAATCCGAATCCTCCGCCAACGTGTTTTCGCGCACTGCGCCCAAAGATCCAACTGCGGCGCCACGGGACATATCGTCCTCTGCGCTCAGCGTGTCCACTGGTGCATCCCTCGGGAATCGTGTAGAAGAGAAAGAATCAAATCTATGTTGAAACGACGCTGGATTCGCTGGTTGCTTGCCTTCCTGGGCTGGAGTTGCGTGGCGGTATTTTTCGCCAGCCAGACATATCTTTCGTACAAATACTCGGGTGGACAAGCACATCTCTGGCTCGTCCTAGAGATGAACCTGGTCCAATGGTATCCGTGGGGACTTCTGGCGCCGGGAATTGTTTGGCTGGCGCGCCGAGTTCCCCTGGAGCGCGAGCGCTGGGCGCGAGGTCTGACGATTCATTTGCTTGCCAGTGTGGGGCTCGCTCTCCTTGAATGGTGGATGAATAATCTTCTTCGGCATTACCTTCTGGGGTTTTCCCAAAGCATGTCTTTGATCTACGTTTTCCACCAGAATCTGGTGACTTATTGGATCGTTGTTGCCGCAACGCAGGGCTATCTCTACTACTCGCGTTATCGGGAGGGCGAGTTGCGCACCGCACAGCTTTCCGCACAGTTGGCGCAGGCACAACTCCAAGCGTTGCGTATGCAGCTTCACCCGCATTTTCTCTTCAACACATTGAATGCAATTTCGACGCTGGTCCATAAAGACCCAGAAGTTGCCGACCGGATGATCGCCCGCCTGAGCGATCTGCTTCGGCTGACCCTTGAGAACATGGGCGTTCAGGAGGTCCGGCTGGGGCAAGAACTGGAATTTCTGGAACGCTACCTCGAAATCGAGCGAATGCGATTTCCCGATCGACTGGAAGTCCGAATGCAAATCGCGCCGGAGACATTGGATGCTCGCGTACCGTATCTGATTCTTCAGCCGCTGGTCGAAAATGCCATCCGGCATGGGATCGCACCGCGTTCCACGCCAGGCCGCGCCGAGGTGCGCGCCGAACGGAAGGGTGGGATGCTGATTCTCGAAGTAAGGGATGACGGCCCTGGCATCTCGCCGAAAGCGAATCCGAAAAAAGGCGTGGGCATTTCGAGCACCAGGGCACGCCTGGAGAAGCTTTACGGCGCGGCACACCGTTTCGACTTGCGCAACGCCGCAGAAGGAGGCTTGGTGGTCACGCTTGCCTTGCCCTTCCAGTTGATGAGTGCGGGTTCGGAAAAGCGAAACGTGGGCGGAGATCTGACGTGAAGATCCGAACTCTTATCGTGGATGACGAGCCGCTGGGCCGAGAGCGGATTCGTACTCTTCTTGCGGACGATCCCGAAATCGAAGTGACGGGAGAATGCCCAGACGGAAGGCGCGCCATCGCGGCCATTGAGCGGTACAGACCCGATTTGGTTTTTTTGGACGTGCAGATGCCGGAAGTGGACGGATTCGCCGTGCTCGACGCGATTGCCGGCGAGCGAATGCCGGCAATCATTTTTGTAACTGCTTATGATCGCTACGCCGTGCAAGCGTTCGAAGTACACGCGCTCGATTACCTGCTAAAGTCTTTTGACCGCGAACGATTTCAGGCCGCGCTACAGCGCGCGAAAGAAGAAATCCGGCGTTCGAAGGAAGGTCTCTTGAATGAGCGGCTGGCGGGCTTACTCGAAGACCTCCAAACGAAGCAGAAACGCTTAACGCGGCTGGTGGTCAAATCGGCGGGACGAATCGTGTTTCTTCGCGTAGAGGAAATTGACTGGGTGGAAGCCGCTGACAACTATGTGCGGGTCCACGCCGGCCGCGAATCGCACTTAATCCGCGAGACGTTGCAATCGCTCGAAAACTGCTTGAACTCGGAGAAATTTCTGCGCATCCATCGCTCCACTCTCGTCAATCTCGATCGCATCCGCGAATTGCGGCCCATTTTTCACGGCGACTATGTTGTTAAATTGAATGATGGAACCGAATTGACGCTGAGCCGAAATTACCGTGAAAAGCTGCTCGAGCCTCTAGGTCAATTTCTCTGACAAAATCGGAATTCCCGCGATCCGCAGACCCTTCCGGCGTCCGTCTTGCCCCATCCACAGAGCGGCTCACCCCAAATCCATTGAAGTCAAGTCGCCGAACAATTAAAAGAGCGGGGGCCAACAACACAATGTGCGGCCGTGCGCCGGTTGCAGAGAGAGGGCAGCGGCCGGATGGTTTTGCGCAGAGATAGAGTTGAAATCGAAATTCCGGTCCAGAGGAAATCATCATGCTCGGTAAGGTATTGGGAAGAGCCCTAGGCATCATTTCCCTAACAATTCTCTTTACTCTTCCGGCCCAGACACAAGACCGCTGGTCGTGGCCGGAAAAACCCTCGAACCTCCAGGTATTGCCGAAGGATTGGCCAGGCTCCCGGCTGGAACCCGTGATGAAGGGGTTCACGAGAGCACTTGGTGTTCGTTGCTCGTATTGCCATAAGGGCGAGGAAGGTAAACCATTAAGCACATACGATTTTGCCTCCGACGAAAACCCAAACAAAAACCGGGCCCGCGAAATGCTGAGAATGCTCGGAAGCATTGATGATCACCTGAAAAAGATCGAGCCGAGCGGGGATAAGCGAGTGAACATGTGGTGTCATACATGTCATCATGGCCGGCCGAGGCCTATGACGTTGGAGGAAGAGCTTGGGGAGCAGTACCGAACGAAAGGGCTCAAACCTGCACTCGATTACTACGCGGATCTGAAAAAGAAGTACTACGGTAGAGGAGCATATGATTTCGGGGAGGGAGCACTGAATAACTTTGGTTATGAGTTGTTGGAAAACAAAGATGCGGCAGGGGCAGTCCAGGTGTTCAAGTTGAATGCCGAGGGGTTTCCGCAGTCGGGAAATGTATGGGACAGCCTTGCGGAAGGATACATGAAGGCGGGAGATCTGAAAAAGGCAGAAGAGAACTATGAAAAGGCGCTGACGCTGGATCCGACGGACGAAAATGCAAAAGAGATGTTAAGGAAAATCAAGGAATCCAAGGAAAAATAAACTGCCCCAGCGGCACTGTGCGTGGACAGGGAGTTGTCCAGTGAAATATTTCGCTGCGGGATTCGTCAGCGCAATCGTGGTTCTTTTCGTCGGAGTGCTGGGTTATTTGCGGCTGGGCTTCGCGGAGGTACGGGGCGACATCGGACCGACCGCGTGGGAGAGCTCACTGATGTATTCGGCCGTGCATGCTTCGGTGCGGCGCAGAGCACCAGAACTGGCGAATCCAATCCAGCCGACGGACGAGAATCTTATCGCGGGCGGAAAATTTTACTTAAACAATTGCGCGGGCTGCCATGGCACGCCGGGAAAGCCCACGAAAGACTACAGCGATAGCTTATATCCTCCGATTCCTCAATTGCCCAAGGCCGGGACAGAGTATTCGGAAGCACAAATATTCTGGATCGCAAAACACGGCATCCGGAGAACCGGAATGTTTTCCAACGGAAAGTGGAACTCCGATAAAGAGCTGTGGACCGTTGCCGCGTTTATCAAGCGAATTAAGGAATTGCCTCCCCTAGTACAAACCGCACTAGAGGAGAAAAAACAGAGCCCGGCAAACTAACAACCTTTCGCAGGCATCGTTCCTCGAGCATCTGCGTGATCCAGCTTTCAGAGGCTTAGCAGGGGCATGCGAATTGCGAAGACGCGTTTTTCCGCCATGTTGGATTGAAGACAAGCCGAGTTCGACGACTCTACCATTCCGCACACAAATCATGAAGGCGAAGCTATGCGATCAGGATGTCCGGTATTGGGACGGGCCAATCCCACAAGTGGCCATTTCGGTGTAGAATGGATCAACTTCCATCGCGTAAACTACTGTCCATAAAGGCCTTACGCCAGAGCAGGGGAGGCCTGCCAGTTGCGATATTCTGCGCGGCCCCCGGATGGAGCGGGAGCTCGATGAGGGACTCCAGTTCCACCTGGAGCACAGAGTCGAGGAAGGCATCGCCAAAGGGCTTAAAGAGGCGCGCTACGCCGCGATGCGCCCGTTGGACGGACTGGAACAACGGAAAGAGGAGATGAGAGACATGCGACTCCTTCATTGGTTGACGGATTTCCTCGACGACGCGCGCTTCGCGATCCGGAGCCTGGACCGCACGCCCGGACTTGCCGCGTTCGTGGTGATCACGCTGGCGCTGGGGATCGGGATGACCTCGGGGGTTTTCAGTATGGTCGATGCGCTGATCTTCAGGCCTTACCCCGTGCCACATCCGGGCAGCGTGGTCACTCTGGTCAGTACCACACACGATAGCAGCTACGACGATTTCTCCTATCGCGAATACCTGGACATCCGCGACAAAACGAAGAGCTACGACGGCGTGATCGCCAATGCAGCTATGGAGGCGGTCGGCTTCAGCGCCGAACCTGCAGCCACACCGCGGGTCAAGGGCGGGATGATGGTCTCCGGTAACTACTTCCACGTGCTTGGCGTGGAGCCGCGGCTGGGGCGCGGGTTTCGGGAGGACGAAGACCAAGTGTCTGGTCGCGATGCCGTGGTGGTGCTCGGGCCGGACTTCTGGAAGCACGAATTCGCGAGCGACCCGTCCCTCCTAGGCAGGACTGTTCGCCTGAACGGCAGGGAGTTCACCGTGATTGGCGTCGCACCGGAATCCTTCCCGGGGATGCCAATATTCGCGCATCCCGACTTCTACATGCCGCTGGCGATGGCGCCGGTGTTTTCGACTAACGTCCAGAAGAATTTCTTCGAGGATCGCGACGACCGCGAGTTGACGGTAAGGGCGCGCTTGAAACCGGGCATCACCCTCCAGCAGGCGCAGAATGAACTCGCTGTGCTGGCGAAGAGTTTCGAGCGCGAATATCCAAAGGTCAATCTCAGCCGCGGCGCGACGGTACATACTCAGTTCCAAATGCGGACTCGAGCTGACGACGTGAATTGGAAATTCGGCGTCATCTTTGTGATCCTTGCGCTGGCGGTCCTGCTGGTGGCTTGCACCAACGTTGCGGGACTTCTCCTGAGCCGCGCCCGCTCGCGCACGCGCGAAATAGCGGTTCGGTTGGCGATTGGCGCCGGGCGTTTCCGCCTCATTCGGCTGCTGTTGACGGAAAGCTTGATTCTAGCCTCCTTGGGTGGATTGGCCGGGGTCGCCATCGGGTACGGCATCGTGCAGTGGTTTCAGAGTTTTCGAAATGTAATATTTATGACCGACTTGCCCTTCTCAATCCCGTTCCAAATGGACACGCGTGTGCTGCTGGCAAGCATCGCGTTGTCCGCGTTGAGCGCACTCCTTTGCGGCCTCGCGCCGGCGCTGCAGAGTACGCGCGTGGACCTGGTGAACGGACTCAAGTCGGCCGAGGTGGATGTGCCTGGACGCAAGCGCCTGTGGGGCCGCAATGTGCTGGTGGTGGCGCAGGTTTCCGCGTCGCTGATGCTGCTGACAGCCTCTTTCCTGATGGTCCGCGGTTTCCAACATACCTTGCTGGAGAACACCGGTTTCGCGAAAGATCACTTGCTGATGACCAGCTTCGATCCGCGCCTGATGCAGTACAACGCAGCTCAGACGCAGCAGTTCTATAAGCTGCTGGCCGAGCGTGCGCGGGAAGCGCCCGGAGTTCAGAGCGAGGCGCTCACGCAGAACGTTCCTCTCGGGACAGACGACTTTGACGGCATCGCCTTTGTGCCGGAAGGTTTTCAGATGCCGCGCGATCGCGAGAATTTTAATTCGACGATGGATACGGCGGATGAAGGATACTTCGAGACGATGGGAATTCAGATTCTGCGCGGCCGCGGTTTTCTGGCTTCCGATACCGCGGATGCCCCGCGTGTGGCCGTCGTAAATGAGAAGTTCGCGAAACACTATTGGCCGACGACGGATGCGGTAGGCAAATACATCCGGCTCGACAGCGGCACCGGCACGCCGGTTGAAATTGTGGGCGTAGCGCAGACGATCAAATATCAAAACACCTTCGAACCGATGGATTTCGTGTACATGCCGCTGGCCCAACATCCCATCGCGCGAATGACCTTGATGCTGCGGTCCAGCGGCGATCCTCTGCAATTGGTTCAATCCGTGAAAGACGTTGTCCGGACCCTCGATCCGAACCTGCCGATGTTGCACACCATGTCTTACGAGGATTTCTATCTGAACCAGGCCGTGAGAGGGCCACGAATTGCGATGAAGCTGGTGGGTAGCATGGGACTGGTGGGGCTCCTGTTGGCCATCGCCGGTTTGTATGGACTGGTGGCGTACAACGTGAGCCGCAGAACCCGCGAGATCGGCATCCGCATAGCCCTTGGCGCGGCAAGCGCGGACGTGCTGCGGTTGATGATGAGCAAGGGTATTCTGCTAGTCGGGATCGGAACGGTGATCGGGCTGGCGATGGGTTTCGCCGTCGAGCAGCTTATGAATTCCATGCTGTTCGATGCCGGCGGCGTAGACATAGTGGCCTATATCATCGTCGTGCCGTCGCTGTTTCTGGTGACCATGCTGGCGGCCTACGTGCCCGCGCGACGAGCATCCCGGATTGCGCCAACACAGGCGTTGCGATACGAGTAGTGCGGTTAGTTCGTGGACGCCAGATCCGCTACGCACGCTTGCCGAAAGCACACCGACGACTAGCCCATTCAGCCAGGTGCCTGACTAACGCGCTAACCAAGCAATTGCCACCCGGCTCTTCAAAAGCTTCCTTGTGGGACAGTTCGAGCGGCGTAGTCGCGGTCAAATATTTGGGATGTTCTGCCAGTGCCGTTCCGACTGTTTGAACCCGATGCCAGCTGGAGACTTCCATCCGAACATTCGGGCCATTTGTTCCGGAAATACTTGCCCAAATAAGTTGTAACGGCACTAGAATCGCGGCGAAATGGCAGCGAGCAAGCAGTTGCGATTCGGAGTGAAGGGTGGAGGTGATGTGTCGGCGCTGCTATCGCGTCCGGCGAAGGCGCGGCGGCTCCTGGTACTGGCGCACGGCGCCGGGGCGGGAATGAGTCATCCATTTATGGAAATGCTGGCGGGCGAATTGGCTGGAGTCGGCGTAGCGACGTTACGGTACCAGTTTCCGTACATGGAGGAACGCCGGCGGATTCCTGATGCATCCACAGTGCTGACGGCGACCGTCGTGGCCGCGGTGCGAGCGGCTGCGGAGGCAGCTCCCGACCTGCCGTTGTTGGCGGGAGGCAAGTCCATGGGAGGACGAATGACTTCGCAGGCGGCGGCACAGCATCCGCTGGACGGGGTGCGAGGACTGGTGTTCTTTGGCTTTCCGCTACACGCGCCCAAGCAGCCGGGAACGAAACGAGCGGATCACCTGGTGAAGGTTGCGATACCGATGCTGTTTCTGCAGGGAACGCGGGATACGTTTGCCGATCTCAAGCTGCTGCGCCCGGTCTGCGCGGAGCTCGGGTCGCGAGCGACGTTGCACGTCATTGAAACGGCAGATCATTCGTTCCACGTGTTGAAGAACTCGGGAAGAAACGACGCAGAGGTGTTGCGAGAACTGGCGGAAACGGCCGCGTCCTGGGCGGAGGGAATTTAAGAAAGAAAATCAAGACTCGCCCGTGCTCATGGAGGGCGGCCTCGTGAGCTCGACCTACGAGCGTTCGAGCGGCGCAAGCAAGAATGGTACAACTGCCGGAATCAAGCCGTGGGGCGAAAAAACATCACCCCAGAATGGGTGAGCTACCGGGTCGAGCCATCGAGGGAAGCAAAATTGATCAATTATCGGAGGTAAGAGTGCTGAGGTTGCCGGGGAGAGTGACGCCGGCGAAATAGTTTTGTTCGCGCAGCCTGCGGTAGATGCGGCCGGCAATTTGCGCGGCTGTGGGGCCCTTCACGCGGCGGGTGTTTCCGCGGAGAAGAACAGCAAGCGCGATCCTTGGATGAGCTTCGTCGGCGTAGGTGACGAACCAGCCGATGTGCGATGGGGTGGTGTGATCGTCACAGGTGCCGGTTTTGCCGAGCGGCATTTCGTCGCCGCCACGATCGAAGCTGGATTTGCCGGTGCCGTAGAGAACGGCAGCAAGCATGCCTTCGCGAATTTCCGGCAAAATTGGGGCGATATTCAATTCGCGCTTCACGCGCGGAGTGAAGGATTCCTTTTCTTCTTCCGTACGCGGGTATTGCAGATAGTAGAGCGTTCCGCCATTAGCAAAAGCCGCCGCGAGGGAAGCGAGCTGAAGCGGAGTGATCTGAATGCCCTCACCGTAACTGGACATGCGCCCGACGCCACCGTACGCGGGCGGTGCAGCGGGAAACGCGCCGGGATGTTCTTCCGGCAGGTTGTATCCGGCGAGCTCGCCGATACCCAGGAGGCGCGCGTACTTGGAAACGGTTTCAAAGCCCATGCGGCGACCGAGCTCTTCGAAAAAAGTGTTATTGGAGTGGGCCATGGCCTCGGTGAGGTTCATGTATTTTCGGCGGCCGACCTTGAGCATGGTGTCGCGGGTGATGACGTTTTCTTCGAGGGCAGCGATAGCGATGGCCGGCTTGATAGTGGAGCAAGGAATGTAGCCATCGCCGAAAGCAATTTTCTGATTGACGATGGTGAGAATGCGGCCAGAGTTGGGATCGACGGCGACGACGGCGCCATTGTAGCGGCCGAGGGCTTCGACGGCGGCTTCGCGAACGATGGGATCGTCAAAGGCAGTGACATCGGCGCTGGAGGAATCAGCGAAAGTGGGAACGCCACGGTAGCGTGAAGCAAAGGACCTGCGCGTGGAGCGCACCGCGGACTTCCCTGCTGCGCGCGGCGCGGCAGGCGCTGCGACCGCGGTAATCGCGGCGAGCACAGCAGCCAGCGTTGCTTTTCCGAGTTGCTTCACCTTTATCACCTTCGATTCGTCCGGACTTACTGCAAATGCTGCAGGGGGCGTGATTCTTACCCGAAGCAGCCTCCGCGGTCAACAAACTAATTCCGAGTGATCGCTCAGCGGTCAACCACAGCAGCGCTCGTTACTGCCAACACCGAGGCAACATCACTGTGCGCCACCCGCTTAGAGCACCCAAGCGACCAAAGAGGTCGGCCTTCATTAGATGCCACTTAGCGCTGTCGCACCTGACCGCACCTCTACCGGAGAGAACAAGTTCTCTCAGGATGAGACATATTTTAGGTGCGGGGTTAGCTGGTACGCAATAGGCATCCGGGACCAGTACGAGGCTATGTGCTTTGTTTTGAAAGGCTGGCCGAGAGGACAGGGTAGTTTTGTTACCTGAACTTACGTCCGGCAAGGATTGCTGTCCGAGCGTGGAAATGAAGACGGCCAGTCGCATCTCGAAACGGGCGTGTGCCACTTAGGTCATGGAGGAGATCTTCTTCGAGAAGACGGCGGACTTCAGCGGCGCGGTCAGGCGGAGTCTGGGTGGTGGCGAGCCAGCGTTCGACTTCTGGAGTGAGGTCGTCATGGGTGCTTACGGACTTGATCTCAAGGTCGGCGTCGCGAAACAGTTGCAGCAATTCGCTGAGAGGAAGCGCGCGGACATGCGAAGGGTCGCGCAGGGTTTCCCAGCGGCGATGATAAGCGGCGCGGCCGGGATGCTCGCTTGCGAAAATGTCTTCGATAAGGACGGTGCAGCCGGGGCGCAGGACGCGAGTCATTTCGCGGAGGGCTTGCAGGGGATTTTGCACGTGATGAAGAGCCAAGCGAGAAACGGCGAGATCAAACTCTTCCGATTCGAAAGGGAGATTTTGCGCATCGCCAATCCGGAAGGAAACGTTGGTGACGCCGCGTTGCTGCGTACGTTCGCGGGCGATCGAGAGCATAGCGTCGGTGAGGTCAACACCGATCACTTCCCGCGAGACACGGGCGAAAGCTTCAGCGATGTAGCCGGGGCCAGTGGCGATGTCTAGAACGCGCTCGTTGCCTGTCAGGCGAGCGGCGGCGACTAAGCGATTGATGCGTTCTTCGTCGGTGACCCAGGGATTGGCAGCGAAGGCTTTCGCTTGCCTGGTGAAGGATTCGCGAATGATGTCGTTGTGCTCGGGCACAGCTCAGACTCCGCGCTCGGTCTCGCAGAGAGAAGAAAAAGATTAACACAGAGGTCACGGAGGACAGCCCACGGAGTTCGCAGAGAAGAAAGGAAGCGCTGAGAGTTGACGCCCGTCCAATGGACTACTGTTTGTTGTTATGCAGATCTAGCAAGCAGCGGTGTGAATTGGCTGAGATGCGAGAGACGCCCCGGCAGAGTCCCGACCGAATCGGGATGAGCAAGGATGCCCGCCCCAGCAGATGAGTTAGCGCGAGGGACGCGATTTGGAGGAATCTGCGCCGGCTGCTGCAACAGCAGTTTTCATTGGCGGCTTGTCGGGCTGGGTGGAAGCGGCATGGCCGTTGGGAGCGGCGGCGCTCGAAGCGCCGGGCTGCGGGATTTCGAGTTTCTTGCGCAGGGCGTTTTCGAGCTTGTCGCGGATGTCCTTGTTTTCCTTGAGGAAGATGCGGGCGTTTTCGCGGCCTTGGCCCATGCGCTCGCCAGCGTAGCTGAGCCATGTGCCGTTCTTTTCGATGACGCCCTTGTCCACGCCAAGATCGAGGAGGTCGCCCTCACGGGAGATGCCTTCGCCGTAGACGATGTCGAATTCGGCCTCGCGGAAGGGCGCGGCGACTTTGTTCTTGACGATTTTGGCGCGAGTGCGTGAACCGACGACTCTGTCGCCTTCCTTGATGGCCTGGATGCGGCGGATGTCCACGCGCATGGAGGCGTAAAACTTTAGGGCGCGGCCACCGGTGGTGGTTTCCGGATTGCCGAACATAACGCCGATCTTTTCGCGGATCTGGTTGATGAAAATGAGGCAGGTGCGGGATTTGGAGACGATGGCGGTGAGCTTGCGCAGCGCTTGCGACATGAGGCGCGCCTGGAGGCCCATCTGCGGGTCGCCCATTTCGCCTTCGAGCTCGGCCTTGGGGACGAGAGCGGCGACAGAGTCCACGACGACGACGTCGACGGCGCCGGAGCGAATCAGCGCCTCGGCAATTTCGAGGGCCTGCTCACCGTTGTCCGGCTGGGAGACGAGGAGATTGTCCACGTCGACGCCGAGCTTGCGGGCGTAGACAGGATCGAGAGCATGCTCCGCGTCAATGAACGCGGCCTGTCCACCGAGCTTCTGAGCTTCGGCGATGACGTGGAGAGTCATGGTGGTCTTGCCGCCGGATTCCGGGCCGTAGATTTCGATGACGCGTCCGCGGGGGAAACCGCCGACACCCAGGGCGGCGTCGATGGAGAGACACCCGCTGGGGATGACGCTGACGGGCACCAGAATGTCCCGGCTGCCCAAACGCATGATCGAACCCTTGCCGTAAGACTTTTCGATCTGCGCTATCGCTGCTTCGAGCAATTTTGCTTTGTCGTCTGCCATGTCACACCTCGGTGGAGGAAAGTAGGGAACCCGTGCCGCGCGGCTTGCCTCGACCCAGAGATGCGCGACCTCCGGGTGTGGGGACGTAACGAAAAATGGAGCTTACCACTTGATGTACTCTCGCGCCAACCCCATTTTACTGCTCGATCCCACTGAGACTTTCAAGGCGCCGGCCTCCCCGACAAGAGTCGGGGTAGATGCCAGGCCGCTGCTACACTTGCCGACCCCTGACCAGCTTCCAACCACGTGAGGCTGAGATCCTTCAGCGAACCTCGTCGGTTCGCTTCAGGATGACAGGTTTCGGGTTCGGAGCAAGAGGTCAGAACCAGCACCTGTTGAAAACTGCGAGGGAGACGGTAACACATGGGGCGAAGAAAAAGCAAACACTATTTCCGTCCTTGCGTTCGCCACCGGGAACGCGGGCAGGGCAAGTCTTGCCCCTATGAAATCCTCTTGCTCCCGACCTGTCAGGCGTAGGAGTAGAAACCACGGGAGGATTTGCGGCCGAGCCAGCCCGCCGCGACGTATTTCTTTAGCAGCGGACACGCGCGATACTTTGGATCGCCGAGGCCTTCGTGGAGGACGTGCATAACGTCGACGCAGACGTCGAGGCCGATGAAGTCGGCAAGTTCGAGCGGGCCCATGGGATGGTTCATGCCGAGCTTCATTACGGCGTCTACGGCTTCGGCAGTGGCGACGCCTTCCATGACGCAGTAGGCGGCTTCGTTGATAAGCGGCATGAGGACACGATTGGAAACGAAGCCGGGGGAGTCGTTGACGGCGACGGGAGTCTTGCCAAGTTTCTTGGCGAGCTCCATGGTGGTGGCGAAAGTGGTGTCGCTGGTCTGGAGCGCGCGAATGACTTCGACGAGGACCATAACGGGGACAGGGTTCATGAAATGCATGCCGACGAAGCGGTCGGGACGCGTGGTGAGAGCAGCCAGCGTCGTCATGGAGATGGAGGACGTGTTACTGGCGATGATGACCTCGGGGCGTAGGAAGCGGTCCGCTTCGGTCAGAACAGCGCGCTTGATTTCGATTTTTTCCGGGACGGCTTCGACGACGAAATCGGTGGCAGCAATGGCGGTCATGTCTGTGGCGGGTTTCAGACGAGCGAGGACCGCGGGACGGTCCGATTCGGCGAGTTTGCCCTTTTTGATTTCGCGGTCGAGATTCTTGCCAATCGCCTCCATCCCGCGATCAAGGAACCGCTGCTCCACGTCGCGCAAAATTACTTTGTATCCCGCCTTCGCAAATACATGCGCAATTCCGTTCCCCATCGTGCCTGCGCCAAGAACCGCAACGGTTTTGATTCCCTCCACGTTCATCTGTTTTCTCTCCCAAACCGTCTCGCGATCTTTCCTTCGACCCGATCCAAGCTTGCTCTCCCAAACTCAACAGAGTCGCGCAACTCGCTGCAGAATTGCTTTCGCCCTCTCCGAATCTGACGACAATACGCTTACTTCAAATCCAAACAGTGGTACTCCCGAAACGGGAAATCGATTGGGAAAAGCCCTGAGGGAATAATTGCCGACAGGTCTGCTGAAGTATGGAATTCCCGCGGCCTTCATTTCCTCAAGGAGCGACGCGTGCAGCGCCAAGTTATCTCCCGACCATAGCAACAATAAATTGCCCTCGGGCGGAGTGTCGTCCGAAGCTGCCTTCGGCTCAGCATCAACAAGTTCTATATCGCAATCGGTGCATCGTGTGATTCCCTGCCGAAATTCCGCTTTGCACTGGGGGCAAAACATAGTTTTTACTCCGGTAGAATACCCTCGACGATCTCGCGGACAATTTCGCGGGCGCGGGACTCGTCTTCCGGGAGAACGCATATTTCGCGCCTGCCTTCCGGGCCCAAATCCGACCGGAAATGGATGAGATTCTCGTTTAAAGAAACCCCGATTGCAGGAGAATGGTCCTCTTCCGAACTTTGCTCCCACACTTTAATAATCGCGTCTTCCGGGTACCATCTCTTGAGGTAAGCACTACTGCGGGCTCGCTCCTCGGCAATCGCATCCTCAACAACTGTTGAATCTTCAGTGTCAGGCAGCTCTAGAGTCGGATCACCCGAGCCCTCGTCCTCATCCTGGTCATCTTTGACGTCTTCGGTGTCGGCAGACTTATCCTCAATTCCCAACAGCTCTTTCGCCCTGTCGTATTCCGAAGAGCGCACGCCAATCTGATAGCGCCAGGAAACCTGCATCCGGAGAGAACGGGATTCCGCATCTTGAGCGACATCGTAATACATACGCGCAGCCTTGAGTTGCTGGCAGAGAAAAACGCATTCGCCTTGGTCGTTACCTTGCCAAACAACTCGGAGGGGCTCCTCGTTGTTGTCGTCGCGCCACGCAGGGTCAATGGATTCCTCGCCTTGCGGCGCTCGCTTCGGTAGCTCGTACACCAGATCGACATCGCAATCGGAGCAGTGGGTAAAGCCTGGACGGTATTCGGCTTTGCACTGGGGACAGATCATAACCACGTGGAGTTTACTACACGCGGTTGCCATATCCAGCGCCGTTGGCAGCGGGCGTGGGCCGGCGAATGCGTCTTTTTGAGGCCGTGGGCCGTATACCCAGTAGAATGGCCACGACGACGTATTGGTATTCCGCACTGATGAGCGACGACGCTAAGGCGGTGGCGCGCGGGCTGCAGACGCGCGACCCGGAGCTGCTCGACCGTTTGATCGAGCAGTATCAGTACCGGCTGTTCCGGTATTTGGTGTACCTGACGGCAAGCCGCGAGCGGGCAGAGGATTTTTTCCAGGAGACGTGGATCCGGGTGCTGGAGCGCGGGCACCAGTACGACGGGAAGTCGAAATTCGAGGCGTGGCTATTTGCGATTGCGCGGCACTTGGTGATTGATTGGCAGAGGCAGAAGAAGATGCAGAGCCTGGATGCGCTGACGGACCCGGAAGACGGCGCGCCCATGGAGATTGCGGACGAAAATGAGCCCACGCCACTGGCGCTGGTGCTGAGCCGCGAGCGGGAAACGAAAATGCAAACTTCGCTGGAGCAGGTGCCGACAATCTATCGTGAAGTGCTGCTGCTGAGATTTCAGGAAGAGCTGAAACTGGAAGAGATTGCAAAGGTGCTGGAGACGCCGATTTCGACGGTAAAGTCGCGGCTGTACCGTGGGCTCGAATCGTTGAAAGGGGTGCTCCAGGGAGGTACGGCATGAGCGAAGGCGTTCACGCAAAAGCCGGCCACTTGATCGCTCAGGAGCGGGTGGAGGGGATTTCTCCAGCGGAGCGGCAATGGCTTGAGCAACATTTGCAAGAGTGCAAACTTTGCGCGGCGCAGGGGCGATTGACCGAAGAAGCCGTGCGAGCGCTGCGTGGCGTGGCCGTGCCACTGCCGCGCACACTGGCGAGCCATGCCCAAATGCGCGTGCGGCTGCGCGCGCAAGAGCTGCGAGAGCGTGAGCCGCGGCTACGGATGATTTGGGTTGTGTGCGGGCTTTCGTGGGCTCTGGGAATAGCCAGCGCGCCGTATGTCTGGCGGGCGTTTGCCTGGCTTGGAGAACACACCGGAATGCCCAAGCTGGTATGGGAACTGGGCTTTGGACTGTGGTGGACGATTCCCGCGTTGATTGCTGCCGTAGTCTTGCTGCTGGAGAACGCGCGCAAAACCGACGAAGGCGATTGGTTTCGCGAACAATGACAGGAGTGAGCTAGGCGCCAGATAGGTGAACGAAACGCACGGGAAATTTTAGCGAGGAAAGCGCATGACCGACTATCCGCAAAAAGTGAGCGATTCATTCAACGAGAGAATGCGGCTGATCCGGCTTCGGCGAAAGAAGGAGAACCTGCGTTTTTGGCAGGAGTTCCGCATCATTCCGCGATGGCTGATCGGACTCGTCATCTTCCTCTTCCTAGTGGCGCAAGCCATCGCCTTGATCGCGAACATCGAGGCGGCTCGCCACGGCGGCACGATGTTTCCGCCGGAATTGCAGAACGATCCTGTCCTGTCGTCTTTGGCGCTGGCGGGTCTAGTGACATTGGTATCCCTGTTTATGGCGAGCCTCATTTTTATGATCGCCTACGTCAACCGCGATGCCAGCCGTCGCGGGATGAATTCCGCTCTCTGGACCATCCTGGTAATCCTCTTCCTGCCCACCTGGGGCTTGATCGGTCTCATTATCTATCTCTTGATGCGGGAGCCATTGCCGTACAACTGCCCGCAGTGCGGGGCGACCGTGGGGGCGCGGTTCAATTTTTGCCCGAGCTGCAAGTGCAACCTGCATCCGTCGTGTCCCCAGTGCAAGCGCGAAGTCGTGGAGACGGACAAGTATTGCCCCTATTGCGCGTATGAGCTGGCGGCGGCGACAACATCTGAGCCGGCGCGAAATCTAAGCTAAGAGTCCAGGAGTTCTTAGAAACGCTCTGCGGCCAGTGCTACGGCGTTGCCTCCGCCGAGGCAGAGGGCGGCAATGCCGCGCTTGAGGTTGCGGCGCTGGAGTTCGTAAAGAAGCGTGACGAGGATGCGAGCTCCGGAGGCTCCGATGGGATGGCCGAGGGCGACGGCGCCGCCGTTCACGTTCACTTTTTCGGGATTGATGCGGAGCTGGCGCGTGACGGCGATGGCAGCGACGGCAAAAGCTTCGTTCAGCTCGACGAGGTCGACGTCTTTGTCACGGTCCCAGCCGGTTTTCGCGAGGAGTTTTTCGACGGCGTCTACAGGCGCCATCATGACCCATTTGGGCTCAACACCGGAGACGGACTGGGCGACAATTCGCGCGATTGGCTGTTTGTCAAGTATTTGCGAGTTCCGTTCGCTCGTGACGATGACGGCGGCGGCGCCGTCGTTAGTGCCGGGAGCGTTGCCGGCAGTTACGGTGCCGTCTTTCTTGAAGGCAGGTTTCAGTTTGGCGAGAGCTTCCATGCTGGTGTCTTCGCGCGGAGATTCGTCGTACTTGATGACGACAGGGTCGCCCTTCTTTTGGGGAACTTCGATGGGGAGAATCTGCGATTCGAAGAAGCAGGATTTGCGGGCGCGCACAGCTTTCTGGTGACTTTCGACGGCGAAGCGGTCCTGCTCCTCGCGAGTGATGCCGTATTTCTCGGCGACGAGCTCGCCGGTCATGCCCATGTGGAAATTCTCGTAAGCATCCCAAAGGCCGTCGTTGATCATCGAGTCGACGAGCTTGCCATCGCCGATGCGGTAGCCGGTGCGGGCTTGCGGGAGGAGATAGGGGCAGTTGGACATGGACTCCATGCCGCCGGCGACGACGATTTCGGATTCGCCGAGCCGAACCGCTTGCGCAGCAAGGGCCACGGCTTTGAGACCGGAGCCGCAAACTTTGTTGATGGTCATGGCGGCGACGCGGGGGGCGCAGCCGCCTTTGAGGGCGGCCTGGCGCGCGGGATTTTGGCCGAGGCCAGCCTGGACAACGTTGCCGAGGATGGCTTCGTCGATTTGTTTGGCGTCGAGGCCTGAACGGCGGATGGCTTCGGCAACGATTTTGCCGCCGAGCTCGGGCGCGGAGAAGCCAGCGAGGCCGCCCTGAAATTTTCCGATAGGGGTGCGGACAGCAGAAAGAATGACGGGGGTTTCCATGTAGCGCCTCCGAGGGAGTACAGGCTCCCATTATACAGCGATGCGGAGGAGGGTGCTGCGGCGCGAAGCGTATGAAGGGCGGACGAAAGCCCGCCCTTCATTTCAAGAGAGCGTTTCTAGTTTGCGGCCGCGGCTCCGGAAGCAGCCGGCTTCGCCTCATCGGCGGAGGGGCCGTATAGGCCGGGAACGGGAACGCCGAGCAAGCGGAAATAGACCCCGAGTTGGGCGCGATGATGGATGAGGTGGTTCATCACGAAACCGCGAATGCAGGCGACGCGTGGCATGGTGAAAACCTCCTTGCCGCCTGCGAGCAGCGTCCAGCCTTTCATCATGTCCTGGTCGCTGACAGCGGCGAGGGCGGAGCGGGCTTCCGCAGATTCTTTGTCGAAAACGGCGAGAAGATCCTTGCAACATTCGATCTTCGGCGGTTGATACGCGGGCCCGCCCACGGGGGCGTAGTCGAGTTCTTCCGTCTTGATGGTCATTGTGGTCCACCCGGGGAGGGTGGAGATGTGGCTGGCGAGCCAGCCGACGGTGCCGGACTTGTCATGAGGCTTCCAGTTCCATTTGTCTTCAGGAACGCGCTCAAGTGTCTTGCGGGTGTTCTGCATCTCTTGATCGAACTCAGATAGCATCGATTGGCCGATTGTCATAGTTTCCTCCGGGAAGCGAAGTATGAACTAACGCGGCGGGAATTGTAGGCGAACAAAAAGCGAAATGTCAAGAGCTTTCGAGCCGCCGCCGTTGTCCTGGGATGCCTACCGAATTGCGCGGGTTGGCGGCGGGTATCGAAGCATCTTGCGATGCCGGACCGGCAAGCGCAAAATGCGCGCATGGCACACCATTTCAGCACATCCTATTTGAAAGATTCCAGCGATCTTTTTGGGTATTACAAGAGGCTGGGGGAGCGGGCAATGGAGCAGTGTCCAGACGAAGGGCTCTTTGCGACGCTCGACGCCGAGTCGAATTCCATCGCGACCATTGTGAAGCACTTGGCCGGAAACATGAGATCGCGGTGGAGGGATTTTTTGACGACGGACGGGGAGAAACCCGACCGGCACCGGGACACGGAATTTGAGGAGCCGCCGAAGTCGCGCGCGGAGCTGAAGGCGCTTTGGGAGGCCGGGTGGAAGTATGTGTTTGACGCGCTAGAGCCGCTCACGGACGCGGATTTGGGACGCACGGTGACGATTCGGACGGAGCCGCACTCGGTGATGCAGGCGATCAACCGGCAGATTGCGCACTATACGTATCACGTCGGGCAAGTTGTGTTTGCGGCCAAGCATTTCGCGGCCGAGAAGACCGGAACATGGAATTCGCTGAGCGTTCCGCGAAGGCAATCGAAGCAATTCACGGAAGATGTGGCGGCGGGAAGAAAAACGCAGCGCTGGAACGATTTGCTCAAGTGAGCGATTTCTGGACTCCGCGGAATCATTCCTAGATCCGGGTGCAACACTGCACTACAGATAAAGGCCGCGGCTTTTCGCTTCCTCTTCGCCTTGAAATCCGCTACCCTTTTCGAATGATGGGCACACTTTTTGATCTGGAGCCGCCGGTTGAGAGCGCGCTGAAACTGAATGAAGCGCAGAGGCGCGCGATCAGGCATGGTGAGGGGCCGCTGCTGGTGATCGCGGGCGCGGGGACAGGGAAAACGCGCGTCATCACGGAGCGGATTCGCCATTTGCTGCAATCGAACCCGGAGCTATCCGGAGAGAACATTCTCGCGCTGACGTTTACAAGGAAGGCCGCGGGCGAGATGAAAGCGCGCGTGGTGAAGGCCACGGGCGAGCGCGGGAAGGACGTGACGCTGGCGACGTTTCATTCGTTCTGCGAAGCGCTACTGAAGGAAGTGGCGCCGAACCGGGTTGCTTTGGAGCAGGTGGATCACTGGATTTTGCTGCGGCGCAACATGGGGCGACTGCGGCTGGAAAAATACCGGAGGCTGGCGGAGCCGGGACAGTTCCTGAGCGATTTCATCGCGTTTTTTTCACGGTGCCAGGATGAACTGGTGTCGAGCGAGGATTACCAGCGTTATGCGGACGGGCTGGCGGCGCAGCTCGAAGCCGAGCGCGGGACGCTCGACGAAGATACGTATAAGGAGCGCGCGGAGCAGGCGGCGCAGGAGCAGGAGATTGCGCGGGCGTATCGCGCAAGCGAAGAGCTGCTGCGCGAGAAGAACGCAGTGGCGCTAAATGGATTAATCGCGGAAGCGGTGGGGCTGTTACACAAGGATACCGGATTGCGCGAGAGGCTGCGGAAGCGCTATCGGCACATTTTGGTGGATGAATTTCAGGACACCAACATCGCGCAACTCGAACTGTTGCATCTGCTGTCAGCGGAACCTCGGAATATCGTGGTCGTGGGTGACAACGATCAGGCCATTTACAGGTTTCGCGGGGCGTCCTTCGGAAGCTTCAAGCTGTTTCTGGAAAGATTTGCCGGCTGGAAGGCCGGGCAGGATTCAGAGCCCTATCGCGTGACGCTGACGGAGAATTACCGTTCCACGCCGAATATCTTGCGCGTGGCGACGCAGGTGATTGCGCAGAATGAGGTAAGCGCGGATTTCCCCAAAAAAGTTTTGCAGCCGACGCGCGCGGAAAGCGAGCGGATTCGCATCGTGGAGCTGGCAGGCGCCGAAGAGGAAGCGCGCTGGGTCGTGAGCGAGCTCGAGCGGCTTCACGGAACGGGGCATCCGTGGCGAGATTTTGCAGTGCTCTACCGGCAGCACGCGCACCGGGATCATCTGGTCGAGGAAGTGTCGCGAAAGAAAATCCCGTTCGTCATTGCGAAGCTGTCGATCCTGGAGCATCCGCTGGTGCGGGATGTGCTGGCGTATTTGCACCTGATCGCGACGCCCTATGACGACATAGCGTGCGCGAGGGTACTGTCGGCGCCGGCGTGGCATCTGGAGGCGGCCGATTTGGTTCGGCTGGCAGAACGTGCGGCGAAGAAGCGCGGGACGGCACTGTACGACGTGCTGCAAGCGCCGCAGCCGGAGCTGCCGTTCGATGCGTCGCAGGGGGCGCTGGCCGAGCTGCCCGAGTTTCTTTCCGAGCAACGGAAGACGCTGAAGCGGCGAACAGCGGGAGAGATTTTGTCTGAGCTGATCGAATGGCTGGAGATTCCACAACGGGCGGGCATGCAGGACCGGAAATACGTGACGCAGCTCTCGCAATTCGTGAAGGAATGGGAGAAAAAGAGCGTAACGCGAAGACTGCCAGAATTTCTCGAATATCTGGACTATTTCGAGCAGGCAGGCGGAACACTGAGCCTGGAAGACGACGCTCCGGGCGATGCAGTGCAGCTCATGACGGTGCATGGCGCGAAAGGACTGGAGTTTCCGCATGTGTTTCTGTTGCGCGTGAACCAGGGCGCGTTTCCGGCGAAAAATCGGTCGCCGCTGTTTGAGTTTCCAATCGCTTTGATGAGAGAGGAGCTGCCGCAGGGAGATTTTCACATTCAGGAAGAGCGGAGGCTTTTCTACGTGGCGCTGACGCGGGCGGAGCATCGGCTGACGATCACAACGCTGACGGAGAAAGAAGGCAAGGTGCCGACGTTCATCGAGGACATCGTGATGGAGCCGACGGTGAAGCGGCGGGACGTACTGCAGATCGCACCGAAGGCGGCGCCGGCGGACGCAAAGGATGCCGAGGTCACCGCGCAGGGGAAGGAGAATGCTTCACTCTTCCCTGCCTCGGCGAAACCGCCGAAGATTTTTTCGCGGATTGCAACCTGGGCCGAAGCGTTTCATCCGGCTCCGCCGGAGCCGCTGAAGCTGAGCGCGTCGGCGGTTGAGAATTACCGCAGATGTCCGCAGCAATATTCGTTCAGCTATTTGTGGTCGCTGAAGAAAGGGCCGCGTGCGACGCTAAGCTTCGGGAGCGTGATGCACACCACGATCAAGCGATTTATCGAGCACTTGCGCAAAGGCGTGAAGCTGCCCTTCGAAGAGGTGGAGCGGATTTTCGAAACGGAGTGGAGTTCGGCAGGATTTGAAGACGAGTACCAAGAAGGTGAATACAAGAAGGACGGGATCGAACAGCTTCGCGCATTCCACGCGGCGATGATTCAAGAGCCGCCGAGGGTGCGGGAGCAAGAGAAGGGATTCGAGCTGCCGCTGGAAAACAACGTGATCGTCGCGGGAAGGATCGACCAAATCAATTCGCTGGGGCGAACCGATGTCGAGATTGTGGATTACAAGACCGGCAAGCCGAAGAAAGACGCGGATGCGCGGAAGGATCTGCAGCTGAGCATCTACGCGCTGGCGGCGAAAGAGATTTTTGAGCTGAATCCAGTGCGGCTGGTTTTTCACTATTTGCAGAACAACCAGATCCAGGTGACGACGCGGGACGCGAAGCAGCTCGACGAGGCGCAGAAGATCGTGCTGGAAGCGGCGGCGGATATCAGGGCGGGGGAGTTTCGGGCGACGCCGGGGTTCGTGTGCCGGAGTTGCGCGTACAAGCCGATTTGTCCGGCGCATGAGGAAGCGCTTTCGTCGCAGGTTGCGCAAGACTTTTGAACCGGCAATGTTCACGATAATTGAGGTTACGCGTGAAGAAATTTTGTCGGAGGCCTGAAAAAATTAGCTATCTGGGGCCGATGAGCGCGTTGGCGTAGTAGCCGTCACGGGTAAGGATGGTCAGACCTTGGCGCTTCACGCGGACTTCGACGGAATGGTACTCCGCGCCGGAGTCGGTGCCGCGCGGTGAATAGGCGAGGGTGTACTGGTTGCGGGCTTCCTCCGTGACGCGGGCGTACAGCTCTTCCAGATCGTTGCGCTTGGAGGCGTAATAGACGTCGCCGCCGGTATTATGCGCATATCGGGCGAGTCTATCCAGCTTGTCGAACTTGCGGTCGAAATAGACAGTCCCGATACCGACGCCGAAGACGGAAATGTTGTAGCGCAAGAGTTCCTGGAGGACGACGTCGTATTTGTTGGTGTTGAATTTTGGATTGTTCACGCCGTCAGAGACAAGCACAATTATTTTGCGCCGCTCCCGGCCACGATCTTTGAGGAGCTCTGCGGCAGCGTAAACGGCATCGTCGAGAGCCTTGGTGGGCTGACCTTTGATCTCAATTGTCGTCCTAGGAGTGGCAGGCCCGCCGGTCACCGACTGTCCATTGATGGTCGGTGAGTCGAAGGGACCGCCGCCCGCGCTAACTGAGGAGCGGCTGTCCAGCCTTTCGCGCTTGAGCTCGGTGAGGAGCTCGTCCTGGTCGGTGGTGAAGCCTTTGCCCCCGTGGAAATATTGGTCGAAGCGGCAGATGAAGGCTTCGTCGCCAGTACTCATGCCGCCAACAATCGCTTCGAGGCTGGGCTCGACCTGCTGGGCGTCTTTGGACTTGAGGTCATTGTCGATGAGCACGACCATGGAGAGCGGGAACGCCTCCGCGGTGAAGACTTCGATACGCTGCTCGACATTGTCGTCCAGGACGCGAAAATCATCCCTCTGGAGGTCGGGAACCAGGTGGCCCGCGCCGTCTTTTACGGTGACGGGGAGAACCACGTAATTCACATTTTTTATGATTTTAGCCTGGGCATCACTCTGCGGGGGTGCGGCGGGCTGCTGGCGTGGGGAAGATGGGACGGCTTGTTGCTGAGGGGATTGCGCTTCGAGAATTGCCAGGGGCGTCGCGAGAATCAGCGAACAGGCCAGGGAGATGGTTTTCCGTAGACTTTTCATGGTCCTCGGGCGAAACTTCCATTTGCGTTTAGCAGCTCCGGCGGCTCAAGCACGCATCCCATGCACCGCTTCGACGCATCCTAGTCCTGGTGACCGCGAAGCGGCCAATATTTTGCGCGGCTGCGAAGGGGCCGACTCTCGAGGAAAGTATACATGGCTTCCGTGAAGAACCTTTTGTCGCATTGTATAGCGTGGAGTTTGGTATTGATCCTCGCGGCCCCCGTCCTGCCGCAGGAACCCGCAGGACAGGGACAAGTGATCCGCAGGCAGGTCGATTTGGTGAACTTGTTTGCCACGGTCCGCAACAATCACAAAAAAATTGTGAACGACCTTAAACAGGAAGACTTCAAGATCCTGGAAGACAACCAGGACCAAAAGATCGCGTTCTTCTCAAAAGAAGTGACGCTGCCAATCACGCTCGCGTTGCTTCTGGACACCTCGGGAAGTGAGCAATACATGTTGGGCGCGATTCAGGAGGCGGGGGGACGCTTCCTCGACCGGGTGCTGCGCAAGGGAGATGAAGCGCTGGTGATGTCGTTCGATTCAGACGTGGACCTGCTGTCGGACTTTACGGAGGATCGAGGACAGCTCGACCGGGCGGTGCGGCATGCGCGGATCAATGTTCCGTCGGGCGGCGGAATGATAAACCCGGGCCCGATCCCGACACGGCAAATCACGGGAACGGCGCTATACGACGCGATCTACCTGGCGTGCAATGAAAAATTGAACACGGAGGCGGGGCGCAAAGCCATCGTCATCGTGACGGACGCACAAGACGAAGGCAGCAAGGTGAGGTTGGAGGAAGCCGTCGAAGCGGCGCAGCGCACGGATACCGTGATTCATATCCTGCTGGTGGCTGATCCAAGATTCGGTGGAAATTCCGGGGTCGCTCACAAGATTTCAGAAGAGACGGGCGGGCGCATGATTTCCGTGTCTTCGGAAAAGAAACTGCTGGAAGCGTTTGATGAAATCTCCGAGGAGCTGCGCAGCCAGTACACGCTGGGATACTACCCGGCGAACAACGCGAAGGACGGAAAATTCCGGAAGATCAAGGTCGAGGTGGCCGCTCGCGACTTGAAGGTTCTCACCCGGAAGGGTTACTACGCGCCGAAGAGCTAGGCGTTTGCCGACGGTTGATGTGGTCCGGAATTACGCGGCTGCGTTCGTCCGATCATCGGTTTGAGTGTTACCCCGCAGTTTTCAGCTTGCTTCGTGTTGCGCTTACTTGCCGGTTCCCGCCGGATTTTGCTGAGGCCCTGCGGCGCCATTGGCGCGGGCAAAATAGCCGCGGCGCGCGCGGACCTGATAGCCCTTGTGATCCGGGGTTTCGATGCGAATCTTATGGTACTTGCCGTCGGCGACGTAATTCGCGGGGTTGTAGGCGATGGAGTATTGGTTGCGAAGCTCGTCACCGATGTCCTGGAAGGATTGGTCGAGGTCGTCAACGTGATAAGGGAAGAAAGCGCGGCCACCGGTTTCTTCGGCGAGGTGTTCGAGAATCTGGTCGCCTTCGGTCTTGTGGGTCTTGCGGTCGGCCATCTTCTCGGGATCGGTTTGCGAGAGCGACACCCACTGCGTGCTGGTGCTGATGGTGTAAATGACCACGCTGAAGCGCTGGGCCATCTCGATGGCTTCGGCGCGCGTGTGTGTCGAGAGATTATCGTCGCCGTCGCTGATGAGAATCATTACGCGGCGGACGATGTCGGGTTGGTCGCCGGGCGGGCGAGGCGGATGGCTCAGTTGTTTTTCGCAGGCTTGGTAAACAGCGTCGTAGATGGCGGTGCCGCCGCCGGCCCGGGTATTGACGATCTGATCGCGAAGTTTGTCGGCCTCACTCGTGAAGTCCTGCAGAATCTGCGGCTCGTCATCGAAGGTCATGACAAAGGCAGCATCCTTATTGCGGCGCAGGACGCTATATAGGAAATTCGTGGCGGCATCCTGCTCGAATTTGAGGCGGTCGCGGATGCTATTGGAAGTGTCGAGGAGCATGCCGACGCGGAGCGGGAGGTCGGTCTGACGGGTAAAGAAGCGGATCGTTTGCTGAGTGTTATTGTCGAATACTTTGAAATTTTCCTTTTCGAGATCAGGGACGAGCTTGTTACGGCGATTGAGAACCGTGAAGAGAACGTCGACAAGGTTAATGGTGCGGATGATGGTTTGATCGCTGCGTTGCGGGGGTTCCTGGCCTTGGTTTGCGTCTGGCTTTGCGGGCGGGGCCGCCTGGGGATTGGAACCGGCCTGCGCGGCGGACGAACCTGACGATTGCTGGGCACGGTCGACGATAGCCGTCAGCAAAAGTGCGAGGCCGAGAAGACTGGAGATGAGCGCGCGTCGCATGCGTCCCGATTATAGGTAGGCGGCGAGCGCAGCGTCAATGCGGCGCGAGTCTTCGGCCGCGGCGGTGGCGAGCTGTCGCAGAAAGGCGCGGAGCCCATGGGGAAGCGGCGCGCGAAGTTCGAGCCATTCACCTGTGCGCGGGTGCGCGAAGCCGAGTTTTGCCGCGTGGAGAAAATTGCGGCCGAGCGGGGGTAGAGTGATTTTGCCGATGCGAAGCTGGCTCGCGGCCCCATAAAGAGTGTCGCCCACAACGGGATGCTTCAAAGCAGAGAAGTGCACGCGAATCTGATGCGTGCGGCCGGTGTGAAGCTGAACCTCGACGAGCGTGCTGGAATCGATGCGGGCGAGAGCGCGCCAGTCGGTGCGAGCCTCTCGGGCACTGTTCAGCGTGGCGCTATCCCAGGTTTTGCGCGGAGTGGCCATGCGAGTGCGGCGCTTGGGGTCGCGGCCGATGGCCAACTCGATGCGGCCGCTGGCATTTGGCAAGAGGCCTTGCACCAAGGCGATGTAGGTTTTTTTCACGGTGCGCTGGCGGAAGGCTTCGCCGAGTTTGGCGTGGGCTGCGTCGTTCTTTGCGACCAGGATCACACCGGAGGTTTCTTTGTCGAGGCGATGAACGATTCCAGGGCGAAGTAAATCGCTGGACTGGGAGAGGGATTGGCCGCGGCCGAGAAGCGCGTTGACGAGGGTGCCGCGAGGGTTGCCCGCACCGGCGTGAACGGTCATCCCGGCAGGTTTGTTGATGGCGATAACATCCTCGTCTTCGTGGAGAATGTCGAGGGGGATCGCTTCCGCTTCGGCGCGGAGAGGCGGGCGGTCTTGCGCATCGACGGTGACGCGTTCACCGCCACGTACGTGTTGCGAACCTTTCTTGGTGGCGCGGCCGTCGATCAAGACAAGGCCTGCTTCGATCAATTCCTGAATGCGTGTGCGGCTCAACTCGGGGCAGTGGGCGGTGACGACGCGGTCGAGCCTTTGGCCGGCTTCTTCCGGGGCGACGTCGAATTCGCGCTTCATCCCTGCGGTCGCTTGGCTGTCTGTGCTTTGGAGCTTTCGGGTGGGGCGTGACGCTGACCGAAAAGAATATCGACAATCATGAGGGTGGCGCCAATGGCGATTGCGGAATCAGCGACGTTGAAGGCGGGATAGCGGTAGGAGCCGAGCCAGACTTCAAAGAAGTCCGTAACCGCGCCGTGGATGATGCGGTCAGTCACATTGCCCGTCGCTCCGCCGAGCAGAAGCGCGAGGCCAGCGGCGGTCAGGGTGCCGCCAATGTGCCCGGCGACGAAAAGCCAGGCGAGCGCGCCGATAACCAGGACAGAACCAGCGATTAATGCAATGCGGACCCACGGCGCGGACATATCAGAGAAAACGCCGAAAGCGATACCTGGGTTCCGGTTGTTGACGAGATAGACGAAATGATGGATCAGCTCGCGACGCCAGCCCTCCCGCGTTTGCGATTCAAACCAGGCTTTGGTGGCGCGGTCGGCCAGGACCACGACGAGCGTGAGCCAGAGCCAGCGGAGGCGGCGAGGGATTTTCACTTAAACCACTCCAAGAACGAAAAGAGATTCCTCGTGGCGTTTACCCCGCCCCTGCCGAGGCTTGGTATGACGGTGCCTGCTGAGGCGGCCGAATTAGTTGTGTGCTGCAAGTCCAGTTTCAATCTCTGCGAGAGCTTCACTACAGCGCTCACAGAAGGTCGGATAGCGTTTATTTTCGCCGACGTGTGTCGAATAATTCCAGCAGCGCTCGCACTTCGCGCCTTCTGCAGCAATGACGCGTATTCCCAATCCAGGAATTGCTTCGGAGCGGAACGTATCCGCGTGCAGTACGCGCGTGTTCAATGGACCCGCAGAATCGGGTGGAACTCTTACCTGGGAAACGATCAGCAACGCCGGAAGCCAATGCGCATATTTTCGCAGCAGTCCCAAGAAACTTGCTTTCGCCTCCGAGGTGAACAACTCGAAGATCACTTTGGCTTCGAGGCCGGAATTGATTCTCTTCGCATTGCGCGCGGCTTCAAGAGCTTTCAATGCCTCGCTGCGCACTTTGGACAGTAGCTCCCACTCGGCGACTTTATCGGCTGAGGTGCCGGTGCGAAGAGCTTGCTCCTCAGGAAGGACGGACATGTGGATGCTTTCGGGATCATCGGCAGATTTAGGGAGGTATTTCCAGATTTCTTCGGTGGTGAAGACGAGGATGGGCGCCGCAAGACGGACGAGCGCGCTGGTAATTTTCCAGACGGCGGTCTGCGCGGAGCGGCGCGATTTGCTCTTGGGCGCTTTGGTGTAGAGGCGGTCTTTTAGCACGTCGTAGTAGAAGGCGCTGAGGTCGACGACGCAAAAATCGTGGATGGCGTGATAGACGCGGTGGAATTCGTAGTTGACATACCACTCGCGGCATTTCCTGGCGAGCTCGGCGGTGCGCTCGAGCATCCAGCCGTCCATCTCCTCGAGCTGGTCGCTGGCGAGGGCGTCGCGCGATGGGTTGAAGTCGAACAAATTGCTGAGAGCGAAACGGAAAGTGTTACGAATCTTTCGATAGGCTTCACTGAGCTGCGTCATGACGCGCTCGCTCATTTTTACGTCGGCTTGGTATTCGACAGATGCGACCCACAGACGGAGCAGGTCCGCGCCCCAGCGTTCGCAAATCTCTATCGGATAGAGCGCGTTCCCAAGCGACTTGGACATGGGCGTGCCTTTTTCGTCGAGCGTCCAGCCGTGGGTGACGACACTGCGATAGGGAGCGTGGTCGCGAATGCCGGTGGCGACGAGCAGCGAGCTTTGGAACCAGCCGCGATACTGATCGGGACCCTCGAGATAGACTTCCGCGGGGCGCCAATCCTGGCCGGGCTCGACAAGACCGTTCTTGGGCGTGAGCACTGCGAGGCAGGACGAGCCGGAATCAAACCAAACGTCGAGGATGTCGTTTTCCTTGCGCCACTTTGAGGCGCCGCAGGAGCATCTTGTTCCCACGGGCAAGAGTTCTTCCGGAGTGTGGCTATACCAGGCGTCAGCGCCTTCCTTCTCGAACCACTTGACGACGTTGTGGAGCGCCTTGAAATCTTCCAGTCGCTTGCCGCAGGCGTCGCAATAGAAAACAATGATGGGCACTCCCCAGAAGCGCTGACGCGAGACGCACCAGTCCGGGCGCTCTTTGATCATTTCGTACATGCGGTCTTCGCCCCAGGCGGGAATCCACCTCACTCGCTGAATCTCTTCGAGGGCTTCCGCGCGAAGCGTCTTGCTGCCGCCACGCGCTGCTTGGTCCATCTTGATGAACCACTGCTCGGTGGCGCGGAAGATCACCGGGTTGTGGCAGCGCCAGCAGTGCGGGTAACTGTGCTTGTACTCTTGGTTGGCAAGCAATGCGCCGCGATCGGCGAGCAATTTCACAATGATCGGATTCGCAGTGAATACATCCTTGCCTTTGTACTCCGGCAAGCCTTCAAGAAAAACGCCCTTGTCGTCAAGTGGTGCGTAAATGTTCAGGCCGTACTTCTGGCCGGTGTTGAAATCGTCCACGCCGTGACCTGGAGCGGTGTGCACGATTCCCGTGCCCTGATCGAGCTCGACGTAATCCGCCAGCACCGACGGCACGATTCTGTCGAGAAATGGATGGTGGAAATGCAAACCGGCTTCCTTCGCAAGATACTGGCCGGAGTATGTCTTGAGAGGCGTTCCCAGCCTCTTGCGACCTATCGCCTCCCAAACGCTATGTTGAAGTTGGTGCGCAACGATTTCCACTTCGCCGTCGGTTTCAACAGCCGCATACTCAAACGCCGGATTAAACGCCAGCGCCATGCTGGCGGGAATCGTCCATGGCGTCGTGGTCCAGATAATGGCGTAAACATTCTTGCCTTTAAGCTCGGAGGGAATTTTGTCCGCGTTCGCGCCGTCCTGCACAAGTCTGTATCGCACGTAAATCGACGGGCTGGTGTGATCTTCGTATTCAACCTCCGCCTCAGCGAGTGCGGTGCTGTCGTGGATGCACCAGTAGACGGGCTTGCGGCCGCGGTAAACATAGCCTTTTTCGATAAAGTCCAGAAATGCGCCGGCGATGGTGGCCTCATATTCGTGGCTCATCGTCAGATAGGGATCATTCCAGCGGCCGAAGACGCCGAGGCGCTTGAAATCTTTCTTGTGTTGTTCGACGAACCGTGCCGCAAATTCGCGGCACAGCTTGCGGAACTCCGCCGGCGGCACTTTTCCTTTTCCGCCGAGTTCTTTTTCGACCTGCGTTTCGATGGGCAGGCCGTGGCAATCCCAGCCCGGCACATAAGGCGCATAGTGGCCGGCCATGCTCTTAGACTTCACGATCAGGTCTTTCAGGATCTTGTTAAGCCCAGTTCCGAGGTGAATCTCACCCGTGGGATACGGCGGGCCGTCGTGGAGTACAAAGAGCGGCTTGCCCTTGCGCGCTTCGAGAATGCGCTCATAGAGATGCGATTCCTGCCAGGCGTCGAGCTGCTTGGGCTCATTCTGCGGAAGACTGGCCTTCATGGGAAAATCGGTTTTGGGCAGGTTGAGTGTCTTCTTCAGTTCGAGTGGTTCGGCCATGGATGTGAGCGCTCGGAAACCCCTTCAATGCCCGACAAGCCGTAACTTCATTCTGGCCGTACCTGCCGTACTGACGTCCAGGTATACGGCGGGAAACATCGGAAAGCAGTGTAATTGTGTATGTTACAATGAATGAGAGCGAGTGTCAGCCGCAGAGGCACGCAACCTTTCGCGGCCCGCGTGAATCCTATCGGCTTGAGACACCGGACGCGGGAAATCCGCGTCTAAACAGGACAGGGGAAATCGTGCCGGGCACATTTATCGATTTACTGCCAGCCGAATTGAGAAAGCCAAAGGTGTCTGCCTCGGCAGAGCCGGCCCTGCCTGTGCCTGCTTCCGCGCTGCCGAGATTTATGACACCGGAACGTATCGTCACCGATGGATTTTGGTCGAACCTGAAACAATTCCTGACGGAGCGACCCGTAAAGATAAGCGCAAATTTTCGCTCTCCTCTAATGCCGGCGTCCTATGGCGGCGGATTCTTTGAAAATTTAAGCGAATTTTTCAGCTCGCGGCCTGTGCCAAGAGGGCCGGTGAACAGCCGGCTGGCCGTGAGTTGGGGCGCAAACTTTGGCGGATTTGGCGACCGCCTCAAGGAATTTTTCTTCCCGGCAAAGTTGCCGCCGCTGCGGGTGACGAGCAAACCGGTCAAGGTGAAGGAAATCTGGTCGAAGGATGAAAACTTCGGCTGGACTCAAGTTATTTCCGTTACGCTGCACGCTAGCCTGATTTTGCTTGTGACCATCCCGTTTCTCACGCACGTATTGCCGACCTCCGAAGCGAAGAACCCCATTGACGTGACGCCGCTGGACCTGTCGCCTTACATTTCGAAACTGCCTGCCGGCGCGAAGAAAGCCGGTGGAGGCGGCGGGGCAGACGACCACACTCTCACTCCTCCGACAAAGGGGAGACTTCCCAAGTTCACCTGGACGCAATATGCAGCGCCTCAGGCAAGGATCGTGAACCCGAATCCCAGGCTGGCGATGGACCCCTCGCTGCTCGGTCCGCCGGATTTGAAAGTGCCCAGTCCGAATCTCCCAAACTTCGGTGATCCACTGGCTTCGGCCCTGAGCGATTCTCTTGGCAGGGGCAATGGGTCGGGTATTGGCAGCGGCACTGGAGGCGGGTTGGGCCCCGGCGAAGGCGGAGGCACTGGCGGTGGTGTGTTTCGCGCCGGTGTCAACGGCGTGGGCACGCCAACGTGCATCTACTGCCCTGATCCCCTGTACTCCGACGAGGCGCGCAAGGCCAAGTATCAGGGAACCGTGGTGCTGAACGTGATCATCACGGCGGATGGCCGCGCCACTGACATCCACGTCGCCAAGGGCCCGGGGTTGGGGCTGGAGGAGAAGGCCATTGAGATGGTCAGGACGTGGCGCTTCAGGCCGGCTCTTGGCCCGAACGGCAGGCCGGTTGCCGTGAGCATCCCGATCGAAGTCACCTTCCGGCTCTTCTAGTCATCCGTCGCCATTCTTTTCTGGCGTTCATGACAGCGACGTTGTCTTGAGAACCATCAGGCCTTCGCGAGGAAGGTGCCGTTTCTCTTCTTGTTGGAATGGCCGATCACACTCGTCTTCGTTAGGCAACACATTTCATCTCCCTGCTATATCGTCCCGGCGGCTTCTGCTACGATGACCGCCATGCGCAAAGTCTTCACCGCAGTCGCGGTTCTTGCCTTGGCTTCTTTTTCAATTTGGGGGCCAGGCGCCCGGGCACAAACGGTGAATACAAACGGCACATTGGAAATCACAGCGCGGATTACACCGACAGCGGCGCGGCCGGAGCCCGTGCGGCAATTTACGTTTTATCTGCTGACAAAGAGCTACGAAGAAATCGCCAAAGAGATCGGCACAGCGGATAAGCTTCCGACGCGCGCGGAGTTCATCGATGATCTAAAGGTTTCCAGGGAATTGAAGGACTGGCTCAAGGCGCACGATGTTCTCGACCTGACCATGCCGGGTCTCGACAAGGTGGTTACGGCGGATGACATCGTCCACACTCCGGAGTTTCTGCTAGCGTACCAGCGGTCGAACAGCGGCGGCGTGACGACCGGGTTACCAAATCCGAAATACACCGAAGCAGAAAAGACGGAGAAGCCGGAACGCTACGAAAGGCAGAAGCAGGAATATCTGGTGGCACTGAAAAAATTCATCGTTGCACACCCGGTGACGATGAACGGGATCGAATTGGAGCTCGACGGCGTGAATCCACAGAACAAGTGGGTCAAGATTCAGAGTGATCACACCAAACGCGTGCTGCGGCTGGCGCCGGATGTGGCCCAAACAAAGTACCTAGCCGGGAAGGGAGACACGGATCTGGACGGGCGCGCGGTTTTGTCCGGCCTGGCCGCGGGGAGTTATTGGATCAGCACGCTAAACCTAGACGCCGCGGCGGGCGATACCCGGCTGCGCTGGGACGTGGGGGTAACAATCCGGCCCGGCCAGGCGACGCGGATCGAGCTGACCAACCTGAACGCCACCGACGCGCACGCCTCGACTCCCTGACGCGCGCCGCGCGCTGCGGCTATGGGCACGCCTTTGCGCTGGATCGAATTCAATCTCTTCGTGTTGCTAGCGCTCGCGCTGGACCTGGGCGTCTTTCACCGGCGGCCGCGCAAAATCGGATTGCGCGAGGCGGCGCTGTGGAGTCTGGCGTGGATCAGCCTTTCGGTGCTGTTCGGCATCGGCATTCTGTTTTACTCCGGCCACCAACGGGCGCTCGAATTCTTCACCGGTTATCTGATCGAAAAAGCGCTGAGCGTCGATAATCTTTTCATTTTTCTCATTATCTTCCGTACATTTGCCGTCGCTCCGCGCTTGCAGCATCGCATTCTCGCCTGGGGGATTCTGGGCGCGCTTATCATGCGGGGCGCGATGATCGCCGCTGGCGCCGAACTGATCGAGCACTACTCGTGGGTGATGTATGTGTTTGGCGCTTTCCTGCTCTACGCCGGCATCCGCATGTTCTTCACCCATAGAGAAGACATCCGTCCCGAACAGAATTTCCTCTTTCGCTTTGCGCGCCAGCATCTTCGCGTGGTCCCCAATTACCTGGGCGAGCAGTTCTTTGTTCGCGAGGCCGGCCGGATCTTCGCCACCCCGTTATTTCTGGTGCTGCTGATTGTGGAGATCGCGGATGTGACTTTTGCGGTGGACTCCATTCCGGCGGTCTTTGGCATCACGCACGATCCGTTCATCGTCTACACGTCCAACGTCTTTGCGGTCCTTGGACTCCGCGCCATGTACTTCCTGCTGGCGGGAGTTCTTGACCGTCTGCGATATTTGGACCAGGGGCTCGCGTTCGTGCTGATGTTTATCGGCGCGAAGATGATTGCCGAGCCCTGGCTGCACATTCCCTCGCAAACTTCGCTGGCAGTGGTGGCAGGGATGCTGCTTCTCGCGCTGCTCGCGTCGCTTTTCGTTCGTCCACGAAGGAGGTCCTAGCGGCGCTCGAAGCCGCGGCAATTCTAGTATTGTCCTGGCAATGTTTTTCTACTCCTATTGGGGCTTCTCCCAGCTTTAGCGTCACGTTACAATTCTCGCCGTATCCATGTCGAATCCTTCGTCCTCTGCCATCACGAAGCTTTGTTCCGCGGACTCTTCCGTGCGGGTCGCCGGGGCGGCGGAGATCTACCGCGCGGGGCGCACCCCCGCTGACCGAGCCGTACATGCTTGGTGGACGAATGACGAATTCTATTCGCTCCTGCTTGGCTCAAACCCGAGTGTCACGGTGGGACTGGCTGTCAGACGCAAGACGTTTGAGAAAATTCGTGGGGCCAACGGCTTGCCGCGATTGGCGGAAGTGCCACCCGACCAAGACGCGGAGGAATTCGAACTGCATTTTCCAAATGGAATCGGGCTGGACGTGCTGACCGCGAAAAATCCCAGAGGATCGGGCGCCATCGCCAAATATCTGGCTAAGTTTGGCGAGGGAGTGCAGCAGGTGGAATATCGCTGTAAAAACGTCGACCGCGCCACGGCAATCTTGAAACAGGAATTCGGAGTGACGCCTGTCTATCCAACGACGCGGCCGGGCGCGGACGGCACACGCGTCAATTTTTTTCTGGTTACTACGCCAGACGAGCAAAAGGTCCTCATCGAGCTCTACGAAGCATCGGCCAGCAATCCTTCCTCGCAGGATGTCGGATACAAATTAACTTGATTGCAGTGTGTGCCAAGCGCGAAGGACTTCGGCCACCGTCCAGGCCTGCGCAATGCAACCGCGCGGAATGAACGGGGCATCCCCGTCAAAGATTTCCCCAAGCGAGCCGAGTCCGTAGGCACCGATAAGCTTACCCAGCGGTTCGAGGAAGTGCAGGGCTGCGTCGCGCTCGTTGTAAACGCGAAAATGTGCGAGAGCAAAAGGCCCCAGGAGCCAGCCCCAGACGGTACCCCGATGGTAGGCGGCGTCCCGCTCGCGCGGCCCACCGCTATAGTGGCCCTGGTATCCGGGCTCGCCGGAAGCGAGGCTGCGCAGACCGTAGGACGTAAGCAGGCGCTGGGCGCAGATGTTGACGACGGATTTCTGCTGCACTGGTGTGAGCGGGCTGAGGGGCAGGGAAACGGCGAAAATTTGATTGGGGCGGAGCGAAGCGTCATTGCCAACTCCGGGCGAATCGATGACGTCGAAACAGCAGCCACGTTCCGTGTTCCAGAATCTCTGAAAACTTTTCTTAGCGTCGGCGGCCAGCTTTTCGTAGCCTTCGCCGGGTTTGTTGAGCACGCGCGCGAATCCCGCAAGCGTCTCGAGCGCGTTGATCCAGAGCGCATTGATCTCCACCGGTTTGCCAGTGCGTGGCGTGACGACCCAGTCTCCGACCTTTGCGTCCATCCAGGTAAGTTGTACGCCTGGTCCCCCGGCGTAGAGAAGCCCGTCCGCCGCGTCTACGTGAATGTTGTAGCTCGTGCCTTTCACGTGTGCGTCGATCATCCCGGCTAGCAAGGGAAAGAGCTTTTGGAGCGTGTCCGTATCTTGCGATGCGGCGAAGTACTGCCGCACGGCTTCGAAAAACCACAGTGCTGCATCGACGCTGTTGTATTCGGGCTTGCCACCGGAGTCGGAAAAGTTGTTGGGCAGCATGCCGCCATCCACAAAGTGCGCAAAGGCGAAAAGTACCTGATGCGCGACTTCTGGGCGGCCAGTAACAAGAGTAAGGCCGGGGAGAGCGATCATGGCATCGCGGCCCCAATCGCCGAACCAGTGGTAGCCCGCGATGATGCTGCGGCCGTCAGGTTGATCGGGTAGACTGCGCTTCACGATGAATTGGTCAGCTGCAAGGACGAGCTGGCTCAGCCATTCCGGTGCAAGATCCCGGGACTTTGTGTCCTTGGCCCACCAGGAGCGCAACAGCTTTGCTTCGTGCCCGGCGCGCTCGGTGCGCGCCCGACCACCATCGAGGGAGGCGTTGGCTTCGGTCGTCGTGACGATCGTCACGCTTGCCCCCACCTCTAGCTTTGCGTGAAAAAGGGCCGCGAAAAGATGGTCTTCGTGGTCATCGAGGCCGCGTTCCTTTTCCCTCGGCTGGAAATAGTCGTGGTTCCACTCGTGGCGCGGTTCGCACTGGGCGCCAGAACTCCTCAGATAAAAGGGAGTAGCGCCATCAAAGGCGGAAATCTTCACGCCATCTTGAAGCGGCTCGATTTTCATGCGCCACTCGCCCGCAGACGTTGCGGAATGAAAGTCGCGGTAGTTCACCAAAGCCTTCAGGTCCATCTCCAAGGAATTGCTTCCTCGGACGAACGTATATTGAACAAATGTCGTGTTTTCGCCCTGGCGCATCCAGATACGCTTTTCGATCAGCGCGTCGGCCAATGCGTAAGTCCATACCGGTGTGGTGCCCTCGAGACGGAAGCTCTCGATGTAGCGGAAGCCCAAAGGGTCGATTGCGCCACTGGCCCAGTGATGCGTTATGAGGGAGTAATCAGCGCCGGCATAGCGTAGCGTTTCGTCCAGCGTCGCGACGAGTTGCGTGCGTCCGACCGGAGGTTGCAAAGCGGCAATCAATAGTCCGTGATACCGCCGTGCCAAACTCCCAGCGACCGTGCCGGAGGCGAAGCCGCCGATGCCGTTGGTGACGAGCCATTCGCGCGCTTCCGCGATGTGGAGATCGCCGCAAACTTCCCGCCCAAATTCCACTACTGCCCGTCGGCTCACTGCCGCACTCTTCTCCTATCGTCTTTTGCCTTTTGCGTGACCAACCTCTTGGTCATGAGATAGCGGTGGTGATCTCCATAGCCGACGCCACGATAAAGTTCCAGGGCCGGGATATTTCCATGGTCCACCTCGAGGTGGAGCGCCTTGACTCCCATCTCGCGTGCCTGCTGCTCGAGGAATTGCATGGCCTGCCGGGCGATCCCCCGTCTTCGGTATTGGGGTTGGACGTAAAGTTCATCGACAAAGGCGTCCCGCCCGTGAAACTCGAAGCTATAGCCGAGAGCCAGCACAATATAGCCGGCCGGTGTCACTCTCTCAGAAAAAATCCAAGCCTTGCCGAGCGCGGGATTAGCCAGGAAATCGTGTAACGCCTTGCGCACGACAGGTTCATCGAAATAGTAGGCGCCGGGTTCCTCTTCGGCCAGCTTGCGCATCATGCGCAGGAGGTCCGCTTCGTCGCTCTTAGTCGCGGGGCGGAAAGTAATTTGGGACACGCTACTCACCGCTCTGCTCAAGGAGCTTGGCGACGAGGCCGGTCCAGCCGGTCTGATGGCTCGCCCCCAAACCAGTGCCATTATCTCCATGAAAATATTCGTGAAACAAAATCATGTCTTTCCAGTGCGGGTCGCTCTGGAAGCATTCAATGCCCGCGGCGACTGGACGGCGGCCGTCTTTCCCGCGCACGAAAATATGAACGAGACGCCGGGATATCTCCGCGGCCACTTCCCAAAGGTCTGATTCTCTGGCCGAGTGGGCCGGGCATTCGATTTTGAAGTCTTCGCCATAATAGTGGTGAAACTTCTGCAGTGATTCGACCAGAAGGTAGTTCATGGGAAACCAAATAGGGCCGCGCCAGTTGGAATTGCCGCCAAAGAGACCGCTGGTGGACTCTGCCGGCTCGTAATCCACGCGATTCACCTGCCCGTTCACGTGAACTTCGTAGGGATGATCCAGATGATAGCGAGACAGCGCGCGGATACCGTACGGTGAGAGGAATTCCGTTTCGTCCAGCATCCGGGCCAGGACGCGCTTCAGATGTCTGCGGTTCACCAGCGACAACAGGCGCCGCATGCCTCTTGCGGAGCGCTGCGTCATTTCGATGTGCTCGGGGAAGTCCGGGTGGTTATCCATAAACCACTGCATGCGCCGCTTGAAGCCCGGCAAGCGATCGACGATCTCGGGCTCCAGTGTCTCGACGGCGAAAAGAGGAATTAGGCCCACCATCGAACGAATCTTGATGAAGTGTTCGTCGCCGTTTGGAAGCTGGAGCACGTCGTAGTAGAAGCCGTCTTCGTCGTCCCAAAGAGCGCGTCCGCCTTGGCCAATATCGTTCATGGCATGCGCGATGTGGACGAAATGCTCGAAGAATTTGCTCGCCACATCCTCGTAGGCGGGGTCTTCCTTCGCGAGTTCCAGCGCGATGGCCAGCATGTTCAGGCAATACATGCCCATCCAGCTTGTGCCGTCGGATTGTTCCAGGTTGCCACCGGTGGGCAGCGGCGCGGATCGATCGAAAACCCCGATATTATCCAGGCCCAGAAAGCCACCCTCGAAAATGTTCATTCCGTCCGGATCTTTTCGGTTGACCCACCAGGTGAAATTGAGGAGCAGCTTGTGGAACACCTTTTCCAGAAAGGCACGATCGGCGACCCCGCGCACGCGGCGCTCGATTTTATAAACCCGCCAGGCGGCCCAAGCATGCACGGGAGGATTCACGTCGCCAAAAGCCCACTCGTAGGCGGGCAGCTGGCCGTTCGGATGCATGTACCATTCGCGCAGAAGCAAGATGAGCTGATCCTTCGCAAAATCCGGATCCACGAGGGCCAGGGGGACACAGTGAAAAGCCAGATCCCACGCCGCGTACCACGGGTATTCCCATTTATCCGGCATCGAGAGGATGTCGTCGTTGTAGAGATGGGTCCAATCCTTGTTCCGCCCTTCCCAGCGTTCATGGGGCGGCGTTGGGCCCGCGGGATCGCCTTCGAGCCAGATGCGCACATCGTAGTGATAAAACTGCTTCGACCAGAGCATCCCCGCGAATGATTGGCGCATGACCTCCTTTGCGTCGCCTGAGAGTTCTTTGGGCATACGGGTGCCGTAGAATTCTTCGGCTTCCTTTTGGCGCAGCGCAAAGAGACGGTCGAAACCCTCGCCGAAATCATTGGTTCCGGGCACGTCTTCACCGCGCTCCGCATGTCCGGGCGAGGTGATGGCTCCTACCAAGCCCAATTCCCTATCCATGCCTCCGAGAGGCTCGATGTCAGTCAATCGCAATTTGAGCGTCACAGTCTGCCCCGCGCCGAGTTCCACGGGATAGTACGCCGCCATCTTCGTGCCGGTTTGTTGCGGGTTTATGGCCGCCTTGTTCCCATGAATGACGTACTCGTGGAACGCATCTTTCACATAAGGGGAACGGTTTCTCCCGCCAAAGATCCGGGCGTTGTTCGTTTCGTTCTCGGTGAAGAGCAATTCAGGCCGGCCTGCGCAGATCAGCCAGCGCTTGCCGTACTGCCAGTGCTGCAACTCCGCGCAGACACTTTCCGGCACGCTGGTAGTTACGCGGGCGTCGGGCCGGCGCAAATCCCTGCCCCAGGACCAGGTATTGCGAAACCAGAACGAAGGCAGGAGATGAAGTGAAGCGGCCTCCGGCCCGCGATTCACGGCGGTGATCTTGATCAGAATATCTTCGACATCGCCTTTGGCGTATTCGGCATAAATATCGAAATAGCGGCTCTCGGCGAATACACCCGTGTCCAGCAGCTCAAATTCGGGCTGTTCGCGGCCACGCCGACGGTTCTCTTCTGCCAGTTGCTTATAGGGAAATTCGGCCTGTGGATACTTGTAGAGCATTCGCATATAGGTGTGCGTGGGCGTTGAATCGAGATAGAAGTAATACTCCTTCACGTCTTCCCCGTGATTCCCTTCGTTCCCAGTGAGGCCAAACATCCTCTCTTTCAGGATGGGGTCGCGGCCATTCCATAACGCCAGTCCAAAGCACATCATCTGATGGCGGTCGCTGATGCCGCCGATGCCGTCCTCACCCCAGCGGTAGGCGCGGGAGCGCGCGTGGTCGTGCGGGAAAAACTCCCAGGCCGTCCCGCCCGGGCTGTAATCTTCGCGGACCGTGCCCCACTGCCGCTCGGAAAGATAGGGTCCCCATCGTTTCCAGTGTTTCTTGCGAGTGCGGGCTTCTTCGAGTCGGCGGTCTTCCGTCGTTAGAATTCGTGGCATGATCTGGGGGTCCTCAGCAGGAAAGTTCGGATTATAGTCGCATTCTTTACTGATTTGGGCGGTGGAGGCTCGTGTGGGCGCGCCCGTTCCGGCACTTCCCACAGCACAACCACCCCCTACCATGGGATGCACCGAGGGGCATTTTGTCGCAAATTCTTTACAAGAGAATAGCTGCATGAGGCGAACGAGCTTTGAGGTCGCTCACCCGAAACCTCCCGATTCACAGAACCGTTGTACTCTAGCTATGAGCTAAGGGATCGATTACTGCACCTTCTACCCCAAGAGGCACACAAGATGGCAGTGACCTTGTCTTTCCAGCGCCCTGCTCTGCCCACTTTTCTTTGCGCCATATGCCTCCCGCTGCTCCTCATTTCGGCATGCTCCCACGCATCGGCACAGGACCGCTCGGCGGATGAACTGCACAAGCTGAATGAATCCGTTGATGCATTAATCAAGAAGGTTTCGCCGAGCGTGGTGCAAATCCTGGTAACCGGCTACGTTCCTCTGGAAGACAGCGACCGCGGCAATGCCGGCGTGGTGATCGGCCGGCAGCGGGCCATCGGGTCCGGCTTCGTCATCGATTCCAGCGGCTATATCATCACGAATGCGCATGTGGTTAGAGGCGCACAGCGCGTGCAGGTGGTCTTGCCAGCGGCAAATGCCGATGGGTCTCTCGAGGCCGCTCTCTCTTCCCGGACCAACAACGTTCCTGCGCGAATTATCGGTGTGACAAGTGAGATTGATCTAGCGCTCCTGAAAATCGAGGGCGGAAAACTTCCCGCTCTACCCATTGCTCTTTACCGGAACCTTCGTCAGGGAGAAGCGGTCTTTGCCTTCGGAAGCCCGCAAGGATTGAGGAATACTTTGACGCACGGCGTGGTCTCGGCGGTGGCGCGGCAAACCGATCCGGATTCGCCGATGGTTTACATCCAGACGGATGCGCCGATCAATCCGGGAAACTCGGGCGGTCCGCTGGTCAATGTAAATGGCGAAGTCGTGGGAGTGAATACGTTTATCCTGTCGCAGTCGGGCGGGAACGAAGGGCTTGGCTTTGCCATCCCTAGCGGCGTGTTAAATGTTGCCTACCGGCAGCTGCGCAAGTTCGGCCACTTGCACCGCCCTGAAGTGGGTCTTGGGTTGCAAACCATCACGCCTTCGCTGGCCGTCGCTCTTAATCTCCCTCGTAACTACGGATTAATCGTCTCCGACGTTAAACCCGGTGGGCCTGGGGAAGCCGCAGGGCTGCGCATCGGGGATGTCCTGCTCTCCGCGGACGGCCGAGCCGCGGACAATCTTCCCATCATCTCCTTCCACTTCCTTTCGCTTGAGCAAGGTGAAAAGGTTCACCTCGAAGTTCTGCGCGGCAAGCTCCGCCTCGCCTTCGATGTGCCGGTCGTGGAACACCCGCACGATATGGACCAGGTCTCCTCGCTTGCGGACCCGGAAAAGAATCTCGTCCTGCCGCTGGGAATTCTTGGGGTGGAAATCGACGCTAGTATTGCCCGGATGGTCCCCGGCTTGCGCGATCCGTTCGGTATCATCGTGGCCGCACGTGCTGCTGGTGCCGGTGCTGAAATTCCTCTTGCTGCCGGCGACGTGATTCGCACGCTCAACGGGGAACCGATGACCACGCTCGACCGTCTTCGCGGAACGCTGAAGGCGCTGCCGCCGGGCTCCGCGGTTGCGCTGCAGATCCAACGCGATGAACGCCTGCTCTACATCTCTTTCACACTCGAGCAGCAATAGCGGCAACCCCGGCTCAAGCCGGGCCAGCGTTTCTAAGCCCTCGCCAATTACACCTCGAAAATAGGCTGGTGAATTAAGGATCGCTTTCCGGATGTATTGGGTTATTTGGCTGGGAGGCCTGGACTCGAACCAGGATAGCCAGATTCAGAGTCTGGAGTCCTACCGATTGGACGACCTCCCAGTGGTTGAAAAAGAAGAACTTATCAACGTTTCCTGCGCATAGTTTCTAAACCAGTGTACCGTGGGTCCGGTTTGCCTTCAACCTTCTCAAGCTTTCCAAGGCCGACGGCGGAAAAACCGAAGGCGAGGTGCGTCTGACGCTTACCCTGACTCATGAAGAGCTAGCCCGGATAATCGGCTCCTCGCGAGACAGTGACCCGGCTGTTTTTCGATTTCAAGAAGAGACAACTGCTGCAGGTGAAGGGATCGACGGTGGCCGTCCAAGATATATTGTCCCTCCGAAAATCTGCGGAAAGTTGAGCCAGGCTCCGCACCAAGGGGCACCCATCCCAGACAAGATAGAATCGCGCGGCGGCGCGTGCGCTAATAGTAGCCCCATGCGGCGACGTTCCGTGTGTTGGCTAGCTCGCGACGGCGGTGAGTCGCTGGGCGATCTCGCGAAATTCCTGATCGGTGACTAGGCCGCGCTTTTCGATGGCGCGCTTTTTTACGGCGGCGAGAATCGGCGCCCGCTGCTCCGCGGAGATCGACAAGCCGAGTTCCCTGGCCTTCACGTCAATGCTGTCCAGGCCGCTCTTTTTCCCCAGAACGATGCGCCGATCCGCGCGAACCAACTCCGAAGAATACGGCTCGATCGCTTCAGGAATGTGAAACTGGCTTGCCACCGCGCCGCTCTCGCGCATGAAAAGGTTTTCACCGACGAGCGGCTTCCAGGGTTCCATGGCGTAACCGCTGGACCGGCGGACGAGCTCGGAAACTTCGCGCACTTTGCTGAGATCCAACGCAATTGGCACGTCATAGAGGCAGCGGAGGGCGAGAGCGATTTCGCCGATATCAGCGTTGCCGGCGCGCTCACCCATGCCGTTGATCGTGCCTTGGATCCAAGTCGCTCCGGCGCGGACGGCGGCAATGGCACATGCGGTGGCCATGCCAAAGTCGTCGTGGCCGTGGAAGTGAACGGGAATCTTCGGGCCGACCCATTCGCAAACCTGGCGCACTAGAAACTCCACAGCCTCGGGCCCGCAGCCGCCGATGGTATCCACAACGACGATCTCCTCGGCCCCGGCTTCGAGAGCGGAGAGATAAACCTTTTTCAGAAATTCGAGCCGCGATCGCGTGCCGTCCACCGCAAAGAACGCCACTCGTATACCGTTTTGCGCTGCGAACGAAACGGCATCTTTGACACGGGCCAGAACCTCGTCAGCGGAAATACCGTAGGCGCGCAATTTGATATCGCTTGTTGGAGCTTCGATGACAGAAGCTCGTAACCCCAGGCGAATCAACTCTTCCAGGTCCGCTTTCACGGCGCGCGAGAAGCCCCAAAGCTCCGCCTTCAGATTGGCCTTGAGCATGAGGCGGATGGCATCGGCATCATCGGCGGAAACGCGCGGAAAGCCGGCTTCGACGCGGCTGACACCCAACTCGTCCAGTTTGCGGGCGATTTCCAGCTTTTGCTGCGGCGAGAGGACGACCCCGACGGTCTGCTCGCCGTCGCGTAGAGTCGTATCGTAAAAGCGAACGGTCGAAAGGGGGAAGGCGGAGCGGATTTCGGGGCGGGCGTTAAGTTCGCTGACCCAGATGGTCGAATTCTGAGAGGGGTTCATAGCAGCAAACCTAACGGTAAGATTCCTGCGTGGCAAGCGCGGCGGGTTTCTTCCCGTAAGCTTGCTCCCAGGAAATCACCGGATTGCGTAGAATGCCGATTTTTTCGATTTCGCACTCCATGACATCACCTGGTTTCAGATACCACGCCTTTGGATCTCCGGAAAAGGCGGCGACGCCGGACACGGTGCCTGTAGAAACTACGTCGCCCGCGCTGTAACCCATCGGAGAATAGTGGGAAAGGATTTCTGGAATTTTGACGGACATTTTGCTGGAGTGAGAGTTCTGACGCGGTTCGCCATTGACGCGCAGCTGCATCGCCAGATTGTGCGCATCAGGGATTTCATCGGCGGTCACGATCCAGGGGCCGAGGGGACAGAACGTGTCAATGGCCTTGCAAAAACTGAAAACACCGGATTTCATTTCGCGACGCTGGATATCGCGCGCGGTAATGTCGTTGAAAATCACGTAGCCGCCGATGTAGCTCGCCGATTCTTCCGGCGTGAAGTGCTTGCCGCCCTTCTTCACCACGACGGCCAACTCGAGCTCGTAATCCAGCTCTTGCGTCAGATGCTCCGGAAAAATGACTGGTTCTTCGTGGCCTATGATCGCGTCTACGTTTTGGAAGAAAACAATCCACGGCATGACTGGATGGGAGAAACCTGCCTTGGTGGCTTCCTCGTGGTGCTCCCGGAAATTGCCTGCGGTGTGAAAGAATTTCTTGGGAACGATGGGCGCTTTCAGCCGGACGGAAGAGTCATCGTAGAAGATTGGTTCGCCGTGGCAACCGGAAGCCCTTTTCCCGCACTGCAAGGCGAAGTCGAGAGCGCTGCGAGCAGCGTTCAGACTGGTGTCGCCACCTTCGAACAGGGCACGCATGTTCGCGGGAACCAGAGCGTTCGCGAGTCGATCGAAGGCCGCTTCGTGCTGGTGGTCGCGCAGATAGAGAGCGCAAGCGGAATTGAGATCGATGATTTGCCCGCTGCCGACGTCGGCACCGATGCGGGACGCGCCGACCAGATTTTCAAATGTTACGAGTCGCATGAAAGCTCCAAAGAGGAAAGGGACTTCCGATTATGCCGCGAAAACTGCCGGTGCGCTATTTTTTGAAGTGCGGAAGAACAGCTTCACCGAAAAGCTTCGCCTGACCGAGACGATCTTGGCCCCAAATCTCCAGCATGATATGGGTGCACCCGGCCGCGCGATATTCTTCGATGCGCTGGATGCACTCGTCGGGAGTGCCGGCAATGGCGCAAACTTTGCGCAGAATCTCGTCAGTGACAGCCCTGGCCGCCGCCTTGCGTCCGCCTTTTTCCATGGCGTCAGCGACAGGCTGAAGCTCTTCGAAAGTTAGCCCAGCGCATTCGAGAAGCGCGTCCGCGGATCCCTTGATGTTTTGCACTTTATTCGCGAGATACATGGCCGCCTGTTCGCGAGCGCCTTCTTTTCCTTTGGCGGAATCGCGGCCGATGCTGCCGACGATGACCGAACCGAGTGCCAACTCCGCGACGTCCTTGCCCGCTTTGCGCGCTCCTTCTTCCATATTCTTCCGGGAGTAGCGCACGAAGGCCGGCGTAGTAATGCTGGCGGTGAGCAAGCCATCGCTGATGGAACCTGCGAGCTTCTGCATGACGGCACCGGTTCCCGCAACATAGATGGGCGGGAGTGTGCGGGTGGCGTGCACGTCCGATTTCAGCGGGGGCACGGCGGCGGCAAACACCTTACCTTGATATTCGAACGCATCACCCTTGAGGACGCCCTTGATAATCTCGATGCTTTCGCGCATCACCGTGGCGGGGCCTACTTTTTCTCCTTCCCCTTCGCCGATTTCCTTCATGAAAATTTTGGAGGCGCCCAGGCCAAGGAGGAACCGTTCGCCCGCCAGGTCTTGCATCACGCGCGCTTCCATGGCCACCTGAACCGGGTGGCGGGTGTACGGCGAGATAATGCCCCAGCCGAGTTCAATGCGACGCGTCTGTGCAGCAATGACAGCAAGGATGGCCGTGGAAGAACGCGCTTCGAACCCGTGCTTGCGCCACCAGGGATACGCTTCAGCGATCCAGAACGCGTCGAAGCCGGCGTCTTCGCAAGCTTTCGCCATCGCGACAGTTTCGTGCACGGGTTCCATGCTCAACTGCAAGACGCCTATGTTAAATGGGACGCTCATCCGTTTCTCTGCGCTCCCCTAGTCCGGGTCCTCCCAGGAGCGCTCGAGACCCTTGACTAATTCCCAAAGCGCCTTGTTGAGCGGGGTAGGCACTCCAACCTTGTCTCCCCACTCAGAGATGGCTCCGTTCATGAAATCCACTTCCGTCTGGCGCTTGGCGAGAACGTCTTGCAACATGCTGGCCCGGTGCTTACCCGGCGCGTTCGCGCCTTTCTGAACGAGTTGCCGCGGATCGCCGTGCAATTCAATACCGAGTTTTCGCGCGACGGCTTCGCCCTCGGCAATCAACTCGTTAAAGAGCTGGCGGGTCGGGCCGAATCGCGTCGCTGCGCCGTGATGCAACAGCGTCAGCGCGCCAACAGGATTCGTGGATGCGTTGAAAATGAGTTTGGTCCATTGCGCGCCGCGCGCATCCTTCAGCGGAATCGTATTCATTCCCGCGCGGGTGAGAAGGCCGGCGAGTTCTTCGACGCGCGACATCGGTGTGTTTGTCGGTTCGAATGGACCAATCCAGGTGTCGCCTTGGATGTCGTAACCGATGTGACCTGGAGCGATGGGGTGGCCCGCAGGGAAAGTGGTGCCGCGAATCACGTATTTCACATGCTCAGCAATGATTTCTTCATTTCCGACGCCGTTTTGTACCGAGCACACGGCACTCTTTTCATCGAAAGCGTGGGCCACTTGGGAACTTGCCAGTTTGGTGTGGATTGCCTTTGTAGCGACAATGCCGAAGTCGCAATGCGGCAACTGCTTTGGGTCAGTGGTCGCGTTCAGACGCGCGGTCATTTCAGCGGCGCCGGAAATGCGCAAGCCGTTCTTGTGCATCGCCTCGACGTGATCTTTCCAAACATCATAGGCCCAGATCTCCGCTTCGCCTGCTTTCGCTAGATGTGCAGCGAAGAGGCTTCCGACCGCACCGCAACCAATGACGCAAATCCTCATCCCGCTGGGACTCTCCATTCTTGGCGTGCTTGTGCGATCAAATCTTTGTACAAATCTCTCGTGCAGGTGAAGAAGGCTACAATGCGGCTCGCCGCCGCGCCTCTCCGCCCGTAAAGAACTTCCAGGGCACATCGGCGAGACATTCCCCTTCGGTCTTTCCGATTCGATAGGTGTCCTGCGTGTAGAGGCACACTTTTCCGTCCTGATCCACAACCTGCGGGTGCAAAGAGAAAATCATGTTTTCCTGAAGAACGACATCGCTCTTCGCTCCGATGGCGGGATACTCGAGCATGGTGGTGCCAATACTGTGGCCGGAGAGGTGCCCAAGCGCAAAGCCATGTTTCGCGAATTTTTCAGCAACTATGCGATGAACATTGCTGGCGAGTTCACCGGCGCGCATCAGCTTGCGCGCCGCTTCCAGCGCTTCCGGATAAGCGTCCGCCATCGCTTGCGTTCTCGGGCTGACTCTTCCGCGAATGAGCGGGCGCGAAAACTCCACCCAATAACAGCCCGTGCCAGTGACTTCCAGCGAATAGAGTAAAAGATCATTTGCTGCAACCACACGATTTCCCGGAACCTTGAATGCCGCTTCGGCCTCGCCATGCGAGCCGGAGAGAAGAATGTTCATCATCCGGGGACCCGCGCCGCGCGCGAAGAACCGTTCCACAGCAGGCGCCATGATCTCCGCTTCCGTCTTGCCCGGCTCGTAGGCAGCAACCAGCGCCCAGAAGCCGTCGAGAATGATATCCATGGCGTCGCGGACTTCCACGAGTTCCTCTTCGCTCTTTACGGCGCGCGCCATGTCGAATGGCGTATCGAAGGGAACAAGTTCAAAGGAGGCCTTGGCAAGTTCGCGGTAATCACGAACGGCCATCACGAAACTCATCCCGTATACGCCAACGCGTTTCCAATTCTTCTGGGTGCCTCGCTCGGCGAGCCAGCGACCGGGGACGTCAGGCCACACTTGATCTTTGACCCACGGTTTGGCTTTGTCGCCGATCCAACGGGCCTCGCGCGGAAATACGAGGGTTGGTTCGCCTGCGAGAGGAATCAGTCCGTAGACGTATCGGTGAACAATCTCGAATCCTGAAACATAAAAGACTGCGCCTTCGAAACCGGCGTACTGGTTGCCGCAGACGATGAGAGCATCCAGGCCGTCACGCAGCATGGCATCGCGAATGTTTTTGAAGCGCCGGTTGATTTCCGTTTGACTTGGCAACGGCTTCCTCCGAGCAGCAGATCACTGCACGCCGCAAAGCTCCGCGGCGGTCAGCGCGTAGATCTTGGTGATATCCACCAGCGTCTTGATGCGAACCTTTTCTCCTTCCGCATCGCGCGGGCCGCTGGACGGGCCGTAATTGACGGTGTCTATTCCGTAGCGGGTGAGGACGCTGGCGTCCGAGCACCACGTCACCACTTCGCGTTCAGGACGATTGCCCATCAGTCGCTCGTGATTCGCCTCAATGGCGGCAATCATGGGATGGTCGTCCCTGATGCGGGCGCCAGGGACGGAGACATAGGTTTCGAACTCCAGGCCCCATTCGGGATGCTTCTTTTCGAGTTCCAGAAAAACTTCATGAATATCGCGGCGCGCTTCGTTGATCGGTATGGTGGGCGGGACGCGCACGTCGAGAAACAGATCGGTTTTTTCCGGTGTGCGGCTGGCCCGCCAGGGGTGCCCGCCACGAATCCCGCCAAGATTCACGATGGCCTTCTTCCCGCCGTAGGCCGCTTTTTTCTCCCACGCGGCCGTCCACTGCATAATCGTCTCCATCAGTTCATGCATGCGGCGGATGGAGTTCATTTCTTCGCGGCCTTCGCAGAATGCGGTATGAACATAAATTCCGGAGCAGGAAATGCGCACCCACATCGAACCGAAGTGCTCCAACACGAGGTGCATGTCTGTCGGCTCGCCGAGGATGCACATGTCCGGGAGCACGCCGTGAGTCACCAAGTAGTGCGTGCCACAGCCGTAGCCACGATATTCCTTGCCCTGGTACTCGCCCCACTGCGTTTTCTCGATTTCTCCGGCGACGGCCGCGATGATCACATCGCCCTTGAGCTTCAAGCCGGCGCGGTGCAACGCTTTGACCGCATGTGTGTAGCAGACGAGTGCGCCTTTCATGTTGTAGATGCCGAGGCCGTAAATGACACCGTCCTTAACAACGGCGTGTGGCTTGTAACCGATGCCGGTAAGAAATTCCTCGCGACCCGTGTTCGAAGTGTCCATGTGGCCATTGAACATCAGGTTCTTGCCGCCGCCGGAGCCTGTCCACCGGCCAACGACGTTGGCGCGCCCCTCTTCGACTTCCTGCCAGGTCACAGTCAAGCCCAACTGCCGGAACGCGCCACGCATGTATTCCGCCATTTGCAGCTCTTCGCCCGTGGGGCTTGGAATGTTGATGACGTCGCAGGCCATCGCGACAATTTCTTCTTCGCGGACGGCAGCGAGAATGCTTTCGGCCAGCTTGGGATCGAGGCCTGACGCCGGATTCACGTTTCTTGCCGGGGTGGTCATGCGTTCATCTCGCTTGGCCCGCGGCACGCGCCAGCCGAAAATCATCCGGATACGAGCAGAGTTTTTGATTCCCCGCGTCGGTGATCCAAAAATTGTCCTCCAGCCGCAAGCCGCCCCCACCCGGCCAGTAAATCCCCGGCTCGATCGCCAGAACCATTCCCTTTCGAATCGTTCCCGTGCCGGCCTGATGCGCGTAGGGCGGTTCGTGGGCGCGAGCTCCAACGCCGTGACAGATCGGATGCGACGGCTGCCCGGGATAACCACCCTCGGCAATCCGCGATCGCGTCAAGCGATCCAGTTCCGGAAAGCTCGCGCCATCCTTCGCATAAAAAACCGCTTCGTTGAAAACCTTCAGCAAGAGATCGAGGAGGCGGTGATATTCGGGTGTGAGTTCACCGGGGCAGATATTTTTCGTGAGGTCAGTCCAGTAGCCATCCACACATACCCAGATTTCCAGCAACGTGGGCTCGTGTTCCTGAATAGGACGGTCACCGGTAGCCGTAAAGGTCGCAATTCCCTTTCCCGACCAAACGAGCGTGAAGGCGCGAGCCATTTCCACTTTTCCCTTATAGCCGACACCCAAGCCATGAACGAATCCTTCGTACATCGCGCCGACTTCGCTTTCCTTCATCCCCGGCCGGATGTGGTCGCGGACATGCTCCATGGCGAGGGCTGCCAGTTCATTGGCTAAGCCCATGCGCTCGATTTCTTGCAAAGTTTTGATAGCGCGCGCTTCGTTCAGCAGCGGGGTTCCATCGATCACCTCGCCCGCAACTTTGCGGAAGGAATCGAAGAAAATCTGCGTCGGCGTTGTCGGTTCGCCTACCATGCGATCGGCCGACTGCGTACCCATATTGAGTTCAATACCAATCTTTCTCGTCAGGCTGCGCTCTTTCAAGACACTGATTGCCGAATCGAGCGACCGGTACTGAGGCGGCCGGGGATCCTTCTCGTCGTATCCTTTGAACAAGCGGATGTCTTTGGTCCAGGAGTTGCGCTGTGCCTCGGCGAGTTGCGGTTCGAGGGCGATCAGTGTGGGTTCTCCTTCGCGCGGGAAAACAAGCGCGTCATAGCCCTTCATGCACCAATAATTCGATAGATAGACGACGTTATCAGGCGCGCGGACGACGAGCGCATCCAGATCCTGCTCCTTCATCAGCGCGCGGACGCGGCTGAGTTTGGCAATGTCAATGGGCCACGCCATTTTCGACCACCGCGTCTTTATTCTCTTCCTTGTAGGTCCAAGAAGCTTCCTTCCCTTTGATCAACTGGTAGACGGCCGTGTGCAGCGGAGCAGAGACTCCCGCGCGCCGTGCCTCGCGGGCGATCGCTCCGCTTAAAAAATCCACTTCGGTGGGCAACTGATGGCGCGCGTCATACAGCATGGATGGTGGATGGTTGGTCATCGCCCCGATTTTGTTCATAGCCCAGGGATCTTCGTGCAGCCTTACTCCGGCAGCTTCCGCCACGCGCTTCCCTTCATCGATCAAATCGTGGAGCAAGTGTCCCAGGCTCGCAGGCCGGGTTTCATCGGCAAAATGTGGTGAGTGCGGCAGGCCGGTAAGAGCGGAGACGCCGTTGACAGAAGCGTTGAAGATCAGTTTGGACCACTGCGCGGGCCGGGCATCCGGAAGTGCTTCGGCCTTCAACCCGCCAGCGACGATCAATTCGGCGGCTTCCTTGACCACCGCGAAGGGTGTGTGCCGCGGCTCAAACGGGCCCATCCAAGTGGCGGTGTCCAATTCATATTGTACATGCGTGTCGCTGTGGCGCGTGCCGCTCATAAAGGTTGTGCCGCGAATAATCTGGCCGCGCGTATGCTCGGCGATGAGTTCCTCACTGCCCAGACCATTTTGTGCGGAAAGAACAGCACCGTGATTGAAGTGATGTCCGACGGGCGCAAACGATTCCTCGACTTGCCTCGCCTTCGTCGCAACGATCGCGAGTTCACAGTCAGGAATTTCTTCCGGGCGCGACGTGGCCTTAAGTGAGACGTGAAATTCGTGCTTGCCGCTCACACGCAATCCATCGCGCTTGAGGGCGAGCGCATGCTCTTCCCGGCGAACAAAGGCCCAGACCTCAACGACGCGCGCAAGATGCACGGCGTAAAGCGAGCCGATGGCGCCACATCCGACGATGCAAACCCGCTTCATATTCGTGCGGTTTTAGGCGCCCCTTTTTCTACCTTGACCAGTTTATCCGCCCGATAGATTTCCTTCGCGACTATCGCGCGGTACAAGGTGTCCGCGTTGTTGAAGGAATCGCTTACGACAATCCCGCGGGAAAAGAGAGCATCTTGCAGCGCGGCGGAAATTGTATGAAGGGGCGCGGCACCGCCTTCTCCCATTCCCTTTGCGCCACTATAACTGTGCGGAGACGGCGTCTCGATATGAGCGTATTTCACGTCTGGCATGTTCATGGAGGTGATTGGAGTGTAATCGCTGAACGTCGCCGTGAGCATGTTGCCAACCGCGTCGTAGACGCAGCGCTCCATCAATGCGGCGCCGATCCCGTGCGCTGTTGCGCCGTAAACTTGACCCTCGACGATCGGGGGATTGATGACTTTTCCGCAATCGTCGACCGCCACATAGGCCAGAATCCGCGGGATGAACGTCTCCCGGTCAATCTCCACAACGGCAATGTGCAGCTGTGACGCGTAAGTCAGCGTCAAGCTGCCGTATTTCTTTTCCGTGTCGGGAACCTTGAACGGGGCGCGCCAGATGTAACGGCAATTCAATGTCAGTTCGTAGAGTTCGGCGGGAAGAACGGCAGAGTTCACGTTGACGATGTTTGCCAATCGCCAATAGTTGACGGACTTTCCGCTGTCTTTCGCGAGAATTTGCGGCCCCTGCTGCCCGACACCGAATTCAAGATTTTCTTCTTTTGATTCAAGGAGGAAAGCCGCCAGGCGCTTCATCTCGGCCTTCAGTTTCTGCGCCGCGCCGTGCACTGCGGACAGACCCGAGACCGCAAATTGACTCGCATACGTGCCCGAAGCTCCGGTATGAACGTTGCGTTCGGTGTCGAATCCCGTGCGCACGGTAACGAGGTCCGGGTGGATGTTGAGGACATCGGCAACAACTTGCGCTGCGGTGGTTTCGTGACCCTGGCCTTGCGGACAAGAGCCCACAGCAACGACAACCTCGCCATAGATATCCAGCTTGCAGTTTGCGCCCTGAGAATTCCCCGAAAATGGCGCATTGGGATTCACGATTTGCGATTGACCAAAATTGTTCGTGCCGGAATCCAGCGTGGTACCGATTCCGATGCCCATCCAGCGTCCTTCCGTTCGCGCTGCCGCCTGCTTCTTCTTCCAGTCTTCCCAGCCGATCTGCTCCTTCGCCACCTGCAACATCTTGGGATAGTTGCCGGAATCGTAGACGCAACCGTTTGGCGTTGTGTAGGGAAATTCTTCGGGACGAATGTAGTTGCGCAGCCTCATCTCGTCTGGAGGAATGCCCAATTGGTGCGCGCAAATATCGACGACACGCTCCACGAACCACAGGTGCTGCATCCGCGAGTAGCCGCGGTTCGGTCCCACGGGGCATTTGTTGGTTACCGCCTGGCTGAAATCGATGCGCGCATTCCGGAAGCGGTAAACGCCCGGAAATACCTGTGCCCAGATAACGCAACCGAGGGGCTCATAGCGCGGATAGGCGCCACAATCATCAATGTGGCGCGAGTCGATCGCGGTGATGACGCCATCCTTGTCCAGTGCCACTCGCGTGTCGCGGAAGGTCCGCTCGTTGCCGTGCGCACTCGAGATGATGTGCTCGGAGCGCGTCTCTATCCACTTAACGGGGCGGCCGCCGGCTTTTTTTGAAGCAAGGGCACAAACCGACATTTGCGGATAACTGGTGATCTTGATACCAAAGCTGCCGCCGATATCGAAGGTCTGAACGCGAATCCTGTCGATGGGGACGCCGAGGTGCGCCGCGATGAACTGCATCGCGAACGAAGGGAAGGAATTGTTGCACCAATAGTAGATGTGCTCGTCTCTCGGGTCCCACTGACCGATCACCGCGTTGTTCTCCAGCGGCGTACTGGAGAAGCGGTGAAAATGCATCTTGTCGATCCGCACGATGTGCGCCGCTTCGCGAAACGCCTTTTCAATGTCACCGTATTCGAAGACGCCGCGCCACACCCGATTCGTTCCCGCATCTTCGTGAAGCACAACGGCGTCCTTCAAGGCTTCTTCGCCGTCGATCACCGCGTCCAGAGATTCGTACTCGACTTGCACCAGTTCTGCGGCATCGTCGGCAATCTGCGGTGAGGTAGCAACCACAGCGGCCACCGGTTCGCCCTGATAGCGCACTTTGGAAACCGCCAGCGGATAATCCTTGATTCGCGCGAAGGGGTCCGGACCGATCTCGATGAAGGGATTCGTCTGTTTCGCGATTTCCGCGCCCGTCAGTGTGCAGACGACACCGGGAACTGCCTCCGCCGCGGAGGTGTTGGGGCTGGTCACTTTTGCGTGGGCGTACGGAGAGCGCACAAACTTCAAATACAGCATGTCGCGTAGCTTGATGTCGTCGACGAACTTGCCGCGCCCGCGGAGGAGACGGTTATCTTCCTTCCTCGGCAGCCTTTTGCCGACCCAGCCTCCGTTATTCGTTCCCGCGCTCAAGCCGCCTCTCTTCTCGATGCCGCGAATATCGCCTCAACGCAACGCCGCCTGCAAACCATCAATCAGCTTCTGCACATTTTTCTTTCCGAGCGGCTCCAGCAGACCGCCTGCCACGGAAGTCAAGCGTCCGAAAATCTGCGCCTCGCCTTGCCAGGCGACTTTCGTACCACCGCCCGCAGGAATAAGATCGAAACCTGCCGTCAGCGACACATTTCCACCCGCGACGCTTCCCTGTCCCTTATATTGGGCGCGGTTGGGGCGGGTGGCTTCGGCAAGCTCCATTTTCACATTCGCGGTCCCCTTGATGTAGGAGATGCCGACGTTCACCTTCACCGCAAAATGGCGCTCGTCCTGCACCTCCATCCCTTGAAAGTCCGGGAGCAAGGGCGCGAACTTACGCGGATCCGTCAGGAAGTCGTACACTTCTTCCGGAGAGCGCGCTACTTCGAAGTCCCCGCCAAATTTAATCGCCATGGCCGGAACTCCTCATCGCCGCCGCGGCGGTCTCAATCGCTTTGAAAATATTCTGATAGCCGGTGCACCGGCAGGTATTTCCCGCTATCGCTTTGCGAATCTGCTTTTGGTCCGGGTGGGGATTGTCTTTGAGAAGTTGAAGTGCAGAAAGCATCAGACCGGGAGTGCAGTAGCCACATTGGAGACCGTAGCAGTCGCCGAAGGCTTTTTGAATGGGGTGAAGCCCGCCGTCTTTCTCCAGCCCTTCCACCGTGGTAATTTCAGTCCCGTCGGCCTGCACCGCGAAGACCGTGCAGGATTTCACGGCCGCGCCGTTCATCAACACCGTGCAGGCGCCGCAATAGGTCGTGTCGCATCCAATGTGCGTGCCCGTCAGCTCGAGGTCTTCGCGAAGAAATTCCACCAGTAATTGCCGGGGCTCGACTTCGCGCGAGTGCAACTTTCCGTTGACGCGGACTCGAATGGAAACTTTTTGCGCGGCCTCAGGCATAAATGTGGCTGACCTCCACCTGGTGACCGCGGGCCCGCTGAAGAGCGGCATCCATCGAACGTTTAACAAGCGCTCCCACAAGCTGCCGCTTGTATTCCGCCGAGCCCCGCATATCCGATTGGGGATCGGCGGCAGCGCGCGCGGCATCCGCCGCAGATTCGATCCGCTTTGGCGTGATCTGTTGGCCACGAAGCGCTGCTTCTCCTTCATGGACGCGAATCGGCAGCAAACCGACGCATCCCAGAGCGATTGCAACGTCTTTGCAGCGATCACCCTCCACCGTCAATTGCACGGCGGCACTTGCGGTCGGATAGACAGGCGCCGACCGCTTGAAGGCGATGTAAGCACCTCCGCTGTTCCCCGACGGAACTTTGACGACAACCTCTGAAACAAGCTCGTCGTGGGCGAGTGCCGTGGTATAGGCATCTTTCAGGAATTCGCTCAGCTTTAAAGTGCGCTCACCTGCTGTCCCAGCGCAACGGACTTCGCAGGAGGTCGTCAGCAGAACGGTGGCCCAATCGCCGCTGGGGTCGGCCTCGGCAAGTGAGCCGCCGATGGTTCCTCGATTTCTGACCTGCACGTCTGCGATTCCAGCGGCGCAGTCGCGCAGAATGGGAACTCGTGCGGCTGACGCCGATTTCTCAATTTCGGCGTGCCTTGTAAGTGGTCCGAAATGAAGAGCGCCATCTTGTTCCCGGACGTAAGAAGTTCCACTGATAAAATTTAAATCGACGAGATAGGCTGGATTGGCAAAACGCAATTTCATCAATGGAATGAGGCTCTGACCGCCGGCCAGAAGCTTCGCGTCTTCGCCCAGCTGGGAAAGCATGGTCACTGCCTCTTTGAGCGAGCCAGCTCGATGATATGTGAATGCTCGGGGATACATCTTCCGTTAGTCCTCAAACTTCCATTCGAGCCTCTAATTGAAGCAATGCCAGCGAGCTTGCCTTCCGATGAATTTGCTTACAGAAACCGGCGCGAATTCGCCGCCTCGGCGACTTTGAAACTATTTGACAGCCGCTCTTGCAATTCGCTGATCCATCACGACCGTCAATCTTGATTCCGAATCGCGCAAGTGCTGCGCGAGCAGCCTGGCGCACTGGTTGGTCTCTCCACTGGTCAGCAGTTGGTAGATTCTACGATGCGCAGGTACGAGACCCCCTGGGTCGTCGTGTCTGAGATCGACGAGAACCATTCCCATCCGCAATTCACCGAGAAGTTTCTGGTAAAAAGATTCCAGGCGGCGGTTCCTGTGAAAGCGAATCAGTAGAGTGTGAAAGTGCAGATCAAAACGGACCGCCCTCACCCAATCCGCGCCCTCAACCGCCTTCTCGTAGCCTTCAAGCGCGGTGCGCATTTCCGTTAAAACGTCGGAGTCTTCCATTTTCGCTGCCAGCACGGCAGGAATTTCCAAGAGGTGGCGAAGTTGGTAAATCTCAGCTACGTCTTCTAAGGACAGTTGCGCGACGGCGACGCCACGGTGAGCGTTTCGCTTCAGCAATCCTTCCAAGGATAGTATGCGCGTCGCTTCGCGGACGGTATTTCTAGATACGCCGAACGAGGCGGCCATGGGCAATTCCTGGAGGGCAGTTCCGGGAGGCAATTCTCCGTCAAGGATCCGCCGCCGGAGAATGGATGCAACCTGGTCGGCAACAGAGATTCGATTAATCTCAGCAAGTTCCATATTTTGGTCTCGACTGGTGCGGGGCAGTGCGACATGTTGCTCCCAAACATGAAGGGAGTCAAGTGTTCAACAATTCTCAGATTCAACTGGTCTCTTATTTGCCCTTGACATGTCTATGTCCGCTGCATACTGTATCGTTTCATTCTTGTCTTTTTCTGTTGAGCCGGGGGCGAGGATGGGGCCATCTCTAATTCAACGCCAATGTACGTTGACGCCGTATGGCTTCCTGGTCGCAATCCATGCTCTGCCCTCATCCAATTTCCATATTTCTACCCACGGTACCCTGTGGCTAGGTTCGTCAAGCGTATGCCAGAGAGGTCGCGAAGCTGCTCTGTCAGCCAGTGCTGGAACGAAGCCACAAAGATCAATGGTGCAGGAACGTATCTAATCTAATGCGGTTCTAAGTGCTCGATTTGAGAAGTTCAATTTTTGGGGGTGCACTGTGATGAGCAGGAAGTGGAATCATTCGCTCCAGATGCTTCTGGCCGTTTTGCTAGCGGCTTTCTTGTTGATTTTGCCAAATTCTGCGCGGAGCCAGGCAGTCAATGCCACACTGTCGGGAAAAATAATCGACGCCTCAGGCGGTAGCGTGGCCAAGGCCACGGTTACAGCTTTGAATGTGGCGACGGGATTGGCACGTTTGGTAACCAGCGGGGACGCCGGCGACTACTACATTCCCGCTCTAGCCGCGGGTGAATATAAGGTTACGGTGGACTTCGCGGGCTTCCGCAGCCAGACGAAGGACATTACCTTGCAGGTTGGTCAAGCCGCTGATCTGGATTTCTCGTTGTCACCAGGTGCGGTTGCGGAAAAGGTCGAGGTGGAAGCCACCTCCGAATTGGCGGAGCCGACGCGCACGCAGGTAAGCACGGTCATCCAGGAGCGGCAGATTGAAAACCTGCCCGTTAACGGGCGCGAGTTCATTGATTTTGCTCTGCTCTCTCCTGCCGTGCAGATTGGCGACACCACTGCGGGCAGCACCGACGTCATCGTGGAACCGGTAACCAAGCTCTCCTTCGCGGGTCAGAACATCAACTTCAATTTCATCGCCGTGGACGGTGCCGACGACATCTCTACGATCTCGGGCATCCAGCGTGGAACGCCTCCTCAGGATTCCGTGCAGGAATTCCGCGTCATCAACACGAACTACACTACGGATTTTGGCCGGGCCGTGGGCGGCATCGTAAACATCATTACCAAGAGCGGGACCAACAATTGGCACGGCACAGTGTATGAATACTTTCGCAACAACGTGATGGACGCGAAGAGCATTCTCGCCGCGCCCGGGCTGAACACACTGCGCCAGAACCAGTTTGGCGCCGCCGTCGGCGGGCCCATCCAGAAGGACAAGACCTTTGTATTTGCAAACTACGAGGGGCAGCGCCGCGGCGAGTCGCCCTATTACAACTCCGTGGTGCTGAACAACATCGCGGCCATCAACACCGTAAAGACAACCGTGTTCGGCCTTCCCGCAGAGCCCGCCGGGCTCAACGTGCTGCGCACCGGCGACTACGACAACGGGTTCGCCCGCGTGGACCACATCTTCAACCCCCGCGAGACGCTCATGGTGCGATACTTCGTCAATGACGGGCGCCTGCTGAACCAGTCGCCACTCAACGATGGGTCGGATCTGCCTTCCGCCTTCAAGAACAACTTCATCAACGACCAATCGGTGGTTGGCAGCCTCACTTCGGTCTTGACTCCCCACATCATCAACCAGTTCCGCGCCCAATTCGCCCGCCGACACTTCGACTTCCCAGTGACCCATTCCGAGCCGCACCTGGAGGTAGTCAACACTTTTACGAGTGGCGTGAACCGTGGCAACCCGGACTTGTATGTGGAGAAGCGGGGTGAGGTTGTGGACGATGTGACGATCCTGATGGGGAAGCACACCGTCAGCTTCGGAGGGAACTTCAACTACGTGGTTTCCCAGGAGTCCTTCCCGCTCTTCTTTCCCTTTGAGGCCCACTTCTCCAATCTTTGTAATTACCTGGGCTCTGCAATCGCCCCGCCCAACCTGAACTGCCCGGCGGGCACGGTTCCCAACCCCTTCGTGATCCAATTCGAGCGATTCCAGGCACCGAATTTCACGGAGCCGACCCTGGCTAACTTCGCGCAGATCTATGCGGGGGGAGCAATTCCGTCCGCCGTCCGGAATCAGGCGGAGGGCACACTCAATCACACCTACAATGGTTTCTACGTCCAGGATAAATGGCGGGCCGCTTCGAAGCTGACGCTCAACTACGGTTTGCGGTGGGAATTTGAGACGTGGCCCGCGAAGGCCCTCAACAATTCGTACAACAATTTCGACCCGCGCCTCGGCGTTGCCTATCAGGTGGGTGGACCGTGGAATGTGGTCATTCGCGCCGGCTCAGGTCTTTTCCACGGCATCATTCCCGAACGTCTTCTGGCCTGCCAGATTCCTGTTTGCGGAGGCATCGGGAAGTTCCCCGGTCTGAACAATTCCGACGACCTCGACAGCAGGACACTGAGCTGGTCCTTCGCTAGCGCACCGAACATAATGAGTCTCGCCTTGACCGCGCTTCTGCAGAATGGCCAGTATCCAAACGGCGCGCCTGCCGCCTTTTGTCCCGACGGCTTTCTTGACACCTGCGGCACCTACGGTCCGAACACCGTCGTACGTTTCGATAAGGACCACAAGAATCCCTACGGCATCCAGTCCAGCCTGAGCGTCGAATTCGATCCTTTCAAGGACACGACCGTTAGCATCTCGTACCTGCGGGTCAAGGGCGTTCACCTCGGCAGCTTTTTCGACGTGGATCAGCCTACGCCGCAGCAGAGCGTACTCGTGCATGGCAGTTCCGGCGCAACCGGCTGCAAGAATACGTATTACTCGCTCCCCTTCGGACTTGCGCCCAATCCTCAGTGTGGATCCGTGTACGCGATACCGGTTCCTGGGGCAATTCAGGGGCTTCCTGGCACGGCCTGTCAGTTGAACGGCATTACCTGTGCGCACAACTACTTGGTCTACTTTCGAGCCACGTCGCGGTGGAACTCGAACTTTAACGGCCTGTTGGTCAACGTGAACAAACGTTTAAGCAACCACTTCAGCGCCGGGGTGAGCTACACCTACGCCCACTCGATTGACGATGGCCCGAATCCGAGCTTCGTCCTGATCCCTCAGGAAATCACCAACTTTGGAGCGGAGAAGGCCAACTCGGCGGACGACATCCGCCACCGCTTCGTGGCCAACGGCATCCTCTCCTCGCCGACCACGGGGAGCATGTGGTTCCGGGACTTCCAATTGGGGACCATCGTCACCCTGCAATCCCCCGAGTTCTTTACGAAATTTGCGGGGTTCGATGCCAACGGCGACATTGTTGACAACAACGACCGAGTCGGTCTCGAGGGCCGCAACACCTTTCGCGGAAAAAACCTCTACTCTTTTGACTTGCGCGGCTCGCGGAGTTTCACCATCCGCGAGAAGCAGAAGCTGGAAGTCATCGCCGAGGCCTTTAACCTCTTCAACCACACCAACATAAAATACTTCAACACCGTCTATGGCTCGGTGGATTTCTGCAACGCCACCCCGCTTCCTCCGGCCTGTCCCGGGGCATTCCCGAACAACCGGGAGGGCTCGCCCCTCTCGAGCTACGGCACGCCACGCGCCGTGTTCAATCCGCGGCAGATTCAATTGGCACTGCGGTACAGCTGGTAGTTGTGCACGAGTTGCAGGTGGCGCGAGTCGCGCTCAATCCGCGAAGTTCGACTTCTAGCGCACTGGAGAGGCTGAGTTTTCTTGAGCAGGCGGCCGGCGTGGCTTGCGGCGCGGACAGGCTATTCTGTAACGAATGTTTGTCTGATCGGGAGCGCCAACGCGGAAATGAATCGTTCCGCGCGAGCAAGTGAAACCAAGGAGCCAGCACCCGAAAATGCGATTCGGCATCTACGCGGAGATGCAAACCGCGCCGGGAAAATCCCACGCGGATATGACCTGGGAGATTCTCCGCCAGATCGAACACGCCGATCAGGTTGGTTTCGATGTCTATTCCGTGATTGACCATCATTTCTTTCAAAAGTTTTCCATCTCCGCGAATCCCCTTGCGCTATTTTGCGCCGCCGCGCAGCGCACCGAGCGGATTCGGTTTCGTGTGGCCCTGTTCACGCTCCCGCTCGAAAACCCGATGCGGCTGGCAGGCCAAATTGCTGAAGCTGACATCCTGACTCGAGGGCGGCTCGAATGCGGGTTGGGACGCGGCCATGCCTGGCTCTTCGGCCCCTCGAATGTCCCCCTCGAAGAAAGCCGGCCACGTTACAACGAAGCGATCGACATTTTGATCGGTGCGTGGACGAAAGATAAATTGTCCTATGAGGGCCAGTTCTACAAGGTGAAGGATCTTGCCGTCGTTCCCAAGCCGCTGCAGAAACCACATCCGCCGCTCTACACCGGCGGAACGAGCGATATCACCTATCAAATGGCCGGGGAGCGCGGATGGGGAATCTTCGTGCCGCCCCTACTTCCCTGGGGTGTGCTGGAGAAGCCGCTCGGCATCTATAAGAAAGCCTGCGCGCAGCATGGTCATCAGCCGAACATCGTTTACATCCGGCCTGTTTATTTGGACGAAGACGAAAAACAGATTCGGAAAGAAGTGGAGCGCGCGCTGCACAATTTCCTGGCGTTCAATGCCTCGCCGATTGAATCTTTGCAGGACGAAGCGAAGAAGGCGGAACTTCGCGCCAAGGGCTACGGCTTCTACGCCAGCGGGGCGCTCGAATCCCTCACTAAGTTAACTTACGATGAAATCGTGGACCAGGAGATCGGCTTCATCGGTACTCCCGAGAAAGTAATCCGCCAAATACGGAACTTGCAGGCGAAAGGCGGCATCGGAGAGCTGGCCATCGTTTCAAATTTCGGTGGACTTGAACACTGGAAATCAATCAAGACGCAGCACCTCTTTGCCGAGTGCGTGATGCCAGCCTTCCGCGGGAGCGCACCTGCATCTCAAGCGGGCGCGAGCGCATAACCGAATGCGTTCCGCTCCAGTCACCAATGGAAGCAATGAGCTCTTCACATAATGCGGCAACTGGTGAGCCAGTCATCCCATTTGACCGGAGCGAAACGTTTGCTCCGCTGAGCGCCCGCCGTCTCCTCGTTCTGGGCGGCATTGGCCTGATCCTGATCGGAATGATTTTCGGCGACGTTTTTGCGGTATTTGTCCTGCACCAGAATGCAGCACGGATCGGTGCCAGTCTTTCGAATGCAGCGCACGCGGCCCTCGCCGGTGACGGCGCTGCAGTTCTTACTAATTTTCAAGACGTGGGTGGTTTCCTGGAGAATCGCGGCACCAAAGTCGATACCCACGTCCACATGATTGCGTTCGGCTACCTGGCGTTAATGCTCTCGCTCCTGGGGCCATGGATTGCACTTTCAGCGAACACAAAAAAACGGTTGGCCTGGGTGTTCCTAAACGGGGCCGGATTGCTGCCTATAGGCGTTTTTCTGATCCATTACGTTGGGCTGGCTTATAGTCCGCTGAAGGCCATCGGATGGGCCAGCATCTTCGCCGATCTCGGCGGCTTGCTCGTAATTGTGGCGGCGCTGAGCTATCTCTTCGGGTTGGTGAAGAACTTCGTTGCCGTCCAACGCGCAGCCGTCCGAGACGATTTGCTCGCTGATGCGAGTGCGCCCGGACGCCTGCTGCTCGCGGGGGGCGTGTTCCTGGTGCTGCTTGGGTTCTTGCATGGCAGCTATTATGCCGCTACCGATCTCTATCGTCATGAGGCGCTCGACTATTCGATTCTTTCGCAAGTCAGCATTGGTGCAGCAAAGCAAAACGGCGCGGCTGTCGAGAGGGGACTGGCTGCATACGGCCAACTGCAGGGCGACAAGGCGGTAAATATCGCCGCACATGCGCACATCATCGAGTTCGGCCTGCTTTCCATGCTGCTGGCGTTTTTTCAACCTTATGTGAACCTGCGCGAGAGGTGGAGGCAGCGCTGGGCGCTCGTGCTCTTGCTGGGATCCGTGCTTCTGCCCGTTTGCGTGCTGCTCGAGTTGAAGTATGGGTTGGTCGCGGGCGGATTGGCGGACGTGGGAGGCCTGCTCGTGATCGTGGCGCTCCTGGCGATGTGGGTTGGCGTTCTGCGTTACACCGGCCAGCTCGATGCGGGAGACGCACCATGAGTGCTGCGCGTAAAATTCTCTTGCTGGGCGGGATCGCGCTGGCTGTTTGGGGAATGAGCTATGGCCTGTGGTACGCGGTTTTTGCCGAGCACCAGGCACTGGAAGAGATCGGCTCATCACTGGCCGCAGGATTTGGCGGAGCCGCGGCTCGGAATTCGGCGCTCGCCGAGAGGGCCCTTCAGCAATACCAGCAAGCAAAATACGTTTACGACCGGCAAGTGGATGTGCACGGCCATTGGATCGGCCTTGCAATGGTTTTGATCGTTTTGGGGATTGGTCTCGATCGCCTGGCGTTCTCGGAGCGAATCAAAATCCTTCTTTCTGCAAGCACCTTACTCGGTTCTTTTCTCTTTCCGCTGGGAGTTCTGCTTCAGACGGTAGACCACGGCAACGGACCGCGCGCCCTCGCTGTTCTCGGATCGGCGCTCGTCATCGGTGCTCTCGCCGCTTTCGCAGTCGGTTTCGCGCGCAAGCCCGCTGCCTGAGAGCTGCACCGCGCGCTTTCACCGAACGCACCCAAGTGTAAAAACCTAACGATGGTGCATAACTCATGGAGGAGCCGCAGCCGCAGGCCGCGCGTCCGCCGAGGCCGCGCCGATGGGTATCATGCGGCCTTTTCGCATGGCGTACTCGGCGCCGCCCCAAGTGATGCGGTTGGATGCGAAACTCGCGAGCCAGACGCCAAAATTCAGAAGGTCGCGAACGGGGACGAGCCAAAGCCTCCTGCGCAGCACTTCGTCCCCTACACCCCACACCCCAACGGTCCACGCCATCGCCAGTCGCAGAACCAAGTAGGCAAGAAGATAGGCAGCGGCAATCCCTCTAGCCGGCGCAACAACGGCCGCAAGCAGCGCCCAAGGAAGGCCGTGCGTGAGGAGGAGACCGAAGTAGGAAAGCGGCCGGCACAGGCGCACTGTTCGTGCCCACCGTAACTGGTGGTCCCAAAAACCACGCGCCGTTTGCGCCGGGTACATCGTCGAAACAACTTCGCGCGAGAGCACGATGTGTCCGCCGGCTTTCGCGATGCGATGGCCCAGCTCGTAATCATCTGCAAGCATATCGGCGAAAGCCGCGAAGCCGCCGATTTTACCGAGCCAGCGTTTCGACGTGGCGATGGAAGCGCCGAGGGCAAAGCTCATGCCCTCCATCGCGTCCGCCATCAAAACCCCGGCAAAAAAATCACTCGCGGCACCGATAGCTTCGAGCTCGGCGCCAAGATTTTTCTCGGCAATGGCACGGTAAAAGCAGGTCACCGCCCCCGTCTCTTCATCCGCTAACGGCGCAACGACTTCTCGCAAATAATTTGGTCCGACGCGAACGTCTCCGTCGCTGAGGACCAGAATTTCATGCCGTGCTTCCTGCGCCAGTCGCGCGAGGTTGTTGACCTTGCGGTTCGCCCCGAGATGGTCTGCCCCCACGAAGAGGCGAACGCGGCCCTCGGGAAAATCGGCAATCAAGCGCTGAATAAGCGGCACCGCGGTGTCCGCGTTGTCACTCACGGCGAAGAGGACTTCGTAATCGGGGTAATCTTGCCGACAAAAACTCGCAAAATTTTCGTAGGAACCGAAATCGATTTCGCGAACCGGTTTGAGCAGACTGGCCCCAGGCGCATAGTCCGGGAGTTTCCCTGCGCGCTCGCGGCGGAAAAATCGTAACGCCGCTAGTGATGCCGCAGCGTAGTACCCGAGCGGCACGGCAGCCACCAGAAGCACGGCAGTGCGCCAGCCCGGTTCCGAATGAATCAGGGTAAACACGCTCAACCTTTTTCTCTTTTCACGCTACTGCGGCAAAACAGCGCGGTCAATTTTGGTGTTTCTCATCTCCCACCTGCAGCACGGGCGCAGCAGGTGCCACCGGCACGAGCAATCCATTTTTCACCCGGTACTCCAGCCCGCGCCAGCTGATCTTGTTGGTGAAAAAACCCGCCACCCATACAAGGAAGCTCGCCACGTCGCGGAGGGGCACGAGCCATAATTTTTTCGCGATCGCATAATCGCGCAGCCCCCACACGCCCGCTGTCCATGCCACACCCAACCGCAATACGAGATATGCCAGCAGGATCGCTGCAGCCAGCGCGCTCCACGGCGCCGCGAGCGCAGCCAGCAGCGCCCAGGGCAATCCGTGCGTGAAGATCATTCCCACAGAGCCCGCCGGCCGCACATTTCGCAAACCGATGGACCATCGCAGCTCATGGTGCAAGAATTCTCCGAGTGTTTCCCGGGGAAACACCATCCACACAGGGTTACGCATCAATTCAACACGATAGCCGCGCCGCGCAATGCGGTTCCCCAGCTCAAAATCGTCGGAGTGATAGTCCACCATCGCTTCCCAGCCGCCGATTTCAGCCAGGATCTTCTTCGTCGTCGCCATCGTCCAGCCAAAAGCGAATTGCATCTTACCTTCCAGCTTGCGCGCCACGAGCGCGCTGGGGGCGGAGTCCGCACACATGCCCAGCGCGTCAAGGTCCGCTGCCATGCTTCCTCCGGGAATACAGCGGGAGAACGCCGTTACCGCGCCAACTCCAGGCTCAGCGAAAGGCGCCGCGACTTCGCGCAAATAATCCGCATCCACGCGCACGTCACTATCGGCCATGACTAGAAACTCGTATTTCGCCGCCTCCACCAGCCGGCACAAATTGTTCACCTTGTTGTTCGCGCCCTTCTTCGCTACGTGGGTAACCAAGCGGATGGCACGGTCTGGAAAATCCCGCTGTAATCTTTCAATCACCGGGATGACCGGATCATCCGACTCCGCTACCGCAAACACCAGCTCATATTCCGGATAGTCCAGCCGGCAATAACTCGCAAAATTCTCGTAGGCTTCGCGGTCCACTCCACGCACCGGCTTGAGAATGCTTATCGGCGGCGCGAAATCTCGCGGCAAGGGGGTCTTCCCCTGCAATCGAAAGTAATCAACGACGCAATAGAAACAGAGAAGGTAGTACACCAAGGGACCGACCGAAAAAATGAGCACGATCAGGCGAATTGCTGATAGCAAGTTAGTTTCCGTCACGCCTATTCAATCAAATCCCGCATGGGCATCTGCATCCCTGCACACCCCTCACCGGGCGCCTCGTGGCTGCTCCGAACTGCATGATACACTTTCTTTTTGCATGGACTGAAATCTGATTGATACTCTGTTCCCTCCGTACGCGGGAGGCTTCGGCTACGCATGACCGTTCCTATGGGCCATCGTTTCTGGCCATCGTCCGCCATTCTTTTCCTCCTTTGGATTGTCGTCTATATTCCAGGCCTCGTTCAACCTTCTCTGTTTGATGATGCCGATTCCGCCCACGCGGAAGCCGCCCGGGAGATGCTTACCCGGAATGACTGGGTCACACTGCACGAGAACGGAATTCGCTATCTCGAAAAGGCCCCGCTTCCTTATTGGGCAATGGCGGCGAGCTTCCGCCTATTTGGCATCACGGAGTGGACGGCCCGTCTGGCTCAAGCGCTCAGCGTTCTTGCTCTGCTCCTCGTGCTCTTCCAGATCGGCCGCAAATTCCTCTCGCCCGAAGCGGGATTCTGGGCCGCCGTCGTGGGCGCAACTTCCTTCGGCCCCTATCTATTCACTCGCATCCTGATTCCGGATCTCATTGTCGGCTTTTGGCTGGCCTTGGGCTTTTATTTTTTCCTTCTCGGCTGGCAAGAGCGGCAACCCTCGCGCCTCTCGTGCTGGGGACTCGCGGCAACGGTCGCCCTGAACGTACTTACTAAGAGCCTCATCGGCCTTGTCTTTCCCTGCGCCATCATCTTTGTTTTTCTGTTCCTCGTGAGCGATCTGCGCCATCTGTGGAAGATGCGGCTCGTCTCAAGCACTACGGTCTTCATCGCCATAGCGGCGCCCTGGCATATTCTTGCGGCGCTCGGCAATCCGGCCGCAGGCCAATCCAAGGGATTCCTGTGGTTCTACTTTGTCAACGAGCAGTTTCTCCGGTATCTCGGAAAGCGCTATCCGATGGATTATGGCAAGGTTCCGCTGCTTCTCTTCTGGGGCCTCTTGTTGGTATGGCTGCTTCCGTGGTCGGCGTTTCTGCCGCAGGCGCTGCGCCAAGTACGGTTCCGCTTGCGCGAAATCGGCGATCGCCGCGATGTTTCCCAAGCCGCTGCCCTCCTCTTTTTCGTCTGGGCCGCGGTGATTCTCGTCTTCTTTAGCCTCTCGACGCGCCAGGAGTACTACGTTGCGCCGGCGCTGCCGGCCCTCGCGCTGCTTATCGGTATCTGGCTTGCGCATGAATCGCAAGCATTCGCCGAAGGCACGCCGGTTCGCTCCGGCAAGATCTCTGCGCTCGTGCTTTTTGTCTTGGGGCTGCTCATTGCGGCGGTGACGCTTGCTCTGGCGTTTCTCTCGCACACACCTCCTTCTGGAGTTGGTCTTGCCGAGCTGCTGAATAAGAATCCGGATGTCTACGTCCTCTCCCTCGGGCATCTTTTGGACTTGACGGGGGATGCCATGGGCCTCTTCCGGGGGCCATTGGTAGGCACAGGGCTCGCCTTCCTGATCGGCACCGGCTTGAACTGGTTCTGGCGAGCCCGCGGCACACCCGGGAAAGCCAATTGGGCGCTCACTTTGATGATGTGCGTGTTCATCTACTGCGCGCATTTGGCGCTTGGCGTGTTTGCTCCGGTTCTTGGCTCAAAACCGCTGGCGACGGCAATCCAGCGCGAATTCAGGCCGGGTGATGTGCTCGTTTCTGACGGCGAGTATGCGAACACCTCTTCGATTAACTTCTATACGCGCGAACAAATGCTCATTCTCAATGGCCGCATCAACGGACTGTGGTACGGCTCGCTCTTTCCCGACGCTCCGCCGATTTTTCTGGATGACGCGCAGTTTGCGCGTGTGTGGGCCGGGCCCAGCCGCGTATACTTTGTGACAGGCTCGAACGAACGTCGCACTTATCTGGAAAAAATCTCACCCGTCTACCAACTCGCCCAGGCCGGCGGAAAATTTGTTTTCACCAACCGCCCGGTCTCGCCGCTTCCGGTTTATCCCGCTGCCACCAGCGCGACGCCCGCGCAAACGAGCACGACGCCGGCCCAGCGCGCAACGCTTATTTCTTCTCCCAAAATGTATTTCGCCCCTAGAGTGCCGACGACGTAGCTCAGTGCCGATGCTGGAATCACGAAGCTGATGGGCTCCCACGAGAGCAATACAAGCAAAGAGTAAAAAGCAAGCGCCATCAAGGGCACGCCTGCCCAGAACCACCCGTTGCCCAGCGCGCGGCCAAGGAACTGCAGCACTGCCATCGGACGCAGCCTCGCCGGTTCGCCGGTGGCCTTCATGCCGTGGGTGATGGCTATTTCCCCGCTTGTGCTGCACAAGACAAGCACTGCCAACAGAAGAACATCGCGGATCATGCTGTCGCCTCCCGCGCCACTTCCGTTGTGGTGCGCGGTTTGGTCTGCCCAACCAGCAAAACGCCAACGCAAATCAGCACGACGCCAATCCAGCGGCGCGGCGATACCGACTCATGCAGAAAAACAACTGCCAGAAAGGTGAGTAATGCGTAGCCAAATGCGCCCGCGGGCATGACGTAGCTGTAGTCGGCCCAACTCAGCACAGTCATGTAGCTCAGCATGAAGCCAGTGAGGAAAAAGATGCCGATCCAAATGGTCCCGTTCGTGACGGTCAGCAAGAAGGCATGCTGAAGTCCGTTCAAAGAAAGCGGCACCGCACCAATCTGGGTCATGCCACGCTTCAGCATCAGGTCCCCAACGTTGGCGCACACCACCATCGCCAGGACCATGATCAACGTCTTGATCCGCAGCCTATGCTCGCTTGCCATGTACTGAGGGTTAGTCGTTTCCGGAAGCGGAAGGCGTCTCTGGCACGGAAATCATGGGCTTCTTCAATTCGCCGCCACCTTGCCTCACCCACTTCCAGCGCTCCGAGCGGAGCTTGAGAAATGAAGTGGCTTCGTGATAGAGGCGCTTGCGCTCGTGGCCGTCCCACAGCGCTTCGCGCACGATGCGCCAGACGACCCGTGGTCGGAAATAATATTCGTCGTAGAAGCGGTTTACGCCCCCCATCATTTCTTCCCTCGAGAGATGCGGGTACTCGATGTGCGGCAACTGGTGGCCGCTGTTATCGGCCAGCGCTTCCACTTTCAGAAAGCCTTCTTTGGCCATGGAGTCGTGGAGTTCCGTGCCTGGCATGGCGTGTGCCAGAGAAACTTGGATCGTTTCGCAATCCAGCTCCTTGGCGAACTCGATGGTCTTGTTGATGGTATCTTTGGTCTCGCCGGGCAGCCCGATGATGAAGTCACCGTGTACGCGGATGCCCACTTTGCGGCAGTTCTTCATGAAGTTGCGCGCCATCTCGATGGTCGCGCCCTTCTTGATGTTCTTCAAAATCTGCGCATCGCCGGACTCAAAGCCCACGATGAACAGCCGCGCTCCTCCATCCGCCATGCCTTTCAACGTTTCATAATCGCTGTGCACGCGCGCGGTCGAAGACCAGCGGAATTTCAGCGGCTTGAACTTTCCGCAAAGATCCAGCACGCGGTCCTTGCGGATATTGAAGGTATCGTCGTCGAAGAAAATCTCTTTCATCTGCGGGAAGTGCTCGATGCACTGTTTCACTTCCCGCGCGACATTTTCCGTTGAGCGCGTGCGCCAGGCGTGCCCGGAAATCGTCTGCGGCCACATGCAGAAGGTGCACAGCGCCGGGCAGCCGCGCGTCGTGTAAAAAGAAACAAAAGGGTGCAGGAGAAACGGTACGTTGTAGCGCTCGATCTCCAGGTCACGCTTGTAAATGTCGGTCGCGAACGGCAGCGCGTCCAGCTCTTCGGTGTGCAGCTGCGCCCGCGTCGCAGTGTGCACGATGCGCCCGTCCTTCCGATAGCTGATGCCGAGAATCTGTTCGAGAGGTTTGCCCTGCGCATATTCCACCACGGAGTGGTCGAACTCGCCGCGGGTCACAAAATCAATATCCTCGCTCGCCATCAGTGTCTCATCCGGCTTGATGTGCCCGAGGGGACCGACAAAGGCGATCTTCAGGCCGGGGTTTGATTCTTTTATTTTGCGGATGAGCTTTACGTCGCTGGCGAAGCCTACTGTAGACGTAAACAAAACGAGGAATTCGTAGTCCTTGCAAATCTCGATGGTCTGCCGCCAGTCGATCTTGTGCGGCGAGGCATCCAGCAGCCGGCTCCCAGGAATCATCCCGGCCGGGTACGTCAGCCACACCGGGTACCAGTAAGACTCAATTTCTCGTGTCGCGGGCCATCGCGAGCTTGCTCCGCCGTCGAAGTTCTCAAAGCTTGGCGGATTCATTAACAATGTCTTCATCACATCCGGCATTCGTCACCCTCAGTCTTTTTGATACAAACTAACTTGCGCAAAATCTTTCCCCTTCGCGCCGTGCAGCAGCCCTTATAGGCCGTACTTCTAGATGTGTTCGGAGCCCCTTAGCCCAGATAGTAGTCTACCCGAATTGGTTGTTCCGTCCCAAACGATTCCATAATTAGGTACCATATGGCAGCGAAAGGCTAAATACTGCATTAAGTGGTACTTCCCCCTCTCTCTTTGGGGATTTTCCGCACAAGCAAGCGCCTGAGCCAGGAACCGGGTCAAGGTCCTCAGGCAAAACTGGTGCTTTTCCCCTGCGACTCATCCGCCGCCGCTACCAATCGCTCCCAGATCCGGCCGATCCAGTCGAGGTGTTCCGGCTTCATAAGCACCGAACGCAAGCAGGTCATGGTTTCGCGGTCTCGCTTGATTGCAACCCTGTTATCTCCCCAGAAAAGCGCTGGCAGTTCCGCCACGGCCAGGTGCAGATCCCGCTTCGCAGCGGCTTCGAAGACTCGCCGCGAGAGTTCCGATGCATTGCCGATGCTCGCAGCCCGCGGAGCAAAGATGACGATGTCCAACTCCGGCGCGAATGCGGCCAAGAAACGCTCATCCGCGCGCAACTTTTCATAAAACGCCAGCGCGGCCTGTCTGCTGCGCCCCAGACCCCGCGCTAACTCACCACCTGGAACCAATGGCAACAATTTTTGCGTCGCCCAAAGCGCCGCTGCTGCTGCTCCCGGGCGCGAACATTCCAGGCTGATCTCTCCCAGGTGCAGCTCGGCGGAACTGAAATAAGTGTAGGGTGAATCGTGCTTGTAGAGTCGTCCAATGGCGGGGTCGCGAAAAAGAACGCACCCGCACCCATAAGGCTGCAATCCGTGCTTGTGTGGATCGATCACGATGGAATCGGCTGCGCCCATTTTTGCAAATGCGCGCTTTGCGGATTCGCCAAGATTCTCCGCCAGCACAAAATAGCCGCCGTAGGCCGCATCGGCATGCACAAGGAATCGGTGCTTGTCCCTCAGCGCCAGAATATCCGGCAGTGGATCGACGGAACCGGTCGCCGTCGTCCCCATCGTCGCAACCACCGCACCCACATCTCCCCGCGCCGCCACCTTCTCGAGCGCGTTCACATCCATGCGCCCGTGCGCGTCGCATGGCACCGCCTCGAATTCAAGACGCAAGACACTCGTGATTCGCTTATGCGTGTAGTGCGCCTGCTCGCTCGCGAGAATTTTCTTGCCCGGACGGAGTTGGCCGGCAACCCATAGGGCTTCGAGGTTCGCCATCGTGCCGCCGCCACAGAGATGCCCGAGAAATGTCTTCCAGCCAAACATCCCGGCAATTTCGGCGACGGCTTCTTTTTCCATCGCCGAGGTCGCGCGGCCGCCATCGAGCGCGTGATTGTTGGGGTTGATCCACATCGCCAGCGCGTAGGCGAGCCGCGCCACCGGATGCGGCGGCTTCAGCATCTGGCCTGCATACAGTGGATGAAAGTAAGGATAGTTGTCGTGCAGCTTCCCGGCGGTGGCTGCCAGCACCTCTGAGAGCCGCTCCATTCCAGCAGCCTTCGACTCAAATTCAGGCAGGTTGGAAAAACTCCGATCCAGTTTTTTTACAGCATCGAGCAATACGCTCAGACTTTCTTGCTCTAGCTGCACGAGTCACCAGTCACGAGTCACTTCTTTACTGCCACACCTTATCTAATTGCCCCGCCGTCTTTAGCAGATCGATCTGTGCTTGCTGGCGCTGAAAATTTGCGTCCAGATACGCCATCCACTTGTCGTTTTCCTCGAGCCGCGCCTTCTCGACCACGCGCAAATTCAATTTCCCCTCGCCAAACTGTGACTGCAGCACCGCAACGTCTTGCTGCGCCAGCTGCAACTCCAGCCGCGCCACTTCTTTTGCCGCATCCCTCTCTCGTAGGCGCCGCGTCTTCAGCCGCACCTCCGCGCTCACTTCAGACTTCTTATTCGCCAGATTGGCCTTGGCCACATCCAGGTTCACCCGCGCCCAGCCGATGGCCGCCTTTGTACGCGCGCTAAAGAGAGGCATCTGTACCTGCACACCAGCGTTAAAGTTGTTTCTCTGAAAGTGATTGAAGAACAGGTCGTAGTTGTTGTACTTGGCTAGCACGCTGTAAACACTCACCAGCTCCAGCGTCGGCAGATACCCCCGCTTTTCGCCCGTAAGGCGAAATTCCTTCGCGCGCACGTCCGACTCCGCTATCCGTAGGCCCGTGTTGTTCTCCATGGCCATTGCAATTAGGTTCGCGCCTTCCTGCTCGGCTTCTCCGGGGAGATCCTCGGGAGTGACCTCGACCGCCTGGCCCTGCCCCAGCCCGAGTTGATTCCTCAAAAATACTTCCAGTTCGTCCTCGCGACCCTCAAGCTGCAAAATTCGCTGCACGACCTGCGCCTTGGTAAGCTGCGCCTTGGTCACTTCCACCGGCAGCTCGAACCCTTCCCCCTGCCGCTCCTGCGTCACCTGCAGAATCTTTTCCGCGCTCTCTTGCTCTTTGCGCAGTAGTTCGAGCGAATGCCGGACCTTGCCCAGTTCCAGATAAGCCGCGGCGGTGCGCGCGATCACCAAATTCTTCATGTCTTCGAGCAAAATCTTCTGCGACCTAGCTTGCTCCTGCAGCTCTTTCCCCTGCCCGCGCAGCGGCTCATTGAAGACATTTTCCGAGTAAGTCACGCTGAAAACCGACGGCGCCCGCCCTCCCGGCGTTTCCGGAATCCCGTTCGAATAGCCTGCCCCCGAACCTGCGTAGAGATTGGGCATGAATTCGGCCTTGCTGATGAGCGCCGCGTGATCCGCGATGCTCGCTTGAATCTTCGCCACCTGGATATCTTTGCTGTTCTGCAGCGCCAGCTCAATGGCGCGCTTCAGCGTCAACGACACCGCAGCGGAGTCGCTTGCCGGTGGCGCCGCCTCCTGCGCGCGCGCTGCGATGCACGGTGCCGAAAGCAGAGCCGCAATCCACGCCACCCGACGGAGTCTTCGCATCTCTTTGCTCCTTCCCATGTCGCTGGCCTCACTCACCTTCAAGAACAGTTGCCACACTCTACTCATACCGCAAAGATTCGACCGGCTGAAGACTCGCTGCCTGGTTCGCCGGCAAGTAACCAAAGAAGAGTCCCGTGGAACAGGACACCGCAAACGCAATAATTACACTCAATCCGGAGACCGGAACGCGCAAGTTTCCCGGCAACAGCGGCTGGATTCCCACGGGAATCGCCAGCCCGATCAATATCCCCAGCACCGCTCCGCCTCCGCTGATCAAAAACGCTTCGATCAGAAATTGGTAGAGAATCTCACGATGCGCCGCTCCAATCGCCTTGCGAATACCGATTTCCCGCGTACGCTCCGTCACCGTGACCAGCATGATGTTCATGATCCCGATGCCGCTGATCAGCAGCGCGATAAACGCAATCACGATTAGGACAATCGTCAGCGCCAGCGAGATATTTCTCGCCGCGCCCAAGATTGCCGCGAGTGTTTGCACTTTGTACTCTGCACCGGACGGGTGGCGGCTCTTCAGCAGTTGACCGACTTGCCGCTCCACCAGCGGAACCACTTCGGGCCCAGCCGCTTGGGCGTCCAGCGAGCGCAATACATCGACGCCTGTGTAATACTTCATCAAACTGAATGGGATGATGACGGAATTTTCCTGTATATCGGATAAGCCAAACGTCTCAACGCGCTCCCGGAAGACGCCGATAACGGTAAAGGTCAACTCGCCCATGCGGATCGATCGTCCAACCGGATTCTCCAGTCCAAAAATGCGGTCGGACAATTCTTTCGTAATCAGGCAGACCTTGCTGCGCATCTCCATGTCCGCAGAATCGAAATAGCGTCCGCGCAGGATGACCAGCCGGCGGATGGCTTGATAGCCTTCCGTGACACCGATCAGATTCACTGGTCGTTCGACACCACCGGCGACCACCGCCATCGGCAGCTCGCGCGCCCCCGCGACTTCAACGACGCCTGGAACGGAAGCTTTCACGGCGTTCATGTCGTCTACCGTCAGTTCATAATTCAGTGGCTGCGGCCGATCCTGTCTTTGCACCATTTCCGCCCACACCAGGTTGGAGCCGATGCTTTCGATCTGGGAAATGACGAACTTCTTGCTCGTCAGCGCAACCGTAACGACAAGTACGATCGACGCGCTGCCGATAATCACGCCCAGCGATGTCAGCATCGCGCGCAGTTTGTTGGACCGCAGTGCGTCAATCGCCACCGACAGCGTCTCTCGGATGTCCATCATAACTTCTTAACGGAACCTCAAAGCAGTCTTGCGATCCGTCGTACCGCAATCATCTAGGCCGGTGGGCAGAAATAGTTGGAACGGCATTAATTCTCATCCTGCCTTCCCCGGACTTCGTCCGCGTCGGTGTTGACGATCTGGACCCGCATGCCGTCGCGCAGATCGACGTCGCCGGGCAACGCCACCAGCTCGCCTTCCTGGAGGCCGCCGACGATCTCATAATTGGTCGCATCGGCGATGCCGACGTGAACTTCCCGCTTTTCCAGCGTCGACTTTCCGACACCCAGCTGGTTGTCCTTCACCACAAATACAAACCGGCGTCCGGTCTCGGACTCCACTGCGCCGCGCGGCACGGACAACACTCCCAACCGCACCTTGGAATTGATCCGCACTGTGACGTTTATGTTGGGGAGCAGCTCCAGCTTGTCGTTGTTCACCGCACAGAGCAGCTCGCCTACGCTTCGTGTCCCGCGCGGTACCACCTGCTTCGGAATAACTTCCGTCTTCCCCACCCAACTCCTGTTGGATAAGGCGTCCCAAGTGATTTTCACCGGCTGGTCCTGTTCGAGCGCGCCAAGTTCCGGCTCATCAATAAATACGCGGACGCGAACTTTATGGAGATCGGCCATTTCCGCCAGTAAATCTCCCACCTTCACGTAATCCCCTGCCTTCGCAGGGAGCGAGTAAAGCGTCCCATCCGCCGGTGCTGTGATCCGTCCGTTTCCCACTTTGTCCTCGAGCGCCGCCATTTCGCTCAGCGCCTGCTGCTCCTGCAGCGCCGCGCGGTTGGTATCGAGCTTCACCTGCCGGTCGAACTCCTGCTTCGCTGCCGCGGACCGTGTAACTTCCGCCTGCGCCTTTGTCAGCGCCAGGTCGTTGGAGGCGAGGTCCTCTTTCGTCGCCGCTTGTCCCGCCACGAGCCGTGAAAGCACGTCGTGGCTCCTCTGCAAACGCTCGCGCTCCGCCTCCGCCTTGGCCAGATCGCCCACTACCCGGGCTGCCTCATCGGCCTTGCCACCTGCCTTGGCCGCCTGCAAATCGTCTTGCGCCCTCAAAAGTTTGGACCGCGCTTCCGCGAGCTGAGCTGCGGCTTCCTTCACGTTCAATTCGAGCAGCACCTGCCCCTTCCTTACCGCCTGCCCCTCGACCACGCGAATCTTCTGCACAAACGTATTGAGTTGCGCGCGCATCACGTATGGCGCAATCGGTTCCACTTTCCCGTTGCTGCTGATCGAAGAAATTAGGTTCTCGCGCCTCGGCATCACGGCGGAAATCTTCGCCGCGGGCTTCCGCCCGCTCAACCACACCAGCCCGTATGCCAACACCCCTGCCAGCAGCAGGAAGATCACAATCCGGTTTCGCAGCCTGCGATCCATGTTTTCCTATTCGCCGCCGCGCGCAGCGAGGTACCCCCGCGCTCTCCGCGCTATGCGCCATTTCTACATCTTGTCCGAGGCTTGCTGGCCCTCCGTCTGGAGGCGGCGAAACATTTTATTCTAGCAAGAGGGCTGTAGCTTTCTCTAGTAGAGTCCTCTTCAGTAGTGTGTCCCGCATAAACTAGATGCACCGGCACAGCCCTCGGGATGCAGACTGTTGCACGTCTCTCCGCAAAAGTTTGATGCAAGACACGGCACCAACCGCCACAGAAGACCTCGGGGCCTTACCCCCGCTCTCCCAGCCCCTATTCTCTACACATTTCCGGAACATTCTTCGGTAACATTTGACCGGCGTCGCGGGTAGTACACAGTGGCAATCCGGTGCCCTGTCTTGCGCACGCCAAACGAGGGGTCTGTCCATGATCGAAGCTCGCGGCCTGTCCAAGCGCTTCCACGACAAAAAGCGCGGAGAGATTCGCGCCGTGGAAAATGTTAGTTTTCGTTGTGAACCCGGCAAGATCTACGGGCTGCTCGGCGCCAATGGCGCCGGCAAAACCACCACGCTGCGGATGCTCGCAACGATTCTCGAGCCCACTGATGGCACAGCTCTTGTCTGCGGCTACGATATCGTTGAGCAGCCTGAAAAGGTGCGCGCCAGCGTCGGCTTTCTTTCCACCGCCACCGCGCTCTACCCGCGCCTCACCGCCCAGGAAATGGTCGAATACTTCGGCCGCCTCAACGGTCTCGACGAACCCACGCTGAAAAAACGCGTCGACGACATTTTCAAGCGCCTGGACATGGACGGATTCCGCGACCGCCGTTGCGACAAACTCTCCACCGGCATGAAGCAAAAGACCTCCATCGCGCGCACACTGGTCCACGACCCGCCGGTCATGATCTTCGACGAGCCCACGCTTGGCCTCGACATCATGACCGCGCGCACCATTATTGCCTTCATCCGCGAGTGCCGCGACCGCGGCAAAACCGTCATCTTCTCCACTCACGTCATGAGCGAAGTGGAAAAGCTCTGCGACGTGATCGGCATCATTCAAAGCGGCGAGCTCCTCGCCGAGGGCTCGCTTCCTCATCTTCGTGACAAATACGCCGAACGCGACCTCGAAGAAATCTTCGTCAAGGTTGTCACGCCCCATTACCTCGACGTGGAGGCCAGCTGAAATGTCGCTGCGCAACATCGGAATCGTCTACCGCAAAGAGCTCACCGAAGCCCTCCGCGACCGCCGCACGCTCATCTCCACAATTGTCGTCCCGCTCTTGATGTTTCCCCTGCTGACCGTCGGTTTCGGTGCCGCCATGGTTTCTCTCTTGAACAAAGCTGAGAAAGAAACACCCAAGGTAATGGTCCTGGGGGGCGCAGATTCACCACATGTTCTGGCGGATCTGAAAAAATTGGAGGGCCTTCAATTCGTCGACTTTACTGCTGACTGGAAAGATCGGATCGTCAACAAAGAGGTTGGGGCGGCAGTGGAAATCCCGGAGGGTTTCGAAACCGACCTGGGCCGGCAGAAATCGGACACCGTAAGAATTTACAACTATAAGAACGAAATTAAGTCCGAGTTCGCTGCGAACCGCGTGGAAAAAGCGTTGAAGAAGTACGGCGATACAATCGTCAAAGACCGTCTTGCAGCCAAGAATCTTGCCGTTTCTGTTCTCGATCCATTCGAAATCAAACAGGAAAACGTGGCGCCTCCCGAAAAAGTCGGTGGAGCCGCCATTGGCGGATTCCTCGGGTATTTCGTCATTGTCCTTTGTCTCCAGGGCGCGATGTATCCGGCCATCGATCTCACCGCCGGTGAAAAGGAGCGCGGCACTATGGAGACCATTCTTTCCAGCCCGATCTCGCGCGTGCATCTCGTGCTCGGAAAGTTCTTTCTCGTCTTGACTGCCGCCCTGGTAACCGCCGCCCTCTCCGTCACCTCCATGGGTGTTTCCTTCTGGGGCTCGCAGAAGTTTCATGCCTTCGATGCCGGCAGTGCTTCCGATGCTGGTTCGTCTCAACTTCACATCAGCGTGAACGGAATTCTTTCCGTATTCCTGATGGCGCTGCCGCTCGCAGTAATGTTCTCCGCCGCGCTCCTTACCATCGCGTTGTTTGCCAAGAGTCATAAGGAAGCGCAGAGTTACATCACACCGCTCATGTTCATCGTCATTATCCCGGCAATCGCCGCCATGTTGCCCGGCGTCGAACTCACGCCAAAATTGGCACTCATCCCCATTCTCAATGTCAGCCTGCTCTGCAAAGATCTCATCGCCGGTACTTATCACTGGAACCTGATCGCCATCATTTTCGGCTCGACCTGCGCGTACGCTGCCGTTGCCCTATTTCTCGCCGTCAAAATGTTCCAGCGCGAATCCGTCCTGTTCCGCTCCTGATCCTTCCCCCATTCCTTCCTTGTAGAGACGCCCGCCGCGGCGGGCTAGCGGCACCCCTACGCTTCCGAGAACAATTATTTGGCAATTGACTCCACTCGGGTTGCTCATGCCATTATTGCCTGTGCAAGGGTGGCGCATGCAGCTAGAATCGCAGCGTGTTGGCCCAGTCAGCCTTTCCGAGCGTATCCTTTTCATCGATATTCTGCGCGGCATGGCGCTGTTCGGAATTCTCGCGGCGAACATGCGCGCTTTCTTCGCGCCCCTCGATTGCTACTTTGACACCGGGGTCCTCTATCAAGGCCGGGCCGACGTTCTGGCCCAGGCTTTAATCGATGCTTTTATCCAAGGGAAATTTATTTCGATTTTTTCCTTCCTCTTCGGCATGGGCTTTGCCATTCAGATGAGCCGGGCGGAAGCGCGCGGCGCGCGCTTCATGGGCTTCTATCCACGACGGCTTCTAGCCCTCGCACTGTTCGGGCTGATCCACGGAATGCTTATCTGGGCGGGTGACGTCCTGCTGACTTATGCGTTGTCGGGCGCGATTTTGTTGCTCTTCCGCAAACGCCAACAGAAGACATTGCTGTGGTGGGCCGGAAGTCTGTTTGCGCTGCCAATCGTGGTCAGCACAATTTTCTTGGCCCTCTACTTCAGCCGCTTCCATCGGCCTTGGATGGATCCCAAGGCGCCGGACGTAAAGCATCTTTACGACGTCATCAACATCTACGCGCATGGAACGGTCCGGCAGATCCTTGCGCAGAATTGGGTGGAATGGAAGCGGGAGTTGCCCGCCGAGTTCTTTGCGATCTATACGACGGGATTATTTCTGCTTGGCATGTGGGTGTGGCGTGCTGGCATCGTGCAACGCCTCGGGGAATACCGGCCGGTGTTGAAGCGTGTGTGCGCCTGGTGCATCCCGGTGGGGCTGATCATGAGTATTTACGTGGCGAGCGTGAAGGCGGTCGTTCCTCCCGGCAGCGTTTCGCTCTGGGGTTGGTTTGCTGGAATTCTCCACCTGCCGGGATCCCATATCTTGGCCGCAGGTTATGTTTCGGGCTTGGCGCTCATCTTCCTGCACGAGGATTGGCGGCGCTTCCTGCTTCCATTTGCCGCGGTTGGTCGGATGGCATTGACGGACTACTTGATGCAATCCGTGTTGTGCACCTTGTTCTTCTATCACTACACAACCGGTCTCTATGGACGCATCGGACCAGCGATCGGGCTGGTGCCCACGGTCATTCTTTATGGGGCACAGGTTGTGTTCAGCAATTGGTGGTTGAAGCGATATCGCTTTGGACCCATGGAGTGGTTGTGGCGCGGCATGACCTACGGCAAGTTCCCGTCGATGCGGAAAGACGAACCTGTGTCGGCGGTCGAAGTGCCCTCGCTCTCGTCTGCGGTTGAGGGAGAGCACACCGCGACCGCAGCCACGCCAGGCGAAACTGCTGAATGAACGCTAATCCAACCGCAGATAGCGACCACAGAAGCGGCTGGCAACTCGTATTCTGTTTCCTCCGTCGCGTTTAACTTTGGGCAACAATATATTTCACTAACCAAACCGTGCTAGCTGCTCTCTCGTATCTCTAAACGGAACCCATGCGCCGCCGTCTCGTTCGTATCCTGCTGATCTTGCTTCTCTTCCCGCCAACACTGGCGGCCGTGGGCGGATGGTTTTTCGGACCCGCGTTCCTTCATCCGGTTCGCAGGGAGCTCACACCGGACCTCGTCCGCGAAGCCGATGCCGCATTCAACCAGATCCACGCTTATCGCGAAGATTTCGATGTTCGCGCGCATGACGGAGTCCTCCTTCGCGGCTGGAAAGTCCGTTCCGCGAAGCCCAACGGCAATTGGGTCCTCCTTTTTCACGGCGTCGCCGACAATCGCATGGGCGTTCTCGAACACGCGCGGGTATTGCTCCTTGCCGGCTACAGCGTCGTCATGATGGACGCCCGCGCCCACGGCGCGAGCGAGGGCCCCATCGCCACATATGGCTGGCTCGAACGCAACGACACCCGCGCCATCATCGATGTACTCGAATCTTCTGAGCGTCCCCGGCACCTTTTTGCGCTTGGCGAATCCATGGGCGCAGGCATCGCGCTGCAATCCGCCGGCGTCGATAGCCGCACCGAAGCCGTCGTCGCCGAATCTTCCTTCGCAAATCTTCGCGAAGCAGCCTACGATTACGCCGGCTTGCGAAAATATCCTTGGCTCGGCAAAACGCTCTTGGCCCCCGGAACCTGGACGTTGATCTATCGCGGCGAATCGATCGCCGCCTTCTCCGCGGCCGAAGTGTCACCGGAAAAGTCCGTCGCCGGCCGCGCTTTCCCCGTTTTTCTTATCTGCGACGCGTATGACGTCGCGCTACCTTGCCGCCATTCAAAGATGATCTACGCCGCCGCCCGCGGACCGAAGCAACTCTGGGTGGTGCCGGGCGCGTTTCACACCGCTGCTCTGGGCTTCCAGCCCGACGAATTCCGCCGCCGGGTCTTATCTTTCTTGGCGGACAACGCTGCGAGCTCACGGCCACTGGAGAATCGGAGCCAATGAAAAAGGGCCGCCATCCACGGCCCTTTCCTCCCTTCCGGTAGAATCCGTTTTGATTCCTGATGTCTGCTTTTCTCTTATTTCTGCGTCTGTGTCTCTGTGGCCAGTTTTTCTTCCTCTTTTACTTGGTGGTCCTACGCCCAGTGCATGGGATCGCGCCGCGCTTCCCATTTCTCGCTCAAGCGCCGCACTGTTTCCCGCAAACGCACTGCGAGCGCCGCAATCGTTTCGATCCTCCGCTGGCCGCCTTGGGGCATGCGGCCATCACTCTTTCGCCGCATTTCCGCAAGCAGCAGCTCTGCGTTGCCCAGGATTCCCGTCAGTGGATTATTGAGTTCGTGTCGCAGCACTTCGCCAAAATCCTCATTGCCGGAGCTGTTTGCAGCCTCTCGTTCCGATTCCGCGAAGCGCGCTGCGCTGTCCGTCATGTGTTGTGCCTGTCGTAGCCGTCTCTCGACCAGCCCTATGGCCGTCTCTAAACAGCCGGCACCCCGCGCAACATAATCGGCGGCCCCCGCTGACACCAGCGCTGCCATTTCCTCTTGCCGCTCCGTTGGCCCGATCACCACCACGGGCGCATGAATCGCCAGCGACGATACCACAGCATCCAGGCGCGGCACCCTCGCAAGCGGCCCTTCGGGTTCCGGCTCCACCGCAGCCTCTTCGAGCAGAATGGCCGCCGGCGCTGCCTCAACGAGAATGCTCCGTGCGGCAGCGATGGTGCTCACGGCTGCGACGCGCAGCCGGCCCGCCTTCGCCTTCAGTTTCCGGCGTGCCGCCGCGCACAGTTCGGCGTCGTTGCTCACTAACAGAACGGTCTGTTCCACGATGGCCATAAATTTATCCATTTCTCGCTGCCTTTTTCTTTGTCCCCGCCGCCGGCCGGGCTGCGGTCACGGTCTCGCTCGGGATCTTCCCGGCCAGAACTTGCTTGACCTTTTCGGTCAGCTCTTCGACCCGGAAAGGCTTTGCAACGCGAGGCAAGTGATATCGCTCGAGAAATTCCTGGGTGTGGGCAGCAACCACGTCTCCGGTGACGAACAAGAAACGCTCCCGCAGAGAATTTCCCGTCCGCACGAGTGTCTTGTAGAAGAGCTGCCCGTCCAGGCCCGGCATCTTCATGTCGCAGATCACCAGGTCATAGTGCTCACGCGCCGCGCGATCTAGCGCCTCCCGGCCATCCATCAGCACTTCCACGCGCATGCCTTCGTCTTCCAAGACATCGGCGATCAGTCGCGCCACCGTCGGCTCGTCTTCCACGACCAGCACCAGTGGCCCAGCCTTTCCTGGGTGCGCCACCACGCGTAACGGCTCTTCCGCGTGCCCCTCGCCCGCCTCAGCGGGCCGGGGAGGAACCGCAGCGGGTTGTGATGCCGCCGGCAACTCAATCGTGAACACGGCTCCTCCGCCCGGCGGGCTCGATACTTTCACCTGACCGCCATGCTCGCGCACAATCCCAAGGACGATCGGCAAACCCAGCCCGGTACCAACCCCGGCGGGCTTGGTGGTGAAGAAGGGGTCAAAGATCCGTGCCATAATCGCCGCGGGAATTCCCGGACCGTCGTCGCTGACTTCGACAAGCACTCGGCGCTCGCTCACCCGCTTCGTGCGCACTCGAATGGTTCCGCCTTTGCGGGATTCCTCGATGGCTTGCCGCGCATTTCCGACCAAATTCATCAGCACCTGCTGAAGTTGGCCGGCGTCGCCGTGCACAAGGGGAGGGACGGGATCAAGCTCCAGCTCCAGCCGGATCTTTTCCGTGACCAGACCGAACCGCTGCAGCTCCATCGCCTGGAGCACCACCTGGTTGAGCGACACCGTGCGCCTTTCCGGCTGCGTTTCTCGGGCATTCAGCAGGAGCTGCCGTAGAATCGTGCTGGCGCGCTCCGCCTCCTGGTAGATCTTTCGCGCCTCTTCGGTGCGCCCTGCGGCGTCGCCGCGCAGCAGCAGGCGTTGCGCGTAACCCAGGATGCTGGTCAGCGGATTGCTCAATTCGTGTGCCACACCCGTGACCATCTGGCCTAGCGTGGCCAGCTTTTCCGTCTGCAACAGCTTGGATTGAAAAACGCGCCGCGCTGTCAGGTCCCGGTAGATCTCCACGCGGCCGAGCCGCTGGCCCGCAGCGTCAAGCACCGGCCGCGCCGCGCGCTCCAGTATCCGCGGCGCCGGCCGCACCAGTTGCAGCTCTTCGCATACCCCGGTTTCCAAGCCGTGCGACAGTTCGCGCCAGCGCTCGGCAAAACGCTCTGGCTCGGCCGCTTGTCCCGCCAGGCGCCCGATCAATCCATCCAGTGTGGTGATTTCCGTGATCTCTGTGGGAAGCAATCCGGCCATCTGTGCAAAGCGGCTGTTCATTGCGCGGATGCCTTCCTTCGTATCAAAGAGCACCACGCCCTCTTCCAGCCATTCCAGCACGTTGCTCAGTTCCGCTTCCGCACGTTCCGGGCGAGTGTCCGTTGCGCTCGATTGCACTGGATCCAGCAGCACCGCGGAGAGTTCTCCTCCCATCGGCACTGCCCACCTCACCCGCACCCGCACACCGTTGCGCAGTTCAAACTCGGGTGGCTCTTCGGTGGGCGCGTTCCCTCCGGATGCGCCGGCTATTATCTGCCGCACCCATCTTTGGATCCCCTCCCGTTCGCGTGCACGGAAAAGCTCCGCAAAGCTCGTTCCGCAGGTTTCCGGCTCGCGCAGCGCGGGTTTCACGGTCTTCTGCTTTTCTGTTCCGGCTTGGGCGGTTTCTTTCAGCAGATCTCGCGCGCCCCTGCTCAGTGCCGCAATCTCCCCACGCACATTCAGAAGAACCGCTTCTTGTCCGGAATCGAGGAGCCAGCGTTGCCACGCTTCCCGCCGCGCGTCCTCGGCACTCCGCTTTCCTCGCGCCAGCGCGGCAGCCGCCAGGGAAGCGCGAAGTTCCAGCCGAGCGAGCATCGCCAGGGAAGCGGCGCCGGGCCGCAAGCCCGCCACGAAAACGCCCAGCATTTCGCCATTAACCTCGAGCGGCAGGGCTACGATGCGTCCGACTTCTCCTTGCGGCCAAGGGGGCTCTGTCTCACTCCCCACTCCCCGCCGGGTCTCGAGCGCTCTTTTCCAAACCTCCGTAAGCGCCCCGCTTTCGATCGCACGTGTCCACGTGGGATCGCCGCTTTTCCAGGGGAACGCCATCTCTTCAACATCGGGTTGTCTGCCATGAATAACCCTTCTACGGCCGACGACGGCAAAGACTGCGCCTAGCCCTTTGCATTGGACGCTGGTTTCGGTGCAGTCATTCACCAGTTTCGCTAAGAACGGACCTTCTGGCGCGCTCTTAGCCAGCGCCGTCATCATCTCCCCCGCCATGGTTAAGTCGGCTCGCCGTTCCCCTGCGATACGGTGTTCCTCTTCTAGTTCTAGGGCCAACAGGAGTTCCGCCGCCACGGATTCCAGCAACGCGCGCGGCAGTGCACCTTGCTTCGTCCGTGTGCCCGCGAGAAGAACACCTCGCAAGTGCCCTCTTCTTCCGACTGCAACCCAAACGGCGTGCTGCATTTTCATCAGTGGGCCGAGCATAGGGTGTGCGCGTGGTCCATCCAGATCCTGTTCCACACTCTTTCCGGCGAAGAGTTCTTGCGGCAGGGGAAACTCCGGCGACAATCTCGCCCATTCCGAAGGAGTCGCTTCCACGCCCCTCTCCCAGACCATTCCGCGGAAGCTCAGTGGAAATGATGTTTCTTCCTTTTGCGCAGGTTGCGGCTCGATCCACACTCCGAGCCGGTCAGCATCACTCTCCTTCGACAATATGCGGATCGCTTCCCGCACGAGCTCCTGGCGTGAAGCGCCCTCGACTGCCGCCCGCGCCACTCCTCGTTCCGGCGGCCTGTCTTCCTGTTTTTTCTTCCCCCAAATCTGCATTGACGATCCTTGATTCCCCGTGCCACTGCCGGTGGCCGGGCATCGCATAAGGCGACGGCGGGATGAGACGGCAGCGGTTCGCGCTCCGATTGGGCCTTGAGAAAGGCCCCTGCATTGGCAGGTCCAACTGAACGAGTGAATTTGGCTTTTGAAATCAAGAGGTTATAAGGCTGTTGCGAGGCGCTGCCGTCTGACTGAATTCCATGTCGAGAATCGCGTTGTCCAATTCCCAGAGTGAAACGGAAGGGGGAAATTAGAAAGGTGCAAGAATAGAAGAATTCTTGATTTGAAGAGTCCAAGAACCTGAAACTCTGAGGTCGAAAATTGGGTTGGTGGAGCCTCCCCGGAACGAACCGCGCACCGAGAAGAGACGCTTGCGTAATGTCACAGGGCTTCAGTAATCATAGACTTAATATTAAATATCAGTAAACACAAGTATTCGCAGCCCGCAGGAAGGGAAGCAACTCATGAACTCTTCGACTCTTCGCCTACTGCTCGGCATTCTCCATATGATACTGCTTCAACTTTCGGTACAGTGTCGTCTTTCCGATCCCCAGCATGCGTGCCGCCGCAAGTTTGTCGCCGCCCGTTTCGCGCAACGTGCGCAAAATCGCGCGCCTCTCCATCTCCTCGAGCGGCAACAATTCATCTTTCTCCGGCGCTCGCTCGCTGGCCGGATATTGCAGGCTCGACGGCAGGTCCCCCACGTGAACAATCGGGCCGGAGCCCAGCGCCACGGCGCGCTCGATGGCGTTCTCCAGCTCGCGCACATTTCCCGGCCAGTCGTAGGCCACCAGCCGCCGCATGGCATCTTCCGAGATGGTACGCGCCGGTCCCTGAGGATCCGTGAACTTGTCGAGAAAAGAGATCACCAGAAGGGGGATATCGCTTTTGCGCTCGCGCAGCGGCGGCAGCTTGATCTGCACGACGTTCAGCCGGAAGTACAGGTCTTGCCGGAAGCTGCCATTGCGGATGGCTGCTTCCAGATCGCGGTTGGTGGCCGCGATGATACGCACATCGATGCGGTGGCGCTCCGTCGAACCTACCGGTTTCACTTCCCGCTCCTGCAAGACGCGCAACAGTTTGGCCTGCAGATCCACCGGTAAGTCGCCGATCTCATCCAGAAACAACGTGCCGCCCTGCGCCGCCTCGAGCAAGCCCTGCTTCGTCTGAAACGCCCCGGTAAATGCGCCTTTCACGTAGCCGAACAACTCCGACTCGATCAGTGTGGGAACCAGGGCCGAACAGTCCACCGGCGTGAACGGACGGTTCTTGCGCTCCCCGGAGAAATGGATGCTGCGCGCCACGAGCTCTTTTCCAGTTCCGCTCTCTCCCAGGATCAGCACCGGATACTGGTGCTGGCTCACTTTCTCGATCATTTTGTAGACGCGCTGCATTCTTTCCGCTACGCCGATGAGTCCGCCAAATCCCGGCCGCGTCCGCAGCTGTTCTCGCAGCAGTTGGTTCTCTCGACGCAAATCCGCGTCACGGGCCACCCGCATCAGCCGCGTCTGGAGGTCCTCCACGTGAAACGGTTTCGTCACGTAATCCACCGCCCCCATGCGCGTGGCTTCCACCGCGGAATCAATCGTTCCATACTGCGTAAGAACCACCACGGCGACTTGCGGGTAAACATCGCGAACCCGCTTCAGCAAATCCAACCCGCTGGATTGCGGCAGCTTCAAGTCGGTCAACACAATGTCCACGGCATGCGATTCCAGCAGCTCTAGCGCCTCATCTACCGCCGCCACGGCGATGGCCTTCATCCCGCAGGACTCGGCTACGTCGGAGCAGAGTTTTCGCGTGACCTCCTCGTCCTCAACCACCAACACGGTCATCGGCACGGCAGACCGCCGGACGGCCGCTTCTTCACTCATTGCTGGCCACCTTAGAGATCCCCTCGTTCCTTTTCTCGCTGCATCCCCAGTACCATTTCCGGAGAGGCTGCCTCCTATTCATAAATCAATATATTAGCCATCTTAGCACTAAACCATCCGTCTCACTTTGGGAATTCTTTTCGGCGCGCGCCCCTCAGTGCGTTTGCTAGGTGATTTGTTTTCAAGGGCATGCCAAATTGGGAAGTTTGCAAATCCCGTTTCGAACGAAGAGTTCGGCTACGGCTTCCTTTTCAAGCAGCTCCGGCAAAAAGAAAAAGGGCCCCCGAAGCATAGTTCGGCAAGCCCAGCTTTCCAGATCGATGTTATTGGTTCTAACTCACGAGCCAGATGTCACCACTCGCCTAAGCCCGTACCTCGCCGGACCCGCTACGGTTTGGTCGTCTTCTTCGGTGCTGGTTTTGCAGGTTTCTGCGTTTCTCCACCCTTCTTGCTGATCAACGTCAAGGCATCTTCGGCGTTGAAGGGGAACCGCCGCACGGACTGCTCACCCGTCGTGCTCAGGGTAACGTCCACGCGCCGGTTGTTGGCAAGGACAACCGTCGGGAGGTTCTTGAGGATCTTCTGCCGGTCTGCCTGGCTCAAGTCCGTGTCTTCTTCGATTAGCTGTTTCACCTGTTCGGCGTTCAGATTCTGTTGATGGCCAAAAGCTCGAGTCTCGATGCTTTCCGCCGGAACGCCTTGCTCGATCAGGAAGCGCTTGGTCCGGTCCACGCGGCGTTCGGATAGAGCTTTGTTGTATTTCTCTGAACCGCGGGGATCGGCATGCCCCTCAAGAATCAAATGGGCTTCCGGTTTATACGTGCGGTATTGCTTGAAGTCGCTGGCCAGCGCAGTGAGCGTCTTCCGCTGGCTCGCAAGCAAGCCACCGTCTGGTTTCGCCACCGTCGGCAGTGCCGTCGGGAAGTAAATGCTGTGGAGGGCCAGCTTGACTTCCAATTGCTTGATCTGCGGCGGCTCCTTCACCTCGATCGTTGTCGAAGCATCCGCATTGCCTCCGCGACCGTCGTTCACCATGCATTTCACGGTGTAGCTGCCAGGCTGCAGGCCCGTCCCGTCAAACTGCACTTGGGCGCCGCTTCCGGTGATCTGGCCGCCCGTTGCCGTGTAGCTGTACGTCAGCGGATCGTTGTCCGGATCGCTAGCCGTCGAAATAATCGTTGCATGCTCACCCGGCAGGATGGGGCTGTGATCCGGCGCGCAGGAAATCACCGGCGGGTGATTGGGTTTCTCTTCCACCTTGATGTCCGCCGCGCACGATGCCGTGCCACCCCTGCCGTCATCCACCTTGACCGTTGCCGAATACGTGCCCACGCCGAGCCCCGCCGTACTCCAGCGCGCATCCGGCCCGGCGCCTTCCACTGTGCCACCCGTCGCAGTGTAGCCGTACGTCAGAGGATCGTTATCCGGGTCACTCGCGTTCACGTGCACTGCCACGCTGTCGCCCGAGCCCGCATACACCGATGCCGGGCTGGCCGAGCAAGCCGCGATGGGCGGATGATTCACCGGAGGAGGGGCGGCCTTCGGCAAACCCCAGCGCAGCACTATTCCGGTGCCAAGCCGCAGGCTATTCTGCCGCGATGTCGCTCCCATGGCCGTACCGGAGAAACTGGTCATCAAATAATCAATCTGCACAAAGCGCCACGCCAGATTCTTCATCAGCACCACGTCCACGCCGCCGCCCGTTGCCAGCGCGAAAGCGTTCTGGCTGCTGCTATCGCCAACCAATTCCTTGCCGCCGTTGGCCCCGCCGAAAAGAAATTCGGCGAAAGGAACGAAATAATCAAACCGCCGCAGGTTCAGTCGCGGACCGAACAGATAGGTGGTGTAATAGCCGCCCGTGGACGTACCAGAGGTATTGCGATTGAAATGGTAACTGCCTATTTCACCCGTAAGCCCGAGCCACTTGGATCCGTTGTACGTAAAGGAGCCCGTAGCGCCATGGCTGTTGAATTGATCGAACGGATCGCCAGGAAAGAAATTTACATAGCTATACCCGACAGCGGTTTCGTACCGAGGCACGAGCCGTCCAACCGGAGTCTCGTCTTTGCTTGCCGCAGCCGCAGGGAACGGCGTCGGTCGCGGCGTGGCCCACAGCGCAAACACATTCCGCGTGACCGACGCGACACTCCCGGCTTTCGCCGTCGCTGCCGCACTCTTCTCCGCCTTGTCCGCCGTTGCCTTTGCGCTTTCATCCGCGCCGCTGTTCTTCTGCTGGGCACAGAGTGGCAACGCCACCAGCGCGCTCATTGCCAAAGCCACAGACCAATTCCGCATTGTTCTCCTCCAAGAAAGGCAAACCCGCTCTTTACGCATCCCTCTGTTTAAGCGTGCGGCTCGACGCCGCGCGTGGTTCCCGCCACGCCCTGGAAATTTTCATACACAAGAGAGAAATACAGTTTGGTTAGCCTAGTCCACTCGTCCCTGTCTCTGCAAGCGCTTCCTTATGCCGTTCTCGCGCTTCCCGGGCCACGCTATTGAGTGTTGCAGACGCCGCTGCCTGGCCGCTCGGTTCTCTGAACCCTTCTCGCATTTATCCTGCGTTTATCTCCTTTCTGTCAACGTTCCTTGAAAGGAACTGTGACGTCGTCTGAAAATTCCTTCATCCCAGCGAGCGGGGAATTTCCAATGTTCGACGGAAACTTCCTTGAATCACTTCACAACTCGCTTTTGCAAGATTTCGTTCCGTCCAACTCACGCAAAGGAGAAAAACCGATGAACATACGACGCAAGATCAGCATCATCATGATCGCAGGACTCGCCGCCGCAGGCATGGCCGCAGCCCAAGAACAAGAAAAGAAAATCAAACGCTCCGATCTGCCTCCCGCCGTGGAAAAGACCGTCGCTGCACAAAGCGCCGGCGCCACGATTAAAGGTTTTTCGGAAGAAAAGGAGAAGGGCCAGATTTTTTATGAAGCGGAAATGATCGTGAACGGACACACCAAGGACGTCCTCATCGATGCCAAGGGCGGAGTTGTGGAAGTGGAAGAGCAAGTCGCCATGGACTCTCTATCCGCGGAAGTCAAAGCCGGACTCTTGGCCAAGGCGGGCAAAGGCAAGATCACGGCAGTAGAGAGCATCAAGAAACACGACAAACTGGTGGCGTACGAAGCCAAGGTGGACACCGGCGGAAAGAAATCCGAGGTCCAGGTCGGCCCGGACGGCAAACCCCTCGACCACGAAGAGTAGCTCAAGCACGATGCCGCAAGATGGAGCTTCCCGCATCGCAGGGCCCGGACTGCTGCTTAGAAACTCGGGCCCCTTTCATTTCCGCTTGTTCTACCGCATTCGCCAGGGCGGGCTCCGCCGGTTCTCACCAGCATGATAGAGGCAGATCACGTTTCCATCGGGGTCGTGGAGATACGCCTCACGCCATAGCCACGGCTGGTCTCGCGGCTCCTCATCGAAAGGAATTCCATCCCTCCTCAATTTCTCTACAGATGCGTCGAGATTCTCGCACTCAAAATAAACCACGACTCCGGGGCCTTCCCGCACCCGGTCCACGCGATGAAGTGAAAACGTCGCCTCGCCGTCAGGGCATTCGAAACGCGCGTAATCCGGAAGTCCATCAACGATTTGTTGCAAACCCAGCCGCCGGTAAAATTCGACCGCCGCTTTCACATTCGCCGAGGGCAACGTCACTTGATTCAGATTCATCGGATTCCGCCTTCCTGACCACCCACAATACGCCGCGTCCCCTCCGGCAAGAAATAAATGGAACTGCTCGATAGCAAGTGGCGAGCGATCTCCAACTTGCGCACCCCTCGACCCGTAACATACACTGTCGCCTTGCGCTCCACACCGCCCCGCCAGCCCGGCGCGCCGTCTTTGCCCGACTTCGTCCGGTTGGCGCGGTCGCATCGGTCTGCTGAATGCTCACAGAGCGGCCGGCATTATCTGTGACCGTCGAGCGGTCGACATTATCTGCGACCGCCAAGTGGCAGACGTTTTCGCCGGCTGCGAAGAGATGGGGCTGACTAGGGGGAGAAGATCGTGGCAACGCCGCTGGAAAACTGGGTAGAGGAATCGGCCCGGCTCACCAAGCCGGACCGCGTCGTCTTTTGCGACGGCTCCGCAGCGGAAAACGAGCGGATCATCGGCGAGATGGTACGTGACGGCGAATTTCTCCGGCTCAACGAAAAAACCTATCCAAATTGCCACCTGCACCGCAGCAGCCCCAATGACGTGGCCCGCACCGAACACCTCACGTTTATCTGCGCGCCCAAGAAAGACGATGCCGGTCCCACCAACAATTGGATGGACCCGGAGGGAGCCAAGCACAAAATCGGGGCTCTGTTCGACGGCGCCATGCGTGGCCGCACCATGTACGTTGTGCCCTACATCATGGGTCCGGCCAGTTCGCCCATCAGCAAAATCGGCGTTGAAATCACCGACAGCCGTTACGTCGTCGCAAGCATGCGCATCATGTGCCGGATAGGTAAAATGGCGATGGACCGCCTGGGCTCTTCCTCCGATTTCGTTCCCGGCCTGCACTCGCTTGGCGATCTCGATCCCTCGCGCCGTTATATCGCGCACTTCCCGCAAGAAAAACTGATCTGGAGTGTCGGTTCGGGCTATGGGGGCAACGCGCTGCTCGGCAAAAAATGTTTTGCGCTGCGCATCGCCAGCGTCATGGCACGCGAGCAGGGCTGGATGGCTGAGCACATGCTACTCCTTGGCCTCGAGTCCCCCGGCGGCAAAATCACCTACATGGCCGCGGCCTTCCCCAGCGCCTGCGGCAAGACGAATCTCGCCATGATGGTTTCCGCCCTGGAGAGCCAGGGCTACCGTGTCTGGACGATTGGCGATGACATCTCCTGGATGAAGATTGGCGAGGATGGCTACCTCCGCGCCATCAACCCGGAGACGGGCTTCTTCGGCGTCGCGCCCGGTACGGGATCCAAGACCAATCCCAACGTGATGGCTGCGTTGAAACGCAATACGCTCTTCACCAACGTGGCGATAACGCCGGATCGCGAACCGTGGTGGGAAGGCATCGGGTCCGCCCCGCCCGGCGGAATGATCAATTGGAAAGGCGAGGTCTGGGACGCCTCCAAGGGACCTGCGGCGCATCCCAATGCGCGATACACCGTGCCCGCGCAGCAATCGCCTGGTATTTCGCCGAAGTGGGAAGCGCCCGAGGGCGTCCCCATCTCCGCATTTATCTTTGGCGGACGCCGAGCACGCGTCGCACCGCTCGTCTACGAATCCTTCGATTGGCAGCACGGCGTCTTCGTCGGAGCCTCCATGGCCTCAGAGACCACCGCCGCCATAACCGGCGAGGTCGGCGTCACGCGCCGCGACCCCATGGCCATGCTGCCCTTCTGCGGCTACAATATGGCCGACTATTTCCGGCATTGGCAGGAGATGGGCAAGCGCATCCCGCATCCGCCGAAGATTTTCCATGTGAATTGGTTTCGGCGCGGCACGGACGGAAAATTCCTGTGGCCCGGCTTCGGAGACAATGTCCGCGTCCTGAAGTGGATCCTCGAGCGCGTCGAGGGCCGCGGTCAAGCACAGGAAACCCCCATCGGTTTTGTGCCCGCACGCGATGGACTCACGCTGGATGGCTTGAAAATCTCGCCTGAGACGATCGACGAATTGCTGCGCGTAAATGCCGAAGACTGGGAGCCGGAGCTGGGAGATACAAAACAATTTTTTGATATATTCGGCGATCGCCTGCCGCGTGAATTGCTGGATGAGCATCGCCGCCTCGCGCAAAGATTCCAACGGACGGTTACCGCTTAGCCGGAATTTTCGTCAACTAACAGAGCGCGCCGCCGCAGCTCCCGCCCCCTTTATTTTGGAATCACGTAAGAGTCAGAGGATGGATTCGATTTCCGCGTCGAGGGAAACGTGAGTCGCCGGAATGCCGTTGATGGGGAACCGTGTTCCTTCCGCTTGAGTGAAGTGCAAGAAGCGGCTGATGTGATAGTCCTCGTCGTAGCCGGAAAAGAGCCGCTCCGTCTCGGCCGCGGAAAGTTGGAACGCGGCGAGCGGCACGGGCTTGCCGAATTCGCCGGCAAGCGAGCGGTAGCGATCGACTAGTTCGCCGAGGGGCATCATCGGTGCGCGGCGAGCGGCTTCAGCGCTCATGACGGCCTCCTGAAGCAAAGTGTACTGCCGGAAGAAGGAGAAGAAAAGAACTTAGCACAGAAGACGCAGGGAACAGGGAGAGACGGAAAAGAATGGCCGCCGTGCGAGATTTGTCTGTGGTTGCGAGGATTGGGTAAGATGTTGGCTGAAATTTAGGATCGGAAGATTCCGGAAGGACAGGAGGAAAAACCATGAGCATGGCGGTGGGACAGACGGCCCCGGATTTTATGCTGCTGAATCAGGACAAGAAAGAAGTGAGGCTTTCGGATTATGCAGGAAAGAAGAATGTCGTGCTGGTGTGGTACCCGCTCGACTGGAGCCCGACGTGTACCAACGAGCACGCCTGCTTTGTGAATGACATGAAGGCGTTCGAGAAGCTGGATGCGGAAGTGCTGGGCGTTAGTGTGGACAGTGTGTGGTCGCACAAGGCGTATGCGGAAAAGATGGGGATCAAGTACTCATTGCTGGCGGATTTTCACCCGCGCGGCGCAGCGAGCGAGAAATACGGGGTGTACCTCGCCGATAAGGGCATCACGGGCCGCTCCATCGCGATCGTGAACAAGGCGGGAAAAGTGGCGTGGTTCAAAGACTACGATATTCCCGTGGTGCCTGATCTGAAAGAAGTCGCGGCGGCGCTGCAGCAAGTAAAGGCAGCGACCGCGTAAGAGCGAAGTGCGGAGACGTATAATTCGCGAAGAGAAGAAGAGGTCATCGCGGCAAGGAGAATTGGCTCTAGGATCCAGAGCAAAAGGACGAGAATTCCAGCACCGATGAGGGGAACGCGAAGAGAGTGTGACTGAACAATGGAATAGCAGGCAGCCAGGCCGGGAGTAACAACAAAGAACGCACGACCCATAAGCAAGCCGCAGTTCAACCAAGATTCCGGCATCAGGGCCGAAAGCCAGTGAAGAGCCGTGTCCGCCGGCAGGCCGGGAAATTGTAGAACGTAACTAAGGGTGACGATAACGAGGAGAACCATAGAAAACGGATCGTTTTTCTCAGTTTCTGCTCCCTCAGCGGGCAGTTTTTCCTTCGACCCCTGCGATGAAACCTTGGGACTCGCGAGCGGAGGCGCGTCTTCGGGGAGGACGCGCGCCCACGCCATCGCCAGCGGGACCGCGGCACCCAGCACGAGTGCGCAGAGAAAAACAAAAGCCAAGCGGTGATCGAGAACGATTACAGCAAACATTTCTACCTGAGCGGCGCTTGAGGCGCCGCTTTTTTCATTTTGCGAATGACTATTTGGCGGCGAATTCAGTGCCAACAGCGAAGTGCGAAGTATACAACTGGACCACGATGCAAGGGAAAGACCAGATGAGTCAAGAGAGCACTCCATGCCCTTCCAAGGGATCAATGTGTGCCGGCAGGGGAGGGTTTGCTTGCGGGCGCACCCGATTGCACTTCCCGGGCCGCAGCAGGTGCGGCGAAGGAGCGAACGAATAGCACAAGCTGCCAGCGCTGCTCTTCGGTGAAGCGCTTCTTGAAGGCGGGCATGGGTTTTCGGCCTTCGCTAATCTGGTAGAAAAGTTCGCCATCGGTGAGCGTGTTCATGTGCTTCGCATCGGTGAGATTCCCGGGAGCAGGATCGTACATCTTACCTTGCGGGCCGTCGCCTTTACCGGCATCACCGTGACACTGCGAGCATTTGTCGAGGTAAATCGAGCGTGCGGATTCGATTGCCGCCGTGGAAGGGGTGATGGGGTTTTTGAGCTTCTTGGCTTCTTCGGGAATGACCCATTCCCTATTCTGCAACGCCGCGAAAACGATCGAAATGGCAATCAGGGCGAGGACAAGAGCAAAGAGGACTTTGCGCAAAGCGAGACCGCGTCGCAGAGGAGTTGTCATGGAAACAAGAAAATTCTCGCACATCCGGCAGGTTAGAGAAAGACGAAGAAAAATCTGCAAACGAAGAGACACAGAGAGCGCGGAGAGAAAAAAGATGCCGGCCCAAGGCCGCCTCTACATTTGCCGAATCGCGCGAACAAGAGATGGAGATTAAGTGGAACGGAAAATGAGCCAGAGGAGCTCGGCATTGAAGAAGAGGATAGCAGTGGCGACGATCCAGGCGATAACGGAGGTGGTGCGAGAATTGGTGAACTCGCCCATCTTGGCGCGGTCGCCGGTGAATTGGATGAGCGGAATGATGGCAAACGGCAACTGAAAACTGAGAACGACCTGACTGAGGATGATGAGTGCCGTGACTTTGCCTTCGCCGGCGAAGCCGATGACAAACGCCGCAGGAATGATGGCGAGGGAACGGGTGATGAGGCGGCGCAGCCAGGGCTTGAGACGAATCTCGAGAAAACCTTCCATGACGATTTGCCCCGCGAGAGTGCCGGTGAGGGTGGAATTCTGGCCAGAAGCGAGGAGCGCGCAAGCGAAGACGGTGCCGGCGAGGCTCACGCCGAGGACGGGGCTGAGAAGTTTGTAGGCCTCGGCGATTTCCGCGACGTTGGAGAGGCCGCGGGTGTGAAATGCAGCGGCGCCGAGGACCAGGATGGCGGCGTTGACGAAGAGAGCGAAGCCCAGTGCCAAAGTGGAATCGAGGACGGCGTAGCGCAGAGCTTCACGGCGGTCGCGCGAAGAGTCGCCGAAAGCGCGCGTCTGCACGATGCTGGAGTGCAGATAAAGATTGTGCGGCATGACGGTGGCGCCGAGGATGCCGATCGCGATGTAGAGCATTTCGCGGTTACGAAGAATTTCAGCGCGCGGAAGGAAGCCGAGAGCGGCTTCACGCCAGAGCGGTTGGGCAAAAAAGATTTCGTAGGCGAAACACGCGGCGATGGAGGCAATGAGCGTAACGACGAAGGCTTCAATGATGCGGAAGCCGCGGCCCTGCAACGCGAGCACGATCAGTACGTCGAACGCGGTGATGAGGACTCCGGCGAGGAGCGGCAAGCCGAAAAGGAGTTTGAGCGCGACCGCCGAGCCGAGAACTTCGGCGAGGTCGCATGCAGCGATAGCGATTTCACAAACAACCCAAAGCGCGATGGCCGCGCGGCGGGAGTAGTGGTCGCGGCAGGCCTGGGCGAGGTCGCGACCGGTGGCGATGCCGAGCTTCGCGGAGAGCGCCTGGAGAAACATTGCCATCAGGTTGCTGATGAGAACGACGCTTAGGAGCGTATAGCCGAATTTCGAGCCGCCGCCGATGTCGGTGGCCCAGTTGCCGGGGTCCATGTAGCCGACGGCGACGAGATAGCCGGGGCCGGCAAAGGCCAGCATTTTACGAAACCACGAAAAGCCGGGGACGATGTGAATAGTGCGATAGGCCTCGGGGAGCGAGGGCATGGCCACGTCGCGGCGCCAGGCCGCAGGAGAAAAAATGCTGGGGGACGATTCCCTGCTGACGGGTGGTTCCATTTCGAGTTGTGGCGGGACCGTCGGTGCCATAGCTGATGTTAACTGCGTTAAATGTCCCTGCTAAACTACACTTAATGTCGGGCGCTGTCAATGGAACTTGAGTTGCTGGGGCTTTACACCGCAGCGCCAGGAAGGGCGCGCGCGGAGAAAGCGCGGCTGTGGTAAGTTCAAGAAGGCATTTGGGGAGAAATAAACGATGGACGAGCAGCGGCCGGTACAAGGTCAGGTGCAGATCAAGGCGGATGAGAAAGAACTGCAGGGGCAATACAGCAATCTGGTGATGATTCACCACAACTTGGAAGAGTTCACGCTGAACTTTATTTATATTTTCCCGAACGGAACGCAGGGGAAGCTCTTGAGCAGCACGATCGTGAACCCGGCTCATGCGAAACGCATTTGGCGGGCGCTGGGAGAGAATATCGGGCGATACGAGGCGCAGTTCGGAACCATCAAGGAGGCACCGGCGGGCAGCGAGCCAACGCCAAACGTCGGGTTCGTGCAGTAGAGCGCTGAGTTCTAACGCGACGAAATCGCAGGTAAACGGCTGTTGTGCGCGCCCTGCCGAGCCGTGCTAAAATCTTTTCGTTGTTCTTCGCGTGGGCCTGTAGCTCAGGTGGCTAGAGCGCGCCCCTGATAAGGGCGAGGTCGGTGGTTCAAGTCCACCCAGGCCCACCAGATAAGACTTCAAGCGAAGACTCCCCACCGGTGACCGTCGTCGAGGTACCCTTTCTCTGCCACGAGACTCAGTTGGAACGAATGATAAGAGTCGGAGAACCGGGAGGAGCTTAATGAACATCGGCCGACGAGATGCATGCGCGTTGCTTCCCGCACTTTGCGCCGCGATGTCAGCATTTGCTTCAGAAAAAGATGCCCTGAAGTCAGCGGCTTACCCATTTGAAAGCCTGCCCCTTGCCAAAGAAGGTCAAGCCGCCTACCGGGACATTCTGGAAGGACGAACGCGCACGGGTGACTATCTGGAAGCGCACGAGACGGTGCTGGAAGCCGGCGCCATGCCGCATCCCGCTCACCATCACGCTGGCGAGGAACTTTTCCTGATCAGCAGCGGGACAATTGAAGTTACAATCGCCGGAAAGAAGACCATCCTCGGACCAGGTTCGGCTTTTTTTGTAGCATCCAATGAGGAGCATGCGCTCCATAATGTGGGGACCACACTGGCCCAATATTTTGCCGTTACTTTGGGTCAAAAAGCCTCCTGACCAGAATGCCCCTGTGCCGCCCTCACTCGTCTGGTGCAGTTGCACAAGTACAATCGAACTCCCGCTGCATTTCACCCTTGGGATAAAATGCACAATAGAATTTCCTAGTAGGGTTTCAGCCTATGGAAACACGCCTTATCGGGAAGTCTGTGCCGCGCAAAGAAGGACGCGACAAGGTCACCGGCCGCGCCCGTTACGTGGACGACGTGACGTTTCCGGACATGATTTATGGGGTGGCAGTGCGCAGCTCTGTTGCGCGCGGCCGCATTCGGGGGATTCATTTCGAAGGCAGCATTCCCTGGGCGGAATTCATCATCGTAACGGCGAAGGATATTCCCTCCAAGAACTGTGTGGCGCTGCTGATCGAAGACCAGCCCTGCCTGGCCGATGAGTTCGTCAACCATCCCGAAGAGCCGGTGGTATTGCTCGCGCATCCGGACAAGTATCTGCTCGAAGAGGCGCGCCGCGGCGTGCGAATGGATGTCGAGCCGCTGCCCGCGATTTTCACGATCGATGATTCGCTCGCGCGGAAACAACTGATCTGGGGCGAGGACAATACTTTCAAATCATTCCACGTGGAGAAGGGTGACGTCGACAGCGCTTGGGGTAAAGCAGACTTCATCGTCGAAGGCGAATACGAGACCGGCGCACAAGAACAGCTCTACATCGAACCGCAGGGGATGATCGCGCGGGCCAGCCCCGCGGAGGGCGTGACGGTATGGGGCTCGCTGCAATGTCCGTACTACGTCCACAAGGCGCTGGCACACCTTTTCGGATTGCCGAAGGAGCGCATTCGCGTGGTGCAGACGGAGACGGGCGGAGGATTTGGCGGGAAAGAAGAGTATCCCTCGATGATCGCGTGCCACGCGGCGCTCCTCGCTTGGAAATCAGGCAAGCCAGTGAAAATGATCTACGACCGCGCGGAAGACATGGCCGCGACGACGAAGCGCCACCCTTCGCGGACGCGGCATCGCACGGGCGTCTCGCGCGACGGCAAACTGCTGGCGATGGAGATTGACTTCACGCTCGATGGCGGCGCGTATGAAACTCTTTCGCCGGTGGTTCTTTCGCGGGGAACCATTCACGCCGCGGGACCTTACGATTGTCCCAACGTGCGCATTCGCAGCCGCGCGGTGGCCACCAACGCACCGCCGCACGGCGCGTTTCGCGGCTTTGGCGCGCCGCAAAGCGTCTTTGCGCTCGAACGACATCTGGACCGCGTGGCAACGGCTATCGGACTCGAGCCGGAAGAATTGCGGCGGCGAAATTTTATCCACGAAGGCCAGCCGCTGGCCGTGAGCCAGGTAATTCGCGAGAAAGTGAGCATGGGCCTGCTGCTTGACCGCGCGCTCGAATTGAGCGGATACCACGCGAAACGAAAACGATTTCACGAAGAAAATTCACGGAGCACGATCAGGAGGGGCATCGGATTCGCCGCGTTCTTGCACGGCGCGGGGTTTACCGGGTCGGGCGAAGAACATCTCGCGTCGGAAGCGGCCGTGGAAGTCACGCGTGACGCTCGGGTGCGCATACTGGCGGGCAGCACCGAAATGGGCCAGGGCACGAACACGATTTTTGCGCAGATCGCGGCGGAAACTCTGGGGCTTGATTGCGAGCAGATCGAGATCGTGCAACCCGATACGGGAGTGGTCCCGAATAGCGGGCCGACGGTGGCTTCGCGCACGGCAATGATTGTCGGAAAACTGGTGGAGTCAGCGGCGCGCGCAGTGCAGCAGGCGCTATTCAAGAGCGGACTTCTCAAGAAGGGGTACGGCACAAAAGATTTTGCAGATGCGTGCCGCAAGTACAGCGACAAATTCGGTGCGTTGCAATCGCTGGTCAAATACGAGCATCCGCGGGATCTTCACTGGGACGATGAACGCTACCAGGGCGATGCCTATGGTGCATACGCCTGGGCCGTTTACGTGGCGGAAGTGTCTGTGGACACGCGCACGGCCGAGGTGCGCGTTGAGGATTTTGTCGCCGTGCAGGAAGTCGGGAAGGTGATTAATCCGGTGCTTGCGGCGGGCCAAATCGAAGGCGGGGTGGCGCAGGGAATCGGCTTCGCGCTGTATGAGAACGTGGTCTGGCAAGAAGGGCGCATGGTGAATGGGCAGATGACGAACTACATCATGCCCACTTCGATGGATGTTCCGCCGATCCGTGTTTTCTTCGAGGAGATTCCTTATCCGCGGGGGCCCGCAGGCGCAAAAGGACTCGGGGAGCTGCCGCTGGATGGGACGGCGCCCGCAATTGCGAACGCGATCGCACACGCAACCGGTGTGGACATCCTGCGAATTCCCGTGACGCCGGAAAGCCTGCTCAGCTTGCTGGAGAGCGCGCATGCCTGAGGCGGCGCGCAAGATTCGCGTACAGTGCATGCTAAACGGGCGCGCCACGACCCTGGAGGCCTATCCGATGGCACGGTTGCTGGATGTCCTGCGCGAGCAGGCGGGACTGACCGGCACGAAAGAAGGCTGCGGCGAAGGCGAGTGTGGGGCTTGTTCGATCGAGATGGACGGAGCGCTGGTAAATAGCTGCCTGGTGCCGGTGCTGCAGGCGGAAGGCGCGAAGATCCGCACGATTGAAGGTCTCGCCGATGACAAGCGGTTGCACGCCGTCCAGCAGGCCTTTCTCCTCCACGGCGGCGCGCAGTGTGGCATCTGTACGCCCGGAATGATTCTCGCTGCCGTGAATCTTCTGGCACGAAAGCCGCAGCCGACGGAGTCGGAAATTCGTGAAGGACTCGCGGGGAATCTTTGCCGCTGCACAGGCTATACAAAAATATTCGAGTCGGTCGTGGAGGCTTGCCGTGGTACGGAGAAACGCGCATGAGGTCGTACGTTCCGGCTTATGAACTGGAGGCGGCCCGGGATCTGGCGACGGCGCTTGAGTGGATGGCGCGCGAGCCGGGTGTTTGGAGGCCTTTTGCGGGCGGGACGGACCTGATGGTGCTGCTCGAAGCAGGAAAACTTCCGCACCGCAAATTTGTGAGTATCTGGGGCCTGCCCGAATTGCATGGAATCGACGTAACGCCCGCCCACGTGACGCTTGGCGCGCTCACGACCTACACGGAGTTGCGCCGCCACGAAATCATTGCGCACGAATTTCCGCTTTTGTGCCAGGCGGCCGCGGAAACGGGAAGCATCGCCACGCAGAATCGTGGAACGCTCGGGGGAAATATCGCGAACGCGTCACCCGCTGCCGATTCGCCGCCAGCGCTTTTTGTGTACGACGCGGAGCTTGAACTGGTTTCCGCGAGCGGCGCGCGTTGGGTTCCCTATCACGGCTTCTCGTCCGGCTATAAGCAGATGGATCTGCACAGCGACGAACTGATCCGCCGGATCCGCTTGCCGCGCGAAAAAAGGGGTTGGAAGCAGTATTACCGCAAGGTGGGAACGCGGCGAGCGCAAGCGATTTCGAAAGTGTGCTTCGCTGGCGCGGCGCGCGTGGACGCTGGCCGCATTGTGGACGTTCGAATCGCGCTCGGAAGCGTCGCGCCAACGGTCTTGCGCGCCGTCGAAACAGAAAAAACGCTCCGCGGCGAAAAATTGTCGCCTGCAACTTTGCGCGCCGCTCAGGAAGTTCTTGCGCAAGAAATTGCGCCGATTGACGACATGCGCTCGACGGTTCACTATCGGCGGTACGTCGCACAAAATCTCCTCGCAGAATTCTGCGAGACTTTGCCAGCCTAGCCGAAAATGCCGACTTCCTCGCAAACGCCTGCCAATGCTCCCAGCGCCCCCGATCTCATCGTTCGTGGAAGGCGAGTGGTTACACCGGAAGGAGAGGGGCCAGCGGCAATCCACATTCGCGATGGCGTAATCACAGCTGTTTCGGGGTTCGATGATATTCCCGCTGGATGCGCGGTGCACGAAGCGGGCGAGTTGGCCGTCATGCCGGGACTGGTGGACACACACGTGCATATCAATGAGCCCGGCCGAACAGAGTGGGAGGGATTCTCGACGGCAACGCGCGCGGCGGCAGCGGGAGGCGTAACCACTCTTATCGAAATGCCGCTGAATAGTATTCCTGCGACAACGAGTGCAGCTGGATTTCACGAAAAAATTGCGGCCACCGGAGGCCAATTGTGCGTGGACGTGGGATTCTGGGGCGGCTTTGTGCCGGGCAATGTCGCGGAGCTGCGTCTTCTTTGGGAAGCGGGAGTGTTTGGGTTCAAATGCTTTCTGGTTCCGAGCGGCGTGGAAGAATTCAAAGAAGTTAGCGAGGCTGACCTGCGCGCAGCGCTGCCTGAATTGGCGGCGCTCGACGCGGTGTTGCTGGCGCATGCGGAATTGCCGCGCCCGATCGATGAAGCTGTACGAAGGCGACCGAAACGCGCACCGGCAAACCGATACGCAACTTGGCTTGCGTCACGCCCACGCGAAGCGGAAAACGAAGCGATCGCGCTTCTCTTGAAACTCGGAGGTGAGTGCAAGGCGCGCATTCACATCGTGCATCTATCCTCCTCGGATGCGATTTCCCAGTTGCGGCAAGCGAAGTCACAACGTATGCGAGTGAGCGCTGAGACGTGCCCACATTATTTGACGTTTTTTGCGGAAGAAATCGCCGATGGCGCTACGCAGTTCAAGTGTGCACCGCCGATCCGCGAGCTGGAAAATCGCGAGAAACTCTGGACCGCGCTGCGCGATGGGACGATTGACTTCATTGTTTCCGATCATTCGCCCTGCTTGCCAGCGATGAAGCTGCGCGAAGAAGGTGATTTCCTTGGTGCTTGGGGCGGAATTGCCTCTCTGCAAATCAGTCTGCCCGCGGTGTGGACGGAGGCACGCTCACGCGGCTATGCTCTGACGCACGTGGCGGAGTGGATGTGCCGCGGTCCGGCGCATCTGGCCGGGCTCGAGAAGAGAAAAGGAGCCATTGTCGCGGGCTGTGATGCCGATCTTGTGATCTGGAATCCGGACGCGAAATTTCGCGTGGAGCCCGCGCACCTTTATCACCGGCATAAGCTGACTCCGTATGCGGGCCGCGAGCTTTTTGGCGCGGTCGAGACGACGTTTCTGGGCGGCCGGAAAGTTTTTGAGCGTGGACAATTCTCCGCGGCAGCAACGGGGCAAGTATTATATCGGGGCAAAGCATGAAGGATTTCACGCAACTTGCGGATCTGGCATCGGAACGGCTGGGGGGCCAAGCGATTGAGGCCAATGACGAATTCTTCGCGCGGAAGGAAAACCTGCTGAAAGAAGCAAAGCCGATTTTCATCGAAGGAAAATACACGGCGCGTGGAAAATGGATGGACGGCTGGGAGACGCGGCGGCGCCGCACGCCGGGGCACGATTGGTGCATCGTTCGCCTGGGACTGCCGGGAATTGTCCGCGGAGTCGTTGTGGACACGAGCTTCTTCAAGGGCAATTATCCGGAGCGTTTTTCGCTGGAGGGCTGTGACCTGGGAGGCAGAGCATCCTACAAAAACGAAAAGAAAAGACTGAAAGCCACGGAAACCAGATGGATCGAGCTCCTTCCGGAATCGGCGCTTCAGGGCGACGCGCAGAATTCGGTTCCGGTAAATGATGAGGGACGCTATACGCATTTGCGGTTGAACATTTTTCCTGATGGTGGCGTCGCGAGGCTGCGCGTTCATGGAGAAGCTGTGCCGGACAAGAAGCAGTTCTCGCACAGAGAGATCGATCTTGTGGCGGTCGGGAACGGCGGAAGCGTGGTCGCCTCAAGCGATGAGTTTTTTGGCGCGCCGCGAAATCTGCTGATGCCTGGACGCGCGACAAATATGGGTGACGGCTGGGAAACAAAACGCAGACGCGGCCCGGGCCATGATTGGGTCGTGCTGAAACTCGGTGTGCCGGGTGTTATACGGCGAATTGAAGTCGACACGTCGCACTTCAAAGGGAATTTCCCAGAGAGCTGCTTGTTGGCGGCGTGCTATGCGCCGAACGCGACATCGGACGAATTTCTGGCTGCACCACATGCCTGGCGAGAGCTTCTGCCAAGAACGAAGCTTGAAGCCAATCATCGTCACATCCTCAATGACTTTCAGGATGTCGGTGCGGCAACGCATGTGCGTTTCGATATTTATCCCGACGGAGGCGTCAGCAGACTGCGGATTTTCGGGCGTACGGAACCCACAGAAGATCGAGGCAGCGGAATTACGCGATTCAATCATCTCTCGCTGGCGCGAGCCCGAAAGGATTTGCTCGATTGTTGCGGCGCGAAACGATGGGCCCAGCAAATGCTCGAGATGCGACCATTCCCTGATCTGGAATTTGTTCTCGGTGTAGCCGACAAGGTGTGGGCGGGATTGGAGCGTGCCGATTGGCTCGAGGCGTTTCGGCATCATCCGGCAATCGGAGAGAAGCGGGTGAATGCGAAGCAATCCGCGACCGCGCGCCGCTGGTCGGCTGGGGAACAGTCTGCTGCGCAGAAAGCACAACAGAAAACGCTTGCAGCTCTGGCTGTGGCGAACGGTGAGTACCAGGCAAAATTTGGACGCGTCTTTCTGATTTGCGCGACGGGGAAGAGCAGTGAAGAAATCCTGAAGAATTTGCAACAGCGTCTGTCAAATGATTCTGAAGCGGAATTGCGCATCGCTGCGGAAGAGCAGCGCAAAATCACGCGGCTTCGTCTGGAGAAATTACTCGCGCCATGAGCCAGGTCACGACACATGTGCTGGATATATCGATTGGGCGGCCCGCCGCAGGTGTGCCCGTGATCCTTGAAATAGAGAAAACGGGTGGCGGATGGAAGGAATTGGGCCGTGGCGTGACCGATAGCGACGGGCGGCTGCGCGAGCTGCTCGCAGCCGGATCGCCGAAGGAAGGGACGTATCGCTTGACGTTCGACACGCGCTCCTATTTCGCCTCTCGCAAGGTCGAAGCGTTCTATCCGCAGGTGAGTGTTGTTTTTGAAGTGCGGCGCTCTAGCGAGCATTACCACATACCGCTGCTCTTGAGCCCGCATGGGTATTCCACGTATCGCGGGAGCTGAGCGATGGCAATTCGGCTGGGCGAAAATAATTATGGCAAATCGCGTGTGCGGCTGCTTCGCGTTACGCGGCAGGAAGGCCGCCACGATGTGAAAGAGCTGACGCTGGCGATCCAATTCGAAGGGGATTTCGAGGCGGCGCATACCAAGGGTGATAACCGCGAGATCTTGCCCACCGATACGATGAAGAACACCGTCTACGCCCTGGCGCGACAACATTCGATCGAGCCGCTAGAAAACTTTTGCGTACATCTCATCGAACATTTCCTGACATACAACCCGCAGGTCTCGCGCGTCAAGATTGAAGCAGCAGAAGACCGCTGGGCGCGCCTTCCACTCGGCGGAAAGCTGCATCCTTCGGCGTTCACGCGCGCGGGGAACGAAAAACGCACCGCGATGCTGAACGGTACGCGAGAGGCTACAACCGTTCGCGCAGGCATCGAAGGCCTGGTCGTGATGAAAACTTCGAAGTCCGCGTTCGAGGACTTTCTTAAGGACCCCTTCACGACGCTAAAGGATGATCAAAACCGCATTCTATCGACCGCGATGGGGGCCAACTGGCTGTATTCGAGGGAAGACGTCGAATTCGGCTCGATCTGGCATGGCGTGCGGGAGATGTTGCTGGAGACGTTTGCCGAGCACGACAGCAAATCGCTGCAGCACACGCTATATGCGATGGGCGAAGCCGTCCTCAACAATTTTAGCAACATCCGCGAAATTCATTTTTCGCTACCGAACAAGCATTTTAACCTGGTGGACCTTGCGCCTCTCGGGATGGACAATCCCGGCTACGTTTATCTGCCGACGGATGAGCCGCACGGTTTGATCGAAGCCACGGTGCGGAAGGATTGAGCAGTTGCTATTTCGCGATTGCCTCTTGAGCGCTTAGCTTCTTCGACTCTCCAGAATTCTGACGAAGGAAGCGGCGCGTAGCTCGGCCAGCGTTAGCCCGGTGAGCGACTGCGCTTCCTCGGCGGTCACTGCGCCGCAATTGATGGCCCGCAAGAAATAATTTAAAAGTCCCTGCCCCGTCGCTGCATCGTCGAAGACTTCGCCGACGAGCGTCGCCTGTGCAGCCTTGCCGATAAAATTGCGCAGGCGCTCCGATGCCGCGTCGAGGCCTTCGAGGAAAAAGGAATAGACGGCGGCGTAGCGCGTCGCGAGTTGCGCCGGATGCAGATCCCAGCCCTGGTAATAACCGTTCACGAGCGAGTGGCGGATGTGCTCGCAATGAAGCTTCCAGGCTTGGTGAACCGCGGTGCGGTTTTCCGCCAGCTGGCGCGCGGTGAGTGGCGAGCCGTCTTTACTGGTGCGATGCGTGGGCACCGGAAGAATGTTCGTCGCTCCATCGGACAGCCACACGCCCGTGCCCGCGAGCGCCACCTGCATGACCTCGCGCGCGAAGTCGCAAGCGAAATGGGTCATGTGCTGATAGGCCGCAGTGATGTTGCGACCGGCTGTGTAATCGTAGGTGCCGAAATGCGCGGCGATGCAGCGTCCGCGCCCCGCGGCGACGAGAGGCATTAGATTTACCTCGCCGCGTTCATTGAAGATGGATTGGGTCGTTTCGATCATCAACTCAAAGCGCAGCGTGCCGGGATCGAGCTGCAGAGCGAATTCAAGACGCGAACAAATATCGGCGAGCGCCGAGACTTCGTCGGGCAAGGTGACCTTCGGGAGCGTGATGAAGAAATTGGGCGGAAGTTTTCCGCTCGTCTTAGCGGCCAGCTCCGTCACGAAGATGTCGAGGGTGCGAATGCCGCGGTCACGAAGCTCTTCCGTGAAGGGCTTGATACGAATGCCGATGAATGGAGGAAGCTCGCCCGAGTTCATTGCCGCGGCGACTTCGCCTGCGGTGAATGCGGCGTGGCCGTCCTCCTCAGCGTCGGGCCGGTTGCCGTAGCCGTCTTCAAAGTCGATGCGAAAATCTTCCACGGGTTCGCGTTGCAACTTCTCGCGCACGCGCCGGTGAATCGTGTGTGCAAACCAGGCAGGAGGATTTTCTTTGCGGGCTGCCTGCGGGTTGGCCTCGATGGATTTTACAAGCTGCGCGACCGCGCCAGACGAGTCCGGCAGGCGTTCCGCACCGGGAAGTGAAATGGCCTTCGCAAACGAGGCGAAATCGGGGGCGAATTCATCAAGCGAGCGGAGTGCGGTTTCGCCGAGCCGGCGCGCCGTATTGGCGCGGAATAGATGCGCGCCGCCATACACCGTGTGGATGGGCTGGCGAGCGCCAGTGGCGCCGGGATAACGGCTCTCAAACGTTTTGTGCGCCTGAGCTAGCTGCGCCGCGATGTCTTGAAGCGACTCGTGAGGAAGAGTTCTTTTCATCGGCCCTCGTGACGCTGAGTGCTAGCGTGCTGTTTTCGTACAGGTCCGAACCGGTTGAAAAACTGGGGACAGGATACATCATCAGGGTTGCGAAGTGGCTGATGGCGAAGGGGATAGAGCACGGCTACTGGGGTTGAGAGAGATTTTGTCATTCGCAGAAACTGTGGGTGGTGGGCCAGAGATCTTGCCTTGCAAGTTCAGCCAGGGCGCCCCGCTAGAAACGACCAGAGTGCAAAGAACGCATAAGAGGCGCATCGCACCAACGGCGTGCCACGCGCCCAGGTTTGGAATAATTTGATGCCCCTTACCAGTAGGTGCATCGTCTGTTGCAGTGGTCAGTTCCTGCTGTACCCTTTGCGTTAAAATCGTACGAGTATGAAACGCCGTAATCGCAAGCGCGGCTCGAAAGCTGCGAAGCATGCCAAGATTCCCATGGATGCGGAAAAGGCTGCTGGCTCTTCCACCGCGTTTGCCGGGGCTGACCGCCAGACTTATCCTGGTGACGAATTCATTGCCCCTGTCGAGGTGAAAAAGTCCGGTGGCGATCCCACTGCACTTGCTGGGGCAGACTACGTGATTGATCTTGGCGACGAGTTCATCGCCGCTGTTGAGGAGGAAAAGCCTGCTAGCGATTCCGTTACGCTTGCCGAGGCAGACCACCACACTCATCCTGGCAACGAGTTCACTGCCGCTGTTAAAGAGGAGAAGTCTGCTGGCCCTTCGGTCGCGCCAACCGCGGCCGATCGCCGCACTCATCCTCGCTATGAGTTCACTGGTGCTGTTGAGGTAGTGGCGGCCGAGTCTGGCACGCGGATTGAAACGCGCCTCCGCGACCTGAGTCAGAAAGGTTGCTACGTGGACACGAACAGCCCCTTCCCTTTAGAGACAGTCGCAGATGTACGTATTACGAAGGGGGCACAATGGTTTGAAGCCCGGGCAAGGGTCGTCTTCTCCCAAGCTAACAAGGGCATGGGTCTAGTTTTTACCACCGTTGAGCGGGAGCAGCTTGGAACTCTGGAAACCTGGCTTGGCGAGTCGCGCGAAACCTCATGGCTCGCGGCAAACCGCCGAAGGAGCCAGCGAGTACTGATGAAAATCCCGGTGCGAGTCTCCGGGCAGACCGGCCCCGGATCGCTTTTTGAGGAAGAGACTCACACATTGGCGATCAGCGCCCATGGGGCGTTGATTGCGGTGTCGAAGCAGGTGAACAAAGGACAGCGGCTCTCTCTCTCGAACGTGCAGACAAGAGCTGCACTAGAGTGTGTTGTCGCCCACATTGGCAAGCGTGAGGGCGACCACGTTCAGGTGGGAGTGGAGTTCATGCTGGCCAATCCGATATTCTGGCACGTGACCTTCCCCCCGAAAGACTGGACACCTAGCCACCCACATGCGAAATCCCGGCTAAATACCCGCAAATCGAGTTGAAATCCCCTCAAGCTGGAGAGGGCGCAAGGAGGTACTGCCCGCGGAGGGCGCGGAGAAGTCTACGTGGCTGGCCGGAGCCGGCGCCGCTATGCAATCAGGCGAACTTTAGCGGCGATTGATTTCGGCTCCGCCTCGCGGCGGACCTTTCCGGCTTGCTCGAGTAACTCGCGCTCGGCGCGTGTCCAATCCTCAAGCTGATTTCCCGGCGCGCCTCCGCGCTCGAGGTAAATATGGTAGGCACGCAGGGCAATCTCCTCCCGTGTGGGAGGGGTCTTGACAGTTTGTGACTTTCTCGCCGCCAGCGAGGAACTTTCCCTCGTCTTGGGCATAATCGTCTCCTTCTGGCTGGGTTCTTCATTCTACCTTTGGTGAACATCGCGCGCCACCCATCGTTGGGGATTTAATCGCAGGGTTCTGCTTGAAAGAATGGCTCACTGCCGCCAGCAGGGATTCCCGGCACATTCCAAACAACGAAAGATCCGCGAGAAAGCGTCTAATGCCTGTGGAGGTGAAACTTCTGCGGAGATGCGGGGTTGATTACATTTGGACCCAGGAGGAAATATGCGAATTTCTGTGCCGCTGCTGTGTGTAGGTTTGATCTGCCTGGCGGCGAGCGCACCGGCGAAAGCGCAGTATGGATGGGAAAAATGGGAGGTAGCGCCGTTCGTGGGCTTTGAAACGAGCGGATCGGTTCCCGTCACGAATTCGTTGACGGTCGACCGGCTCCGCGTTAATAGCGGCACCAGCTTCGGCACTTTTCTCGATTACAAGCTGACAGAGAACACGCAAGCCGAGTTGATGTGGAACCGCAACACGACCTCGTTCAGCGAACGAAACGCGGCCACCGGAATCTATTCGAAAGTATTCAATTCGGATATCGACCAGTTTCATTTCGGATTGCTGTATATGCTGCGCAACGACGAAAAGAAACTGCGGCCGTTTATTGCCGGGGGACTGGGCTTCACGCACAACTCCAACAGCGGAAATAATTCCGACCGTACGGCGTTCTCTTACGGGCTCGGCGGAGGCGTGAAATACTATTTGAGCCGGCATGTCGGCTTGCGGGGAGATGCGCGGTTCGTGCCCACCTACGGGAACCGGACGCCGGGAATTATCTGCGATCCGTTCGGTTTCTGCGCGCAAACCCGGGTATCAAACTACTTCAAGCAGGGAAACTTCACGGGTGGATTAATCTTCCGTTTCTAGAACTTTTCACGAAATAACTACGCGCCCAGATCGCCGCGCTTGGAGAGAGCGGTAATGCGGTCGGCGGCGCGAAAAGCGAGAGCTTCGATCGTCATGGTAGGCTGGCCGCGGCCGGAAGTAACCAGGCTGCTGCCGTCGCAGAGAAAAAGATTCTTGATGTCATGGGTGCGGTGGTCCGGATTAATGACCGAGGTCTTCGAATCGTTGCCCATGCGGCAGGTGCCGAGCAGGTGGAAGCCAAGCTGCTGCTCATCGATGGGGAAGCCCCATTTTTGTTTGGCTCCGGCAGCATCGAGGAGTTCCAGAGACCGATCGGCAAGCCAGTGCGCGAGTTTGAGATCGTCGGGATGATCCTTGTAAGTGAGGCGGAGTGCGGGAAGTCCCCAGGCATCCTTGAGATCGGGATCTAGAGAGAAGCTGTTGTTTTCCACGGGCAAAGAAGTGCCGTGGCCAAAGACTTCGAAGGTACGCGTGAAGTTGTTGGCCACATTGGATTTGAACTGTTTTCCCCAGCGCGGAGTGCCGGGCGGGAGACCACCCATGGCAAAGCCGATGGGAGTCATATCGAAACGGGCATCGAGGCCGCCACCCCCGTAGAAGCCGACCTTGTTGGAGTCGAGCTCGTAGAAATCGTGAAGGACGCGGCTAACGGCAAAGCCCTTGTAGTCGTTCAGTTGCTCGTCAAAAACGCCGACGGACACAGCGCTGGAATTGAACATCAGATTTTTGCCGACGTAGCCGCTGGAATTCGCGAGGCCATTCGGGAATTGCTTGTTGGCGGAAAGCAAAAGCAGGCGCGGGGTTTCCGCACCGTTAGCACAAACCACAACGGCTTTGGCTCTTTGCAAGTGTGTGTTGCGTTGCTCGTCGAAGTAGACGGCGCCGATAGCACGGCCGGAAGCGTCTGTTTCGATACGATGGACATAGCTATTGGGCCGAATTTCGCAGCGGCCAGTGCGTTCGGCCATGCGAATGGCCGTTGCGAGAGAGCTGGACTTCGCGCCAACCTCGCATCCAAAGCCGAGGCAGAACCCGCAGTTCACGCAGGCGCTGCGTCCTGGGCGAGGCCGCGAAAGAATCGCCATGGGCGCTGGAAAGGGATGCCAGCCAAGCTTGCGTGCGGCACGCTCGAAGATCACGCCGGAAGATTTCACAGGCAGCGGCGGCATCGGATACGGCTTCGAACGCGGCGGATCAAAAGGGCTGGCGCCCGCAAGTCCGGAAACGCCAATTTCCCATTCCACTTTCGTGTAGTACGGCTCGAGATCGGCGTAAGTGATGGGCCAGTCCGCGAACGTAGCTCCGGCGATGGGGCCAATCTTACTGCGCCCGATAAAGTCGATTTCGTGGAAACGCCAGAAATTGGCGGTGAAGTGCACGCTCGTACCGCCAACGCAACGCCCGTAAACGAGCGCGCGCTGGTGTTTGGCTTTTTCATCGGGCGTCTTGCGGAAGGTGTTTGGCTGCAGTTGGGGATGATTCGTGAGCAGGTCTTCCCGAAGGACTTTAATTTCGTCGTGCGTGAAATCGGATTCCGTGAGGTACGGGCCCTGTTCGAGGACCACGACACGGAAACCATTCGTGGAGAGCTCCTTCGCCAGAATGCCGCCGGCGGCACCGGAACCGACGATGACGAAATCAACTTCGTCGGAGGTCTTATATTTTGGCTGATCGGGCCTCATTTCTTGTCTGCGTCCTTGGGAAGAGGTTGCCATCCCGGATAGTCCTTGTCGTAGTAGCCGAAAGGCGGCTGGAAGATGTGCTCGCGCTCGCGGCCAATGACCTTCCATCCGACGGCGTCGCGATTGCCGCCGGCATCGGGATCGATCAGGAAGCCGACCATGGTGTGCTGGCGAAGCGTTTCGAAAAAGGTCTGCGCGGCCAGACGAGGCCGGAATGGCCGTGCGGACACCGTGGAGTGCTCCTCGAGAGAATGCAGAACTTCATCCTGTTGTTCTGGCGTGGCAGCGGAGAATTTTTCAACCGCGGGGAACAGTTCACGCATCCTGGCCTGCAATTCGGGCAAGCCTTCCTTGTACATTTTCTGATCGTCCCTGGCGAAGGTGGTCAGGGCGCGATCAATAAAATAGAGGACTCCGGCTTCGCGGGCACCGGGCATGTCGTCCGTGGGGATGATACGCGCAGCGATGGCATCGATCTCCGTGGCTTGCTCGGGGGAGAAGAATTCAAATTTGGGCGGCGCAGCCGATTGCGCGGCGCGGTGGGCGTGGTCCGCGGCAGCGAGGACAGCAGGCCAATGGGTGGCAATCCAAGTGCTTGAAAGGCCGGTTATGCCGTGGGCGAGAAACCGTCGGCGAGAAAGTGAGTTATCCATGCGGGCGTGTCTTCTTGCTATTGAGGAACTGTACTTTGGTGGGCAAACAGGGTCAAGAAGAAAAGGCTGCTGGAAGAGAAATAAAGAACGAGAGTTTGCGGTGCCGCGCGGGGCTAGTGTAGGATTCCGCAGAAACACTGCGCAGAACGAAGTTTCGTGATTGAAGCGGACGAATGGCTACGCTGACAGGAGCAATCGGTACTGGGAGCAAGTGGCTGCTCGACAAGATTGTCGGAGCGCTTGCCGCCACGGGTGTCAACCCAAATTTCCTGACGTTTCTCGGGCTGCTTGTAAATTTCGGCGCAGCGGCGAATTTCGCGGTTGGAAATTTCAGGACGGGCGCGCTGCTTATTTTCTTCGCCGGCTTCCTGGACATGCTCGACGGGCAAGTGGCGCGGCGGCAGAACCGCGTGACGGCCTTCGGCGCGTTCTACGATTCGACGCTGGACCGCTATGCGGACATGGCGCTGTATATGGGCTTGCTCGTGTACTACTCGGTGAGCGGGCGCACGCAGTACGTGGTGCTTGCGGCGGTCGCAACTGCGGGCTCCGTGATGGTGAGCTATGCGCGGGCGCGCGCGGAGTCGCTCATTCCGCTGTGCAAGGTCGGGTTCATGGAGCGGCCGGAACGGCTGGTGCTGCTGATCATCGGCGGCTTACTTACCAAGATGGGACCCGTGCTATGGGTCATCGCAGTTGTGTCCACGATCACCGTGATTCACCGCATCGTTTATACATGGCAGGAAACGCGCGCGGGCCGTACTCTTCCGGGAATCAAGCTCAACCTATAACGCTTGTCTTCAGATTCGATTCCTCCTCCTTTCCCACTTTCATGGAAGTTTCCACGGGCGCAGAGATGATTTCGCGGACGCGATCGCGCAGCGCAGGCACGGCGTCTTTGGTGAGGCCTTTTGTTTCTATGGTGCCGTGGAGATAAACGGTAATCGTCGCGGGCCAGAGCATCCAATGGCCGGTGCGGTGATGCTGGAAAGAGCCAACGAGGCTGACGGGGACAATAGGAACGCCGAGCTGCTGGGCAACGCGGAAGCCGCCATCCTGAAATTCGTCGACACGGCCGTCACGCGTGCGCTTGGCCTCCGGAAAAATAATCAGGCTCGTGCCGCTGTTGAGGGCGTCCTGTGTCATGCGCCACATGCGCTTCAGGTCGGAGGGACGACGAATATCGGGCACGGGCACATTGCCGAAGCGCTTCATCAGCCAGCCGTAAGCCGGGATCTTGAAGTGAGACTCGAGTTCCCAGCCGCGTACGTACTGCGGAATGGAGCAGTACAGGATGAAGGGATCGAAGAGGTTAACGTGATTGACCATGAAGAAGCTCGTGCATTGGGGATCGAAGCCGGGGGAACGGCGTACTTCTACGCCGGTTCCGGAAAAATAAGCGATGCGGCGGCAGAAACTACGCTGCAGCCAGTCGTGCTTGCGGGGATCAAGAAAGATGCCGAGAAACACTAGTATCGGCGCCACGATGAAAAAGTGGAGGCCGCTGACGATCCAGAGAAACGCGCTGCGCAGCGCGAGAAAAGCACGGTTCATATATAGAGATCCACCACAGCGGGAAGGATGTCGAGGGAGCGGACCTCAAGGGTAGCGACTTCGCCGTCAATCATGACGTCAATGGGATCAGCCACATTGAATTCGACGTGGCGGACGGCGCGGCGCGATGCGAGCGGGTGCTCGATGTGCGTCCCATCGTAAAGTCTCGGCAAGGTGCGGAGCAAGCCAAGGCGGCCGATTGGCCCCCAGCGGACAAATTCGATCAGACCGTCGGAAGGATCCGCGTGCGGCGCGATGAGCATGGTGCCACCCGTGAACTTGCTGTTGTTGAACGTGAGGAAGAGGCAGCGGCGTTCGTCCCAAATTTTGTCGTCATCGCAACGGAGGGCAAAGGAGCGGCGGCGCAATTGCGTGACGCGGACGAAGACTCCGAGGAGGTAACCGAAATGGCCGAGCGGCTTGAAAACGCGATTCGTGAGCGCGGCGACGTCGGCCGTGAAACCTACACTCAAGAGATTGAACGAGTAGATTTCGCCGGTGGCATGGGTGAGGCGGATGAGATCGACGGGACGAGTGCGGCCTTCGAAAAGAGCTTGCATTGAGGACTCAGCTCCGACCTTGGTGAAATCACGAAGAAAGGAATTCCCGGTACCGAGCGGCAAAAGGCCGAGGGAAATTCCTTTGGTTACCTTACGGCCGGCGAAAATCCCATTGAGAATTTCGTGAGCGGTGCCGTCGCCGCCGACAGCGAGAAAGTGCCGGTAGCCCTGGTCATACGCTTCGCGCGCCAGCTCGACAGCATGGCCGGGTCCGGTCGAAGCAATCACGTCGACCTGCATGCCTTTTTCACGCAGGCGCGCGATTGCAGGGCCGGCAAGTTTGACGGAACGGCCGCGGCCAGCAACTGGATTGACGATTGCGAAAAAGCGTTCCTTCACGTGCGCACTAGATGTCGAACGGTCCGGTCTTTACCAGCTTCACAAGGACAAGATTGCAGTAGCTCGGTCAAGCTGCGCGAGGCGTTCCGCCAGTGCGTTCCTCTTAATCTTCAGCGAGGCCGTCCGGGGAAAGTCTTCATCCAAGAGAACAACCCCGTGGATACGCTTGTAGTTTAGCAGGCGATTGTTGCGCGCGGTGATTTCACGGCGAAGATCTTCGCCGTACTTCTGGCTTGGCTCGAGATGGAGAGCAAGGACAAGCTGCTCACCAACCATGGAGCGCCGTGGCCAAATGTAATTGGCGGCGAAGACACAGAATTCCCTGACGGGAAGACTCTCGAAAACAGTTTCGATGTCCTCGGGGTAGATGTTTTTTCCTTCCTCAGTGACGATCATGTTTTTCTTGCGCCCGAAGAGCTGCAAGTGGCCGGTCGGATCGAGCCGGCCGAGGTCACCGGTCATCAGCCAGCCGTCGACGATCGTTTCCGCCGTGAGCTCGGGGTCATTCAAGTAACCCGCCATAACGGTTTTGCTGCGGACGGCAACTTCACCGATACCCTCCGCGTCAGGGTTAACGACGCGAACTTTGATGCCGGGAAGCGGTTTGCCGACGGTGTCCGCGCGGAAGGGCTTGAGATCGTTGACGGTGCTGCCCATGCAGCCTTCGGTGAGGCCATAGGCGTTCGCGACGGGAATGCCGAGGTCGTAGAAGAACTGGAGCGTTTGCGGCTCGGTGAAGGCGCCGCCGACGATGATCGCCTGCAGTTCTCCGCCGAAGGCGTCGTGAACCTGTTTGAGCAGGCGGCGGCTAATTCCGAGTCGCGGCCGGCTTTTCGTTAACGCTTTATTGACCGCTCGCAGCGCGTTGAACATTTTTCGCTTTGCCGGCGGCAGGGCGTCAAAGCGCGCCTGAAGACCTTTCTGAAGATTCTTCAAAATGAGAGGCACTAGGGTGACGTAGGTAATTTTGTATTTCGCGAAAGCCTCGCGGACAAATTCCGGGCGGAGCGTGCGGAGATGAACAACGGTAGCACCACAAACGAATGGATAGAAGAAGCCAAGCATGAAATCGATGGCGTGGTTGGTAGGCAGAATGCTGAGATAGCGGGCGCCGCGCCAGAGGGGATAGAGAGAGGGAAACGCAGCGCACTGCTCGAGATAGTTCTCGTGCGTCAGCATGCAGCCTTTAGGACGGCCGCCGGTGCCCGAGGAATAGACGATGGAAGCGACGTGGTTGCGCTCACGCGGAATAAACACCGGTTCTCCCGCGCCGCGGAATTCCTCCCAACGATGCGTCTCATCGAGATCTGCATTAGGCAGCGCTTCGGTGACGAGAATAGTCTTCAAATTTGTTGCTGCGCTGCGACCGGCAGCCGCTCTGAGTTGCTGCCATATGGGATATTCGGTGATGAGCATTCTGGCACCAGAGTGCTTGAGCAGTTGCCATTGCTCATCGGCCGTGAGTTTGTAATCTAACGGAACAAGAACGCCGCCGGCGAACAGAATTGCATACGCGGAAATCAGCCATTTGGACTGATTGGTCATGATAATGCTGGCACGGTCGCCAACGGCAAAACCGGCGTCCTGCAGCGCTTTTGCGAGCGGATGGGCGCGGTCACGAAAAGCGCGGTAAGTGAGGCGTTCCTTCTCCCGCTCGCGGTCCGCCTCGATCAAACAGACCTCATCGGCAAACTGCACGAGTGCTTCCTTCAGCGGTGCGCCAATAGATTGATATTTGGAGAGGTCCAGCATTACAGGCGGGACTGAATGCGTTCAGCCAGGGTCTTGAAGTCACTCACGCCCTGGACTTCGTAGTCCGGAAGCTCTATGCCAAAATGATTTTCCAGCCGAGAGAGCATCTCGAGCGTCTGGAGGCTATCAATGCCCAGCTTCTTGAAAAAATCGTCGTCGGGCGCGAGCGAGCCTGCGGGAACATTGAAATGCTTCGAAGCCAGGTCGAGGATTTCCTGCGTGGTTTGTCCGAGGGTGCGCATACAGTCCTCAATTTATCATTTTTCCTAATCCGAATGAAAATGGGGAAAGATTAGGCCAGACCGGTCGATCCTTGCGCTTGATCAGGGTAGATATGGCATGGGGCCGGAGTCTTCGACAAATTTCTTGAGGGCGGCCATGACCGCCGGGTGGGCCCATAGTTCGCAGAATAACTCGATCTCGCGGCGAAGCTCCTCGTGCGGAATGGGCTTGATAAATTTTTTGGCGGCGGCGCGGGTGACGGCGTCGAACTTCGTAATTTGCGTGGCGGTTGCGCGGGCGATGTGAAGGGCCTCGCCCTCCGCAGCGAGCTGCGCGACCAGACCGACAGCGTGCGCGCGGCTAGCGTTGACGCTGCGGCCAGTCAATAACAAATCGCGGACAAAAGCGTTACCGAGGTCACGCTTGAGTCGGGGAATGCCACCCCAGCCGGGAATAAGACCAAGGCGAAGTTCGGGAAACGCGAAGCGCGCCATCTTGTCCGCCACGATGATGTCGCAGGCGAGGGCCAGTTCGAAGCCGCCTCCGAAGCAAACGCCGTGGACCGCGGCGATGGTGACGAATGGCGCAGCATCGATCGCGTTGAGCACGGCGTGCGTGCGCTCCAGAAATGCGCGCATACCGACGAGCCGCTCTTTTTCAGGTAGCGGCGCAGCGCCGTGGTAAAGTTCGCGGAGGTCGGCCCCCGCGGAGAAGCCGTGTTTGCGCGCGCTGGAGATGATACAGACCGCTGTTTCCGGCGTAAGCGCGCCGCAAGCGGCAACAAACTTCTCGAGCTCCGCGAGCACAGCCGTGCCAATTTCATTCGCGGGCGCATGATCGAGCGTCAGCTCGACGATTCCATCGCGCCATTCCCACCGCAGCGTCTTGCCTGTGAAGGATTTCATGATGACTGAATCCTATCGTACATGGCGTCGATCTCGGCCACATAGCGTGCACTGACGGCGTCCCGGCGGACCTTGCCGTTGGCGGTGAGCAGGCCGTTCTCGGGCGTGAAGGGATAGTGAATGACATGGAAATTCCGGACCTGGCGGTAGTGGGGGAGACCAGGATTGACGGCGTCCAGCGCAGATTGCACGGCGGCGGGCTCAATGCCACCGGTGATCAGCGCGCAAAGATAGCCACGGCCGTTCCCGACAAGGACCACTTGCTGCGCCCCGGGAAGAAGCTGGGCGATTTTTCCTTCCAGGGGCTCGGGCGCGATGTTATGGCCGGAATTCAGAATAATAAGGTTCTTAATACGGCCAATGATGCGCCAGTTGCCCTGCACATTGACTTCACCCTGATCGCCGGTGTGGAACCAACCATCCTGTAGAACGCGATCGGTTTCTTCTGGGCGATTCCAATAGCCGGGAAAAATATGCGGGCCTCGCACGACGATCTCTTCGTTGTCGGCGATCTTCATCTCAATTCGGGCGATAGCGGAGCCTACGAAACCCGGCTCGACGGGAAGGCGCGGATCATCCAAAGTGCAGATCCCCGTGGTTTCCGTGAGGCCATACCCTTGCAGCACGAGAATCCCGAGCATCAGAAAAAACTGCTGCGTTTCCGGAGCGAGGGGAGCAGACCCGCAGATAAGCGCTCGAAGATGCGGACCGAAGCGCTCTCTAATCTTGCGGAAGATGAGACTGCGTCCAAGAGCGAGCCATACAGCGTCGGATGCGCGGCCGCGGCCGACGTGCTGCCGCTGCCAGGCATCGCGGGCCTTTGCAAAAAGCGCGCGGATAAGCACACTGCGCTTTGAGAGAGCATCTTCAACGCCGCGCCGAACGCGTTCGAGAAGCGTTGGCACATTGAGAAAATAATTGGGAGCCGCGAGGCGGATTTCGTCGGCGAGGCGGCTGAGATCCGTCGAGAGCGTAAGAACGCTCTCGCGGGAGAAGCTGGAGAGAACCACGATCCAGGAGGCGGCGAAATTAAACGGGAGATAGTGGAAGACGCGATCAGGCTCCCGAGAAGTAACCAACAGTTGACCCATGAGTTGATCAAGCCGCTCGTTCGTGCAAGTAAGCATGTGCGTCAGATTGCCGACGTTGAGGCAAACACCCTTGGGTTCGCCTGACGTGCCGGAGGTGTAGATGATGGTGACCAGGTCAGCACCGCTGTGAGGATTTGGCGCGTCCGGGAGCGGCGACTGGGGCGACGGTTTACCAAGAACTTCATCAAAGAGAATACGGGGAGGCGCTGGTGAGCCGTCAGCGGGCCAGGCTTGCGCAATGGCCTCGCCGAGTGAGGCATCGCTGGTGAAGAGAAGACGGGGCTGGCAATCCTTCGTCATCTCGGCCAGATCGGCCAGCGCCTGGCGCGAATAAAGGGGAACGACAATGACTCCTTCGGCCATGAGGGCCAGATCAAACGCGATCCAGCGCATGGAGTTCGGTGCGAGCAAGGCGCAACGGTCACCAGGCTGGAGGCCAGCGCCGCGCAGATAGGCGCGAACGAGCTGGACCTGGTCGAGCAATTCCCTTCCCGTGAAGCTGACGAAATGGTCGCCGCGAATTTCGCGGAGGACGACGCGACCAGCCGAGCGTTGGAGCTGAGAGAAAATTTTCTCAAGAAAATTGAGCATGAGAAATCAAGTGCGAGCGGCCAAGGCGGCAGGAGTTGAGTCGTACCTTTCGACCAGATCGCGCAGAATGGGGCTGAGAGGCGGGAGGTAGTCTTCCCAGGAGAAAACGCCAGAACGCAGCGGAAACTCAGGATACGCGCGGCGGACAGCGTCTTCGAGGAAGGTGCCCATGCGCGCCAAGACCTTGAGATTGCGCACGACGGTCTTGGCGATGCCCTCGCGCACGGAATCGGCTTCAGCGATAAGCGTCTCCATCATGTTCAGCAACTTGGGTTCAAGCTCGGGATCATCGACAATCAGAAGAAGATGCTGGTGGCCGCGCTCGACCATGAGATTGCGGATGCGCTCGTCCATTGTGACGCCGGCGGAGGCCACCATCGCGGGCATGGACGTCACAATGCCGTGGTAGCGGGAAGAGACCATCAGCGTGCACTGGCGAAGGATGCTCACGAGCTGGAACATGTCGTAGTCGTCGGCAGCAAAAACCGGAGTGCCGGGAAGCTGCGCTGCAACATCGTGACAGGCGCGCGCATCGAGGCGTTCCATGTTGACGAGAACGGGGAAGACTCGGTGGCGTTCTCGGAAGGCGGCGGTAGCCTTGGCGAAGGCGGAGATGTAGCGGTTGTACTTCGCGTCGACATCCGCACCGGAGGCGTGGAAATAAACAGTACGGTATTGGCTCTTCTTGAACGCGCCAGTGGTGATGCTGGTGAGATATTTTGCCATGGATGCCTTCACCGGCCACCAGAATGGATGGATAGGGCAAAGGACCAGTACCGGGGTCTTTTCGTCCCAGCCAGCCTCGCGGAGCACCCTCCGGCCGTATTCCGGTGGATGGGGTTCGAAGGTCCATGCGGTGTCCGTGCCCAGTTCGGTGGAAATACCGAGGCGTGCGAGGATGGCCTGTGATTCGGGATTGCGGGTGATGATCAGGGAATCATGAACGAACCGCGCGCACATGCGCTCAATGAGCGGATCCATGTGGCCGGCCTCCCCGCCATAGCCGAGAGAGAGTTTGTTCTCAGCTGCGGCGATGCCCAGCGAACCAATCGTCATCGTCGTCAACGCATTAGCGAATTTGCTTTTGAACATCGAGCCTTCACAGGCGATGACACCGTGATTCTGCCGCACCTCGCGATAGAGGAAGGGCGGGTAAACGTCGGGGAGATGCACCTGGCGCGTGCCTTCGAAATAACCGCGGGTGCGGTCGAAATTCTGTGTCATGACGCTGAAATCGACGTTCTCGGCTCCGAGAACATACCGTGCCTGGCGGAGGGTCTCTTCTACGCGAACGTCGGCACCAGTATTTCGCGTGCCGTTGTAGGTGGCAAACAGCAGCTTGAGTTTCTCCCCTGGCGTCCAGCGGCGGCCGAGGCCGAACATTGAACCGACCCGGCTGATTTCAATGAGGGCACTCACCCAGGCAACGAGCAAGAAGTCCGTCATGCTCCAACTCCTTCTGCCATCCTTTTCGCAGATTCGTTCCTTGCCGTACCCTCTGGCCAGGATTTTGCCGGATAACGAAACTTGTTCTTGCGGCTGAACATCAAGAGAGGGTAGCCGTAGGTGGAAAACTTCGCCGGCGCTTCCCCAAGCTCGGCGACGACTCTCGAATTGTCGAACACCGTGTTCCAGGTCAGATACGGCCAGAAAACTTTCAGGAGTGAAGCGCCATGTCCCACAGCGCCGCCGCGTTTGGCAAAAAAATCGACAGTGCCCGAAAACGAGCGGCCGAACGAAGGCATGTAGGCTGGCCGGCGCCACCCGCCAGCTTGGGCGAGGGCGTCCGTCAGTTCGATGTACGTCTGCGAACGCTCGCCAGAGGACAGATGATAGATGGCGTGGGCGGGCGCGTCTTTTTGATGAATGGATACAATGGCCTTGCCGACGTAATTTGCAGGCACGATGTCGATTTTATCGTGAGGTCGGAGCGGAAGAACAGGCAGGCGAGCGAGAACGTCGAACGCCTGAACCATGTCGAACTGAGAAGTTTCCGGGCGGCGGCTGTCACCAAGCACGATGGCGGGACGAAAAATCGTCCGCGGCACGTCCGGCAAGAGCTGGCGCACCATGTGCTCGCAGAATTTTTTTGTCCGCGCGTAAGGATCGTAATCGGAGCGCGACCAGTCAATGGCGGCATCTTCCGTGACGACTTCATCCTGGCGCTTGCCGGCAACCGCAACCGTAGAAACGTGAGAGTAGCGGCGCAGACCGTGGCGATTTTGCGCGCGTCGCGCGAGCTGAAGGACCTCCAGCGAGCCGCGCAGATTGACATTGAGGCACTGTCTTTCGGATTTCCGATTGAGCGAGGCGGCGCAGTGAACGATAGACCAGGTGGTATCAACGAGCGCGCGGTAGTCGTCGTCGGACAGGCCAAAGCTTTCGTCGGTTATATCGCCACGGAAGATGCGGACGCGCGAATTAACGTACTCGAGGAATTCCGGAAAATCGAAATGAAGCTGCAGAGATTGCCATAGGCGCTCGCGAGCTTCCTGCCCGGATTTTGCGCGAACCAGAAGATTCAGCTTCTCGCCGTGCCCAGTGAGCAATTCGGCCGCCAAGTAGCTGCCCAGGTAGCCGGTCGAACCGGTTAGGAAGATCGCCATAGCGAATCGGAAGCTGTCGCGGATTGGGAAAGAGCGCGCACCGGGGCGGGCTCAGCGGACCAATCTAGCTCACGGGGCGTGCGGGCTTCCAGCGGGCGGCCTTCCATCAGCGGATAGCACCAACGGCGCAGCGCCGGAATGTGCACGTTGATCCAGTAGTCCCACCAGTCGATGGATTCTGGATCGAAGTCGAAGAGCAATCGCTCCTCGGGCGAAAGCGCGGCAGAGAGCAAGCGCGCATTTTCGCATTCGAAGACATGTTCGTTGTGCAGAATGAACGGCTCGTAAAGTTCGATGAGTTTTTCGGCGCGATTCAGATCGCGCTCTGCTTTGGCAAACGGTGGCTTCTTCATGTGCAGCGTACTGGCCGCGCGATTGATTCGGGAAACGACGGCCTTCTGCATGGGGATGGAGAGCCGTTCGTAGCGCTGCTTGGAAACTGGAATCGTTTCAAACTTCAGTTTCAGCCAGTGCTCGATGCCCTGTTGCGTCCTGTAGTGTTTGCGGTGAGCGAGGCCGGTGAGCTCGATGCTGCGGCCCATGTTGACCGGGTTGATCGCCGAGGTAGCGAGCTGATACAACCGGGCATTGCGCCGCGCGATCACTGCTGCGGCGATGAGCGTCATGCCCCGGCAGACCATATCGACGGGAATCACGTCGAGGCACTTGCGCGCGTTGGTGGGTAGCTGGCGGAAATTAGTTCCCAGCAAATAAGAGAGCGGGCCGGACGTGTTAATCCCTTCGTTCCAGCCGGAAAATGGCGAGCGCTCCGAACTTTCGACAATGGAAGGCCGAACGATGGCAATCGGGAGATCGCGGCCATGACGCGCGAGAATCGATTCTCCAAGGCTCTTCGTAAACGTGTAGGTATTGGGCCAGCCGAGGTGCTGAGCGCGGCGCGTGCCAACGCGGACCAGCCGATTGCGCGCCCAGCGGACCCGATTGCGCTTCAGCACGCCAACGAGTTCGTCTGCGGCGACTTTGGAAGCATCGCCGCCTCGCCCGAGCGCTTGCCGGCGCAAGGCCTTGGTAAGCTCGGGGCTTTCGGCGCGGTGTTCGATGTGCCGGATCGTCTCGCGCAGCGACGAAACTTCCTTCTCGGCGTCAAAGCCCGGGACGCTCAAGGGGTTGTAGTTTTCTCGAAGCTCTTCGCTGACGCGGCCATCGCGCATGCCGGTCACATAACATGTGGACAAATGCATCAATCCGGCGTGGCTGCAGCGGTGAAGAAATTCGAGCAGATGGATCGCGGAATCCACGTTCGAAGAAAGGGCATCGCGCAGATCAGGATTGAAATCGGTGAGGCCTGCGCTGTTGACAATCAGGTCGAGCGATTTCGCGAGCCGCGCCTGAGTTGCATCATCGAGACCCAGGCCCGGCCGGCTGACGTCTCCCTCAGCAACTTCGATCTTCTCCTTCAGAAATGCGCCGAGCTTCCTGCCGTGGCGTTCATGAAGTGCGTCGAAGGCGGGCGACTCTTCGACAATTTTCTCGAAACGTCGCTGCGCAGCGGTCGTCCGGTTCCGCCGAATCAGCAACGTAATCTTGGCAATATCCGGAATATTTTCGAGCAAATCGACCAGCCAGACTTTACCGATAAAACCGGTCACGCCAATGAGCAGGATGTGCCGCCCGGCCAGCGTTTCGCGGACAGAAAGGCGGCGGGCCTGCGGTTTTTCCGCGAAGATCACGACCGCCTTGCCGCGCGGAAGAGCGGGGCGCGCAACGTCTTGCGCGGCGGCTTCGAGCCGCTCCGGCGCGTTCGTCCAGCCAAGCTGCACAAGAAGTTTTTCCTTCGGCATGCGGCCGTCGACCGACCCGCTGGCCAGCCACGCAAACGGACCCCGCGGACGCACGACCGGATCGAGGAGCCTTCCCGTCGCGTGCCCGTCGCGAAATTCCAAACGGTTGGCGATGAACGACTCCACACCGAAGTGTTTGGCGAGCGGCCGTAGAATATGTTCCAGCGCCTGGCCGACGAGGATAATGCGTTGCCCGCCGCGAACACCGTCAATCAGTTTTTCGACGGATTCCCGGCGGAGCTGCGGCTTCAAAACATACTGAAAATATTCTTCACCGAGTAAATCGAGGCGGTCGCGGCTTGTGCTACGAAGAAGCGCATGCAGAAGCCGTGTGGCAAATGTGCGGCTCGTGGCGTAGGCCACCGGCCGCGTGAGCGCCATCGCCGCCATGCCCGCGCGGCGCGTCCAGCGTTCGGAAAAGCTCTGGGCATTCCAGGTGAAATAGCCAACGGGGCGCAACGCCCCCATCTCAAGCAGCGAGCCTTCTACCCGCCAATAGGTCACATCGTGCGCCCTAGTTGCCGGAATACCGTCCGAATTGGAATTTGAGCCTGCCATGCCGGTCGACTAGCTATCGGATGGTGCGTCTTGATTCCTAAAGTTCTGCTGTTCGGCAATCGCGAATGATGCGCACCTCTTGCCTATTTCAGCCTGAAACGGGTTTTCAGCCGGCGCCCCTGCTACACATCCATGGCCCCCGAAACGGGTGGCTACCAGCTAGTTGGGAAAGAGTAAAAGTAGCATTCCCAGCAGCTTCTCGCAAGGTAGTCAGGGTGTGGGTAGTGGGTCAGTTTCCGAGAAGGGCTTCCCGGGAATAAACTCAGCGAAGGGCCGTAGGGTATACAGAAGGTCGGGCGCAGATGCGCGCGCCGAGAATGGGAATGATGCGCGCCTGAAAACGCACAGCTTGCTGGGTGCACCCTATTCAGTTCGACTGGCAATTGGGTCGGAACGGCCAACCGAATCGTTTGTCTGAACGGAGCACTTGCTGCCCAGCAGGCTTTCGATCGTGGAAAATAATTCACTCGTGCGGATCGGTTTGGAAACATAAGCGTCCATACCGGCAGAAATGCATCGCTCCTGATCGCCCTTCAGCGCATGGGCGGTCATGGCAATGATCGGAACGTGCCCACCGGTCAACTTTTCTTTCGCCCGAATCGCTGCAGTAGCTTCGAAACCGTCCATGCCGGGCATCTGGATGTCCATGAGCACAACGTCGAACTGGTCCTTCTCAAAAGCCTCCACCGCTGTCCGGCCGTCACCGGCGACTACCACAGAGTATCCGCGCTTCTCGAGCAGGCGGACTGCCAGAGTTTGGTTTACGGCGTTGTCTTCCGCTAACAGGATTCGTGAGCGATGCTTGTTTTCTTGCAACGTATGGCGGGTGACCAAGGGTACGTGCTTCGTCTTGGATACTTTATTTAGGACCTGGCAAATCGCATCCAACAGTTCCGTTTGGCGAATTGGCTTCACGAGATAGGCAGAAATCCCCAGTCCTCGACAGCGAGCGGCGTCACCGAGGTGACCGGTCGAGGTTAGCATCATGATCGTCACGGCGATCAAGCCCGGGTCCTTCTTAATCCGTTCAGCCAGTGCAAACCCATCCATCTCCGGCATTTGACCGTCCAGCAAGATTAGAGGGAATGGGTGGCCAGTGCTCTTTGCGATTTCGAGTGCTTGCAGGGCTGCCCGGCCATCTTCGACTGCTGTGGGGCGCATTCCCCAGCGAGTTAGCATGCCATGAAGAACTCGGCGATTTGTGTAATTGTCATCTACGATCAGCGCGTGGAGGTCACGCAATTGTTCTGGCTGAAGGGGAGCGGAGGGCAGGGAGGGTTTGTCCTGGACCCCCAAGGACGCGGTGAAGTGGAACGTACTGCCTTTTCCCATTTCGCTTTCCACCCAGATCCGCCCATTCATCATCTCGACCAGCTTCGTGCAAATGGTCAATCCCAGTCCGGTGCCTCCATACTTGCGTGCCATAGACCCATCCGCTTGTGAAAAGGCATCGAATATCTTTTGTTGCTTGTCGGCGGGGATGCCGACGCCCGTGTCTTTGATGGCAAAATGCAGTGAAACAGTTTCCGAAGACTCTGCTTCCTGTGTGACGGACAACAGAATCTCGCCACGTTCCGTGAATTTTATGGAATTACCAACCAGGTTGACAATAATCTGGCGGATGCGTCCAGGGTCGCCTAGGACTGCTTCAAGGACGTCGGGCTGCACTTCGTAAATCAATTCCAGGTCCTTCTGATGCGCGCGGAAACCGAGTGCCTTCATGGTTTCGCCCAAACTCTCGCGCAGGTCAAAAGGGATCGACTCGAGATCAAGTTTGCCAGCTTCGATTTTCGCGAAGTCCAAAATATCATTTACCACTGTTAGGAGTGACTCGGCTGAGAATTTAACGAGACCCAGACTATCGCGCTGTTCAATAGTTAGCTCAGTGTCCAAAACCAGCTCCGTCATACCAAGAATGCCATTCAGCGGTGTGCGGATTTCATGGCTCATGTTGGCGAGAAACTCGCTCTTGGTGCGACTCGCGGCTTCCGCGGCGCACTCCGCCCGACTGCGTTCGGCGACCTCCACCTGCAACGCTTGGTTGGCCTGGGCCAGATCCGCGGTGCGGGCGCGGACCCGTGCTTCCAGCTCATCCTGCGCCCACCGCAGGCGCGTCGCGGTTCCCGCCTCGCTCTTGAAGATGGAGGCCATGCTGATGAAGAGACCTGCCAGCACGCAGACATATTGCAGAGCTGTTAGTACGTGACCGGTAGTATAGAGGGGGTCGTACAGTTTGTTGTAAAGAGGATAGTAGGTTAGATAGCTGGCTGACCCCAAAATGAGTGAAAGCACCAGCCAGTGTTCAAAATCGTCGGTTTTCCACGCGCCCTTCCGCCAGTATCCGATGGCGGACAACCCAAAAAAGAAGGCCGGCACAGTCTCCAACGGGCGGTGAACCATGAAATTCGGGTAGTAGTCCGGAGGTAGTTGTACGATTCCAAAGAAGAAAAAACTAACTAGAGTAAACGATCCGACGAGGATATAAACCAGGTACTCCTCACTCCGGCTCGCCGTCGGGTGTCGCAGCTCCCTTTTCCCAGCCAGCAGACTCGCACACATCAGGAGAGATAGGAACAAGCGCGGCGTAACTCCGCTCCAGAGTGTAAGAGCCACCAGAGCGGAGGGCGTGCGCCCCGCCAGAAACGAAGAGGTGATCGCCGCATGGTAACCGTTGAGGAGAGCTGTTCCCAGAAAGCCGCTGCCGAGAAGTAAGAACGTGCTGCTTTTCTTGGTGTAGTAACGCACTAGGGCCATAGCGCCGTTGATGAGGGCCAGTACCGTGGCGATGCTCTCCAGCAACGTGTGCAATTCAGCGTTGCTTTTCCAGGTCATCTTGCGGAGGACGAGACCGCTAAGAAGCAGAACCACCAAGAGCAGAATGTAGCCAAAGGATCTTGCTAGGGCTCGTTCCGGTCGCGGATCCTTCATCCCGATGAACCTCCTACCACCCACACTTAAACCCTGTTGGACTAAGATAGCCGCGCCCTAAAACCTCGTAGACTTCAGAGTTGAGCGAGTCCTTTGAGACATTTCGCCGGAAGGGGGTTACTCCGAGATCATCACAGCGTCAGAACTAAATTACCTAGGGCGGCGAATCGAGAGGGAACAAAACTTACTTTTGCAAAATCGCCAACGTAAACTCTACCACATCGAGTGAGGCGGCGACGTGACAATGAATCGCCGGGTGCCTTATGAGCTACAGCCAGGTGTGAGCTTTACATTCGTACTGCAACGGGCGTTACACGCCCCAACCGTAGCGTTCGGCGTGTTCGAGGGTTCGCTGCATCTCTTCGCGCAGGATCTCGGCGAAGACCGAACCGCCGACCGCCCGGGCACCAGGCTCGGTAATGTCCGGAGTGCGGTAACCGCCGGAGAGAACGCGGATAAGAGACTGTTCGATCCAGTCGGCTTCGAGAGAGAGGCCAAAAGCGTCGCGCAACATCATCGTTACGCTGAGAATCGAACCGATGGGATTGGCGGAATCCGTGCCGGCGAGCGACGGCGCGGAGCCGTGAATGGGCTCGAAGAGCGGCGCGCTGGTGCCGAAGCTGGCCGAAGGAATCAATCCAATTGAGCCAACCAGGGCAGCAGCAGCGTCGCTCAAAATGTCCCCAAACATGTTGGAGGTGAGCAGCACGTCGAATTGTGACGGCCGCAGAACAAGTTGCATCGCGGCATTGTCAACGTACATGTGCTCGAGCTTGACCGCCGGGTAGACCGCGGTCATCGAAGTGACCGTGCGGCGCCAGAGTTGCGAACTCGAAAGAACGTTGGCCTTGTCCACCGAACACAAGCGCCGCGAGCGATTCTCCGCGCGTGCATATCCAAACGTGGCGACGCGCTCGATCTCTGCTGTGGAATAGGACTCCGTATCGAAGGCGCGCTCGACGCCCTTCTCGGTGACGTTTCCGCGCTCGCCAAAATACATCCCGCCGGCAAGCTCGCGCACGATTTCGAGGTCCAGGTCGCCAATTTTTTCCGGCTTCAGCGGTGAAATTCCGCGGAGCGGCTCAAACAGCTTCACCGGACGCACGTTGACGTAGAGCCCAAGCCCTTTGCGCAAATCAAGCAGGCCGCTTTCCGGCCGCTTCCCCAAGGGAAGCGAATCCCACTTTGGTCCGCCGACGGCGCCAAGGAAAACCGCGTCCGCCTTGCGGCAGGCCTCAATCGTATTGGCGGGGAGCGGCGTGCCCGCCGCATCGATGGCCGTTCCGCCGATCGGAAATTCGTGCAAGTCGAACTGGTGATTAAATTCATGTGCGGTTTCGCGAAGAACGATAGCGGCCGCGCGCGCAACTTCCGGCCCGATGCCGTCTCCCGGAAGAAAGACAATCGTCTTTTTCATATGGGTCCCAGGAAAACCACAAACTCAAAAATGCCTCACGGCGAATGTGGCCGTGTCTTTGACCGCTCTGCGGCCACAAGCGACAACGACCCAGTTGCGCAGCGTCTAATCAGGCTACGGGTGACGCTTCTTTTGCGAGCGCGTTTGTTCCGCGGCGCATCACCTCGTGCGCGATGGCCACGACGTCGCGCTGACGAACTTGTTTGGCCTCGTCGGCGAGCGCAGTGACACGGCGATAGCATTCCGCAAGCTCGGCGTCGCTCGGCTCGTAGCCGAGGTCACGCAGGTGCATCCGCAGCGCGTTGCGCCCGGAATGCTTGCCGAGGACCATCGAGCGTGATGGAACGCCAACGGTCTGCGGCGAAATAATCTCGTACGTGAGCGGATTCTTGATGATGCCATCCTGATGGATGCCCGCTTCGTGCGCAAAGGCGTTGGCGCCCACGACGGCCTTGTTCGGCGCCACCTGCGCGCCCGTGATCTCCGTGAGCATGCGGCTCGTACGAAAAAGCTCTTCGAGGCGCACTCCCGTTGTGACGCCGAAACTGTCTTTCCGTACAGCCAGCGCGACGACAATTTCCTCGAGCGCGGCGTTCCCGGCGCGTTCGCCAATTCCGTTGATTGTGCATTCGATCTGCCGAACACCCGCGCGGACCGCAGCCAATGAGTTGGCCACCGCCAAGCCCAAGTCATCATGGCAATGGGCACTGAGAGTAACGCTCGCCGGGTCCCCCAGGTATTCGCGCACTCGCCGGAACAACGCGCCGTACTCTTCTGGCACGGCGTACCCCACGGTGTCCGGCAGATTCAGGACCGTGGCGCCGGCATCAACCGCCACGCGGCAAACCTGACAAAGAAATTCAATGTCCGTTCGGCCCGCATCCTCGGCGGAAAACTCGACTTCGCCCACATGCTGCCGCCCAAAACGGATCATCGAGCCGATGGCTTCAAGCGCTTGCTCGCGCGTGATATTCAGCTTTGCGCGAAGATGAAGGTCGGAGGTCGCAAGAAAAACGTGCAAACGGGGCGCCGCGGCGGGTTCGAGGGCCTCGAGTGCCGCCGTTACATCCTCCTTTTTGGCGCGAGCGAGCGCCGCAATGGGGACGTCGCGTATTTCCTGGGCCACAAGGCGCACGGCCTCGAGATCGCCGCGTGAGGCAATCGGGAATCCCGCTTCGATGATGTCCACGCCTAGCGCGGCCAGTTGCCGGGCCATGCGGATCTTCTCTGCCGTGTTCATCGAGAAACCGGGCGACTGCTCGCCGTCCCGGAGAGTGGTGTCGAATATGCGTACAGCGTCCATGGAATCTCCCTGCCTTAGTAACGCAAAAAAGCTACCCTCTAGTCAAATTTATCTTTATTTTACTTTTGATAATGTCGCCTTATACTGTGCGCGAGGAGAATCACGGTGGACCTGAGCGAATTGCAAGTGTTTCTCATGGTGGCGAAGGAAGGGAGCTTTTCACGGGCCGCGGAGCGCTTGTACCGCACGCAGCCCGCGGTCAGCCTGACGATCCGCAAGCTCGAGGACTCCCTGGGCCAGCCGCTGTTCGTGCGCGGCGCACGGCCGGTGCGGCTGACGGATGCGGGCACCTTGCTCCGCGAATATGCCGAGCGGCTGTTGAACCTGCGCGATGAAGTAAAGAAGGGACTTACCGAACTGCAAGGACTGGAGCGCGGCGAGCTTTCGCTGGGCGTGAACGAAAGCTCGATCCATGCGCTGCTGCCGGCGCTGGGAAAATTCCGCGAACTGCATCCAGGCGTCCAGGTGCGCGTGCACCGGATGTTTTCGCGTGACATTCCGCATGAGGTGCTCAATTACCGTCTGGATCTCGGCGCGATTTCCTTTGTGCCGCGAGATCCCCAGTTGGTGGCCACGGAGATTCTGAAGGATGAGCTGACACTGGTGGTGCCGCCAAAGCACGCGCTGGCGAAGAAGCGCGAAGTGGACGTCGCGGATCTGGGGAAAGAAGATTTCGTCGCGCACATTGTGGAATCACCTTACCGGCGGCGCGTCATCGAGCTTTTTGCGCGCAATCGCACGACGCTGAACATGCCGATCGAAATGCCCACGATCGAGAGCATCAAGCGCTTCGTACAAATGGGCCTGGGCGTGGCCATCGTGCCGCGCATGTGCGTGCGATGGGAGATCGAGCGCGGCTGGATGAAAGAGGTCAAGATACGACAGATGAATATGCCGCGGCACGTCTATCTGGTATCCCGCCGCGGCGCGCGCCTGCCCCACGCAGCCGCCGAGTTAGTGCGGATTCTCAAACAGGAGTGAACGCAAAGAAGCCGTGCGCGTCTTTCCGTTGTCAGGTATGCTGCGAGTCGCCCGAATAGCAGCGGAGTGATTCGATGACTAGCGGATTGGCGATCCTGGCGATTGGGTTTTTTCTCGGGATGCGGCATGCGACCGACCCGGACCACGTAATCGCCGTGTCGACAATCGTGAGCCGCGAACGCTCAATCGTGAAAGCCGGACTTATCGGCATCCTGTGGGGCGTTGGCCACACGCTGACGATTCTGGCCGTGGGCGCTGCGATTGTTCTCTTTGGGTTGGTGATTCCGGCGCGCGTGGGCCTAACGATGGAGTTTTCCGTCGGGCTGATGCTCATCCTCCTCGGTGTGCTGAACCTTTCGGGCGCGATGAAATGGTTAACCGAGAAGTTCGCTCCCGCTCATCCGCCACACTGCGGCGAACACGTGCATGTCCACGGGCACGGCGCGCACCTGCACTTTCACCGGCACGCGCACGGGCCCGGCGAAGAACATCATGGCGCAAGCCTCACGTCACCGGACTGGCTGCGCACTCCGTTCGCGCGGCTGGGTCTCTATCATTCATGGCGGCCGCTGCTGATGGGAATCGTGCATGGCCTGGCGGGTTCTGCCGCCGTCGCGCTACTGGTTCTGGGCACGATCCGCGAGCCACGCTGGGCAGTACTTTATCTGCTTGTATTTGGCGTGGGAACGATCGCGGGGATGATGCTGATTACTGCGGCCTTCGCAATTCCCTTCTCATTCGCGAGTTACAAATTTGCATGGCTCAATCGCAGTCTGGTGACAGGATCGGGCCTGCTGAGCCTCGCCTTCGGGCTCTTCGTTTCTTACCATATCGGCTTTGTGGACGGCCTATTCAGTCACCATCCGAACTGGACGCCGCGCTAGCTATTCCTCGAGGGCCGGGTCTCCCCGGCAAACCAATGGCGATCAGCGTCGCGCAATTCGTGGCCGCGCTGCTCTTGCGCGCTTAAACATGCGCTGGAGCGGACCGCAGATTACGCGCGCTGCGCGAGAGCTTGTTCAACCGAGGGATAAACAGGAAGTAGTTTCAGCAGGCCGGCAACCTGCATGACGGCGGTGCCCTGCACCGTGAGCGCGGCCAGGGCAAGCGTCTTGCCTTGCTTACGCCGGCTCACAAATAGAGTCACGAGCGCACCAACACCAGCGGAATCCAGAAACGACAACCGGCTCATGTCAAGAATGAGATGAGCCGCGGGCTCCGGCCGTAACGTAGCGAGAAAGTCGTATACATTCTCGAGGCTCAGCTTGCCATTGAGCGCAATGATGAGTGAATCGCTCCTGCCAGAAGGCTGCTTTTCCAGAACCAGTCTTGCAGGCTGCATAAGTGCGCTAGGGTAGCCGAATCTACGGCGCGTCACTACTGAATTTTCTACCATGCTGAAATCTTGCCGCGCCCGGCAGATGTGTCCTGACCGGAGGCTCACGATGACGGCCTCAACAGCAGGCGGATAACAAATCACACCGCCGCCGGTTCAGCTCACTTTGACCCTAAAGCAGCGGTCGAGATAGCCTTCTGTCTGCGCACTGAAGATACTGTCCATGGAGATCGTTACTTCGAAACAGAAACGCGATAGATCACGCCCGCACCATCGTCCGAAACGAGCAGCGAACCATCCGGCGCGACCGTAACACCTACGGGGCGTCCATACACGTCCGCCTGTTTTGGATCCGGTACGAGCCCCGTCAAAAACGGCACAGGATCCGCCGACGGCTTGCCGTCCTTGAACGCCACGAACGTGATCTGATATCCCGAGCGGGTCGCGCGGTTCCACGAGCCATGCTCCGCGATGAACGCTCCACCTTGGTAACTCTCCGGAAATTGCTTCCCGGTGTAAAATGTAAATTGCAGCGGCGCCACGTGCGCACCGATCAACACGTCAGGAATAATCGCGCGCGCCACCAAGTCCGGCCGCTGCGGCTTCACGCGCGAATCGACATTATCCCCGATGTAGCTGTACGGCCAGCCATAAAAACCGCCGTCCTTCAAAGACGTAAAGTAATCGGGAGGAAGGTCGTCCCCGAGCTCGTCGCGCTCGTTGACGCTGGTCCAAACCTCTCCGGTCTTCGGTTCGATCGCCAGGCCCACTGGATTCCTTAAGCCTGTCGCAAACAAGCGCGCATTCTTGCCGTCTGGGTCGCAGATGGTTACGGCCGCGCGGATCGGCGGATTGTCTACATCAATGTTTCCATCCGAACCCACCGCAACGTAGAGATGCTTGCCGTCAGCGCTGAACGCTACCGTCCGCGTCCAATGTCCTCCCGACGGCAAATCCAGGAGTTTCTCGGCTTCGCCGGTACGCTTTGACGTTTTCGCATTGTAATGAAATCTCACGACACGCTTCATTTCCCCCACGTACACGTAGTCGTCATGAAACGCGACCCCGAACGGGCGAGTCAGTCCGCTCGCAAAGACTTCGCGCTCCTGCGCTCCCCCCGTATTCTGCGGATCACGGAGAATGACGATCTTGCCCGCTCCGGTTTCCGCCAGAAAAATATCTCCGTTAGGCGCCGCCGTCAGCCAGCGCGGCGTCTTGAAGTCCGAGGCATATACATTCACCCGGAATCCGGCGGGCACCGTGGGTAGAAATCCCGCGGGCGGCTTTTCCCTGCGCGGCCCGTTTCCCGCCGATCTGGTCGCAAACGGCGCGGGAAGCTGCGGTTTTTGCCCGTGGGTGATCTGCGCTCGCAGAAAGGTAGGCAAGAATGCCAGAGTACTCAGAAGAAAAATTGTGCGCTTATACTCTGACATGGAATCCCTCATTGCAAGGATTGTTCAGGCAGAGGTAGGATGCATCAGAGCTTGCTTGCGTTCCAGTAACGTCATTCATTTTCCGCAAGCCGGCCCTTGCATCCAAAACGCAGCCAGGACCGTCTACTCTAGCAGTTAGCTCAAGGAGTGTAATGGTGCGCAGCCCTTTCATAGGCAGAGGATTTGCCTTCATCCTGATCGTCGGCTTTCTCATCTGGAGCGCCGTGCGCTCTATCGGTGCAAGGCCCCCAGCCACTCCTCGGCTGCCCTTCCCCAAGCCCACCCTGGATGAGCCCTTGGCGTCGGCAAGAGGCCGGGAAACAGCGGTACTCGCGGGAGGCTGCTTTTGGGGCATTCAAGCGGTGTTCGAACATTTGAAAGGAGTGAGTTCGGCTACAGCCGGATATTCCGGGGGCCGCATAAAATCGCCCAGCTACGAAATGGTGAGTTCGGGCCTGACGGGACACGCGGAATCCGTCAGCATGACATTTGATCCATCACAGATTACTTACGGACAAATCTTGATGGTCTATTTTGCGGTGGCGCACGATCCGACGCAGCTGAACCGGCAGGGGCCCGACACTGGCTCGCAATATCGTTCGGCCGTTTTCTATTCGAATGACCGACAGAAGCGTGTCGCGGAGGCCTACGTTGCGCAGCTCGATACAGCGCAAGTCTACCCGCAAAAAATTGTCACGAAAATCGTGCCTTTCGAAGCATTCTACCGCGCGGAAGAGGTTCACCAAGACTATTTGGAGAACCACCGCGATCAACCCTACATCATCTTCAACGATCTGCCGAAACTCGAGCGCTTGAAGCAAGAGTTTCCAGAGCTCTATCGGAAATAAGCCTCGAATTGCCGTGATGTACTATTTCACCGGAGGCCGCTCCGTCGCCGGTTTGCTCCCTGGGCCGGGCAATGATGCTTTAGGCCCGCCTCTGGCTTCTCCTTCAAATAGCGCTTCAAGGTCCCCATAAGCATAGATCGTCGGTGCATGGTTCTGCATGAGGCCACCGGTGTCCGCCGTCGGGCCGTAGTTGCTGTGCACCGCGCGCCCAAGCATCCTCAGCATGGCCATCTGCTGGCCGCGGTGGTGTGAAGTGTGGGTCAAGCGGCGGGTCATCACCCACGCGCGTGAACGCATCACATCGAAGAACTTCGTCTCGCCTTCCCACCAGGATTCGTCTTTCGTCTGCAATACAGCGAGGCGCTTTAGGCTGTCCTCGGCATACCGCTTCATAAATTCAAAGCGGGTCTCCCTGGCCGGCAACGGCGGCGCGCCCACGTCGATGCCGAGCATCGTGCGGAACCACAGGTCTTCGCTCACGCACTGATGCACCATTTGCTCATGCACGCTGCGTCCGCGCGGATCCGTCTCGCGCGGACGGAAAGAAAGATCATCGTCTCTAAACTCGCTCCAAACACTGACTACCTTGATTCGCTCGGTTTCGTATGTTTCGACAAGAAAATCGTATTTCATGGAAATAGATCCCCAGATATAAATTCCCTCGGACGTCTTTTATCCTGATGGTGCGGCCGTCATCCCCCTGCGGCCAGCAGTTCGCCAACGGCGCGATAGGCCTGATCGATCGCCGTGTCCGTCTCCGCGCTTGCGCCGGCGTCGGAATTGGCAATCGCGATCCGGCCGAAAGTCTTTCGTCCGACCACCCACGGCTGCTCTCCTTCCTTCCAATCCGGATCGAAGAGCGCGTTGGCTGGGTTATGTTCGTAAGCGTAGCCGTGAGCCCAACGATTCACCGTGATTGCCTCGATGTCCCGCGCCGGATCGAAATCCGCATTGCCCAGCATCCTTCCCAATTGATCGCGGATGCTGCGTTCGAATTTTGAAAATGGCGTCTGCATCAGTTCGTAACGCCCCGCGCGGTTCTGTTCGCGCGCGGGCAGACCCGGCTTGCAGGGAGTACGGAGCATGAAGAGCACCATGGGCTCTTCCGGCTTGCTAGGAAAGTGATACTCGCCGAGACTCACGGGAAGATCGAGCATGGCATAACTGTGATAACCTCCCGGCGAAACGATATGGCGCACTCCCAGCTTGTGGAACGAAGTCCAATCTCGAATCGCGACATGCGTATAGACCAGTGGCATCTTCACGAGGAAAGCCAGCGCCTCTTTCTGCTTCTCCGGAAGCTCGGGACACAGATACGGAATCATGCAGTTGTAGCAAGCCAGGACACAGCTTTTCGCCTGCACGGCCTGGAGCTTGCCACCCCGCATGTAGCTGATCTCTACTTCTTTCGCTGAATCCTTGGCGCTCGCGTGTCCGACGTGAACCACCGTGCTATTCAGTCGAATCCGTACGGCTGAATTAGCGTCATCCAGCTTGCTGTAATTGGCGCGTGCCGTGACGACGTCGTCCATCGTATGTCCTGGAATCGCAATTGGAATCATCGAACGCACCAGCAAGCGGGCAATCGAAGCGTTGCCGTCAGGGAAATGGAAGATGTACGGTTCTTCTTCTCTCTCATCGATCCCGAGTGCGTCGAAACCCGGGTATATGAAAGACTTGAAGTCATCGCCCCCGTAAAAGCAGGCCAGCGCCGAAACGGCATCGATGCCCACACAGAACAAGTCGTGAGGGATCGTCTGGAAGAATGGCAAGGCTTCCGGGCTCACTTTGCAATATTGCGTGAGGTAATCGGCGTAGCTCATCTTCGAAAGTTTGGCAAGCTTCTGTTGCTTTGAAAGGCCCGCCAGATAGTCGGTCTTCTCCGCGTAAACTCGGGCAATATCGCGCCGCGCTATTTCGGAAAGAGGCGCCTTCGCCAGGAAATCCGGCCACGGCGTCGTGTTCATCCCTGTCACGAGACGATCTTCACCAAACGTCTCTTTGTCGAAGAAGCAAGCGACGCCCAGCTTCGAATATAACTTCTGATCATAAGCCTTGTAGAAGCGTTGTATATCGATACCGAGTTCCTGAAGAAGTCCTTTGGCGACTTTGCTGTACTCGGCGGGCCGCTCGATGGCCAGCGTGCCGCCGTTGCTCAGCAATGTGCGATTCCCCACGCGAAATTCATTCCGCTTCGCGTGGCCGCCGAAGTCATCGTGGTTGTCCAGAATCAGAATGCGCGCATCTTTGCCGACTCTCTTGAGATAAAAATGCGCCGCCGCCAGGCCGCTGATTCCTCCGCCAACTACAACCAGATCGTAGGTCTCGCCGGTTTGAACCGCGGTTCCCATCGAATCGGCGCTCAGGCCATCACGCAAACGATGCGCGAACGTGAACGAGCCGTCGTGATTGCCGCGCATGCCGGTCAGCGCGGGCGGGTAATAGTCAGCCGCCTTTTCCGGCGCATAGTCGTCCCGGGTAAGCGCCGCGAGCATCGGCTCGCTCAGCAGTGAACCTCCTATGAGAGACCCGCCCACCCCGATGGCAACTCCATTCAGAAAATCTCGCCGCGTAATCGGGCAGTGCATCCCCAGCTCTCGATCTCTTCTATCCATGGTCGTCCCTGGCCTTTTTACTCAATCAGGCTCAAGGATTATAGGCCACGACGCCATTCCAGGCGAAGCGCGATGCTTCGCCGGGCGGTTATTGACTTCGCCGGTAAGAAGGGGTATTTAGTTCTCTGCGCGCACCCGAAGTTTCCTGCCTCTGCTGAGTGCGCCAATTCACAAACCAAGGAGACTTTCATGTCAAACCCAGTTCGCCCCATCCCCGAGGGCTATCATTCGATTACCCCAGCAATTACTTGCAAGAACGCGGCTAAAGCGATCGATTTTTATAAGAGCACGTTGGGCGCCAGCGAAATCATGCGCATGGCGGGCCCCGGCGGAATGGTGACGCACGCGGAGTTGAGAATCGGCGATTCCGTGATTTTCATTTCCGATGAATTCCCGGGCATGGCGGTGGCGCCTTCGGGCTCCGGACCTGCCTCATCGTATCTTTTCCTTTACACGGAAAACGTGGATGCGGTGTACAACCGCGCGGTTAGCGCTGGCTGCCACGTGGACATGCCGCTGGACAATATGTTCTGGGGCGACCGCTACGGCAAAATCACCGACCCGTTCGGCCACCACTGGGGTCTCGCTCAGCATGTAGAGGACGTGGCTCCAGAAGAAATGAAGCGGCGGTCCGCCGAATGGTCCGCGAAAATGGCCAAAGCCGCCGGCCAAAGCTAAACACCCTGCGTAACGATTGATCCCAAGAGCGCCGTTCGTCATCGACAGAATATCTTGGGTTCAGGTTGATTTATGCATTCGCGGTCAGCGAGTCGGCGCGCACCCATCCGTATTGCGTGTTGCTCGGCGCATTCAATCCAGATTGCTTATATGCTTTGCGAAGTTTTTCGAGATAGTCGCCCGGCAGCGGATTGCGCTTTGCTTCTGGGTCCACGCCGTACACGCGGGCGGCGTTGAGTCCGAAAATCTGCCGCTTGACGTCGTCGGTGAGCGGCTTCCACCCGAACCGCTTCATCAAATCCTCGGGCATCTCCAACCGGCGGAAGGCCTCGATCTGCCATTGCGGTGAGCCCCACCAAATGGAGTCCGTGCCCCACAGAACGTGGTCGACTCCGAACGCGTCAATAATCATCCCGATCACGTACGCGGCGAGCACGGGGCTCGAGGAAACCATGTAAGCGAACGTGCTGCCCATTTCCATGTAGACGTTTTTCACCCGCGGATTTTTCTTCTTCCAGGCGCAAAGGTCGGACGTCCAGGGAATGTAAGAATTTTTTTGGAAGCCATCGCGCGCCGCAGGAAGCACTTCTCCCACGTCGCGGAACCCGGAATGGTAGACGAGAAAATTCATGTCGGGAAAATCCAGGGCAGCGCGAGGAACGTCCATCGGGCTCCAACGGTTCGGGTCGCCGGGAAACGGAAGACCCTTGTGGAGACAAATGTTGTGGATACCGTGCTTCCGTGCAAAATCCAGAGCCGGATACGCCAGCTTCTCGTCATCCATGCGCCAGCGATCTACACCCTTGGCTCGCGGCCAGCCGGTATAGCCCTTCCAGGCCTCGATCTTGATTTTCTCGAGCTGTGAATGCATGTATTCGAGATTCTGCTGGCCGAGATCGGGCGAAAAATAGCCGTGGCTGATGACCCGCGGCGAACTGGTCACTTCGTTGATCCACGAGCGGCTCTTGTAGATCACGCCCGGCGTGAGGATATCGCTATCCTCTGAGGAGCCCGGCAGAGCGCTGAGCGCAACGACATCGGTTTCACTGTCGAGAAAGATTTCCTTGACGTAGTTCTCGAGATAGATGTCTTCCGGCTTAGGCACGCGGTTTTTCAGAGCAGGGTTCATGCTCCGCGCCTCTTCGCGCAGGCCGAAGATGGCGTTTAGAAATTCCTTGTCCACATGCGGGATTTCTTCGGGCATCGCGACGTGATGCGTTTGTACGTCAAAAATGAAAAATCGAGTCTTGTTCGCGGCGACGGCGGCGGGATCGTTCAATTCGGCGGCCTCAACGCGGAAACACCTGCCATAAACGGTGTTCATGGCTGCGAAGGCCAGCGCCATCCCGCACGACGAGCGCAGAAACTGGCGCCGATCAATTCCAGCGAGGCGCGCCTCTCGTTCAGCGCCCGCAATGATTTCGTGTTCGACCCGTTTTTGTTCCGGCGTCTGCGGAATCGGATGGAATTCCTCGTTCGAGACGGCCTGCGTCGGGACAGGCAAATAGCGGCCGAGCCATGCGTCCAGATCCGATTTGCGGATCCAACCGTTGCGTGCAACTGGTTTGGGAGCCAAGGGAGTCGTCTTGGAGTTGGACATGCGAGCCTCCAAACAATTCTGAATCGGTTGCCGGAACTATACGCGCTGGGCAATTCGCGTACAACTTGATTTACTCGAGCACAGATTCGCATGGAGAGGGCAGCAAAGCTGGAGTGCACGACAACGAAGGACTCAATCAAAACCAGCGAATGGACGACTGGCGCCTCGCAAAGCGCACAGCGAGCATTTTCACGAAGACAGGTGATCAGCCGGCGCTGGCGCTCCTGGGTGGTCCGAAAGCGGGAGCGACGCCGAGTTGTTGCATCAAGCCCAGGTAGTCCACACTGATGTAGGAATCCATGATCTTTCCGTCCGCAATCTGGTGGATCGTGATTCCCTCGATGGTAACTTTGTTGCCCGTCGGAGAAATCCCGCGGAACTCTCCTTTATGAGTGCCGGAAATAGTCCACAAGACAGCCACTTTATCGCTATCGGCAACCATGTCCTCCACAATGAACCGCAGGTCGGGGAAGCCGGTGACGAAGCGAGCGACCTCGCGTTTATACGCTTCCGGACCTATGCAGGAGTCAGGGATGTGATTGCTGTGCATGGCGTGGCTCGGGGACATCAGCTCGTCCACGAGTTCTACGCGGCGTTTATTCAAGACTTCATCATAGAGGCGGCGAGCGATCGCTTTGTTTTCTGATGCCATGGGAACTGTCCTCCTCCCCCGGATAGTTCGTTCCGGTATCTTCGGAGCTGGGCTCGTGCCTCACGGATACTAGGATGCAGCGGCGGGAAAGAAGTGAGGCTCGTGAAAGCGTACTCTCAATAAGTTTGGCTTGCAATCTGCGCACAATTGGCGGCACGACGGCGCAAGAATGGTCCCGTGAACGCAAACCACGGCGCTACGGCATCCGGATTAGCACGTAAGAGAGTGGTCCCTCAGTTCTGCTCGGGACAAAAAGTCTACGCGACCGACTTCTTTAACACCTTGCTCGCCAATGCGGGGTCAGGAGAAGCCTCGGGCGGGTTGGAAAACACCAAGGCGCCATCGTCAAGCGAGGCCCACTTCAGGCTAACAAAATCTCGAAAATAATTTTGATAAACGCGCCAAGGCGGCTTCGATCCTTGCTTCGGCCAGTTCGCCACTGCCCGTGCTACGTAGCCAGACGAGAAATTTTCCACGAAATTCGCCACCGCGCTTTCACCCCGGTTTTTGGGCGTGACCTGGCGCACTCCTTTACGGTCCATGAAGTTCAGTAAACGGCACACATAGCTGCAAATCAAATCGGCCTTAAGCGTCCAGGACGCGTTGATGTAACCGAACACAGACGCGAGGTTGGGAACGCCCGACAACATTACACCTTTGTAAGCGAGCGTCGCGCCGGGATCAACGCGTTGTCCGTCAACAGAAAGCTCGATTCCGCCAAAGGTCTGCATTACCAGGCCAGTCGCGCTAATGATGATGTCGGCTTCTAGCTCTTTGCCGGATTTGAGCAAGATGCCCTTTTCAGTGAACGTCTCGATTTGGCCAGTGATCACGCTGGCGCGATTCGATCTGATGGCCTCAAAGAGATCTGCGTCAGGCACCAGGCAGAGTCTCTGTGTCCAAGGCTTGTAGCGCGGATTGAAATGGGTTTCCACATCGTAATCCGGTCCCAAATGCTCACGCACTTTCTTGAGGATGCCTTTCTTCACGAAATTCGGATATTGCTGCGCCAACTGGTACACGTAAGTCATGTAAGCGACGTTTTTCCAGCGGCTGAGCCGATAGGCCCACATCGCCGGCAGAAAGCGACGCAGCCAATTGTGGATCTTGTCCCGTTCGGGCATCGAAACAATATAGGTGGGCGAGCGCTGGAGCATGGTTACATGCCCCCCCGTCCTGGCCATCGCCGGGATCAGCGTCACGGCCGTGGCACCGCTGCCGATAACGACTACACGTTTCCCGGTATAGTCCAAATCCTCTGGCCAGACTTGCGGGTGAACAATGCGTCCCTGGAAGCGGCTGGCGTTAGGAAACTCCGGCGAGTAGCCGGCGGAATAACGGTAATAGCCCGCGCAGGACAGCAGGAAATCGCAGGTCAGCGCGACCGGCTCTTCACTCCCATCGGGCAATTTGCGCACGGCAGCGACGGTCCAATTCGCGTGTTGTGAAGACCACGAGGCAGTCTTGATTTTATGCAGAAACCTGATATTGCGGTCGATACCTTCGTCGCGTGCCGTGTCGGCGATGTAGTCGCGGATGTCGTCGCCCGGAGAAATCGCCTTGGGATGGGTCCACGGGCGGAACGAATAGCCCATGGTGAGCATGTCCGAGTCAGAGCGAATCCCTGGATAGCGGAACAGGTCCCAGGTGCCGCCGATCTGCTTCCGCTGTTCGAGAATGACGTAGCTTTTGTTGGGGCAGAGTTTTTGCAGGTGATAGCCGGCGTCGATTCCGGACAGTCCTGCTCCCACGATCAGGACATCGAAATGTTCGGGGGCCATCGGTTGCTCCGAAGTGTACTGTTAGGAATGAAGCATAACACAAGGTATGAAACCATATCGGCGCCGCGAATTAGTGGCCGAGCTTGTGCGGGCCGCGCGTACCCTCTCGACTACCACTCTCAACATCGCAGAGGTTTATGGCGGCATGCGCGCGGGCGAAGGACCCGATGCCGGAAGTGCGTTTCTATCCGCTGCCATGAGCCCTATGCGCGTTCGATGCGGAAGGTGAAGCAGCCGGCGGTCGTGCTATTCACCTGAAGGTAGTCGACATCTGTCCGGATAAAGAGGCGATCTCAATGGGTCGACGCAACACTAGGCAGAGATCCACTTGCAGGGGTTTCAATAGCTAAGAGTCGTTCGCGAGCGTTGATTCAAACGCAACACCATCCTGGCTAGGGTCTGATTGAGTACAGCCGGACAAAGCGGTTCTCCATGGGGAAGTGCTGTCGGATCAACTGACTAGATGGTGTTGCGTCGACCGTCTGAGCCGGCAGAGTTTTTCGATGACCGGCTCGAACTTTCCATCCGTCACATACTCCTGAGCCAGGAGGCGGCGGCCACGCGCATAACCTTCCACAGTGCGCGGGCTTCCACCCACACGCTCGCTGCAGCGAGCATGCGGCACGTGGCCGTTGTGCTAATGAGGAGTTGGTGTCGGCAGAGATTGCGTGTATCCGCCAGCGCGGTAGTTCATCGAAGTCATCATTCCATTTGGATCCGTCAGGCTGGTGCTGAGAAGAAGATTTCGCAAATCCCGCTCGTACCAAAAATAAAACTTGCGGCCATCGGCAAGCATTTGGCTCCTGATCGAACCATCTGGAAAGTACGTGTTTGTAAGGCGTGGAACGCGGCTTCCATCCTCGACCGTCAGCATCTGACTTTTGTCATCATAGGTGTAGGATTCAGAATCTCCCTCGGAATCTGAGACCGCGACCAGACGCCCGCCCGCGTCGTAGCGGTAATTCACTGTGCGACCGGTCGAAGCAGTGATGCTCCGGATACGATGCTCTGTGTCGTGTTCCAGGTGCAACCATTTCCCCCCAGGCGTTTTGACATCCATCAAGTCGCCAGTGACGTCGCGCTCCATCTCAAATCGATGACCCGCGGGATCTATGAAGCCAGTGAGTACGGTGACCATTGCCGGCTGGGCTTTGGGACGGTAGGGAAAGAAATAAGTCCAGCCGTCTGTCGTTTTGAGTCGCCAGCCATCTTTTTCGTAAATGGCTTCCGCACGGGAGAACCGGTCACCTTGGTAGGGTTTGGCGCGATACAGCTGCGTTGCAAGACTCTGTTCATTCCTGACACGATCGAAGCGAATCTCCGTTCCTTCTTCAAGAATCAGATCAAAGTACGTACCCATTTGTCCGGCCAGAAAAATATCCAAAGAGCTCTGGCCGCCAATTCCAAATGCACGAGATTTCTCGTCCTGATTGCGATAGGCACGCACGAGCTCGAGGGGAAATTCTTCGTCGATGCGAAAATCGACTCTTTTTTGGACGAAAAGGCCATGCGCGAGATAGACATTGAAAAGTTGTGATCTTGTATCTGGAAGCGGTCCTTTGACACACTCCATCTTCCACACTAGCGGTTTTCCTGGAATGTCTATGACACTGATGCCCGGTTCCGCGTCATCTAGCCATGAACGCCAATATCCTACGGCCCCGATGATTTCTCCAGTCATGTAGTCCACCTCGTCTCCGGATGATATTCCCGCGCTGAGCATGCTCGTATAGTCACTGCTCAAGGGAAGATCGAAGTAGAGCATGACGAGGTTCTTGGTAATCAATTTCTGGAGTCGTGAGTGCCGCCACTCGGGGTTCCATTGGTTCATAAGTGAAGGGAGTTGAACCCGCGCCACGGAGACAATGGCGAGTCGATCATCGCGACGATAGTTCACGGCATACTCCCAGTCGAAACTGGAGATGTTCATGTCTCTCGAAGTTATACCAATAAGAATTGCGGAAGGGTCATTGGCAAGGTCCGGGTGCGACCGAAGCAAGAGATCGAGGCACTTCTTGGCATCGAGTTGATGCTGCAGAGGATCTTTTGTATCGCAAGCCGGGGAATCAGGGGGCAGGACGGCGACGTGAACTCCAAATTTAGCTTCATAGTACGCTGGCGCCCAGTCAAGCGGTTCCTCGGGGGAAAGTTGGAGCGGAATCAAATAAACGTTCTTGGGGTCGACCTTGGGGAGCAGGAGCATCAGTCGCCGGGGAATGGGGGTAAGTTCGACGGTACTTCCGCCGCTTGCAGGAACGAAGGTCAGTCGCGAGAACTCCCAATCGCCAGTTGCACGATTTGCCACTGCATAGAGGTGGCCTTTGCCTTTGGAGCCCTTCAAGATCATAGACCATTGTGCGAAATCGGAGTCAAAGCGGTGCGAAATTGTACCGAGCACCAGCCCTACCGAACGGACGTTGTCGCCGAGTGTCCTCCGTACTTCGGGCGAAGATTGAGCGAGAGTGAAAGCTTCCAGGCATGCGGAACTGCGGACCAAGCGAACATGGAGGATGGCGAACAAACTTGCAATGGGCAAGAACACAGCGGCGAGCACGAGTCCGATAGCACGCGCGGGCGAGACTTGGAGCTTGCCCAGGGAAGCCTTCGCGTCATTCCCGCTAGCCAGGTTGTTGCCGCATCGCGGACAGGACGACGAAGAGTCCGGCAGAGTTGCGCGGCAAAGTGGGCAGAGCATTTTATGGATATAGCACGCGGCCGTGGGGGTGGCCACAGTACTTGGAAGAATAATTGTTCAATTGCCTAAGGGCACAGAGGACGCAATCCAAAGGTACGGCCGAGTTCTGGCCGCGGCGTCGGGCGAGAAAAGGAACAAGAGACACATCAGGTGCGCCAGCGCCCTCACTCAAAGCGCACAATCAAAAAGGGCCGAGGAGCGAAGACGTGGCTAAATTGGTTTCATGCGGCAAGTCCAAGAAAAAGGCCGGGCTGAAGCCCGGCCTCTACATGAGATTTGCTCTTTGACGGGCACGGCAGTGCCGTGCCCCTACAAGCGATACGATCTGACAGAATCCGCCCGAATTGTAAATCGAACGTGCATCTTGCGGCCCGTGAGAGCTTTAGGATGCATTGCGTGGCATGACCCGCACACCATAGCGGGTGGAGCCACGACTACTTTAGAAAGGAGGTGATCCAGCCGCAGGTTCTCCTACGGCTACCTTGTTACGACTTCACCCCAATCGTGGGCCATACCTTGGGCGCCTGCCTCCTTGCGGTTAGCGCGGCGACTTCTAGTACAGCTCACTTTCGTGATGTGACGGGCGGTGTGTACAAGGCCCGGGAACGTATTCACGGCGTCGATCTGATACGCCATT